>Ga0073934_10007484_pt1 | contig 15162 bp, 12 predicted proteins | sample LarsenN4metaG_FD_76834 | JGI IMG/M metagenome (GOLD analysis project Ga0073934, IMG submission 76834) | Hot spring sediment bacterial and archeal communities from British Columbia, Canada, to study Microbial Dark Matter (Phase II) - Larsen... ...
CCAGGGGCCGTTGCAGAATGTTCGCGCCGAACTGCCTGCCGATCTGCTGGCCGGTGAAACGCAGCACCGCCGTCTTGCCGAACACCGCCGCCGCCGCCAGGGCCAGCAGCACAAAAGGAATCACGAGCACGCCCACGCCCGTGGCCGCCAGTAATGCCAGCAACGGCGCGAGCAGCAATTGCGTCAGCAGCCCGGTGAAGAACGAGCCGATGGGCCGGTGCTCCAGCGCGTTCACACTGGCCTCCACCGGCTTGGGAAAAAGCACCAGCGTCATCAGGTACACGAGGAAGAACGCCGCCGCCACCCAGCGCACCCACGCCACTTTCGGCGGCAGCGGACGCCCCAGCAGCAAGCCTTGCCGCAGCCAGTCGCCCACGCCCGCGATCAGCGGATAATCCTCCAGCCGCCCGATCTCCAGGGGTTCGCCCGCCAGTTCCGCGTCCGGATGCCGCTCCAGCGTGCCGCCGATTACCCGCACCGGACCTTTGACCACCGCGTTTGACCCCAGCTTGAGCGAGCCGAACACCACCACCACTTCGCGCCCGACCTTCCCGTTGATCTCCAACCCGCCAAACGCCGCCATCGCGCTGCGCCGCACGGTGCCTTCCAGCCGCCCGGTGCCGAAGACGAACACGGCCTCGTTGCACTCCTGCCCGGCGGGCAGGTCGCCGCTGCCGAACACATGCACGAAGTCGCCGACGTGACGAAGTGCGGGCGGCTCGTTGATGGACGTTTCAATCGCCGGTGCCGACAATACCAGCGACTCCACCTGCGCTTTGAGTTCAGTTGCAGTGAGCAGACCAACCAACCCTGCTATACCGAGGCCCAATAACGATCGGTACGATCCAGTTCGCAACCCGACACCCCTCACCCTGCCCTCTCCCCTCACCGGATGAGGGGAGAGGGTGGCCGCAGGCCGGGTGAGGGGTGTCGGCGAAACGTGGTGATTGTCTTCAAGAATTGGCACGAGAGATAAACATCTGTTCATGGGAATCAACGCGGCTGAACCGCCACCCGGTAAAACAGCGTCCCCAGCCCGATGCAGCCGAGGTACATGCCCGCCAGCGCCCCCAAGGCGCAGGCCAGCAGCATGGAAACCGAAACCCCCGCTGACGTGGCGAGAAACTGGAGCAACGCGCCGAACGCGCCGCCCAGGGCGGCCAGCGTGCCGCTCAGTTCGCCCGGCAGCGCGGCCTCCGTCCAGGCGCCGCCCAGCAACCACGCCACCCCGCCCAGCAGGGCAAAGGCCGCCAGCGCCGAGACGAACTGCGCCGCACGCGGCCAGGCAAACCAGGATTGCGACCACCAGGGAGGCGCTCCTTGCGAGGCGATGGCCTGGCGGACACGGGCGATCAAGTCGCCAGGCGCCCTCAACGGCGGCAATTGCCGCAGTTCGTGATGGATCAGTTCCTCCAACTGTTTGTCCGGTTCGTGGTTCATGGAAGTTCAGTGGGTTGCGCCCGTCCGCGGGTGATTTTCTTCCGCAGGGCGATGCGGGCGCGGTGGATGTCGGTCTTTACTTTGCTCAAAGATACTTCCAGGCGTCCGGCGATTTCTTCGTAGGAGAGTTCCTCGAAGTGATAGAGCACGAGCGGCACGCGCTGGGCGTCGGGCAGTCGGTGCAGCGCGGCTTCAAGCAGGGTGCGCCGGTCGGCGGTGTCCACGTCGGCGTCGTGCGTTTCCGGCGCGGCCACGCGGTCGGCCAGGTCCGGGGTCTGGTCGTCGTCCTGGCCGGCGACATCGGTGAACAGCTTGTAGCGGGCGCGGTAGCGGGTGAGGTGGTTGAGGCAATGGTTGCGAGTCGTGACCTTGAGCCAGCCGCCGGCGCGGGGGTTGCCACGCAGCTCGCCGAAGCGCTCGTAAGCCTTGAGAAAGACTTCCTGCGCCGCGTCGGCGGCGTCCGCGTCGTTCCCCAGCAAACGGACGGCGGTGGTGTACACCATGTCCTGGTAGCTCCGCATGAAGGCTTCAAATTCTTCCGCGTTCGTCATCGGCGGGCCCAAAACGGCCGGGCCGCATGGTAGTCGAAGGACACCCTTGCGGGAACGAAAGTTGCAGCCTTTCCTGAAGCCCCGCCTGCTCCCCAAGCGCTGGACCGTCGCCGCACCTGGCGTCCTTGGGGCGGCGGGTCGCCACCCGCCGGCATGACTTCAACCTCGCCGTCGCCATTGTGGCAGGGAATGGCCAGGCCCGCGGCAAATCCTCAAGGTCAAAGCCCCCGGCCCTCGCCGGGGCCTTGGAGCTGGCGGCTGCCTCAATCTGGCCAAACGGCATTGTCTCTGCCTGCCCTCTCGAACCCCAGGAGTCACGATCTGGCCAGCCTTCCCCAAGCTCGCCAACCGTTGGGTGTGTCCCAGTCCTTTTCCTTGCGCTCGCGGGGCATGTCCCTAACTTCGGCGCGGTGAAGATTCTGTTCATTGGCGACATCGTGGGTGAGCCGGGCCGCACGGCGGTGGCGAGGCTCGTGCCGGTCCTGCGCGAGCGCCACCGGGTGGACCTGGTGATCGCCAACGGTGAGAACGCCGCCGGCGGCTCCGGGATCACGCCCAACACCGCCGCCGACATCTACGCCGCCGGGGTGGACATCATCACCATGGGCGACCACCTCTGGGACCAGAAGGAGGTCACGCAGTTGTTGGTGAACGAATCGCGTCTGGTGCGCCCGCTCAACTATCCGCCCGGCACCCCCGGCCAGGGCTGCACGGTATGGCAGCGCGAAGGCAAGGTGCCGGTCGGCGTCATCAATCTTCAGGGCCGCACTTTCATGGACGCCCTGGAAAACCCGTTCCGCTGCATCATGGCCGCGCTCGACCAGCTCCGGCAGGCCGCCAGGATCATCTTCATTGATTTCCACGCTGAGGCCACGTCGGAAAAAATCGCGCTGGCCCGGATGCTGGACGGCCAGATCAGCGCCCTGGTCGGGACGCACACGCATGTTCAGACGGCGGACGAGCAAATCTTTCCCGGCGGCACGGCGTTCCTCTGCGACGCGGGTTTCACCGGCGCGCACGAAAGCATCCTGGGCCGGGAGATCGAACCCATCGTGCGCCGTTTTCTCACGCTCCAGCCGCAGCGATTCGCCGTGGCGAAGGAGCGCATTCATTTGCAGGGCGCGGTGATTGAGGTGGACGAGCGGACGGGCAGGGCGATGTCCATTCAGCGGATTTCTGAACCACTGGAAGCCGGTAATCAGTAGTCAGTCTTCAGTAATCAGGGACTGCTGGCAGATGGGAAGCGCCTTTCAAAGTCAGTTATGCAGCCAAGAAACTGACGGATGACTGCCCACGGATGACTGATTACTCTCCTCTTCAGCGTGTCGCGCAAAGCCAGCAATCAATGGGACTTCGGCGAACTGTTCCCGACGGAGCAGACGCGCCGGGTGCTCACCGTCATGGAGCTGACCGGGCGCGTGCGGCAGGCGCTGGAGAGGGAGTTCGGCCAGCTCTGGGTGGCGGGCGAAATCTCCAACCTCCGAGCGCAAAGCTCCGGCCACATTTACTTCACGCTCAAGGATGCGGCGGCCCAGCTCAGTTGCGTGCTGTTCCGCAGCGAGCGGGTGGAGGGGCGCGACCTGTTGCAAGACGGGCAGAAGGTGATCCTGCAGGGCGGGGTGACTGTCTACGAGCCGCGCGGCCAATATCAACTGCGCGTCACGGCGGTCGAGTTTCAGGGCGTGGGCGCGCTGCAGATCGCCTTTGAAAAGCTCAAGCAGCGGCTCCAGGCCGAGGGTTTGTTCGATCCGGCGCGCAAGCGTCCGCTGCCACGGTATCCGCAGCGCATCGGCCTGGTGACCTCGCCGACGGGCGCGGCCATTCGTGACGTGCTGCATGTGATCCGGCGCCGCCAGCCCGGACTGGAGATCATCCTCGCGCCGTGCCGCGTGCAGGGCGAGGGCGCGGCGGGGGAGATTGCGGAGGCCATTGCCTTGCTCAACGAGTGGCACGAGCGACAGGGGGGCCACGGAGCCAGGGAGTCCGGGGGTGGTGGCGACACCCATTGCTCCATCACTCCACCACTCCATCGCTCCAAAGGTTTGGATCTCATCCTCGTCACCCGCGGGGGCGGCAGCTTGGAAGACCTTTGGGCGTTCAACGAGGAGGCGGTGGCCCGCGCCATCGCGGCGTCGGCGGTGCCGGTGGTCAGCGCGGTGGGGCATGAGATTGATTTCACCATCGCCGACTTCGCCGCCGACCTGCGCGCCGCCACCCCCAGCGCGGCGGCGGAGATCATCACCGAGGGCGTGGTTGCCAGCCGCCAGTTCGTGGCGGACGCGCCGCGCCGGCTGGCGCAACTGGCGCGCGCCCGGCTCGCGGACGCGGCGGAGGCCCTGGCATTGTCGCGCCGCGGCCTGGCGAGGCTGCATCCGCGCCTGGCGCTGGACGAACGGCTGCAACGACTGGACGACCTGCAAACGCAGTTGGTCCGCGCCTTGCGCTTCCAGTGGCGGGGCGGGCGGGCGCGCTGGGAAACCTCGCAGCAGCGGTTTCAACGGTTGCATCCCTCCCGCTGGCTGTCGGAACGACGCGAACAAGTCGCCTTGCGGGGGCGGCAGTTGAGCGAGCGATGGCTGGTCCGCCGGCAGCAACTGGCCCACCGGCTGGATCAGGCGGTGGGACGGCTGCGGCTGCTCTCACCGGAGAACGTGCTGGCGCGCGGCTACTCGATCACGATGGATGCGGAGACTGGCTGCGTGTTGCGTGACGCCTCATCCATCCGGCCCGGCCAGCGGCTTCGCACGCAGCTGCATCGCGGCAAGGTAGAAAGCACGGCGGAGGTCTAAAGCCACCGTTTGCTCTCGCAAAGCACGCCGAGGTCGCAACGGACCGTGCGCTCGAAATCTCCCAAGCATCAAGGATGAGGACGAGGGCGAAACACGGCCACTGCCGCCGCGCCAGCCACTCGCAAGGGGGCTTCCTTCTGCTCACTCCACGACCCGCACGCAGTTCTCCGATCCGAAGCCGTTGGGCACACGGGCGCCGCAGGCGGGGTCGTCACACCAGTGGCCGTCCACCCGGAAGCGGTATTCGTAGCGGCCCGGGGCCAGGGAGAGCTGTTTGCTCCATTTGCCGGACTTGGAGGGGCGCAGGGCGATGGGGGCCTGCTCCCAGCCGGTGAATTCGCCCAGCAGTTCGACCGTGCCCGCGCCGGGGGCGGTGAGGGAGAAGGTGATTTTGCGTTTGGGGGAGGCGGTGTTGGCCATGGTTTGGGAGAGAGGTTGACGACCGTTTGTCCTGCCGGCCGTAGCATACCCTCAATCGCTCGGCGCACAACCCGCGAATTGCGGCGTTGGGGAAAAATCACCGGGGCGGGCGCATTGACTTGCCCCAGAGCGCCCGATAACGTCGCCGGAACTTACAACGATTCCGACATGCTGGAAGTCATCGAAAAGCTGCTCATCCTCCAGGACCGCGACCGGCGCATCAAGGAAACCCAGGCCGAACTGGCGGTGATCGAGCCGCAACGGCAGGCCGCCCGGCAGCGGGATTCCGGCGCGATGGCCGCGCTGGAGGCGGCCAAGACGCGGTGCAACCAGATCGAGTCCGACCGCAAACGGCTGGAACTGGAGGTGGAATCCAAGAAGGCGCAGGCGGACAAATATGCCCAGCAGCAGTTGCAGACGAAGAAGAACGACGAGTATCAGGCGCTGGCCCGCGAGATCACGGCGTGCAAGGAGGCGATTTTCAAGCTGGAGGACCAGCAGATCGAACTGATGGAGCAGGGCGAGGCGGCCGCGAAGGAGCTGGCCAAAGCCAAGGCCGCCGCCGCCGAGGCGAAGAAGGAGATCGAGGCGCAGATCGCGGCCCTGAACGAGCGCGAGGCGGTGATCAAGAAACAGCTTGCCGAGCTGGAATCCAACCGGGGTGAGCTGGCGGCGGCGGTGGATGAGGGTTCGCTGTCGCGCTACGAACGGCTGTTCAAAAACAAGGGCGGGCGCGTGCTGGTGGGCGTGGATCACGGGGTGTGCGGCGGCTGCCACATGAAGCTGCCCGTGCAAATCCTCGTGAGCTGCCAGTCCCAGACGGAAATCGTCTCCTGCATCAACTGCGGGCGCATTCTCTACTACACACGGGACATGGACCTCGTGGCGGCGGAGTAGATGGCGTGGACAGCCGCCCGCCCGCGCCGGTATAAACGCCCGCGCCATGCCCGTTTTGATCCTTTTCTTTTGCTCCGGCGCGACGGCGTTGGTGTACGAGGTGGTGTGGTCGAAATACCTTTCGCTGATGTTCGGCAGCACGGTGCAGGCGCAGACCGTGGTGCTGGCGGTCTTCATGGGGGGGCTGGCGCTGGGGAACCGCCTTTTCGGCGCGCTGGCCGGCCGGGCCCAACGCCCGCTGGCGATCTATGGTTGGCTGGAAATTGGCATTGGCCTGTATGCCGTCGCGTTCCGCCCGCTTTATGGCTGGGCGGATGAGTGGTTCGTGCGCCTGGGCAGCGGCCTGCTGGGCAACTCCGCCGCGCTGCTCGCCCTGAAAGGAACGTTGGCGGTGGGTTTGCTGCTGGGGCCAACCATCCTGATGGGGGGCACCCTGCCCCTGATGGCGGCGTGGCTGCAAAAGGTCAGGGATGACCCGGGACGGCGCTCGGCGCGCTTTTACTCGGTGAACAGCCTTGGCGCGGTCTTTGGCTCCTTCCTGGCCGGCTTCTACCTGATCCGTGAACTGGGCTTGGTCGTGACGTTGCAGATGACCGCGCTGGCCAACGTCTTGATCGGCCTGGCCGCCATCGTGCTGGCCCGTTTCCCGGCCCGGGCACCGGCAAAGGTGGAGGCGGATTTGAACACCCCGGGAAACGTGGTCGAAACGGCGGCGGATTCGGCGGTCGGCGGTGGGGACGTCGTCTGGCTGCGATCCGGCTGCCTGGTGGTGGCGTTGACGGGCGCGGTGTCCATGGGGCTGGAAGTTTTGGCGGCGCGCTGCCTAGCACTGATTTTCGGGGCTTCGTTGCAGGCGTTCGCCCTGGTGTTGATGGCGTTCATCCTTGGCATCGGCCTGGGCAGCGCGGTGGCCGCGTCCCCGCGGTGGCGGCGGCCGCAACCGGAGTTGACGACGATGGCGCTGTTGCTGGCGACGGCGGGGTGGGTCGGGCTGTTTGTCGGCACGATAGAGGACTGGGTGTTCGCCTACCGCGTGGTGAAAAGCGGGCTGGCGGCGACCACGACCGGCCACGTCCTACACCAGTTGTTTGTGGCGGCCGTGTCGTTCGTCGTGCTGGGCGTGCCGGCGGCACTGCTGGGCGCCGTGTTGCCGCTGTGGATGCGCGCGGGGGCGAGCGGGGGGACCGGCCTGCCGGCGCGGGTTGGACGGTTGCTGACCTGGAACACGATGGGCGCGGTGTCGGGAGTGCTGGCCACGGGTTTCGTGTTGATGCCGGCCGCGGGGTTGCGCGGGGCTTTTGTGGCGCTGGCGCTGGCGCTCTGCACGGTGGCGCTGGTGCTGGCGCTGGGGCTGCGCGCGCGAGGATGGATGCTGGCGGCGGGCGGCTTGGGGTTGGGGCTGACCGTGATGGCGGGACTGACCGGCGGGCACTGGCGCCACGCGTTGAGTTCAGGTGTCTTCCGGCTGCGGGAAACAGAGGTGGACAGGAGCGCGGCGGCACTGCGCAAGCAACACACCAAACTGCTGTTTTACGAGGACGCGGCGGACGCGACCGTGGTGGTCGAGCAGGGCGACGGCGTGGGGGAGTCCGACCAACTGGCGCTTCGCATCAACGGCAAGGTGGACGCCTCCTCCAAGGGTGACTTGTGCACGCAATACCTGCTGGGGCATCTGCCCATGCTGGCGCGGCCGGAGAGCAAGGAGGTGTTTGTGCTGGGCTTTGGCAGCGGCGTGACGGCGGGGGCGCTGCTGACACATCCCCTCGAGCGGCTGGTGATCGCGGAAAACTGCGCGCCGGTGTTGCGCGCGGCGAAATGGTTCGAGCCGTGGAACCGGGGAGTGCTGTCCAACCGGCTGGCGCAGGCCTACCGCGAGGACGCGCGCACCGTGTTGAAACTGGGCGGACAGCGCTACGACATCATCATCAGCGAGCCTTCCAACCCGTGGATGGCCGGTGTGGGCAGCGTGTTCAGCCGCGAGTTCTACGAGTTGTGCGCGAGCCGCCTCAAGCCCGGCGGCATCATGACCCAGTGGTTCCATGTTTATGAGATGAGCGATGACATTGTGAACATGGTGCTGCGGACTTTCACCAGTGTGTTCCCGCACCTTGAAATCTGGGATTCGGGCACGGGTGACATCATTCTGCTTGGCTCGCAGCGGCCCTGGCCCGGAGGCCTGGATAATTTCCGCCGGGTATGGGAGCGCCCGCTGGCGGTCGCGGACCTCAGCGCCATCGGCCTGGACGCGCCGGAGACGCTCTGGGTGCGGCTGCTGGCATCACAGCGCACGGCCTTCGCCATTCCGGACAATGGGCCGGTCCAGTCCGACGAATGGCCGTTGCTTGAATACGACGCGCCCAAGGCCTTCTTTCTCGGCCGGCACGCGAAGGTGCTGGAGCAGTTCGACGAGCGCACCTGGCAGCATCCGCTCGCCGACCCCGTCCGCCGCCAGATTCTGCAGACGCTCACCGACCAGCAGTTGGACCGCATCTTTCACGAGTTCTCCTCGGTGAACGGCGACTTGACCCGGTATCTCGACGCGCGGGAGAAGGGCATGGATCAGATGGACCGGGGTCTTTTCGTCGGCATCCGGTTGATTCCCTCGGTATTCCGCCCCCCTCAGCCCCGCGGCGCGAATGTCTTCCTGCCGGAAGACGCCAGTCCCCAGTTGGCCCGGCTGCTCACCGCCGAGCGGCTGCTGGAGGCCATGCCGGAGCGGTGGGAGGAATTCGTCGGGGTCATCGAGGAAGTCCTCATCCGCCATGGCCGCGACAGCGTCCGTGAAAAAGCCCCCTGGTCGCCGGGGCATTACATCGCCGTCGCCGCGCGGGCGTGCCTGCAACACGGCGACTACGCGCGGGCGAGAAAGATTCTTTCCCTCTCCGCCGAACTGGGACGCCCGCGCGAGGTGCGCCATCTCGAGCGCATCCTCCAGCGCGAATCGCCGGGAAGATAAGCTTTACGGGGCGGGGGGGGCATCCGCTAGATTGTCCGTGAGGTGGCCCGCACGGGCGGGCCGATTCGAACAGCATATGCTCGGACTATTCAAGAAGACCAAGGCGCTCATCGTGGTGGACGTGCAGAACGACTTTTGTCCCGGCGGCGCGCTGGCCGTGCCCAAGGGCGACGAGGTCGTCCCCGTCATCAACGGCCTGCTCGGCGGCTACGACCTGGTGGTGGCCACCCGAGACTGGCACCCGCGCAACCATTGCAGCTTTGCCGCCACGCACCGGGGCGGCAAGGTGGGCGAGCGCGTGGACCTGGCTCGCGGCTCGCAATTGCTCTGGCCTGTCCATTGCGTGCAGGGCACGCCCGGGGCCGAATTCGCCAAGGGCCTCGACAAGTCGAAGTTTGCCAAGGTTTTCGACAAGGGGGTGGATGCCGACATAGACAGCTACAGCGGCTTCTACGACAATGACCGCGGGCGCTCGACCGGCCTGGACAATTTTCTGAAGGAGAAAAAAGTGAGCGAGGTGTACATCGCCGGCCTGGCGACCGATTACTGCGTCCGGTACACGGCGCTGGACAGCGTGAAAGCGGGCTTCAAAACCACCGTCCTGCTGGAAGGCTGTCGCGGACTGGACGTCAATCCGGGCGATGTGGACCGTGTCCTCGGAGAGATGAAGCGCGCCGGGGTGACGGTGAAATGACCTGTCCACGCACTGGGAAACCTGACGCTGAGGCGAAACCATGCTTTCACCGGGGAAAAGCGCCATTTTAACCGGCTGGTTCTGGCTATTGACGGCTGGCACGCTGCCCGCCCAAGTCCCCGCTGAACCCCGGCCCGCCGAGGTCTTCGGCAAGGCGCTCTTGCAGGTGGCCAATCTGCTGGAGCCGCTGCCGGGCGCGCCGCCGAAGGTGTTTTCCGCGCGGCTCAAGGTGGTGAAGGCGCAGGGCATCCCGCAGGATTTCCTCGGTCGCGAATTGAATCTTTCCTTCCAGACGCCGGACAAGGCGCGGCTCTCGACGATGATTGACGGCGCGCCGGTGACGGTCGGGCGCAACGGGCAGGAGTTGTGGGCGCACGTCCCGGCGAAGCGGTTCGCCGTGCTGGGCAAACCGGGGGTGTTGCGCTTCGCCACCAATCCCGATTCCAAGGACACCAGTTCGCTCAAGCCGATCTATTCGCCGCTTAAGCGCGAGCAGTTGCTGCTGGTGCCTTTTTTCTCGCAGTTCGAAGCCCTGCCGACGGAGGAGGTGGGCGGCGTGCGCTGCCACGTCTTCAAGGCGACGCCGCAAAAGGAGGCGATGCAGGCGTTCAAGCTGCCGCCAGGGTCGTTGCAGCTCTGGATTCGGGAGACGGATTTTCTGCCCGCGCGCCTCGGCTACCTGAACGGCGGGCACACGGATGTGCGGGTGGAGTTGCAGGACATCCGGCAGGACGTGCCGCTGCCGCAGGAACACTGGCGGCTGCAAGCCGCCCCCGGTGAGCGCGTGGACACCGTGGCCCTTTCGCATCTGGCGCGGTTCATCCGGAGCGCGGCGAACTTCGCGTCGCAGAAGATGCCCGCGCCTCTCGGCCCGGCCACCGGCGAGCGCCGGGTGATCGCGCGGGAAGGGCAGGGGAGGCTGGAGGAACATGACGGGACAAAAGTCCTGTTTCTGAAGGGCACACCGGAGGAGATGGGCCGCCAGCAGGGCGTGCTGCTGCGGCAGGAGGTGCGGAACCTGGTGGAGCGCGTGCTCTACGGCGTGGGCGTGGGGAGTTCGTTCGCGAAGGGGCGGTGGTTCTTCAACGAGATCGAGGAGGCGCAGGCGCGACAGCGGCCGTTCGTGGACGAGCGGTATTTGCGCGAGATGGACGCCATCGCGCTGGCGGCGGGGCTGGCGAAGGAGGAGGTGCGGCTGGCGAACTTTTTCCCGGAGCTGTTCCACTGCAGCGGCTTCGCGGTGTTCGGTGACGCGACGGCGGACGGGCGCATGTATCACGGGCGGATTCTCGACTACATGAAAGGCGTGGGGCTGGAGCCGAACGCGGTGGTGATGGTGGTGCAGCCGGACCAGGGCCACGCCTGGGTGAACGTCGGCTACGCGGGCTTCGTGGGCAGCGTGACGGCGATGAACGAGAAACAGGTGGCCATCGGCGAGATGGGCGGGCGCGGCGAGGGGCAATGGGACGGCAAGCCGATGGCCCAGCTCGTGCGCGAGGTGATGGAAAAGGCGTCCACGCTGGACGAGGCGGTGGAGATCATGCGGCGCGGCCCGCGCACCTGCGAATACTACTACGTGATCTCGGACGCGAAGTCGCGGCGGGCGGTGGGCATCGCGGCGACGCCGGAGAAGTTCGAACTGGTGTGGCCGGGCGCGGCGCATCCGCAACTACCTCACGCGATCAAGGACAGCGTGTTGATGTCGGCGGGCGACCGCTACGAGGAACTGGCGCGGCGGGTGAAGGCGGGTTTCGGGAAGTTCGACGCGGACCAGGCGCGCGACCTGATGACCCGGCCCGTGTGCATGAACTCGAACATCCACTCGGTGTTGTTCGCGCCGGACACGTTGGATTTCTGGGTGGCCAACGCGGACGCGGACAACGTGGCCAGCCACGCACGCTACACGCGCTACAACCTGCGTGAACTGCTGGAGGGCACACCAGCCGCGACGGGCGGGCAGTAGTCCGGGCCAAGCGAAGGCATCGAGGACAGCCCGCCTACATGTGCGCGATCATGTTGTCGCCGAACTGCGAGCACTTGATCTCGGTCGCGCCTTCCATGAGCCGGGCAAAATCGTAGGTCACGCGCTTGCTGGCGATGGCGCCGTTGAGGCCCTTGAGGATGAGGTCGGCCGCTTCCACCCAACCGAGGTGGCGCAGCATCATCTCGCCGGAGAGGACGACGGAGCCGGGGTTCACCACGTCCTTGTTCGCATATTTGGGCGCGGTGCCGTGCGTGGCCTCGAAGATGGCGTGGCCGGTCACGTAATTGATGTTGCCGCCGGGCGCGATGCCGATGCCGCCGACCTGCGCGGCCAGCGCGTCGCTGAGATAGTCGCCGTTCAGGTTGAGCGTGGCGATCACGTCAAAGTCCGTCGGGCGGGTGAGCACCTGCTGGAGGGCGATGTCGGCGATGGCGTCCTTGATGAGGATGGCGCCCGCCGCCAGCGCGGCCTTCTGCTCGGCGTTGGCGGCCTCTTCGCCCTTTTCCTTCTTGGTGCGCTCCCACCGGGTCCACGTGTAGACCTTGTCGCCAAAGATGCGTTCCGCCGCGCCGTAGGCCCAGTCGCGGAAGCCGCCCTCGGTGAACTTCATGATGTTGCCTTTGTGGACGATGGTGACGCTTTTGCGCCGGTTGCGCAGCGCGTATTCCACGGCGGCCTTCATCAGGCGGACGGTGCCGACGGTGGAGACGGGCTTGATGCCGATGCCGACCTCGACGGGCGGCGTGCCGTGCGCGGCCGCGCCGGCCTGGGCCATGTAGGCGGCGATCTTCTCGGTGGTGCCGAAGCGGATTTTCTCAAAGTCCTTGGGGAAATTCGCCTTGAGGAATTCGAGCACCTTGGCGGACTCGGGTGAACCACCCTTGTATTCGATGCCGGCGTAGATGTCCTCGGTGTTCTCGCGGAAGATGACCATGTCCACGAGTTCGGGGCGCTTCACGGGCGAGGGGACGCCGGTGAAATACTGCACCGGGCGCAGGCAGACGTAGAGGTCAAGCAACTGGCGCAGCGCGACGTTGAGGGAGCGGATGCCGCCGCCGACGGGCGTGGTGAGCGGTCCTTTGATGCCGACGAGGAATTCCTTGAACGCCTCGACGGTGTCGTCCGGCAGCCAGTTGTTGAACTTGGTGAACGCGGCCTCGCCGGCGAAGACTTCCATCCAGGCGATCTGGCGCTTGCCGCCATAAGCCTTCTCCACGGCGGCGTCCATCACGCGCACGGCGGCCGCCCAGATGTCCGGCCCGGTGCCGTCGCCGCGGATGAACGGGATGATGGGCTGATCGGGGACGTTGAGCTTGCCGTTGGCGATGGAGATTTTGCCGCCGGCGGGGACGGTGCAGGTGGTGTAGGCCATAATTATCAACGCAAATGCGGCGCATCGTTTAACGACTGCGGCGGAACCCTGCAAGCTTGGTTTCTGAAGGCAGGCGAGAGAGGGGGCAACTGGACCCTGCCCCCGCCCAATCGGCGGGGCAGCGCCAAGATCCGGCTGGCGAGAGATGTCTGACAGAGGCGGGAAAGGGAGACTTGCGCGGTGCGATTCAAGAAGCGGCCAGTCATTTCGCCGCCCGCATTCGGACCCTCGTCAGACTGGCTCAGCACACCCGAACTTTCAGTCCAGTGGCACCACGCACTGCCTGGGCAATTCCGGAGAGGCTGCGCAAGGGCAGATGCCGGCAGTGAGGATTGGCCGGTGCGCGGCTGGCCGAATAGACCTGCACCTCGGCGATCCGCGCCCCCGCGTCCTTCAACTCCCGCAGACGCCGGACGTAGGCCTCAATTTCAGCGGGCGGGGGTGGCGAGCCGTCGAGTTCGGCGAACAGGCTCTGGATCACCACCGGACGGGAGCGGGCCAAGGCCAGGATGTTGCCCAGCACCATTTCCAGGGACGCCTCCGGCCCGTTCACGCGCCGCATGTAGTCCGCCGTGCCCGCGTCCAGTTTCACCCATACTTCATCCGTGCTAGTGAACATTTTCAATCCGGCCTGCACGGTGGGCCGCCCCAGCCCGGCGGTGTTGGTGAGCAGGGCGAGCTTGAAGTACGGCCAGCCGCCCACGGCGCGCTCATGGGCCACGGCCTCCACCGCCTCGGCAAACTGCGGGCAAAGCGTCGGCTCGCCATCGCCGCTGAAGGCCACCAGCTTGAGCTGAAGCAGGTGCTCCGGCACGGCGCGGCAGGCGGGGTGCGCGCGCAAACGTCCCGAAAGCACCTCCGCCAAGGTCTGCTTGAGCTCGCGCTTGAGCGCGGCCAAGGCGACGGGCGCGGACTCCGGCGAGGCGGCGCGTTCCACGTCGCAGTAGGCGCAGGCGAAGTTGCAGTCTCGGCCGGGGTTGAGGTTGATGCCAATCATCAGGCCGCCGGCGCGGGGCGACAGCACGGTATATACAAAGTGGCGGCCGGCGTACATCCGTGGGTGGCCGGGGGCGTCGTCATTGACGCTCAAGGATGAAACCCTGGCGGCAGGGCGGGCTGGCGTGATCGGCCTGCCCCTTGTGCGCCTGACGGCCGTGCCCGGCTCAGCCGGTGACAAACTCGTGTTCATGTTCGCGTACAATCAGCACGGGGCACGGGGCCAGGCGCGCCACGTTTTCGGCGGTGCTGCCCAGCAGGAGGTGTTTCAACCCGCGATAGCCGTGTGTGGACAGAATGATGAGATCCGTCTCGCGTTGCTTCGCGCAGTCCGCAATGACCGCCGCGGGCGCGCCCACCCGCACGATGGCGTCGGCACGGATTTCAGCGGGCACCTCGGTCTCGATCAATTGTTTCAGCCGTTTGCTGGCGGCCTCGGCGAGTTGTCCTTCCAACTGGCCCAGGTCAACCACGCCAAATTCACCGCCGCCGTAGTTCAAGCCCACGACGTGGATGAGCGAGACCGCCGCGCCGAACTGCCGGGCAAAGGCCACGGCGTAGCGCAGCGCCTGCCGCGAGCACTCGGAAAAATCCACGGGCGCGAGAATCTTGCGGATGCGCAGGGTGGTGGCCGCGCCGCTCGCCAGCAGGGCCGCGTCCTTGTCGGTGGCCTCCAAGACCACCTTCCCGGGTTGGTGGGTGGGTTTGACTTTCATGGCTTGATTCGTTGGGGGACGTTAGACGGCGGCCCACGAAGCCACTACACGACGCTTGGCGCTTCAGGCGCGTTTCTTGCGGTGGGAGGGAGCTGAAAGCCGCAAGGCGCTGGGACCGGCGCTTACAGCGCCGTCCCCTCCAGCGGTGCCCGGCCGCCGGCCGCGCGCAGGAGATTCTCCGTCGTGACCCGCGCGATCTCGCCCAGCGCCTCGCGTGTCAGGAAGGCCTGGTGGGCGGTGACCAGCACGTTGGGGAACGTCAGCAGGAGGTTCAGTTCGTCGTCATCAATCACGTGTTCCGAGTGGTCCACGAAGAAAACGCCTTCCTCCTCCTCGTACACGTCCAG
>Ga0073934_10007485_pt1 | contig 15160 bp, 12 predicted proteins | sample LarsenN4metaG_FD_76834 | JGI IMG/M metagenome (GOLD analysis project Ga0073934, IMG submission 76834) | Hot spring sediment bacterial and archeal communities from British Columbia, Canada, to study Microbial Dark Matter (Phase II) - Larsen... ...
GCGTTCCTTGCTGATCCGCAACAAGTGGCCGATCTGGCGCAGACTGTGGGTGCCGTTGCCCGTCAGCCCGAAACGAAGGTCGAGGACCTTGCGTTCGCGCGGCCGCAGGTTTTCCATCAGGAACGTCAACGCTTCCTGGCGTTCGTTGTTGGTCTGCAGCGTCTGGCTCTGGTTGTCCGGCATCGCTTCGGTGAGTTTGAAGTCGCTGTCGTCATCCAGAACGGCGTTCAGGGAAACAGGAGTGCGAGTGGCGGTTTGCAGATGCGTCAGGTGTTCGAGGCTTGAGCCGGTTCGCGAGGCTAGTTCCTGCGGAGTCGGCAGGTGCTTGCCGCCGTGGGCCAGCGCTTCGGACTCCTGTTGCAACAAACCGAGTTCCTGCAGGTGGTGCGGCGACAGGCTGACCAAGTGGCTTTGCCTGGCGACGGCGATCTGCAGGGTTTGGCGTATCCACCAGGTCGCATAGGTAGCGAGCCGCGTGCCGTGGCTGACGTCGAACCGATCGATGGCTTGCATCAATCCGCACACCGCTTCTTGCAAGAGGTCGCCATAGCTCAATGAGTGATGGCGGAACCGTTTAGCCACGTGGGCGGCAAGGCGGATGTTGGCGGAAGCGAGCCGATGCTTGTAGTGCACGTAGCGGTCGTGAAGCCTACGGACGTTGGTGACGCTTCGAGTCTCTTCATTGCAATGGTCGCGGATGAACTGGGCCATGGGCCATGGTTCAAGCGGCGGCCGGTGCTGCCTGAGGTCCGGGAAATGCCGGATCAGACAACGGACGAGTTCGTTCTTGCAGTCCCAGAAGTTCGTGAGCAGTTCACGCTCCTCTTCTGGGGTCAGCAAGTCGGAGGAAAACGTCGTCAAGGGCGAGATCGTAGCGGCCTTGGCGGACGCAAGATGGCGCTTTCTCCGAACAGTGTTCATTGGCGATCAATCCTTCCTCAAAAAAAGGAAGCGAAACACATGCAGCGCGAACAGGCGGGTATGCGCCTGGTCATGTCAGCAAAAAAACCACCGCGCTGCATGACGCTTTCGGAAGGACTTTTCAATCGCCCGAGAGAATCAACGCGCGCCGGGTGTTGGGACAGACCGTGTTTCGCCGAAACAGGGCGGCATTCCAACACCTCCGTGCGTTGAAAAACTCGCCAACCGTCAGGCCGACCCGCGCCGGCCCTTCTTCGCTCCGCAAAGCATAATCCTGCTTTACTTGGATGGAATCACCAGATTCTAGTTGGGTTGCGCCGGCACATCAAGGCTTTTTTGGCCGTTTTGCAGCTTATTTTCCTTGTTTTTTGGGCACAAATTTCGTGCCGAATTCGCTAGTTGGGCGTCGATTTTGCACTGTGTTTGCACCCTTGCCTTGTTTACAAGCCCTTAGGGTCCCAAAAGTTGCTCGTTTTGGCGGCGCTATGGCAAATTCTGACCTATGTTTGCGCTGGCAAGGCATGCGAACTTTCGTCCACGGGTGGCCCGTCCCTATCCGCAAGGTCGTTGTGCAGTGGGACTTAAGTGCTCGATATTAGCCGTTGACGACGAACAGTACATCCTCCATCTGTTAACGGCACTGTTGGGGAAGGATTTCGAAGTCCTGACCGCGGACTCCGCCGGTCAGGCGCGAGACATCCTGCGCAATCGTGATGTCGATATCGTCATAACAGATCAGTACTTAGGACAAGGTGAAACAGGCGTCCAACTGCTGGAATGGGTCCGTCTTTCCCACCCGAATTGCGTCCGCATCCTGATGACCAGGGCGTCGATCGAAGACGTGATCGACGCGATCAATCAGGGCCAGGTGCATCGAATTCTGCTCAAGCCGTTGCAAACCGATAACCTGCTCCATTCGCTCCGAACCATGGCACGCACTGTTCTACTCGAACGTAGTCACGAACAGCTGCTCGAAGAATTGCGCCGGCTCAACTTGGAGCTGGAACAGCGAGTCCAGCAAAGAACGCACCAGCTCGAGGAAGCCAACCGGCAATTGCAGTACAAAAACTCCATCCTCGAGCGCATGGCATTGACGGACGCCCTGACCGGGCTGCCGAATCGTCGTGCGATGGACCGACTGGTTCGAGCCGAGCTCCAACGGCGCTCGCGGCATCCCTCGGCCATCTCACTGGGCATCATCGACATCGATCATTTCAAAAACGTCAACACGATTTATCTCTTGCCCGGCGGCGATCATGTACTGGTGTGGCTCGCCCACACGATGAATAACTCGATCCGAAACATCGACACGATCGGGCGCATCGGCGGCGAAGAGTTTATGCTGCTCGCACCGGGCACCGGCAGCGAAGGCGCCTTCACGCTCGCCGAGCGAATTCGCACCCACGTGGCCGAAAGCAAAACCATTTACAACAATCAGCCGATTCAAATCACCGTCAGCATTGGCATCGCGGTCGCCGACACGGACGTCAACGTCGGTTACGACGAATTGCGCCATCTCGCGTCCACGGCGCTGGCGGAAGCCAAACAGACGGGCCGCAACAAGTCGGTGGTCAAGGCGGCGATGCAAGTCGAAAAGTCGTGAATCCCAAATGAATTGAATCGCGGTCTGACGAACATGGGGAGATCACTCCAGTGTTTCCGTCAGGTAGCCGCGTCGCTCCGCGAGGTGCGTTGCGAAGCAACGCGATTACGTCCTGACACACAACACCAGACGAACATTCGTTGCATTGGGGCTCGCCTTTCGATAACATAATGAACTGACGCCTCTTTTGGCCGGATGGCCACGTTTCTTATCTGTCGGTCCCCTTGTACGGGACCGGCGCATAATCGACCTGACCAACCATTTTTCGATTGATGAGCGTGTAACTAGCGCCCATCGCATTGGCGGCGAAGCGCCGGCTGACTCCAGTGCGCTCATGAATCGTGGGATCGGGTTTACGATGGCTTGGTACTGGTGGGTATTGCTAACCTGGCTGGTCACTGGCGCCATTGCGCTGGCCATGGAGTTTCGCGACAAACCCGCCATGCGCATTAATGTCGGCTTTGCCGAACTCTGGCCGACGTTGCTCGGCCCGATTTGGCTGGGGCTCAAAGTTCTCCAGTGGATGTCCGTGCGCGGTTCACGGGACGCATGACGCATGATTCATTCCGTTCAGATTGAAAACATCGAACAGATGCGGCGCGAGGCCGGCATTGATGATGTCGAGCTACGCGCGGAGATTCTCGAACTCAAGATCGGCGACCACGTACGAATCACGTTCATATCCGAATCGAATTCGCACGAAACGCTCCTGGTCCGAATCTCCCGCATTCAGGGCACATGGTTTCGAGGCGAACTGGCGCAGCGGCCCGAATTGTCCGCACTGTCGAAGTTGGAACCTGGAATGGAAATTGCGTTTTCCGACGCTCACATTCATTCTTTGCGTAATCTTCCATGCAAGCCGACAAAGACCGCCTCGGCGGCCTCGGCGCCTGACAATCAGTTTGCAACCGACTGACTTTGGGAGCACGAATGCCTTTGAGAATGCGAATTCATGATCGAGAGCCCATCGGCGCCGCTTTGCGACGCTTCAAGAAACTACTCGAACGCAGCGGACTGACCAAGGAGTTCCGAAAACGCTCTCATTATGAAAAGCCTTGCGAAGAGCGAAGGCGCGCTAAGCTGCGGAAACTGAATGCGATCCGGAAAGGAAAGGCGCTGACGCGCGATGGCTTCCATCGTTGACCATCGGCTGGCATACGATCGCCAATCGTCTTCGCAGAACCGGTTCGTTTGGTCCCTGGCAGCTTGTGACGATAATCCCTCCGGCAATGAGAGGATATCAATGCAAATGAATATTCCGAGCGAACATCATTTGCAGTTTTACTCGATTAATTCAATAGCCCACGACGATGCACTCAATTCACCGAGGAACCATCATGCGAGCAATCGAGATTTCAGGCAGCTGGGTCGTCTACCGTATGAACATGCGCGGCAAAGTGTCTGAAACAAACTCCGTCTGCGAACAGGCCGAATGGGAAGCGATGGAGCGCGAACGTCCGGGCTTTCACACGCTCATCAAGGCCGGGATCACGAACGAAGGAGAAGCCGAGCGGCTAGCGCGCACCCATATCGCCATTCCGGCGCCGTGTGCAGCGGTCACGGCCTGACGCCACGTCGCCGTCACGAGGGCGAACGATTATCGCAACGCACGAAAGAACTTTCGCACATCCTCGACGAGCAACCCCGGTTGCTCCATCGCCGCGAAGTGCCCGCCTCGCGGCATCTCCGTCCAGTGCACCAGCTTGCCGCCCATCGCTCGCTCCACCCATGCTCGCGGCGGCACGTTAATCTCTTTGGGAAAGAGCGCGAAGCCCATCGGCGCCGACTTGCCTTTGCTGACGAACGGCGTCATCGACGCCGGTCGCGGCTGATTGTGCGACGATTCAAAATAGATTCGCGTCGAAGACGGCATCGTCTCCGTCACCCAGTAGATCATGACATTGGTGATTAACTCGTCCTTGCTGAAACTGTTGTCGAGCCGGCCGCCGTGGTCGCTCCACGCCCAGAACTTGTCCACGATCCACGCCGCCAGCCCCGCCGGCGAATCGTTGAGTCCGTAGCCGAGTGTCAAGGGCCGCGTGCCTTGAATGGCGCTATAGCCGTAATGATCGGCCAACTCCTTGCGGCGTTGCTGCATCCGTTCGATCTCCTTCGGTGTCACGCCGCGCATCGGATCATCCATCGGCTGGCTGCCGCCGGGAAAATTGCTATGCCCGCCGATGCAGTGACCGCTGTCACCCGTCGTCAGCCAGCGCGTAACGCCGCTGCCCCAGTCGCCGCCCTGAGCGCCATAGCGATCGTATCCGAGTCGGGCCATCAGCTTCGCAATTACCTCGGCCATGCGCTGTGAACTCCAGCCGCGTTCCGTCGGCTTGCTGGAAAAGCCAAAACCGGGCAACGAGGGACATACGACGTGAAACGCATCCTCCTCCTTGCCGCCATGGGCAACGGGGTCGGTCAACGGACCAATGATTTTTTGAAATTCGACAAACGAACCGGGCCAACCATGGACGATCACCAAGGGCAATGCATTTTTGACCTTCGAGCGGACATGCACGAAATGAAGGTCGAGGCCGTCGATCCGGGTGATGAACTGATCCGTGCGGTTCAGTTTTGCTTCCTGCTCTCGCCAGTTGTATTTGCTTCGCCAATGTTCAACGAACTCCTTCATGTATTCGACCGGCACGCCGTAGTCCCAGTCGGCTTCGTTCACCTGGTTCGGCCAACGCGTGCGCGACAAACGTTCGTTAAGATCGCGCAGCACCTTGTCATCAATCGTAATCTTGAACGGAGCGATCCGCTCGGCATCGGCCTTCGGCTTTTCCTGCGCCGTAATTGCTCCGAATCCAATCATCAGGACCGCAACGGAAGCGCAGTTGATACTTACACATCGCATGTTGTCGTCCCTTAATTGGATGGATCGGAAAACGCAATCCATCGGTCATATTCACAAGTAACGGCACGGCATGTCGCGGCCATCCCAGAGCCGGTAGGTCAGAATGCCCTCGCGAAAAAATGGCATCCCGCTCGCGTCCACTTCCCTGGTCGCCAACTCGCGAATCTGCATTGCAGGCAACGCGGGTTGGCCATCGTCGGCAAGGTTCGGACGTTCATAGCCCGAGCAGTCGTCCGTCCACGTGATCTCGGTCAGTACGGGAACCATTGTGATCGAGGTCGGGGTCTCTTCCACGACAAGCCGAAACATGTTCGAAAGATCGCGGCCATCGTGCGATGCGTGCAGGATACGGCCGACGAGGGATTGGGGCATGGCACATCCGGATTGCGACAACGCTAATCGACTCGACAGCAACGCAAATTTAGCCTGGTGCTGTGCTGCGACGCCACACATCTGCGATTGCCGAGCGGCAAACCACCTAAAACGGCGACACGACGAACATGCAAATCGTCAATGCAACGAATGGCCACAGACGGCACAGCCCAAGTGCACCGCCCGGTGGTTGCGAATACCGAGCGCTGCCTCTGCAATTTGAACGTTGAAAGTCAGAATTGCAAGAGCCAAAGCAGGCATTTCCCGGTTCGGCCACCTCTGCTGCGCGGTTCAACGATTTTTCCCTGGCATCACAGTATCGTCACGGCGACAATCGGTCTGGTCTTCGCCCGCCAATGCTGGAGTGCCAACGTGCTTGCTCGCTTCATAGGTTCGATTGGAGTTTTCTTCATCCTCGTTCCATTCACCTTTGCTGACGGTCCGCAGGATAATTTGCCGGACAAGGTTCGCCGCGTTCCGCCGCCGGGGATCGCGGTGCCGGACAAGGATCGGCAAGAGTTGGAAAAAGAAGCCGGGCAGCTCGTTAACGACATTAAGGATCTCGAAAAACGGCTCGCGAAGACGCCGGCCTTGCTCGCACTTCTGCCTGATGTGGAGATCTTCTCGAACGCGGTGTTTCTGGCGCTGAAGCACAACGAGGTTTATGATCTCAAGGAGATCCCGGCAGCAAGGAAACTGTTGGCGATGGGCCGCGAACGCGTTGCGTCACTCCGCGAAGGGAAGGCGCCCTGGCGAACTGCAACGGGACTCGTCGTGCGCGGCTATCGTTCGGAGATCGACGGGTCGGTGCAGCCGTATGGCCTGGTGGTGCCGGCGACCTATCAGGCCGGCAGCCGGCACAAGCATCGGCTCGATCTGTGGTGGCATGGCCGAGGCGAAAAACTGACCGAACTGAGTTTCATCGATCAGCGCACGCGCAATGCCGGCGAGTTCACGCCTGCCGATGCGTTCGTGCTGCACCCATACGGCCGGTACTGCAACGCGAACAAGTTCGCCGGCGAGATCGACACCTTTGAAGCAATGGCACACGTAAAGCGCGAGTACCTGATCGACGAGAACCGCATCGTCGCTCGTGGCTTCTCGATGGGCGGTGCGGCCTGTTGGCAGTTCGCGGTGCATTATCCCGACGTATGGTGTGCCGCCGCGCCCGGCGCGGGGTTCAGCGAGACGCCCGATTTTTTGAAAGTGTTTCAGAGCGAAGAACTGAAGCCGACCTGGTACGAGCAGAAATTGTGGCGTTGGTACGACTGCACCGACTACGCATTGAACCTGTTCAACCTGCCGACGGTCGCTTACAGCGGCGAAGACGACAAACAAAAACAAGCGGCCGACATCATGGCGAAGGCGCTCGCGAAGGAGGGCATGAGCCTGACGCACATCATCGGACCAAAGACCGGGCATCGCTATCATCCCGAGGCAAAAGCCGAGATCAACCGACGCATCGACGCCATTGCCGAGCGTGGCCGCGACTCGGTGCCGAAACGAATCAAGTTCACGACTTCAACCTTGCGCTACAACCGTTGCTTCTGGCTGACGATCGATTCGTTGGAGAAACACTGGGAACCGGCTCGCATCGAAGGGGAGATAGTGTCGCACAGCAAAATCCACATCAAGGCGTCCAACGTGGCCGCCTTTACATTGTCATTTGGCCCAGGCCAATGCCCGCTCGATGCCAGCCCGGCGCCCATCATTACGGTCGAATCCGAGGATGTGCACGGCACGCATGTGCAAGCAGCGCCTGGCACCGATCGCTCATGGACCGTGCATTGGCGGCGAGCAACCAACGGCTCCCGGGCGACCTGGTCGGAAGTAAAAAACCTTGACGAGACCCGGCTTCGCAAGCGTCACGGGTTGCAAGGACCGATCGATGATGCGTTCATGAGCAAGTTTCTGTTCGTCGCGCCGACAGGCGCCGCGATGCATGGATTGACTGGAAAATGGGTGCAGGCCGAAATGGCCCATGCCATCGAACACTGGCGGCGGCAATTTCGCGGTGACGTGCGGCTGAAAAAAGATTCGGAAGTCACAGCGACCGATATTGCCGAAAGCAACTTGGTCCTGTGGGGCGATCCGCAGAGCAATTCGCTGCTGCAAAAAGTCTCCGGCGGACTACCGGTGCAGTGGTCCAGGGATTCAATTTCGGTGGGGAGCCAACGGTTCGCCGGCGAGTCGCATGTCCCCGCGCTGATCTATCCGAACCCGCTGAATCCGAAAAAATATGTCGTTCTCAACAGCGGCTTCACATTTCGTGAATACGACTATCTGAACAATGCCCGGCAAGTTCCGAAACTGCCGGACTATGCGATCATCGACATTCGCCAGCCGGTCACCGCCCAAAAGCCGGGCGGCATTGCGGCGGCAGGTTTCTTTGACGAGAATTGGCAAATTTCACCAGCGAAGAAGGGGGACTGACATGTCGGATAGGACTGATACGACGCGGCGTGCGTTTCTGACGGCGGGTTCAGCGCTTGCCCTGTCTGCCCTGAGTTATCACCGAGTACTCGGCGCCAACGAGACGATCCACGTGGGGTGCATCGGCACGGGCGGGCGCTGCCGGCATCTCATGAAAGCGCTGGTCAAGGTTCCGGATGTTCGCATCACTGCCGTCTGCGACGTATGGGATACAGCATTGAACGAAGGACGCAAACTGGCGGACGCCAAGGCGAGCGCCACTAAGCGCTACAAAGACATCCTGGATAGCAAGGAGATCCAGGCGGTAATGGTCGGCACGCCGGATCACTGGCATGTGCCGATCACCGTCGATGCCTGCAATGCCGGCAAAGACGTATACGTCGAAAAACCGCTGACGCATGACCTGTCCGAAGGCAAAGCAGTCATCGATGCACAAAACAACAACAAGCGCATCGTGCAGGTCGGCACCCAGCAGCGCAGCATGCCGCACATTCAAAAAGCGTACGAGATTTTCAAGACCGGCCGGCTCGGCAAGATCACCAAGGTCCGCACTGCCTGGAACCGCAACACCGACCGTGTGCGGCGATTCCCGCTCGGCGTCGATCCGAAGTCGGTCGACTGGAAGACGTTTCTCGGCAATGCGAAGGAGCAGCCGTTCGACGAATATCGTTTTCGCAATTGGCGATGGTTCTGGGATTTCGGCGGCGGACTGCTCACCGACCTGATGGTGCATTGGATCGACGTGGGCCACTGGTTCCTCGATCTGAACGCGCCGGTGCGAGCGGTAACCGTCGGCACTTATCCTTCCGCAAAGGACGTGTGGGAAACGCCCGATACGATTCAGACCCTCCTGACTTACGGCAACGATCTGCAAGCACACTTTGAAGGCACGTTCAGCAACGCTCGCGGCGGCAACTTCATCGAGTTCATGGGCACGGACGCAACCATGTACATCGACCGCGGCCGATACGAAATCATGCCGGAACGCGGCAAGGGCAAGGAAGAATCGGAAGTGATCGGCACGGGCCGCAAAGGACTCGACTTTTACGACAAACCGGACGGCGAGCTATTGCACGTGACCAACTGGATCGACTGCGTTCGCAGCCGGAAGAAACCCACAGCGCCGGCCGAAGCCGGCGTGAGCGCCGCAGCGGCGGCCCACCTGGGAAATATCGCGTATCGGCAAAACAAGGTGGCGGAGTGGAAGGGGTAGACATGATGCGATGCGACGCTCCGTGTATCATGAGGAAATGGAGCTTGTTGGATCAGCGAAGAGAACTTTGAAATGCGTTGGATTCATACCGAATACATGTTGAAGGGCATTTTCCTCGGCTTGCTGCTGTTCGCGGCGCTCCAGGAACCCGATTGGAATAAGACCGGCCTGTTGGCAGCATTTATTGGCGGCGGGCTGGCGATCGGTTTGCTCATCTCGTTCGCCTTCTGGCTGATGCGTGGCGTTCGCGTCGGCAGCAAAATATTCTCCTTGATCTTGTTCCTGTTGCTGGAAAGCCCGACGCTCGTTTATGCCGGCCTGATCGGGGGCTTGGTCGTTGGCGCTTTTTACGTCCGCAAGGAGATGGAGCATGGCGGCACGTTGCTGGCAGCCCTGACGGGCGGAGGCGCGGTGCTGGGTTTTGCGCTCGGTGAACTTCGCCGTGTCGGCCCCCAAATGTGGAGGTTGGGCATCGCTCTTGCGGGGGGAACAGCCCTGGTCGCTGGCGCGATCTATTTCTTCGAACAGAATCCGCAGAAATGGGCGGGCGAGTCGGGCCGATTGCTCGGCGTGCACATTTTGATGGGGCTCCCGTTCTTTTATCTGCTCGTCTTTGCCGGAGAAGCCGAGGAATCCGAAGCCGAGGTCGCGGCGCTTTGCGCGGCGGCCGCGATTGGCTTGTGGCTTGTACGTCTAACTCCGAAGCTGCCCGCCTTGGGGCTCGTGCTGCCGCTGGCCATGTTCATTGTCTACACTCGCAATGTGATGCCGGGTTTGCGCGTCTTCAAGCACACGCTGCGCGGCTACACGTATTTTCAGATGGGCCGCGTACGACCCTCGTTGCGGGCGTTTCGCCGGGCGGTTCAACTTGATCCGAACAACCAACTCGCTCTCTCCGGCCTGGCCAAGGTTCACAGCGGCATCGACGTGATCAAGCTGCAGAGCGATCCGGAGACGGTCGCGTTGCTCGATCTCGATCTGTGCCTGAATCGTGCAGGCACGATCCTTTGGAAGCCGGAAGTAACGCTGGAACAACAAAACGAAGTCCAGCATTTACTTGACCTCGTCGCCGCACAGCAGCCGAGCCGATTGCCGGAGGTGGAGTATTGGCGGGCGATTGCCGACATGCGGGCCAAGCGAACCGACGAGGCGGCCAAGAAACTGGAGAGTCTGCTCGACGGCGCTGCGTGGAGCGGCGATCAACTGCCGTCGCGGGCATCGATCCTGTTGCCGGCCTGGCAACTGTCGCTTTTGCGCTCGCGCGAACTGGCAAGCAAAGTTGGCCAGCCGCAATTAGCCCTTCCCGGCCGGCGCATGGAGGCGATTTCCGTCGTTGAGCGCCGCCTCGTCCAGTCGCCGCAGGACGCAGATGCCTGGGAATTGAAGCGCGTCCTGTATGAAGGGCTGAACGATCGCGAATTCCTCACGCGCCCGCCCCAGGAAGGCGAGTTCGACGCCGGCTATGTTCGCGAGCAGGGAATGGCGCGGATTGGCGACCCGATTCATTGGCGGCGCGGCGTCGAGCTTTTGCTGCTGGCAGCGCGAGCGCAGCCGGCCCTCGGACCAAGCCTATTCGCGAAAGTCGCCCAGACGTGCGAAGCGGCCGGCGAGTTGGACAACGCCAAACGGACTTACGAATTAATGAAAGAGGCCGGCCTCACGTTCGGTCCGAAGAATTATTCTGCCGACGAACAGGCGACCTATTTCGGCATCATCAAAAAAATGGCCGACGACGCGATGAGTCGCGGCGATGACCGGGAAGCCATCGAATATCTGCGCATTTACTCCGAGTATGACCGCGCCGGACTCGAAACGCTGCGGCAACTGGCACAGCTGCATGAAAACCTGAAAGAAGTGCTGCCGGCGCTGCAATACAACGACCGGGCGCTTCTGTTTAACTCGGCCGATGCCGACCTTTTGGAGAGAAAGGACCGGTACTACTATTCCGTCCTGCCGGACCAGGTAAAGGCGCTGCCCGAGGGCATCCGCAAAGGCCTGGATGCCGACTACTGCGTCAAAAAAGCCCGGCAAATCCTGAACAGCAAGAACGCCGACATCGACAGCATTTACTGGGCGGCGCACCTGTTGGAACTGACGCGCTTGCTCAAACCGGATTCCCTGGAGGTCAAAGTTCTGTGGGCTCGCGCCCAGTTGTGGAAAGGCGAGCGCGATCAGGCGCTGCAAATGCTTGAGGATGTTCGCGAAGCGAAACCAGCCAAATTCGAAAGCAGCGCCGACGAGGAAGCCTGGTACCGCTGCGCGCAGATGCTGGGCGACTTATACTTGAACGAGTACAACCGGCCGGAATTGGCGGTGCCCTGCTATCTTGAGTTTCGCACGAGTTCCAAGAGCGGCGCGGACACGCTGTACAAGCTCGGACAAGCGTACGAAAACCTCGGCGACATGCCGCGTGCCGCGTACTACTACGAGCAAGTGACCGGCTACACCGAACACCCGCGCTATTACGATGCACAGGAATCGCTGCGGCGGGTCAAACAACCGCAAACCTGAGGCTACTGGGCCAAGCGCCGGCAGCGCTCGGCCATTTCGTGGTTATTCTTCGTTTGATAATAATCGGCGAGAAGAGCGTACGTTTCCTTGTGACGCGCGTCGATCTGAAGCGCCCGCTGCAGCCAGGCCAGGCCCTGCGGCTCCATCTCGGGCCCGCCGATCTGCAGAGCCACTTTGCCCAATTCGTGCAGCACAGCCAGGTCGTTGGGATTCTTTTGAAGATCGACGTAAAGCAGTTTTCTGAGTTGCCGGAGACGCTGATCGAGCATTCGATGTTTCTCGAGCTGTTGCTGGGCCGCCGTTTCCCGCCCCAGTCGATGGTAGGCCTGCTGAAGGTTGTAACACGTGGATAAGTCATGCGGCCAGAGTTTTCCCGCGTGTTGCAGATGAACAAGAGCTTCGTCCAGTTTGCCTTGCTGCATCAACACGATGCCAAGCTCGCGCAATGCCAGGGGATTCTCCGGTTCTGCGGCAACAACATCGCGAAGCTGCGTCTCGGCCAGATGAAATTCGCCCGCCGCCGAGCGGCAACGAGCCAGGCCGATCTTGGCCGCGACCGAAGCCGGCCTCAGCGTGAGCACGTATTGAAAGTGGGGTTCGGCCGCTCCGGCATCGAGCGAATCCAGGAGCAGTTGAGCCAGCGCCAGACGTGCATCCATGTGGTCCGGGTTTCGCTCCAGCGCCTGGGCAAATGCACTGGCTGCTTCCGGTCCGTGCGGATTTTTTTTGTCGAGAAGCAATCCGTACCAGTAGAACGCACGCGGATCTGCAGGCGTCGACGACAGCCACTCTGTGATAATCTCCAAGGCGCGGTTGAACCGATGCGTCACGTACATCCCTCGAAACATCGCTTCGAGGATCAGTTCGCGTTTCGTCGCGTCGCTTTTGGAAAGTTCCGAAAGAGACTGGTACGAAAAGACGCTGGCTTTGCCTTCCTGCGCGTCCAGCAGCAAGTTCTCGAGTCGAATATCATCGGCCAACTTGTCGGAGCGATTTCGCAATGGTTCCAAGGAATCGAGAAAGCGGCGTGCATCGCCGATGGCGTCAGCACGGCGGGAAATGCGGGCGGCAAGCAAGACAATGTCGGGGTCATTCGAATAGTACGGAAAGCATTGCATCACTTCCGTGTGGGCCGTCTCATAATCGAATCGGTCGAACGCGGCTTTTGCCTGGCGCAAATGGGAATTCGCGGTGTGCCAGTGGAAAGCGGCATAACCGCCGGCGGCCAGGGCAACCAGTAGTACGATGAGCAATATGCCCCGGAGCAGACGCCGCATCGGACTCGATTTCATGATGCCTACGCCCCGCCGGTTCCCGCCTTGCCGATGCTTCCCGGTTCATCCATCAGCGCCGTTCGGTCCGGGACCGAGTTGTCCATGACCGCGGTCCGTTCCGGATCGATCAACAGGGTCTTTTCACCATTTTCGCTCGGCGATGGTCCTTTTGGCGACGTTTGTATCGGCGCCGGCGCTTCGTCCGTGCCCATCAGGTTTGCAAACGGCCCCCATCCTGGAACGCTCTCGCAGACGGCTTTCAGTGCCGCCATCAAAGGCATCGCCAGGAACAGCCCCGGCGTGCCCCACACCAGGTCCCAGAACAAACAAGCCAACATGACTGTCGTGGCATTCAGATCCATGCCGCGACCCATAACCCACGGAACGATGAAGTACCCTTCGAACGTCACGATCACGATGTAGAAAATCAATATCCCCAAAGCATACCAGGGACTCAGGTTGACAAACGCATCGAGGACCGGCGGCATACCGGCCAGAATCGTTCCGATATACGGGATGTAGCACAGAACGACGGCCAAAAGCGCCCAGGTCCAAGGATGTTCCAACCCCGCCGACTGATAGACAACGCCCAGAACCAATCCAAGGCCCACATTCACGACCGTGCGCCACACGAGATATGTCCGCACGGACTTTACCATCTTGTCCAATGCGGCCAGGGCCTTGTCTTGTGCCTCCTGGCTTGGACCGAAAATCTCGACAATGCGCTGGGTCAACATCCTCCCTTCCATGAGCAGGAATAAAAGGATGAACATGATCAGTACGAATTCGATGATCCAGTTCTTCAGGTAACCGCCCAGCTTTAACAACAGGTTCGTCATGAACGGGCTGTTAATGGAATCGCGGACATAGATGAACAGGCGCGAACGTTCGGCATCTTCCGGAAACACCGACTCCACTTCGACGGGACTGACGCGAATGACCTGCTTGCGAAACTGCTCGTAATACTGCAGTTGCGCGGTGTAGTCGTTGGGCCGCGGCAGTCCTTGCAGCATTTTGGGGACAGACAGAACAAATCCGAGCGTAATGACGCCGAAAACGATGATGAGAATTCCGACCGCCAGCATGCACGATATGGACCAGGGAATTCTGCGGCGGTTCAACCACTGCGCCACCGGCCACAGGATCGCCGCCAGCAAGACCGCAATCGTCAACGGCACGAAAATGGACTCGCCAAGATAAAGTGCGACGGCAATCCCCAAAAGGGCGAGCAGATTCAGCCCGATGCGTGTCGCGGCGGTGAGATTGAGGTTAATCACAGCCAGAGATTCCGGAACTTGCTAGTAGCGTGTTATGCAGCAGCATAGTGATCGTCATGGGTCCGACTCCGCCGGGAACCGGCGTGATGGCTTTCGCGAGCGGCCGCACGGCATCGAAATCGACATCGCCCGCCAATTTACCATCCACTCGTGACGTTCCGACATCGATGACCACGGCGCCCGGCCGCACCATTTCCGCTTTGACGAAGTGCGGCTGTCCGATCGCGGCCACCAGAATATCCGCCGATCTCGTCACCGCGGCGAGATTCCTCGTCCGGCTATGGGCAATTGTAACCGTCGCGTCGCCGCCTGCGCCCTTGCGACACAATAGCAGCGCCAATGGCTTGCCGACGATCTGACTGCGACCGAGGATCACCACGTGCGCACCGGCGATTTCGATGCCGTTGCGGACAAGCAACTGTTGCACGCCCAGCGGTGTGCATGGGATGTAACGCGGCGTCTCCGCGGCGAGCAAGCCGAGATTTTCCGGATGAAAGCCATCAACGTCTTTCTTTGGAGAAACCGCATGGATGATTGCTGTCTTGTCGATTTGCGGCGGCAGCGGCAACTGCACGAGGATGCCATGCACGGCCGCATCTTGATTCAATCGCTGGACCAGATCGAGCAGTTCCTTTTGCGACGTTGTCGCCGGCAAATGGTGATGGAAGCTGGCGAAACCCGCCTTGTCGCACGCCTTGA
>Ga0073934_10007486_pt1 | contig 15157 bp, 12 predicted proteins | sample LarsenN4metaG_FD_76834 | JGI IMG/M metagenome (GOLD analysis project Ga0073934, IMG submission 76834) | Hot spring sediment bacterial and archeal communities from British Columbia, Canada, to study Microbial Dark Matter (Phase II) - Larsen... ...
CAGGTCGATCTCGGTGTAGTCGTCCAACTGGTCCGCGGTCCAGCCGGAGGCGCTGCCGTAGCGCCAGAGGTAGAAGTAGGCCAGGAGCGCCTCGCGGCAGTCCTGTTCCTCGGCTTCGTCCAACAGCCTCGTGAACACGCCGGCGTTGCTGTCGAGGTTCTGGTAGTAGAGGCTCTCGGTGAGGCGGGTCGTGTAGGTTTTCTTCTGATACTGGTAGCCGGCCCATTGCTTGTAGCCGTAGCCGAGGACGAGGCTGATCGGGCCGTAGAGGGCGAGCGGGTTGCGGGTGAGAAAGGCCTGGCCCAACGAGCCGAAGTCTTGCATGATCTTCCAGGCCGCGAAGCCGACGGCGCTGGCGAACGAGGCGCCGAGTTTGCCGCGATCCAGCGCCGCCATTTTGGGCCTGCCGCCGGGAAGCAGCATTTCCAGATCGACCTTGGGAATATCCTTGAAGAGCTTGAGGAAGACGCTTTTCGTGTCGGCGTTTTTGCCGAGGCGTTTGTGCGGTTTCTGCTTCAGGATCAACGCCAGCCGCTGATAGGTCGGCACGTCGATCTCTTCGGTGACCCAAAACTTCCAGAGTTTTCGCAAGGAACGCTTGGTCTTCACGTCGCCGCGAACGTAAATCTCCATTCGATCGAAGACGTTGAAATCGACATCCATGTTAAGGCCCCAGGCGCTGACTTCCCGGGTAGCCGCCTGGATTTGCTCGTGGGTCAGTCGCTTGAAGTTGCCGCGTTCGACCAGCCCCTGAAACGCCTGGAAAAGTTCGTCGAGTTTCTTCTGGCGTTGCACTTCCGTCAATTCATGAAGCGACTTCGTTTCGCGGTCCGGGTCGAACGGGGCATAGGCCTCCTTGAGCTGCTCTAACCGCGAATGGAACTCGTAATGGTAATAGGCCGCCAGGATGGTGGCGAATTTGCGGAATTCGTCCTGTTCCTGCGGCGACAGGGCCAAACCGGTGCTGAGCGACTTGTCCTTGCAGAGCAGGTCGATCAGTTCGGTCTTGCGCACCGGCAGGTAATGTTCGCGATCGGCGTATTGTGCCATGGATTCCTCCCCGGTGAGGCAAGTCATTCAGCAGGCCGTGACTCTTTCTCTGCCGTTATTCGTCGGCGTCGTCCGGCGGGCCGAGGTCGTCGGCGAGCTTGTCGAGGATTCCCTGAATCTCGCTCATTCGCCCGGGCCGCTGGTCCGCCGTGAACGACAAGCATTGATGAATCAGTTCGCACAACGGGGGCGGCGCCTGCGGATTGCATTCGGCAACCGGCTTGAGCATCTGGGCATACGCCTTCGCGTTGAGCCGAACCGTGCCGGGTTGCGGCATCAAGGATGGCGGATGCCGCCAGGTGACCAGCCGGTACATCGTGGCGCCGAAGTTGAAGATATCGGTTTTTTCGTTGACGATGTTGCCGGTAATGGTTTCCGGGGCCATGTACTCGGGGGTGCCCTGAACTCGGCCCTTGGGCTCGCCGCGAATCCAGGCCAGGCCATAGTCGATGATCTTCGCCTGCCCGGTGCGCGACAGGATAATGTTGTTCGGTTTCAAATCGGCATGAAAGACGCCGCGACGGTGCATGTGCACCATGCCGGAGGCGACTTGAACCAGAACGGCCAGTAGTTTTTTCATGTCGAGCGTTTGCTGGTTGTCGAGAGTTTTGCCCGGCACGTATTCGATCAGCAGGTTGACCTTGCGAACCTGAAACAGCCAGTTTTTCTCCAGTTCGAGCGCATAAATCTTGATCAGATTCGGGTGATCGAGCATCTGAGCGACGCGAAACTCATGTTCGGCCTGTTCGAGGAACTTCTTGTCCGTCGCCGATTCGATCGGGACGATTTTGAGCGCGTACTGCCGGCCGTCTTCGGCGCGGGATATGTGCATGATGGTGCTGTGAGCACCGGTCCCGAGCTGGCCGAGAACCGTGAATTTGCCGATCCGCGCGATCGTCATACAACCATCTCTACAGCCGTCTCGGTCCGTCGGGTCTCAAATCGAACATCCTAGCGGACGGCCCCGCCCGGGGGCAAAGGGAATCCCAGGAATGAGCAGCGAATCCGCTGGCGTCGAACCGCTTACATTAGCGTACGGAAAGGACATCTTCGCGCGGCTGAATCGTTCCGGTCCGCTCGTTTTCTCTCCCGCCTGGTTCGATGACCTCCTGATGGGCTGGACGATGGCCAACGAGTCCATCAAAGTCCAGCTGTTTCGCTTCGTCGATGCGTTGCCGCTTCTGAAAACGCCGGCGTCGATCGCCCGGCATCTTCAAGAGTACTTCGCCGAGATCGGTCCGGCATTGCCGGGCTGGATGCGATTTGGACTTCGCCGTTTGCCCTCCGAGGGCTGGAGCGGGCGGCTGCTGGCCTGGTCGGCGAAAACGAATGCCGAACGGCTGGCACGCCGCTTTATCGCCGGCTCGAACGTCGCCGAGGCGTTGGAGGCGGTGGCAAAGCTAAGGGAACAGAACCTGACATTCACGATCGACTTGCTCGGCGAGGCGACCATCACGGAGGCCGAAGCCGACCATTATCAAGCGCAGTACCTCGAGCTGCTGGACGGGCTTGGACGCGAGGTCAATCAATGGCCCGCGGTGGATGTGATCGATCAGTCGCCGGACGGACCGATTCCACGCGTCAACGTGTCGGTCAAACTTTCGTCGCTGTACAGCCAGTTCGATCCGATCGACCCTGCGGGCACGAGTCAGGTCGTGCGTGCCCGGTTGCGGCCGATCCTGCGGGTGGCGCGCAGGCAAAATGCGTTCGTGAATTTCGACATGGAGCAGTATGCGTTCAAGGATGTGACGCTGCAGATATTCCGGGAGGTTCTTTCGGAGGATGAATTTCGCGATTGGGCGGATGTCGGCATCGCGATTCAGGCTTACCTGCTCGATTGCCAGCGCGATCTCGAAGGCCTGCTCGCGTGGGTCCGCGAACGGCGAACGCCGATCTGGATCCGCCTCGTCAAAGGTGCGTATTGGGATTACGAGACCGTCATCGCGGCACAGAACGATTGGCCGGTCCCCGTGTTCACGCGCAAATGGGAATCGGACGCAAGTTTCGAACGAGCGTCCCATTTCCTGCTGCAAAACTACCGACAGCTTCGACCGGCGTTCGGCACGCACAACGTTCGCAGCATCGCGCACGCCCTGGCCCTGGCCGACGAGTGGAAGGTGCCCCGAGGAGCGTACGAGTTTCAGATGCTCTACGGCATGGCCGATCCGATCAAGCAGGCACTGGTGGATATGGGCCATCGCGTTCGCATCTATACGCCGTACGGACAGCTATTGCCCGGGATGGCGTACCTGGTGAGGCGGCTGCTCGAAAATACGTCGAACGATTCCTTTCTGCGAGCCAGTTTCAGGGAACACAAGCCCGAGGAGCAACTGTTGATGAATCCTCTTCTCCATTCGGTCGATGGAACGCACGCCGGCAATGGCCATGTCAGCCGTGCGACGACGACCGCAGCGGCACGGAGTTTCCGCAACGAACCGGTGACCGATTTCAGCCGGGCCGAATCGCGCACGTCGATGCAGCAAGCGCTCGGGGCTGTCGCGAGCCGGTTCGGCCACGAATATGCGCTCTTCGTCGCCGGGAAAGAAGTGCGGACGGGAAACTGGATCGAGTCGCGCAATCCGTCACACTGGCAGCAGGTGGTGGGTCGCGTGGCCGCGGCGCGGCGCGAGGACGCCGAAGCGGCCATCGCCGCGGCGCATCAGGCGTTTCCATCGTGGCGCGACACGCCGGCGGCCGAGCGGGCGGCATACTTGCGGCGTGCGGCGGAAGGGATGCGGCGAAGGCGCTTTGAACTGAACGCCTGGATCAACTACGAATGCGGCAAACCGTGGCGCGAGGCCGACGCCGATGTCGCCGAAGCGATCGACTTTTGCGAGTACTATGCTGCGGAGATGCTGCGGCTGGCAGAACCGCAGCGCCGCGATGTACCCGGCGAGGAAAACGAATACTTCTACGAGCCTCGCGGCGTCGCGGTGATCATCGCTCCGTGGAATTTCCCACTGGCGATCCTGACCGGCATGGCGATGGCCGCACTGGTGACGGGCAATACGGTCCTACTCAAGCCCGCCGAGCAGTCATCGGTCGTGGGCGCTCAGTTGATGGAGATTCTTCGCGAAATCGGGCTTCCGAACAACGTGGTGCAGTTCCTGCCCGGCGTGGGCGAGGAAATCGGACCGACGTTGACCGAGCACCGCGACGTGGCGCTGATCGCTTTTACGGGCTCGGTCGGCGTGGGTTTGAGCATCAACGAAACGGCATCGAAGACGCCGCCAGGCCAGCCGCACGTGAAGCGAGTCATCGCCGAGATGGGCGGAAAGAACGCCATCATCGTCGATGCCGACGCCGATCTCGATGAAGCGGTGAAGGGCGTTTCCGATAGCGCTTTCGTTTACGGCGGCCAGAAATGCTCCGCCTGTTCGCGTGTGATTGTGCTGGAGCCGATTTACGATCAATTCGTGGCTCGGCTGATCGAAGCGACCAAGAGCCTCAAGGTGGCGGCGGCCGACGATCCAGGTTGCGGCGTCAGCCCGGTGATCGATCGCGAAGCACAGTCGCGAATTAATCGTGCAATCGAAAAAGGCAAGCAGGAAGCCCATCTCGCCTACGCAATGGATATCGGTCAACTGGCCGAGCAAGGCTGTTTCGTCGCACCGCATGTGTTTACGGATGTGCCGCCCACGTCGTCGCTGGCGCAGGAAGAGATCTTCGGGCCGGTGCTGGCGGTGATCAAGGCGCGCGACCTCGACCATGCGCTCGAAATCGCGAACGGCACGAAATATGCGTTGACCGGGGGACTCTTTACTCGCAGCCCGCAAAATGCGGCCGAGGTGCGACGGCGCTTCCGCGTGGGCAACCTGTATATCAATCGAAAGATCACCGGCGCCTTGGTGGATCGCCAGCCGTTCGGCGGCTTCAAGTTGTCCGGCATTGGTTCCAAAGCGGGCGGGCCGGATTATCTTCTGCAGTTTTTGTTGCCTCGCAGCATCACAGAGAATACGATGCGACGCGGATTCGCTCCGCAGAGTTGAACATGCCAACGGAGAAGATCATGCTTCGAAACACGCTCGCGGCCGGTTGCCTGTTGTTCGCCGCCTCCGCTTATGCCCAGTATGCCGCGGAATTCAAGGGCCATACCGATCTCGTGCACCATGTGGCCGTCAGTCCGGACGGCAAGCAACTGGCGACGGCCGGTTTCGACGGCCAGGTGAAACTTTGGGACCTGGCATCGGGCAAGAATCTGCAATCGCTGACCGGTCACGTCGGTCCGGTCTACTGCGTCGCCTTTCGGCAAGACGGCAAGATGCTGGCGTCGTCCGGACTCGACAAGTCGATCCGTTTATGGAATCTGCCCGACGGCAAGCTTGCCCAGGAGATCAAGGTCCACACCGACATTGTCGATTCGATTTGCTTCAGCCCCGACGGGAAGTACCTCGCGTCCGGCAGCGCCGACAAATCGGTCCGCCTGTTCAACCCGGCCGATGGGAAAGAAGTCAAGAACCTGGGCACGCACGAAGGATCGGTCTATAGCGTGGCATTCAGCAAGGATGGCAAGATGCTCGTGTCGGCCGGCGTCGGTTCGACCATGGCGGGGCACCTGGTCAAGGTGTGGGACATTGCCGGCATGAAGGAGTTGAAATCGTTCAAGGGCCACGAAATGCCGGTCACGGGCGCCGTGTTCACGCCGGACGGCAAGGGCGTCGTATCCGTCAGCATGGACCGCTCGCTGCGCGTCTGGGACGTCGGCAGCGGCAAAGAAACGAAAAAGCTCGGGCCGAGCAAGGACGACATTTTCGCGATCGCCTGGTCGCGCGACGACAAGCAACTCGCCACCATTGGCTACAGCGGCTACGTGACGATCTGGGACATCAACTCGGGCAAGAGTACGTTTGAAAAGAAACTAACCTCGCCGGCGTATTGCTTGACCTTCACGCCGGACGGCAAATCCGTGATCACGGGTCATACGAATCAAATGGCAGTGGTAACGCCGCTGGGAAAATAATTCAGTCGACTAATTTGCCTGCACTTTGACGACCGCCTTCAAACGGAAGCGCGGATATTGAAACGTGTCGCCTGGCGGGTTTTCCGGTTCGACCTGGCCGGTGACGGCAATCACGTCGCCATGTTTGAAGTCCGCAAGTCGCGGGTCGTCTTCGAGCCGGACCTTGCCGCCGTATTGATCTTCATACGACGGATCGCAAAAGCGAAGCGAGTAGGTGCCGCGGAAGCTCTTTTCGACCACGCCTTGCAGCCAGGTATAGTCCTCGTCATGCCCGTAGTTGCCGGGCACTGTTCGCGGCAGGGCGCCGGTGGAAGCAACATCGGACGGCGGGTTCGGCAGCCGGATCGGCCGGGCGGCTTTTTCGTCCGGAGTGGTAATCACCGGACCGGCGTCCGTGACTTTTTTGGCGGCCGAGTCGCTGGCCGGCGGCTTGATGACAATGTCGTATGGTTCGGAAACTCGTTTCGCGGGACGGTCGCTTTCGGGACGGTCGCTTACGGGACGGTCGCCTACGGGACGGTCGCTTACGGGACGGTCGCTTACGCTCCCGGCTAAACGGTTGGGTTTCCAAACCGGGGTTTGCGCGGCTTCGGGCGGCGTCTCGATATTATCGGGAATGTCCTTGATCGGCGGCTCGGTGCTTTCCTTGGTTGGCGGCGGTGCGATCTTTGGCGACGGCTCCGTTTCCTTGGCAATTTCGATCTTCTGCGGTTCGTTCACCGGCTTGGCGCTGGTCGTTTTGCTCTCGACGGGCATTTCGATTTTGCCTGGCGCTTTATCCGGAGCCGGCTTGATGGCGCCATACGGCGACGCGGCTTTGCGTTCCGTCATGGCGACGGTCGGCGGCGGATTCACGGGCGATTGTGTTGTTTCCGTCGTGGTTTCCTTGACCACCGGCTTGGGCGGCGGTGTCGGCTTGCGCCTGGAAGTGCGCTCCGCGATCACATCGGCCGAACTGGATAGCGCGGGTTTGTAATGCAACAGGTCGGGGTCGCGCGCATATGGCGGTTTGCGCGTGAACTGACAACCGGCCAATAGCGGGCCGAACATCAGGCATGCGACGAAAAGGCGCGTACGCATGGTAAACCCCGAACGCGGAATTCTCCTACCCATAGATCGGCAGGAAAGACTTGCCAGTTGAATCGATTTTGCCGATCTTGCGGTTCTTAGGCCGCTTTACCTTGCCGCCATGATTGCCGAAACATCTGCTCCCGCAAGCGCTCGAGCGCTTCGCACGCATGAAATGCAATGTCCGGGTTGTCGGCGTCGGCAAGCCGGTCGAGGTCCGGCCAAAGCATGGTCAATTCCATTCGCGCGATCCAGTCGATCGCCCAATGCAGGTGTTCTGGTTCTTCGGATGCCAGGCGGTGCCGAAATCGCTGCAACGCCCGGACCTCCCCCAAACGAGCGAGTGCTGCATCCGCCGTCCAGGCAATTGTCGAATCCGGGTCGATCCGTGCTTCCAGTAGCACCGCCATCGCTTCTCGTGAAACCGATTCTCGAAAGCCCAGTGCTTCGAGGGCCGCACAGCGCACCGGCCGGTTGCGCGACTCGGCAGCATCGATCAGGATTTCCTCGGCGGCTTCATCGCGTTGATCGCCCAAACGGCGAATCAACATCGGCAGCAGTTCGTCGTTCGCTTCCAAACGTCGCCTGGAGAAGATCGACGCCCAAACCGATCGCGCCGGCTTCATTCGAAACGCGATTTCGCGCTGGAGCAAGGCCGACCACGCCGTCGAGCGCGTCGGCGCCAGTGCGGCGACCGATTCGGCCGACCAGGCCAGCTGCCCGCTTGCCAACAACGGCACCAGGATGTCGCCGATGTCGCATCCCAGATCGTGGACGGCTTGCAACGATTCAGGAGTCACTCGACCCTGAACGATTTGCCTGGGAATTTCAATGCGTGCTGCGTTCAGGTATTCCTGCAGGGGGCCGGCCAAGGATGCCAGCCGGTCCGCCTGGCGCTCGAAGCGATCCCGCTGTTCGTCGTGAAGCAACCGCAGCGCATATGGACAGCGGCGAAGCCAGCGAAGCGCCGCACAAAAGACCCGGATTGCCGCGGGCTCGAAGCGATCGCGGTGCGTACGCCAGACTGCGCCGATGTGTTCGGCGAAGCGGCCGGTAGCGAAAACGCTCGGCTGGACGCCGAAGCGCAGGCCTTCGAGAGCGCGATGCAGGACCGCCAGCGCTCGTTCGTCCCGCCGGAGATAGCGTCGAAAATCGGGAAACGCCGCGACTTCCGCGGCGAGGAAGTAGGCCAATGGCGGTTCGGCTTTCAGTGCACAGCGAGTCAATCGCGGGATCGCGGAAGGCCGGTTCAATGACCGCAGACCATTGGCCAGGTCGATCCAGTACCAGGTCTGTTCGACCGGATCGCGGCTCAAACGGCGTGTCAGTTGCCGCTCGAGGACGCGGCCTGCCGAGTCGGTGCCGATCTCCGTCAGCGCCCGGACCTGTACGGCAAAACCGGTTCCGGGTTCCAGGCTCGCTTCGACGCGCTGCACTTCGCCGCGTCGCAGCCAATGGCCCAGCCGGGATTTGGTTGCTTGCAGTGCCCGTTCGCTGATCTCGGCGCCTTGAAATAGGTCCAGGTGTTGCTGGTTCACCGGCGACATGGGTTCGACCGAGCGAGCCGGCCGATTTCGCCACCGTGCCAAAAGGACCATGACGATCGGGATCAGCGTCGCGATGATTGCGAGAACGATGTGCGCCATCGGTTTTCATCCATGAAAGGGCGCAATGCCGGTCGATCACTCGCGAACGTGGCCGGCGCCGGTCACGACATATTTGTACGTCGTCAACTCCTGCAGGCCGCACGGCCCGCGCGCGTGCAGCTTGTCGGTGCTGATGCCGATTTCGGCGCCCAAACCAAGTTCGAAACCGTCGTGAAAGCGAGTGCTTGCGTTCACCATGACGGCGGCGGAATCCACGAGGGCGACGAATCGTCGGGCCGTTTCCAGATCGCTCGTCACAATCGCATCCGTGTGCTGCGATCCGTGCCGGGCGATATGGGCGATCGCCGCATCGAAATCCTGTACCACTTTCGCCGAAAGAATCAATTCGAGGTACTCGGTGTCGTAGTCGGCTTCGGTTGCCGGTCGTGCCTCCGGGATCCGCCGGCAAGTCTCCCGACAGCCGCGTATTTCGACTCCCCTCGTACGCAACGAAGCCCCAATCCTGGGCAAAAACGTGTCGGCCACGTCGCGATGGACCAGCATGCTCTCCATCGCGTTGCACACACCGGGACGCTGGCACTTGGCGTTCAAAATAATCCGTTCCGCGATGTCCAGGTCGGCGGCGCAGTCTACGTAAACGTGGCAAACTCCCTTGTAATGCTTCAGCACCGGCATGGTCGCTTCGTCGGCAACTCGGCGGATCAGGCTCTCGCCGCCGCGCGGAATGACGAGGTCGATGTACTCGTTGAGCCGAAGCAACTCGCCGACGACCGCTCGATCCGGCGACGCGACCAGTTGCACGGCGTCGCGCGGCAAGCCGTGGCGTTCCAGGGCGTCCTGCAGCAATTGATGCAGAGCGATATTGGAGTGCATCGCTTCCTTGCCGCCGCGAAGAATGAGCGCGTTGCCGCTTTTGACGGCAAGGCTGGCGGCATCGACCGTGACGTTGGGCCGAGATTCGTAGAGAAACAACAGCACGCCAAGCGGTACGCCGACCTTGCGAACCTCCAGCCCGTTGGGCCGCGTGCCGCCCTCGATGACACGTCCAACGGGATCGGGCAATGCGGCCACCTGGCGCATGCCGTCGGCGGCGGCGCGAATCCGCGAGGGGGTCAGGCGCAGTCGATCCACCTGGGCGGGGCTGAGTTGAAACTCGCTCGCTCGATTCACGTCGCGCTCATTCGCGGCGAGAATGTCAGCGCTTTGCGCTTCCAGGGCGGCTGCTGCGTCCAGCAGCCAGGCGTTTTTGCTGGAACCGGATGCGGCCGCCAGAAGCCGTGACGCGGAGCGAGCCCGCCGGCCCATGTCGCGGCACTGGTCCGCGATGGTGGCTTCCTGGTTTCGATCGATCGTGATGCTCATTGCGCGTGATTCTAAACTAGCGCGCCGGGAAAGATAAGCCCGAATCTACGGCGACAGCGCTTCAAAGACCTTGATCGCATCCACCGTCGGCGCCACGTCGTGGACCCGGGCGATTTGCACGCTTCCAGCAGCCAGGCCATGACAAAGGACGGCGAGCGAACCGGCAACACGCTCCTGCCTCGGCCGACCCGTGATCTGGCCGATAAAGCCCTTTCGCGAAACGCCCAGGCAAACCGGCCTGCCGAATCGTTGCAGTTCGCGAAGCGAGCGCAATTGGGCGAGCGTATGCTCGAACATCTTGCCGAAGCCGATGCCAGGATCGATTGCCAGTTGATCGGCTGAAATGCCGGCTTTGAATAGAGCGGCAAGCCTCTTGTCGAAAAACTCGCCGACTTCGCGGACGACGTCGTCATAACGCGGCGCGACTTGCATCGTCTGCGGGGTTCCCTGCATGTGCATGAGGATTACGCCGGCGTGGTATTCCCGTGTGACCGCGACCATCTCCGCGTTCTGAAGCGCGGTCACGTCGTTGATGATCGCCGCCCCGGCACGCAATGATTCGCGGGCGACCTCGGGCTTCGAAGTGTCCACCGAAATCGGCACGGAGGTTTGTGCCGCCAACGCCGCAACCACCGGCACGACGCGGCGAAGTTCTTCATCCAGCCCGACCGGCAGCGACCCGGGCCGGGTCGATTCGCCGCCGACGTCGATGATGTCGGCTCCGTCCCGTACCATGCCGAGGCCATGCTGAACGGCGGCATCCAGCGAAAAATGCTGGCCGCCGTCGGAGAAACTGTCGGGAGTGACGTTGAGGATGCCCATGACCCATGGGCGTTGCAGTTGCACCCGGCGATCGCGTAGTTGCCATTCGAAACGCTGCACGGTTCACCAAGGCTTTTGCATCAGTTGCACGATCTGGTAGGCCAGGCTGTCCGACGCACGCTTCAGCGCCGAAGTCGTCGTTTCGCCGAGTTCCGGCAAGTATCGTCCCGTCGATTGGACGATGAACTTCGGCGGATCGTCCGGGTTGAAGTTCGGCGGCAACGGCCCTGCGGGGCGCGACAGGATCTCGCCCGTGTTCAGATCGCGCCAAACCAGTTCCACTTGTATTACCATCTCGCCTTCACGAACTTCGTTCAACTGGTTTCGGTTGATAATGTTCTTCGGCGTCAGGACGATGGCGCCGAGCAACTCCGAATCGGCTCGCTCGCGATCCTGAATCACCTTCATCGGCGTGTGCATTTCGATGTGCTTTCGCACCGATTCGCTGACCTGAATCTCCAGACCGCGCATCGGTCCCGCCTGGAAAGCGCGATTCTGAAACGTCGGCACGTACACCGTGCGAATATGCTCGTAGTACGGCGGCTTGGTCGTGTAGCCCAAAAGCTGCAGTTGGCCGTCCTGCCGGCAGGCGCTCGTGGCGGCGGCAAGAACGGCGCAAATCGCAAAGAGGAGGATTCGAGTACTGCGTACCGAGCCCTGAGTATTGAGTCGGCAGTTCCGAGTACTGAGTACTGAGTACTGAGTACTGCTGACTGCGAACTGTGGGTCGCGGCAGCGGAGGGTATGGCGGCATTCGTCCATATGCATGTCTGTGTGCGGGCCGCGTGGTCACGGCAGCGGCTTGACCGGCAGATTGCCTGAAGGTGCGGCTGCCGGCGCGGCGCCGGACGGCGGCGGAACCTTGGGTTCTTTCGACTTTTCCTCGCTGCTCTCCTCCGTGCCCCAAATCTTGTTCCAGCGCGAGGAGATTGCTTCCAGCACTTCGTCGAAGCCGGATGATTTGCCCGTTTTCTTCTTCTCCATCTCGGCGCGTAGCCGCGTCATCTGCTCCTCGGCATGCTGGGCATACTTGGTGCTGGGATAACGGCGGCGAACCATTTCGTACATGAAATAGGCCGAGCCCGGGTGGCCGGTTCGCTCGTAGAACTCGGCATGATGCAGATCCTTCGTCGCCTGCTGCGCGTTGATTGCGAACATCGACCGCATCAGGAATTCGTTCTTGTTCTTCGCCAGTTCCGGATAGGCCTTGATGGCGGTGTCGATCAACTGTCGCGCTTCGGCGACCTTGCGGCCGTCGAAATCGGGGCCGCCGTTGGCCAGCGACTTGCAGATGATCGCCAGTTCGACCGCTTGCGGCGCCAGCGGACTGTTCTTGTGCATCTCGATCAACTGCGAGAAGTAGTGATCGGCCTCGCGATAATCCTCGCGGTAGAACTTGACATAGCCGGCCAGAAAGAGCGCCTTGTCGGCCAATGGTCCGGTGATGTCGCTGTAGTGCACGACTTCCAGCGCCTGCAGCGCCCGATTCTCGGCGTCGAACGTCGGCTTCGTGCGGTCCAGCACGCTGATCTTCAACATGGCCGGCATGACGAAGCTGCGCTTGCCTTCGAGTTTTTCCTTGTACTGCGCCATTTCGACATCGGTGTCGCGAAGCCAGTAGTTGGCGATATCGAACATCCGCTGAACGGCTTGTTCCTTATAAGCGCCGGATGGAAAATCCTGCAACATTTTGCTGTACGTGTCGCACGCGTTGGGCAGTTCGTTCTGCAGCCGCAAGCATTCCGCTTCGTAGTAGCGGGCTTCCTCGGCGACGGCGGGGCTGTTGCGTTTGTTTTCCGCGATGTCGTGAAACTTGTCTTCGGCTTTGCCGTACTGCTTCTGGCGGAACAGTTCGTGCGCTTGCGCCAGCTTGCCGGAGACTTTCGCCGGTGAGTTGTCCTGTTCGCCGCGGCCGCTGCCGCGCATGATCATGTTTTCGGCTGGGCTATCGGACTTTCGCAGCCAATTCCATTCACCCAGGCAGCCGGTGCACGCGAGTGCAAAGGCAGCGGCACATGCCGCGCTTGCTCGCGTCGCCAGTCGTCGGCGGACAACGGTCATTTCGCGGCTACCCCCTTGAGACCGCTTTCTCCCAACGGGGGCCGGCCCCGTCAGGGCAGTGATGCCAAATACGGCAACAACTTCGGGCGATGGCCGAGCAAGTACGTGATGTAACTGCCCAGAAGCCGTCGCAACTCCATCCGCACCGCTGGGCTGCATTCACGCCGCCACGGCTCACCCGGCTGCGTCAATTCACCCAACCAGCGCCGGCATTCGCCGGTGATCGAAAAGTGCTCGCGCTGCGTCGCCCGGCACGCCAGGCAGACGACTCCGCCGGCCGACGGGCTGAACGACAGATTCGGCTCGTCGTCGGGCAGCGGGCGCGCGCACGCGGTGCATGCGGCAAGGGTCGGGCTATAGCCAAGCTCTTTCAACAACGCTAGAGCAAATGCCGACAAACGCAGACTGATGCTCATGCCCGGTTCGCCGAAATCGCGAAGGGCTGCGAGGGCGGCGTCGAAAAGGGCAGGGTGCGGATCAAAATCCTGCGTCCATTCCGCCAGTAGCTCGGCGATAAAATAGGCAGCATACAAAGCATGCAGATCATGCCGCAGCTTGGGAAAGCGTTCTTCGACTCGGGCTTCTGTGAGGAGATCGAGTCCGCCGGCCGGCTTGTGGATAAAGACGACGCGGCAAACGGTCAGCAGGTCCAACGCCGCCTCGAAATTCGACTTGATCCGCCGGCCGCCCTTGGCGAGGACTCGCACCTTGCCGAACTCGCGGGTCCATAGCGTTGCAATGCGGCTCGACTCGCTCCAGTCGGTGGTGCGAACTACCAAAGCAGTGGCTTTTTCGGTGGGCATGACGCAGTGAACTCGCTCAACTTCCGGGTTTTGGCCTGTTGCGTTCCTCTAGCAAAGATTGAAGTTGCGCGACGTTTTCCAAGTCCTTTGGCCTCCCCGCTGCCCGTTTGAGTTGGATCAGCTTCTCGAGTGTTACGACGCGAAAGTTCAGCCCATATGAGGTCGCCTCAACGGTGTACGGAAGTAATTGTTCGTACGTACCACCTCCCGTTACTTCGCCAAGCAAGTCGAGATCACCATGTGTTGTGGTTAACGTGAAATTCAATCCTGAGCGAACCGTGGCCTCGTCCCAACGAAATGGCAAACCGGGAGGAGCTCCGCGCAGGTACGGCGACCATGTTTGCAATGCCGTGACAAGGCGCGAAATATTTCCGGCTTCACGAGAATAAACGAGATCGACGTCGTTCGTCGATCGAGCCACACCATGGATGATCCCGGCCCAACCGCCGATTAGAATGAACCGAACTTCATGTTGGTTCATGAGCCGCAGAACGTCTTCAAATGAAATCATCATGGCTCAGCCGTGCTCGACGTGCTTTCGCGAAGGCGCCGCCCGGCGGCGCGCAGCTCTTCGACGAGAGCATGAAAGCTCTTCGCCTTTTCGATACGTTGCTCGACAGTTAATTTCAAATTCTCACGCAACAGGGTTCGATCTACGTCCTTCTTGTACGCCTCAACCACTGGGTCTAAATAGTCCGCCGGCGCCATCGGCACGATTTCATGTTCTTCATTCATCGGCATGCCTCCGCAATACTCACATTCTATCGCATTGCGCCGTTTGTCCTATTCTGCCTCGGCGATTGGCGGCAGGCCGAGGATGGAGAGATAGTGTCGTTCGCGCTCGCGCATTTTTTTGCGGTTTTTCGGGCTATCGTCGTCGTGCCCGCAGAGGTGCAGCAGGCCGTGGATGACGTACAGGCAGAGTTCGGCGTGCACCTCATGCCCGCGATCCTCGGCTTGCGCCTTGGCCACTTCGACGCCGATGACCAGTTCGCCTTCGAGGATCTTGGCTTTCGGCCCGCTCATGGGAAAAGAAAGCACGTCCGTGGGCTCGTCGTGCTGCAGGAATTGCTTGTTCAGACGATGGATCGTCGGGTTATCGACAAACGCCAGGCTGATCTTTGCTTCGCGAACTCCCTCGCCTTCCAGGACCTTGGTCGCCGTCTCACGCAGCTTGGCATACTCCAGCGGGACCATTTCCTGCGGGCTGGCGATTTTCACTTTGATCATGGAATGCTCGCTTGCAGCTTTTTGTCAACATCGCCGGCAATGTCCATGTCTTCCATAAGCACTTCGCGCGCCAATGAAAGATAGTCCTGGGCGCCGGGGCAGGCGGGGGCATAGGAGAAAATCGACTTTCCGTGACTCGGGCATTCCGCCAGCTTGATGTTTCGACGGATGCGCGTTTCGAACAGCCGGGCCGA
>Ga0073934_10007487_pt1 | contig 15155 bp, 9 predicted proteins | sample LarsenN4metaG_FD_76834 | JGI IMG/M metagenome (GOLD analysis project Ga0073934, IMG submission 76834) | Hot spring sediment bacterial and archeal communities from British Columbia, Canada, to study Microbial Dark Matter (Phase II) - Larsen... ...
GGCATAGGAAGTGAAATAGGCGCCGGTATCCATCACCGCCAAAATATCTCCCTCTTCTAAGGGGGGCAGCTTTTTACTTCGATACAAGATATCGGAGGGCGTACAGACCTGGCCCGTAACCCGGTAAGTTATCTCGGGCTGCATCCGGGCCTTATTGGCTACAAAGGCCTCGTGATACTCGAATGAGGTTGGAAAGGCGATATTGGCCGATCCTCCATCGGTGATGGCCAACTTTCTCCCTCCGCTCCCCTGTTTGAGACTTCCTACGGTCAGAAGAAGAATCTGCGCATCCCCCGATAAAGCGCGGCCTGGTTCGAGGAGGAGGGTAGGGGAGGACAGCCTGTACGATTCACAGCCTTGTAACAGGGCGTTTCCGATCTCCCGAGCGAAGGTCTCAAGGGGAGGCTGATCAGATCCCCTCTGAACTTTGGGGATCCGATCCCAAAGGTAGTAAAGGCCCCGCTCAAAAAGCGTAAAGGTTTTCACCCCGGGAATGCCGATACCTCCTCCGATATCTACGTAAGTTAACTCTAGGCCCAGCCGGTCTTTTAAACCTTTCAGAAAACGGCAAACCTCCCGGAGGGTCCGTACGTACAGATCCGGCGTTTTGATATTGGAGCCGATATGAAAATGGATTCCCTCGGGCCTCAGGGGATCCCTCTGGGATAGGGTTACATAGGCCTGTAAGGCCTCGCCGTTGCCCAGATCAAACCCAAATTGCCCCCGCCATCCCGCAGACGGACGGACCCGAACTCCGACCCCCACGGTCCGTCCGAATTCTTTAGCCAGCGCCTTCAGTTGGCGTAGCTCGCCCCAGGAATCTATATGGATCGTCCGGATTCCTTGTCGGACGGCCAGGCTTAAGCTCTCTGCAGACTTATTGACCCCGTTGTAAACGATCTTCGCCGGGGGGGTTCCCAGTTGAAGGGCCAGCCGGAGCTCGTAGGGCGAGATAACCTCAGCCCCGGCCCCCTCCTCGTGCAGGATCTTCAAGATCCCTGCCACGCAATTGGTTTTGTAAGAATAAAAAACCTCTACGTTCGGATAGAATCTTTTAAAAGTACGGATAAACGCCCGGTAATTGTGCCTTAATTGATCTTCATCCACTACGTGGAGCGGGGTCCCGTACTTTTTCGCCAGCTCCACCACATCGCAGCCTCCCCAGACCAGATGGCCCTGCGGGTTAATCTCCAGATTCCACAGCGCCGGTGCGGGGATAGGACTTTTTCTCTGCAGCCTCATTCCACGGTTTCCTTAATTACATACAGCGGGCGCCCCTGCGTTTCTCGGTAGATCCGCGCCAGGTACTCTCCGATGATCCCCAAACAGAGCAACTGAATCCCGGAAAAGAAAAGGATGCCCACGATGATGGAGGCATACCCCAGGATATAGTAACCGATGAAAAGCTTCTTTAAGAGGATATAAGACCCACTAATAAGCCCCATTAGCGCAAAGATAAGGCCCAAAACGCTGGCCATCCGCAAGGGAAGGTAAGAAAAACCTGTAACGAGATCCAGGGTCAAAAAAACCAACTTGAAAAAATTATAAGAAGGCTTCCCCCCGGCCCTTTCCGCGTGCTCGACCTCCACGCCTATCTGAGAAAACCCCAACCAGCTAATTAAACCCGAGGTGAATCGAAATCTTTCCTGACATTGATTGAGGGCATCGACGACTTGACGACCCATGACCTTGAAGGCGCTGATATTGGTTTGCGCGGAGTGGCCTATGAATTTCTTCAACATCCAGGATACCAGGGAGGAAGACATTTTTCTATAAAGAGGATCTTTTCGTTTTTTTCGAACGCCGAAAACCACATCGTAGCCTTCCCGGTATTTATCCAGAAGCTTCAGAATCTCTTCCGGGGGGTTTTGTAAATCCGCATCCATCTGGATAACTACTTTCCCGCTACACCGGCGAAATCCGGCAGCTAGAGCGGGGTGCTGGCCGAAGTTGCGCGTAAATCGCAGGACCTTGACCCGCTTATCCTGGGCGTTCAATTCCTTGAGCCTTTGAAAGCTTCCATCCGTACTTCCATCATCCACAAAAAGAATCTCGTGGGATTTCCCCAGGCTCTCGAGCACCTGCGTCAGCCTTGTGTAGAGTTCCTTGAGGCTCCCTGCATTGTTGAAAACAGGGATCACTACTGAAATTTCAACCTGAGTTTCTTTATCCATGGGATCTCCCATAACCCATCCTATCGTTGGACCGTCAGCGAGGACCGCTCCCACGAAGGGAGCGGGTTCCCCATGCTCCCGGCGGTATTTTTGAGGATCAAGGGCTATAGACCCGAGATATGACCGAGCGTATTTTACCGGATCTATCTGGGAGCAGGACATCGACCCTTTCAAAAGTTAGCAGGACCTCCTTGGGAAAGACCCCGGAGAGCTCCCGTTTCAGTTTTTCCACGACCTGAGCATAATCCGCCTCGTTCATAGCGAGAATAACCTTCACCTGATCCAACTGGTCTTGAATAATACGATATTGATTCACCGGCCTATAGCCCTTCATCAGTTCATAGAAAAAAGGCCAAAAGATCACCTGACCGTTCCGCAATACCACCCCATCCTCGATCCGACCGACGATCTTTTCGATAAGAGGTAATTGCCTGCCGCAGGAACATTTTCTTTGGGAAGGTACACATAAATCCCCCAGGTCATATCGGATGAACGGCATCACATAGGCATGGAGGCTGGTACAGATCGCCCGCCCTTCCTCGCCGGGTTGGGCAGGTCTTCCATCCTTGATAAATTCGATGACGTGTCCATCGATATCCGTATGCAACCCCTCGTGGTTTGGGCATTCCCAGGCGATGTGTCCGGTTTCTACAAGCCCATAGATATCGATGGGGTTGACCCCGAACGCCTTTCGCAGGACCTCTCGGGAATCCTTATCCAGAACTTCTCCTCCCGATACCACCAGCCGGGGTCTCGGAATCTCCACGCCCTTTTGGAGGACGTAATTGGCTAAAGCGTGAAGACTGGACTTAACGCTGTAGATGACCTGGGGCTTATACTTCAGGAGAAACTCAAGCTGGCTCTCCAAAGGCAGCAGCGTGGAAATATACTCCCTGTCCAGAATCCCTAACCTCTGCGGCCACAACTTTTTCTTGTGCTCGATACGGATCTCTAGAGTTTTATATCCTATTTTGTATCCGTTTTCAAAAAAAATTCTCAAGGCCTCCGCCCTTTTGAAATTAATCCCTTTGAGATCATTGTAAACGGGGAGAGGAATCCCCGTCGACCCGCTCGTATATTCCACGATGCAGGCCTCTTTCTTGGCGTTCCTGGCTATTAACCTATCCACCGGGACCTTTTTTAGAGCTTCCTTGGTCGTTACGGGTAGCTTCGGCAGATCTTCAACGCCCCGGATGTCCTCAGGTCGTACCCCGGCGCTATCGAAGAGCTCCCGGTAGTACAGTACGTGCTCATAAGCGTGGGCCAAAAGCTTTTTAAGTTTTTGCCGCTGAATTTCCCTGAGCTTTTCTTCGGGAAGCCAGAGGTTTTTTCGTAACTGCCTGAGCTGCAGGAAACCGGCGAGCATATCACCAAATCTCGGGCTTGACCTTGGAGAGAATCGACCGGATCTTCCCCGAGGCCTCCTGGGGGATTTCATCGACCCTTTCCAGCTCTAACCGCATCTCTGAAGGAAAAACCCCTTGAAAATCCTTTTTGAAACGATCTACGACCTGCTGAAAATGCCTTTCCTTTACGGCAAAAAGGACCCTGAGATAATTTAAATCCTCCTGAATGATACGATATTCGTCGACCTCCGTATAATGGACCATGAAGTTATTGAAAAAGTGCCGGTTTAAAAGCCTTCCATCCCTCAGCGTGATGAGATCATCGATCCGCCCACTCACCTGTGAGAGGAGAGGGAGCGTTCGCCCGCAGGGGCAGTAGGCCTCCGACGGGGTACAAAGATCTCCCAGATCGTATCTTATAAGAGGCATCGTATAAGAATGCAGATGGGTACAAACAATTTTTCCTTCCTCTCCCGGCGCAACCGGCTTCCCTTTTTTGAGGAACTCTAAGATGAGGCTATCTACGTTGGTATGCAATCCCTGGCGCTTCGGACACTCCCAGGCGATGTTCCCCACCTCATTAGCTCCATAAATGTTTAACGGAACGACCCCAAAAGCCTTCGTCAGCAGATTCTGAGACCTCGCATCCATCACCTCACTGGTTGAAAAAAGCAACCTAGGGGGTTTGATCTGGATCCCCTCTTTTAAAAGGGCCCAAGCGATGATCCGAAGGGTAGAGTTAGCGCCATAAAGAACCTCCGGCCTGGCCTTCATTAAGAGTTCGATCCGTTTCTCCAGGGGCAGCAGAAGGGAAATAATCTCCCAGTTGAAGAGGCCTAGTTTTTGAAAAAACAACTTCCTCATGGGGAAAGGCTGCTCCTTCCAAATTCCGACCGTTTTATCTGTAATTTTATAGCCGTTTTCAAAGAAGATCCGCAACATCTTCAGAACGTTATAGTACCGCTCCTGAACGCTTCGATAGAGGACTAAGGGCTTCCCCGTGGAGCCACTGGTCCTTTCTTCTATGAGGCGATTCCGGTCCACGCCCCCGGCTATGAGTTGATCTAACGGGGTCTTCTTCAGAACTTCCTTGGTAGTTAGGGGAATCTTCGAAAGATCCTCGAGGGTCTTTATATCCTCGGGGTGAATCCCCGCCGAGTCGAACAACTGGCGATAGTAGGCCACCCTTTTGTAGGCATGTCGGACCAGGTTTTTAAGCTTTACTAGCTGAATTTCCCGTAATTTTTCCCTGGGCAGCCAGAGATTTTTCCTCAAGGTCCTGAGCTGTAAAAATGTAGAGATCATATTCCTAAGTTTCGGATCAGGATTTATCTAACCATTTATGGAACGTATAATGGGATGAGACCAATTTTCCCCCCAGCTTTACCCAGATGCGCTGACTGGTTATATTGCTGATCGGGGTTCGGCTCTCAAGGAAATCCACCCTATCTTTTAACCACCCCATGGCAGCCTTTTTTAGGCTGGTATAAACTCCCTGCTTCCTGACCTCCGGTAATACCGCCGTCAGGGGGGTATATCCGATTTTTACTCCTAAAAGGTGATGGATTCCAGGGTTGATTTTGCAAGTGATGAATCCTACGGGCGTTTGATCCAGTTCCGCAACAAAAACCTTATCGGCTTCGTTCCTTTGAACGCTATTTTCCAGCCAGACCCCATAGAACTCGTCACATTTTTCATCGGGCAGGTGCGGGTCGGCGTAAAAGCGGCTCAGCATATCTCCCTTATTTGAGAAAGCCTTTCGAGCAAGATCCTTCATGGGCGCAAAATCAGAGGGTTGGAAGGGGCGTACGAGGTGATCCGGTTCCAGATCATCCCTTGTAAAATCCCGCAGGTTATGCAGATACGTTACGAGGGTGTCTACGAGCCTAAACCCTTGGTCTTCCAGCAGGTGGATGGATAAGATGTCCTTTGTATCGACTCGGGTGGAAAGGTGAGATATCCCCTCGGCCTCACAATGACGTAGAATCCTTTCAAGGAGCAAAGCTCCGCTCTCCCTGGAGAGCGAACCGGTTCCTTTGAGCACCATCGGGTCGATCTTCGCCATCTTCAGTCCAAAGATGCGACTATCCCAGTTCAACATCCTCACACAGATGAGCCCCGTCGCCTGGCGGTCTGCCTGGGCCTGGTATAGGAGCGCGTTGGAGGGATCCAGTATAGCCTCGCGAAGCTGGCTCAGGAGATAAACCGCTGCCCGATCTCGGGTGACCTCTTTATAATGTTCGTAAGGCAAGAGCTCCCAGTTCCGAATGAAAGGCTCAAGCTCGTACAGGTCCTTTTCCTGAACAGGATTTATGAGAATTTCGAAACCGGAGATCCTGCGCGAAAACTTGCTTTCCATAGGGTTCAGGGAGAGGGGTGTCCGTACCGAACTTCCCTCTGCAAGGCTGCGCTGCTGTCCTGTTGAAAAGTTTTTTCGTAACACTTTTTTAACTGGGATAAAGCTTCCTGATGGTTGGGAATCTTTTTCAAGACTTTCTTATACGCTTCGATCGCTTCCAGATATTCTTCCTGGGCTTCATAGATCCGGCCAAGGTGATATTGAAGCTCTGGATTTTCTGGGTCTTGAAGGAGGAGGACTTTGTATTCTTTCAGGGCTCTCTTAAAATCTCCCTTCTTCTCGAAGTATTTGGCCGCTCTTAACCGGAGATCGTCCAATTGAGGCCTCACTTCAATTCGATCCACGTAGATATCGACTTTATCGTGAAAAAAGACCCGGGTTTCCAGCCCCTGGGTGGTGGTTTTGAGTTGAAAGGTTAATACAAAGGGCTGGACCGCTTCTGCCGAGCTAAAGTCGACGCCCCGAAGGATTTTTCCGGCAAGCACCCGCTTACCCCGGTTTGTGACCACATCCAGGCTCGCCACCTTATCCGGGGAGGTTATATCGCCGGCTTTTACCCAAAAGGTCGCTTCGTAGCTTCCCCTGGGCAAAGTTTCATAGGGCCCCGCTACCATAAAATAGGGCTCCTTAAACGAAACTATCGCCAGCCGTTTGACGTTATAGCTAAATCGAAGCGGGAGATCAGGAACTACGGCATCGTTCTGGTAATCATTTACGAGCACTCCGTAGTCAAAAGCCGAGGTTCTATCCATAGCGAACAGGAATCGATTTAAATGCCCGTGAAAGCCCCACGTATTTTCCCTGGGAGCGCTGATACTTTCAGCCAAAATGGTCCATACCGCGATCACCGAAAGGGCTCCGACCACGGAGGTACTAAGATATTTTAAGCCGGCCACCACCTCTTTCCTCGATTCTTCGACGGTCGCACTACCTGTCAGGAGGGGCGCGTCCTGTAAGTTTTTGTTGGTCGAAGGGGGATCTAAAGGAGTCTCTCTCGCTCCACCCGTTAAGAGCAGCGCACCCTGTAAGTTTTTGCCGGAGCCTGAAATCCAGACCGAGTGTTTCATGTGATAGAGGCAGATCAGAACGATAAGCAGGCCCCACAAGAAGGTTAGCTCGTATCGGGCGCTTCCCCCTTCAAAAAATGAAGGGAAATATCGGGTCAAATCGATGCTGGGGCCGTAGTAGGATAAAAAATGGTTCTTTGTATCCCCGGCGAATCGAGCCAGGCTAACCGGGAATTTAGCCAGGACGTAGGCTATATACAGGCTTATCATACCGAGCAAGATGCTTAAGAGTCGAAAAAATTTCTGGCGGCAAACCCCGAGGCTATAGGCCATAAAAGGGGTCAAAAAGGGAACTACAGCTACCATATACCGGGCGGGGGGGCTTTCTCCACCCCACCAATGGGTATACGAAGCGGCCATCAGATAGGTCGGGAGAATTACGCCCATGAGGCGCAAAAACTCTCTTCTTCGATGGAGGGACATCCAGACGATGCCCGGAAAGACAAGGACATAAATCGGCGCATACATCAGGAGCCCCACCTCCTGGCTGAACAGAAGGCCCAGAAAGCCCTGCTGTATAAACGTATCCCACTGGAAGAATTTTGCAAAAACGCCGAAGATGGAGAAAGTGCGAAGGACGCCTGCAGGAAGAGATCGAGAGCCCTCGAGAGCCCCCCCCACATTCGGAGAGGGCCGGTAATAAAGCGCGTAAAAGTAGAACAGCATAGCAACGCCGGAAAGGGCGATAATGGAAACGGACAAAAGTTTAGAGCGGATTCCCAGGTCTCGGCGGAACAGATAAAGAAGCAGAAGAGGAACGACCAGGGCGATGGCCCGTTCCCGAAGCCAGGGCATACAGGCCAGGCAGAGCCCCACGATTATCGCGTTACACAGCGGATTTCCACGGGGAAAGGAGATCCGATTGTAGGTCGTTACCGCCAGCCCTGCGATGGGTATTTCGGGATAAATGAAGGACGGGTAGAACAAAAGAGGGATCGTAGAGGCACTCAGCATGCCGGTTAAGAGGGATAATACTTTATCAGAAGTTATCCGATAGACCAGGGTCAGGATATTTACGACCAGCCAGGCCCCCAGAAAATTCATAAATACCACGACCCCCAGGCGCCCCCCCAAATAATAAAAGGGAAGGATCAACATGGATAACCCAATACCATGGCGGGGATATATGGTGCCATCGGCCAGGGGCTGCACCCCCGGCCTCAATCGGCCCCCCGGCATAAATTGAAGATAATCCTTGTTTTCAAAATTGTTGCTAACATCAATATCGTGGTCCGCCAAGAGGCTATACGTCGTGATGAGATAATGGGGTTCATCACCGCTGACGGGCAATCGGGAAATTAAATAAAGACCTAACGCTCCATAAGTTAGCCAGGCCACCAGGAATACACCGATCGCTATCCATGTAAAGGGCAGAGCGGTCAAGAAATTCCTTGCCCGGTCTCGGAGCTTGAAGAAAAGAAGCCTTACATGCCGGTCCCAGGAGATTAACTTTAAATACAAAATCCCTGATCCTGCGAGGAGCAACAGCACTTTTTGAAGGTCTCGGCTGATAAAAGCAGAAAAATTCCAGAGATAGGTTATGAACGAATTGAACTGCAGGAGCGAAAGCAGCAACAGGAGGGAGGGAAGATAGGTGTAAGCATCCAGGAAAAGGATATCCGAAAACTTTTTCTTTTTCCATAGGCTTACCAGGAACGAATACCCGAGCCAGAAAATCAGATAAAAAGCGACCCAGAGTAAGATCGATTTCCAGATCTCCGCCTTATTCTCCACGATCCAGGCGGTTTTCCAATCCCCACCTTTCTCTTCATAAGGTGATGAAATAAAGGAGTAGGAACTTATTTGAAAGAAGATGCCTGCAGAGAATCCGGATATTATGACATAAAGTAGGTATTTAAGGTTAAATGTCTTAAAGATAGAACTGTTGACAAGCATACGCTTTTTATAAAAAAATATGGCCCCCTTGTCAAGACAAAAACCACCTTGGGCCGGAAAAGGAGGCTTAAGGATTCGGTTTCTGCTCGTTAAAGAATGCCGGGGCCTCTCCTCCTCATCATAAGGCCCTTCTAATCCTTGACCAGAACTCCATCGCTTTTAAAGTGAGATTTCATTAAACTTTTTCTTGACATCTTCCCGTATATATAATAGATAAAACCAGGGACCGAGGTAGCTATTAGAATAGGCCGGGTAGTCAGTTTAGGATCAGGGTTTAATCCAGGAGATCTCCATGGACGAAAAAGTTAGAGTGAGCGTGAGAAAGCAGGGCGAGGTGGCCATCATCGATATGAAAGGAGATGTCACCTCGCTTGCGGACGAGCCTCTTAACCAGGCGGTAGAAGGCATTCTCGGTGAAGGCGTCAAGAAGATTGTATTTAACTTCACCGATGTAAACTATATCAACAGCAGTGGAATTGCCATATTAATAGGGATTATAACGGGTTCTGGCAGCAAGGGGGCGAATTTTAAGGTTTATGGACTGACGCCCCATTTTCGGAAGATTTTTGGAATGATCGGATTGACCCAATATGTGGCCATCTTGAAATCCGAAGAAGAGGCCCTGGGAAGCTTTGCTTAGGGTCCGTGGGGGAATGATCCCCTTACGAGGAGCGCGAAAGGCTATTTTGCGAAACAGCGTTTCACGAGCTAATTTTATAGCCCCTTTAACTGCCCCATCTTAACTTTTGAATTTCCGGTAGGGCCGCTTCGGTGGCCTCTCGCCCCAGTTCGATGAGCCTATCTGCCTTAAAAAACTCCGCCCACAAGATGTTTCCCACGTTGGGGGTGATCAAAACGCTGGCCGGGGTGGCTTTGATGGTGGTGATTTCAGATTGAAGGCTCTGGAGCGAGCGCATGATGACGTCAAAGGCTTTGGGTAAGATGGAGAATTGGGAGATTTGACGCCGCTCCTCGGTCCTTACGGAGGGGGTCACGTTCACCGCGATGGTGATATCCACGCCGCGATCCAGGAGGGGCTTGACGGGGATTGGGTTGACCACAGAACCATCGATCAGGTAACGCCCCTGATACTTAGCCGGGACAAAGATCCCTGGAATTGAAAAGCTGGCTCGGACGGCCTTCAGGACGCTTCCTTTCTCAAATACCACTTCCTCACCGGTATTGAGGTCCATGGCGACCACCGACAAGGGTATTTTCAAATCGCTAAAATCCGGATCTCCCACCACTTCCAAAAATAATCGGCTCACCCGATCTCCTCCCAGCAGCCCGGACTTCAGCTTCAAGAACTGGATATCCGCCAATCGCATGAGCCCGAGTTTAGAGCCCCATTTTAAGACAGCCTGTTTAATGGCCCCTACAGGGACCCCGGCGGCATAAGCAGATCCTATCAAAGCTCCGGCGCTGGTTCCCGAGATCATATCTATGGGGATATCGTGCTCCTCCAACGCGGAAAGAACCCCGATATGCGCCATACCCCTGGCAGAACCGCCCCCTAAAGCCACGCCGATCTTCCTTTCGTCGATATCGCGGGCCAAACTCCCCAGGCTCTTACTGATCTCAGCCTGGGGATAATCCAAAACAAAAGGCCTCCCAGTTTTGAAAAAAGAAGCCGCAGCTTCATAATCCCTGGGCAACACATGGAATCCTTTTCGGGTCCTGGCTAAACCCCCGACCCCGACATCCGATAGATTTAAAATGGCGCGAACCTCCTGATGATCCAGCATGATCAACGGATATTCCTCTGAACTGTTAGAGGTCACGAAGAGCACCATGTTCGATAAATCTATCGCCTCGAAGGTGCTCCGATTCAATTGAGAACTGGTATCGATCAAAACGTAATCGTAAAGATCCTTTAGAATTCCTAAAATGAGGGCAATCGATTCACGTCCCTTGAATTCTTCTATTAAAAGTTCCATGGCGATGGAAATAACCTCCAACTCCCCTCCAAGGTTAACGATTCGTTCCTTAAGATAGGCCGGAGTAACCTGAGAAACGCTAACCTGCCGGGCAGAAGGGATTCGCAAAATATCCGTCAGACGTCCCTCTTTGATCCCCATATCTACGACGACAGCTTTTTTGCGAGTTTCCTTTACGAGGCTGGCCGCTAAATTGGTAGCAATGAGAGTCTTACCAATAAGCTCTTCAGTGCTGTACACAGTGATAATAGGATATTTGCTGCGCTGGTTAACCTGACCCACGCCTCTCTTTTCACGGAGCTTGGTGCTGAGAAGCTCCACCAGATTCCTCAAGATCGTCACCTGACCCTCAATGGCCTTTTCAAACTGATCCCTGGTTATCTCCAGGACTTCTGCGTCGATGACCACCTGTACGGAAGTTAACCGGGGCTCACTGGCCAGAAGCGGCATATCTCCAAAAAAATCCCCGGGGCTTAAATAGGCGAACTCCACCTCACTCCCGTCCTCGGCCCGCTTCAACACTTTAACCTGTCCTGAAGTCAGAATGTAGAACTCATTGCTGATCTCCCCCTCCTGGCAAATTCTAACCCCCCGAGGATAATACCTCCGGCGAAACAGCTCGGCAATTTTTTCTAGCTCTTCGAGAGGAACCCCTTTAAAAATTCGATTTTTTTGTAGAAGAGAGATAAGGTTTTCCATTTATGATTAAAAATTGCAACTTGCAACCTGCAAACCTGCAACTCAGAGAAATTTAACGCCTCAACAGAGATTTTAGCCGTTAGATTATGGAGGAGATGGAAGGAATTGTCAAATTAAATTACTGCCATATCAAAACTTTCTTGACACAAAGAGCAGGTCCAAACGAAGATAGAAAAAAGGAGACTACCTGCTCTGTACAACCGGGGAGGATAGGTATTCAAAATACCCGGCCAGGACTTCCGGTTGCAGGCCAAATGGATGCTTAATGGCAACTTGCAAATTTTAAATTTGCAAGTTGCCATTGCGATCCTTACAATCATTTATAAACCTTCTACAGCCCGAGAACTTGCCCTAGCTGTCCTGTATCAGGTCGAGGTAGAAAAAGCCTATGCAGACCTTGCCCTCGATGCAGAGTTAAGCCGCAGTTCCTTACGTCCGGAGGATAGGGCGCTGGCGACGGAATTGGTTTATGGGGTCTTGAGATGGCAGAAGAACCTGGACTGGCATCTGGAGCAGGTCTGTAGGAAGCCGCTAAAAAAGACAACCCCATGGATTCGAAACATTTTAAGGCTCGGAGCCTACCAGCTTTTATTTTTAACGAGAGTTCCTACCTTTGCAGCCCTTAATGAGTCGGTCAAGCTTGCAAAAAAAGTGGGTTACCCGGGATCTCATAATTTCGTGAATGCGGCCCTGAGAGCCTTGGATCGACGGCGCACGCAATTTACTTTCCCGGAGCTGGAGAAGGATCCTGTAGCTCACATAGCCCTTAAGTACTCCCATCCGGAATGGCTTGTCAGGCGATGGATCCACCGCTATGGGATCGCGCCGACGACCCGATGGTGCCAGGCCAATAATCAGCCCCCGGTCCTGGCCATCCGGATGAATCCTTTGAAAACAACCCTGGAGGCTTTGGGGAAAGAGCTGGAAGGGGACGTTGAGTCGGTATCTCCGCTTCCCTTTAATTTACCCGGGTTGATTTTGAAGGGCCATCCCGCCGTTGCCGCCCTCTCCGCCTATCAAAAAGGGTGGTTCACCGTGCAGGACCCCGGTTCTATGCTGGTCTCCCAGATCCTCGCTCCCCAATCTCGCGAAGCTATCCTGGATGCCTGCGCAGGATTGGGAACCAAAACGACCCAGATCGCCGAGCTGATGGGGAACGATGGAACGATCCTGGCCGTAGATCTTAACGCCAGTAAAATTAAGCTGCTTCAAGAAAGCAGCCGACGCCTCGGAATTACCATCCTAGAGTCCCGGGTCGGTGATGTAACCCAGCTTAAAGATTTAGGCGGACGGAGATTCCATCGAATTCTGGTAGATGCTCCCTGTTCTGGATGCGGGGTGCTCCGGCGCCATCCGGAGTCTAAATGGCGGATCACGGAAGCACAGATCCATCGGTTACAACCCTTGCAGGTTGCTTTATTAACTGGGGTAGCGCCTTTTCTGGATTCAGAAGGCATTCTGGTTTATAGCACCTGCACTACAGAACCCGAGGAAAATGAGGAGGTCGTTGAAAAGTTTCTTCAGAGGCATCCGGGGTTTCAAGTGGAATCGGTAGGGCCCTATCTCCCCGAGAGCTTACGTTCTCTGGTCACAGAAGGCGCCTACCTCAAGACGTATCTATATCCGGAGGTGTTCAACGGGTTCTTCGGTGCAAGGTTGCGTAAGAGAGGGTGAGAAGGCAAAAGGCAAAGGGCAAAAGTAGGAGTGACCCGCTGGGTCGTTCCTAGCCCTCACCCCCGGCCCCTCTCCCACGCTGTGGGAGAGGGGAGTAAGGGGATCTCTGAGCCAACTTCTGGGGTGCCCCCTCTCCCGAAGCTTCGGGAGAGGGGCCGGGGGTGAGGGCCTGAAAAGTACTGCGGCAGTCATTTTTGCCTTTTGATCTGATCTATACAATGGAAATCCTCCTGGCTTACATTCTGGACCTGCTCGTGGGAGACCCTCCCTGGCTGCCTCATCCGGTTCGCGGTATAGGTTATGCCATTACTAAAACGGAGTCCTGCTTAAGATCCCTTAAGATAGGGGAACGCCTCGCCGGTGGGATCCTGGCGATCTTTATGGTGGGGAGCGTCTTCTTCATTTCAACGGAACTGGTCAACCTGGCTTATCAAGTCTATCCAGGTCTTAGCACGGGTCTTTCGGTCCTTTTGATTTTTACAACCCTATCGATCAGGAGTTTATATCAAGAAAGCATAAAAGTCTATCAAGCCCTTCACGATGGAGATATCCCACGAGCCAGACGGGAGGTAGGTAGGATTGTGGGCCGGGATACCGAAACTCTGGACGCGTCGGAGATCACCCGGGCAGCCGTCGAGACCGTCGCTGAAAGTACGGTGGATGGCGTCGTTTCGCCTCTGTTTTTTGCTTTTCTGGGGGGTGCGCCGCTTGCTTTAGCTTATAAGGCGGTCAACACCCTGGATTCTATGGTGGGCTATCGGAACGAAAAATATATCCGGTTTGGCTGGGCTTCCGCCAGGCTGGATGATCTGGCTAATTTCATTCCCGCCCGGATTACGGGGGTCTTGATGCCTTTGGCCGCGCTTTTATGCGGGGAAAATGGACGGGCCGCTTTAAAAATAGTTCTGCGGGATGGACAAAAAAATCCAAGCCCTAACAGCGGCATTCCGGAGGCAGCCGTTGCCGGAGCTCTAGGAGTTCAACTGGGAGGGCTAAACTTCTACCAGGGTCGGCCCTCTCCTAAACCTGCTATCGGAGATCGGACCCGGCCTTTAGCCTTTGAGGATATTTATCGAGCCAACCGAATTATGATCGGAACCTCTCTGCTGGCCCTGGTTTTGGGCCTCCTCTCTTTGGGCTGAGGGAAGGTTCCGCGCATCCGGGCGGCGCCCAAAACGAATTGGGCCTTCCTCTCAGCTTCCAGACCAAACCCTCCCCCCAAAGGTCAGGGTCCGGTGACGGTGACCTCTTTCTGATCCAGCAACCTTTTGCCCTTTCCATCTAAAATTTCCAGGTGAAAGGTTCCCCACACAGGAGGGGTCTTTAAGGTAAAGGGAAGTTGGTGATCTGTATCGCTCAGAAGGAACTTCGCAGGTAACGGTACGTCTCGGGAATATTCCACAGAGAGGGTCATCTTATGACTCCATCGGGCGATGATCCGGGAATTCAATTCCGGGTAAGGGGAGAGGCGAAGGTCTCCGGGGGGGACTGCTATATCCAGGGAAGCTCCGATCTCCCTTTGAGGAGGAACTTGATCGGGGAAGACCAGCTTAACGGGATCGCTCGCGGTTTCGAGATTCCATAACCTCTCCTTTGCATCCAGAATCTCGAAGACGTAAGTATCTGAGGAAGGAAAGTATTTAACGAACCTGACGAATCTCGAGAACGTCGTCAGCCGGGGATAAATGTCCCATATTTTCTTTTCCTGGATAAACCGGCGATTCTGGAGGATCAAATACCGAACGCCCAGGGTTTGAGCGATTTTAATGGAGCGCTCTGAGGGGAAAGCTTCCATCTGTTGAAAAAACCATAGGGTAAAAGGGGGAAGAAAGCTGGAGTAACCGCCTACGGTTTTCTTTCCATGGGTGGTGATGGCGTAATAAGCCGTAGCTATATCCACCATCTGCCAGGGCAGCTCTAAAATAACGAAGTCGCCCGGCTGGTCCTTAAGCCAGGTATAGACTTCCGGGACCCGGTGATCGGGATTGACGGGCACGGTCCAC
>Ga0073934_10007488_pt1 | contig 15148 bp, 12 predicted proteins | sample LarsenN4metaG_FD_76834 | JGI IMG/M metagenome (GOLD analysis project Ga0073934, IMG submission 76834) | Hot spring sediment bacterial and archeal communities from British Columbia, Canada, to study Microbial Dark Matter (Phase II) - Larsen... ...
ACAGCCTGATCGCCAAGCTGATCGTGCACGGGCGCAGCCGGACCGAGTGCCTGATGCGGCTCAGGCGCGCGCTGGCCGAGTACGTGATCGAAGGCATCCAGACCACGATCCCGCTGCACCAGCGCCTGGTGGGCGACCCCGACTTCGCGAACGGCGCCTACGACATCGGATGGCTGGAGCGGCGGGCGGCGGCCGGAAAGGGCTCCGAAGCGGCGGCGTGACGCGCCTTCCGCCCGACCTTCTGCTCAAGGCCTATGCCCTCGGCGTGTTCCCGATGGCCGAGGACCGCGACGATCCGGACGTCCACTGGATCGAGCCGCACCAGCGCGGGATCATCCCGCTGGATCGCTTCCACGTGCCGCGCCGCCTGGCGCGCCGCATGCGCCGGGGAGACCTGCAGGTGCGCGTCGACACCGCCTTCGACGCGGTGATCGCCGCCTGCGCTGCGCCCACGCCCCGTCGCCCGCGCACCTGGATCAACGACGACATCCTCGACGGCTACCGCGACCTGCACCGGCTGGGCCACGCCCACAGCGTGGAAACCTGGCGGGACGGGCGGCTGGTCGGCGGGCTGTACGGCGTGAACCTGCGCGCCGCCTTCTTCGGCGAGAGCATGTTCAGCCGGGAGACCGACGCCAGCAAGGTAGCCCTGGTGGCGCTGGTGGAGCGGCTGCGCACGGGCGGGTTCGTGTTGCTGGACGCCCAGTTCCTGACCGACCACCTACGGCAGTTCGGCGCCATCGAGGTGCCGCGCGACCATTACCGCAGGCTGTTGGCCCGCGCCCTCGAATCGGACGCGGCGTTCTAGGGCTGCGTCTCGCCCGAATCCGCCGCGCCCTCGCCATCGGCGGCGGGCGGCGCTTCGTCGCGGCAGTCCAGAACGATCAGGTCGTAGACCGGGTGCTCCAGGGCCGAGAGGGCGGGACTCGAGGCGAACATCCAGCCCGAGAAGATCCGGTGCGGCTGCTCGCCGGGACGCAACTCGTCGACCTCCAGGAAGGCCGCGCTCTCGGGCGGCTCTTCGGGCGGCGCCTTGTGGCAGGCGCGGGCCACCACCTGCAGCGTGCCGAAGCCCACGGGCGCGCCGAGGGGCGCATCGAACGTGCTGACGCGCGCCGTCACCTTGTCGAGCCCCTGGATCACCGCAACGGCCTCGGCCCGCGCCCCAGCCGGCGCAAGGAGCAGCGCCGCGATCAGCAGGACCGCGCTAGGGCTTCTTGAAGGTCGTGGCCAGCGAATCGATGAGGGCGTGCAGCGCGCCCTTGACCTGATCCTCGGGACAGCCCATGAGCACGGCATCCTCGAGGGCGTCCTGACACATTTGATGAAGTTCTTCAAAGTTTTCGTTTAAGACCTTGATCTTCTCGAGACAACTGATCGGCGATCCATCCGCCGCACGCCACACGGGCGGCTTGGTGCCGGGGGTGCCATCGTTCATGGGGCGTGCCTCGCGGGGCTGCTCTAGGGCGCCGAGGACCCGCCTGCCGCGTCGTCCGCGCCATAGTTGTAGATGAGCTTGCCAATGAGCGACTCAAGGTTGACCGAAGGCTGGGTCAGCGTGATCTCGCTGCCCGGCGCCAGCATCGCCTCGGCGCCGCCCGGCTCCAGGGCAACGTACTTGCCTCCCAGCAGGCCCTCGCTGGCCACGGCGGCCGAACTGTCCTCGGGCAGCTGAACATTGGGGTCCAGGCTCATGGTGACGATGGCCTGGTAGTAGGTGGGATCCAGGCTCTGACCCACCACCGAGCCGACCTTGATGCCGCTGAGGCGCACGTCGTCGCCGACCTTCAGGCCGTCGATGGCCGAGAACTTGGCGGTGACGGTGTAGCCGTCCACCGTCTGCACGTTGCCGCGCTGGTAGGCGAAGACCAGGAAGAACCCGGTGACCGCAAGGACGACTCCGCCCATCAGGGTCTCGATGGCGTTGCGCGACACGGCATGCACCTGCGGCTAGGGGCGCCAGGGCTGGTAGTCGCCCGTGGCGGGGCGGCGCGCGCCTCCGGCCAGGACATGGCCCGGCGGCAGATAGGCCTGCGGCGTGCCCGTGCGGTTCGCCTCGTGCTCCTTCTCCCAGGGCTTGGCGGCCAGCGGCTGCTCGCTCGGCGGAGCGGCGATGGTGTGGTGCAGCCAGGCGTGCCAGTCGGGCGGCACCTTCGATGCCTCGGCCGCGCCCTTGTAGAGCACCCAGCGCTTCTGGCGCGCCCCATGCCGCTCGCCCCGTCCCACGTAATAGCGGTTGCCGAAGGAGTCGGTGCCCACGTGGCGGCCGTTCAGGAGGGTATAGAGCAGGGTTCCGACGCTTCCGATGTCCATGACGATTCCCGTATGCCCGGGCGCGGGCGCGGCGCATCTTGCCCATCGTGGCGGGAGGCGTCCAGCATGCTTGCTTCCGCAGGGTTGCGCGGCCGCTCCTGCGTCCTTACGCCTCGATCGTCCGGCAACGCGTTGGCGCGACGCAGGTTTCGCGGGCCTCCTCGCATGTCATCATACGTTAGCAATGCTCGATCTAGTATGATGATTCCGTCCAGGACACAAAATACTGTTGACCGTCCCTGGCGCCCTCCTTATCGTTCCCAGCCCTATCGGATCGCGGCCAGCGAACGCTACCGCCGTTCGCAGCAGACCTTGGGCGATCCGGATCCAGTCCCCGGTGCGGGCCGTGCAACCCGCCAAGATGTGGGGCGGTCGCTCCTCCCAGCCGAAGCAGTATCGGGCAAGGTTTCGCACGCCCATTACTTGATTGCGACATAGTGGTCATTGTTGCGCCTGCGGATTTTTTCTTGGCTTGTTAACCTTTGCGCTTGACGCAACCGAGGCCCGGCCATACTCTCACTACATCTTGTGGTCAGGAGCGCTCACGGCACAAGCCGTTCGAAGCAAACCGACCCGGGATGGGGGCGTCAAGCGGCCTAGACCGAGGGGGGATCTGCGATGCGGATTGCGCGCCACTACACCGTCGCCGGCAAGGACGCCTACGAGGGATTGGCCTTCCGGCGCACGACCAGCGAGATCCGCAATCCCGACGGCTCGGTCGTCTTCCAGCTCAAGAACATCGAGGTGCCCGAGCCCTGGTCGCAGGTCGCCTGCGACATCCTGGCCCAGAAGTACTTCCGCAAGGCCGGCGTTCCCGAGGAGACGGTGCCCGTCGAGGAGAACACGGTCCCCTCGTGGCTGTGGCGCCGCCAGGCGAAGCAGGGTGCCAAGCTGGGCGGCGAGACCTCGGCCCGCCAAGTGTTCGACCGCATGGCCGGCACGTGGACCTATTGGGCCTGGAAGGCCGGCTACTTCGACGCCGAGGAGGACGCCCGCGCCTACTTCGACGAGATGCGCTTCATGCTGGCCACCCAGATGGGCGCCCCCAACTCGCCGCAGTGGTTCAACACGGGCCTGCACTGGGCCTACGGCATCGACGGTCCGCCCCAGGGCCACTACTTCGTCGACCACACGACCGGAAAGGTCGAGCGCTCGGCCAGCTCCTACGAGCGGCCCCAGCCGCATGCCTGCTTCATCCAGAGCGTCGAGGACGATCTCGTCAACGAGAACGGGATCATGGACCTGTGGGTGCGCGAGGCGCGCCTGTTCAAGTACGGCTCGGGCACCGGCAGCAACTTTTCCAAGCTGCGCGGCGAGGGCGAATCCCTGTCGGGCGGCGGCAAGTCCTCGGGCCTGATGAGCTTCCTGAAGGTGGGCGACCGCGCGGCGGGCGCCATCAAGTCGGGCGGCACCACGCGGCGCGCGGCCAAGATGGTAGTGGTGGACGTCGACCATCCCGACATCGAGCAGTTCATCAACTGGAAGGTGCGCGAGGAGCAGAAGGTCGCCGCGCTGGTCGCCGGCTCGAAGCTGTGCGAGCAGCGGCTCAACGAAATCATCGCCGCCTGCCACAAGCAGGCGGGCGAGAATCGCTTCCAGCCCACGGCCAACCCGGCGCTGCGCGCGGCGATCGTCGCCGCGCGCACCTGCATGGTGCCCGAGAACTACATCCAGCGGGCGATCCAGCTCGCCCAGCAGGGCTTCAAGGACCTCAAGTTCGCCACCTTCGACACCGACTGGGACTCCGAGGCTTATCTGACCGTGTCGGGCCAGAACGCCAACAACACGGTGCGGGTGACCAACGCTTTCCTGGAGCGCGTCACCACCGGCGGGACCTGGGATCTGGTGCGGCGCACCGACAAGCGCATCGCGGCGACCGTCAAGGCCGCCGACCTGTGGGATCAGATCGCCTACGCCGCGTGGGCCTCGGCCGATCCCGGCATCCAGTTCGACACCACGATCAACGAGTGGCACACCTGCCCGGCCTCGGGGCGCATCAACGCTTCGAATCCGTGCTCCGAGTATATGTTCCTGGACGACACGGCCTGCAACCTCGCCTCGCTGAACCTGCGCACCTTCGAGAAGGAGGACGGCAGCTTCGACGTAGCGGGCTTCTCGCACGCCTGCCGCCTGTGGACGGTCACGCTCGAGATCGCCGTCCTGATGGCGCAGTTCCCCTCGCGCGCCATCGCCGAGCGGTCCTACGAGTTCCGCACCCTTGGCCTGGGCTACGCGAACCTGGGGGGCCTGCTGATGGAAGCGGGCCTGCCCTACGACAGCGACGGCGCCCGCGCCCTGACCGCGGCGATCACCGCGCTGATGACCGGCGTCTCCTACGCCACCTCGGCCGAGATGGCGCGCGAGCTGGGCGCCTTCCCGCGCTTCGCCGAGAACCGCGAGGCGATGCTGCGCGTGATCCGCAACCACTGCCGAGCGGCCTATGGCGAGCGGTCGGGCTACGAGGGCCTGGCCACGCTGCCGGTGCCGCTGAACGCCGCGGACTGCCCCGACAAGGCGATCGTGGCCGCCGCCGAGAGCGCCTGGGACTTGGCGCTGGAGCTGGGCAACGCCCACGGCTTCCGCAACGCGCAGGTCACGGTCATCGCGCCAACCGGCACGATCGGCCTGGTCATGGATTGCGACACCACCGGCATCGAGCCCGACTTCGCCCTGGTGAAGTTCAAGAAGCTGGCCGGTGGCGGCTACTTCAAGATCATCAACCGCACCGTCCCCACGGCGCTGGTCCGCCTGGGCTACAGCCAGGCCGAGATCGACGCCATGATCCGCTATGCGGTGGGCCACGGCACGCTGAAGGACGCGCCGGGCGTGAACCACGCGGCGCTCAAGGCGCGGGGCTTCACCCAGGCCGCGCTGGATGCCCTGGAGGCCGCGCTGGGCAGCGCCTTCGACATCCGCTTCGCCTTCAACAAGTGGACGCTGGGGCAGGAGTTCTGCACCCGCGCGCTGGGCCTGACGCCGGCGCAGCTCGACGACCCGCGCTTCGAGATGCTGCCCGCCCTGGGCTTCTCGCGCGCCGACATCGAGGCCGCGAACATCCACTGCTGCGGCTCCATGTCGCTGGAGGGCGCGCCGCATCTGAAGGCCGAGCACCTGGCGGTGTTCGATTGCGCCAGCCCGTGCGGCCGCAACGGCACGCGATCGCTGTCGGTTGAAAGTCACATCCGCATGATGGCCGCGGCCCAGCCGTTCATCTCGGGCGCCATCTCGAAGACCATCAACATGCCCAACAGCGCGACGGTCGAGGCGTGCAAGGACGCCTACATGCTGTCCTGGCGGCTGGCGCTGAAGGCCAATGCGCTGTACCGCGACGGCTCGAAGCTGTCGCAGCCGCTCTCGGCCATCGCTCTGGGCGACGCCGTGGAGGAGCCTGCCGAGGAGGCGCCGAAGCCGCAGCCGGTGACCGAGCGCGTGGTGCGCGAGATCGTGCGGGTGACGGGCCGCAAGACCCTGCCGCCCCGCCGCCGCGGCTATACGCAGAAGGCGACCGTGGGCGGGCACAAGGTCTACCTGCGCACCGGCGAGTACGACGACGGCTCGCTGGGCGAGATCTTCGTCGACATGCACAAGGAGGGCTCGGCCTTCCGCGCCCTGATGGACAGCTTCGCCATCGCCGTTTCGATGGGCCTGCAGTACGGCGTGCCGCTGCAGCAGTTCGTCGACGCCTTCACCTTCACCCGGTTCGAGCCCTCGGGCATGGTCGAGGGCAACGACGCCATCAAGATGGCAACCTCGGTGATCGACTACATCTTCCGCGAGCTGGCCATCTCGTACCTGGACCGCACCGACCTGGCCCATGCCGAGCCGGCCGACCTGCGCCCCGACAGCGTGGGCCGGGGCGTGGCCGACGGCCAGCCGCCCGCCGCCATCGAGGCGGCCTTCAAGCAGAGCGTCAGCCGCGGCTACGTGCGCGGCAGCCTTCGCGTGGTCGAGGGTGGCGCCGCGGCGGCCGAGCCCGAGACGGTCATGGCGCATGCCCATGCGCATGGACACGATCATGCCGCGCACGCCGGCGGGGCCGAGGTGGCCTATGCCGCGGCGGCGGCCAGCCTTTCCATCGGCGCGGCGGCGAACCCCTCGGGGTCTGTCGTACTCGAGCGGATCCGAGAAGCGCGCATCAAAGGGTATGAGGGTGAGCCGTGCGGTGAATGCGGCCAACTCACCCTGGTCCGCAACGGGACGTGCATGAAGTGCGACACCTGCGGCTCCACGAGCGGTTGCTCGTAGCCCGGTTCGCAGCGTCCCGCGGGCGGTCCTGCGGCGTCACCGTGGCACCATCGCCGCCGCAGTTGCTCATGGTGTGTCCTCCCTGAAACCTCGGGGGCGCGCAAGCAGCGCGCCCCCTCTTTCGCAGATCCCGTTTCCTTACAGGGCGAAGCCGTAGGCTGCGTGCAGGTGGGTGCGCAGTGCGCCCCACGTCGGCTCGACGGTTTCCAGATGGCCGGGCTCCAGCGGATCCTTCAGGCCGCTCGCCGTCGCCACGACGACAATGCCGCCATCCGCTTCGTCCGGCGCGATCTGCGGCAGGGCCGCCGCCGCGGCGCAGCCCGACAGCTCGTACCACAGACCCGCGCGGCGCAGGGATTCCTGGGCCGCGAGAGCCTCCGCGTCGCCCACCAGCAGGCTGCGTCCCCCGCTCTCGCGCACGGCCAGCACGCCCCGATAGCCGCCCACTGTGCAGGCGATCGAGGTTTGGCGCGTTGGAGCCGGGGCCACCTCGGCGGCCGGCCGGCCCTCCGCGAGCGCCCGGCGCAGTGGCCCTCGCGCCGCCGGCTCGACGGGGAACTGGCGCGGCAGACGGTCGGCGAGGCCCAGTTCCCGCAGTTCGCGGAAACCCTAGTGCAGGCCGTAGAGCAGTTCGCCATAGCCGGTGGGCACGACGACGCATCCCGGCACGCGCCGGCCCATCTGGAGGAACATCTCGTAGGCGATCGTCTTGTAGCCTTCAGGGCCCCAGGGATGGCCCGTGTGGGTGGCGGTGAGGTTGCTGACGGGATGGAAGCCGGCGCGGGCCACGACCGTGCGCAGCAAGGGCCAGCGCCCCTCCACAGGCACGGCCACGACCAGGGCGCCGTGGGCACGCAGCATGGCGAGCGTGCCGGCGCCGATTCCGGGCGAGGTGACGACCAGGCACGGCAGCCCGGCCCGGGCCGCGTAGGCCGCCGCCGCGACGCCGTGGTTGCCGCTGGACGCCACCGCCACGCCCGGCGCGCCCGCGGCCCGGGCGGCGCTGACCGCGCACAGGTTCAGCCGGTCCTTGTGGCTAAGGGTCGGGTTGCGGCTCTCGTCCTTGAGGAAGACCGGCAGGCCGCCGACGGCTGCTGCCACCGAGCCGGGCATGGCCAGCAGCGGCGTCCCGCCCTCACCCATGCTCAGCCCGGCTGCCAGGGGCGGCAGGAGGGGGGCCCAGCGGTCCAGGCCCGGCAGCGGCGGCTGGTCGAACAGCGTGCGGCCGGCGCGCCCCAGGTCGAAGGCGATCTCCAGCGGCATCTGGACGGCCGCACCCGAGGTGGCCGGGCAACCTTCGCTCAGGACGGGCAACAGGGGATAGGCGGGGCCTCCCGGCCCCAGGGAGCGCTGGCCCGTCGCCAGGGACGGGCCTTGCCCCGCCTGCATGGCCTCAGGCCTTGGCCTTGGGTGGCAGATGGATGCGGATGCTGAGCTCCCTGAGCTGGTGCTCGCTCACCGGGGCGGGTGCGCCCATCAGCAGGTCCTGCGCCTGCTGGTTCATCGGGAAGGCGATCACCTCGCGCAGGTTCGGCTCCTCGGCCAGCAGCATGACGATGCGGTCGATGCCCGGCGCCAGGCCGCCGTGGGGCGGCGTGCCGAAGTGGAAGGCGTGGTAAAGCGCGCCGAAGCGCTTCTCCACGTCATCGCGCGTGTAGCCCGCGATCTCGAAGGCGCGCACCATCACCTCGGGCAGATGGTTGCGGATGGCGCCGGACGACAGCTCCACGCCGTTGCACACGATGTCGTACTGGTGCGCCAGGATCTCCAGCGGGTCCTTGGTGTTCAGCGACGCGAGGCCGCCCTGCGGCATCGAGAAGGGGTTGTGGCTGAACTCGACCTTCCCGGTCTCCTCGTTCAGCTCGTACATCGGGAAGTCGACAATCCAGCAGAAGCGGAACTCGCCGGTCGCCTTGAGACCCAGCTCGTCGCCCAGCCGGGTGCGCGCAGCCCCCGCCAGCTTGGCGGCCTTCAGCGGCTTGTCGCAGGCGAAGAAGACGGCATCGCCCACGGCAAGCCCCGCGGCCGCGCGGATGCGCTCGCAGCGCTCGGCCCCCAGGTTGTTGGCGATCGGCCCCTTGGGGCCGTCGCTGGCAAAGACGACGTAGCCCAGGCCGGGCGCGCCCTGCTCCCTCGCCCACTCGTTCATCTTGTCGAAGAAGCTGCGCGGGCGCTCGGCCGTGCCGGGCGCCGGGATGGCGCGCACCACGGCGCCGCCCGCCACGGCACGGGCAAAGATCTTGAAGTCCGAACCCGCGAACGCCTCGGTCACGTCGGCGATGACCAGCGGGTTGCGCAGGTCGGGCTTGTCGCTGCCGTACTTCAGCATCGCCTCGGCGAAGGGAATGCGCGGGAACGGCGCCGGCGTCACCCTCTTGTCGGTGAACTCGGCGAAGACGCCGTGCATGACCGGCTCGATGGCCGTGAACACGTCGTCCTGCTCGACGAAGCTCATCTCCACGTCGAGCTGGTAGAACTCGCCGGGCGAGCGGTCGGCGCGCGCGTCCTCGTCTCGGAAGCAGGGCGCGATCTGGAAGTAGCGGTCGAAGCCTGACGCCATGAGGAGCTGCTTGAACTGCTGCGGCGCCTGCGGCAGGGCATAGAACTGCCCCGGGTGCAGGCGCGAAGGCACCAGGAAATCGCGCGCCCCCTCGGGCGAGCTGGCGGTCAGGATCGGCGTCTGGAACTCCAGGAATCCCGCCTCGATCATCCGGCGGCGGATGCTGGCGATGATGCGCGAACGCAGCACGATGTTGCGGTGAAGCTGCTCGCGCCGGAGATCCAGGAAGCGGTAGCGCAGCCGCATGTCCTCGGGATAGTCGGCGTCCTGCGCAACCGGGAAGGGCAGCGGGTCGGCGGCCGACAGCACGGCAACCTCGGCGATGCGCAGCTCGATCTCGCCGGTGGGCAGGTCCCTGTTCACCGTCTCGGCACTGCGCGCCACCACCTTGCCGGTCAGCGTGACCACCGTCTCGGCCTTCAGCGCATCCACGGCCTCGAATCCGGGCTCGCCCGCCTCGATGACGCACTGGGTCAGGCCGTAGTGGTCGCGCAGGTCGACGAATAGCAGGTTGCCGTGGTCGCGCTTGCGGTGGACCCAGCCCGACAGGCGGGCGGTCTGGCCCACGTCGCCGCGGCGCAGCGCGCCGCAGGTGTGGCTCCGGTAGCGGTGCATGATCGAATCCGGCCGAGAATGCGAGGCGGGCCGCACAACGCATGGAAGCCGCGGGCTTGTCAAGCCGGGGCAAGGCCGGGTTCCCGGCGCACTGTCCCCGCGGCCGGGGGCGGTGTAAGAACACGGGCGTCATGCCCGACGCCCCGCCGCCCCCCCTCGTCACCACGACCGACGACCTTGCCGCACTCTGCGTCCGGCTTGCGCGGGCGCCGTTCGTCACGGTGGATACCGAGTTCATGCGCGAGACGACCTATTGGCCCAAGCTGTGCCTGGTGCAGCTTGCCGGGCCCGAGGACGCGGCGGCGGTGGACCCCCTGGCGCCGGGCCTGGATCTGGCGCCCCTGCACGCCCTGATGGCCGACGAGAGCGTGCTCAAGGTCTTCCATGCCGCCCGGCAGGACATCGAAATCTTCCACCACCTGTCCGGGCGGGTGCCCCATCCGCTGTTCGACAGCCAGGTGGCGGCCATGGTGTGCGGATTCGGCGATTCGGTTTCCTACGACACGCTGGTGTCGCGTCTGGCCGGCAAGCATGTCGACAAGTCCTCCCGCTTCACGAACTGGGCGCACCGGCCGTTGACCGAACGGCAGATCGCCTATGCCTTGGCCGACGTGACCCATCTGCGCGTGGTCTACCAAAAGCTGGCCAAGCGCCTGGAGAAGACCGGCCGGGCCGCCTGGCTGGACGAGGAGATGGCCGCCCTCACCTCGCCCTCCACCTACGAGACCCGGCCCGAGGACGCCTGGAAGCGGCTGCGCAGCCGCAGCGCCAACCGCCGCTTCCTGGCCGTGCTGCGCGAACTGGCCGCCTGGCGCGAGCAGGAAGCGCAGCGGCGCGACCTGCCGCGCAATCGCGTGGTGAAGGACGAGGCGCTGCTCGAGATCGCCGCCCACGCCCCCAAGTCGGTGGACGAGCTGGCGCGCACCCGCGCCCTGCCGCGGGCGGTGGCCGAGGGCCCCTTCGGCCGCGCCATGCTGGAGGCGGTGGCGCGCGCCCAGGCGGTGCCCGACGACGAGCTGCCCCCGGCCCCCAACCGGCCCCAGAACGCACAGGTGCCCGAGGCGCTGATGGACCTGCTGCGCGTGCTGCTGAAGCACAAGTGCGAGGAGCACCATGTCGCCCAGAAACTGGTGGCCACCACCGCCGACCTGGAGCGCATCGCGGCCGACGAGGCACCCGACGTGCCCGCCTTGCACGGCTGGCGCCGCGAGGTGTTCGGCGAGGCCGCCCTGGCGCTCAAGGCCGGCCACCTCGCGCTGGGCGCCAAGGGCCGCAAGGTGCAGCTGATTCCCCTGGGCAAGCCCGGCTGACGCCGGACGGCCGACAGGTCAGGCCGGCCGCGGCCCCGCGAACAGGTCGGGCGGGGGCGCGACCTCGTCCTGGGCCGCGGCGGGCGAGCCCTGGGCGTCCAGCACCTGGCGGGCCAGCGGCACGGTGACCGGCCGCCGCTCGGCCAGGGCGGCCCGGTCGAGCGCGTCCACCAGGGCGCGCGCGGCGGCGAAGGACCGCTCCATGCGCAGCAGCAGGTAGGCGATCACGTCCTCGGCCACGCGCACCTGGCGGTCGGCGAACAGCTTGGCCAGCAGGCCGGCCAGCAGGCGGTCGTCGGGCGGCAGAACGGGAACCGGGAAGGCGGCCGCCAGACGCGAGCGCAGGTCGGCCAGGGCGAGCGGCCATCGCGAGGGCGCCGTGCGCCCGGTCAGCAGCAGCGAGCCCTGGCGTGCGGCCACGATGTTGACCAGGTGGAACAGCACGGGCTCGGCCACGCCGCGGTCGGCGTCCTCGACGGCGACGCAGGGGCGCTCGGAGGCGAGGCCCGGCAGCATCCATTCGCCGAGCTCGCGCCCGGCCACAACGTCGGCGCCCGACCGCTCGCACCAAACGGCGACCAGATGGCTCTTGCCGCAGCCCTCGGGCCCGTGCAGGGCAAGCACCGGGGCGGGCCAGACGGGCCAGCGGTCGAGCCAGCCGACGGCGCCCTCGTTGCAGGGGGCCACCAGGAAGTCCGCGGCGCCCAGCGCCGGGCGATGGCCCAGGTCGAGGATCAGCTGGCTCACGGCGGCGGGGCGGGCGGCGGCGGGGCGCCGAAAAGCGCGCTGGCGCGGTAGCGTTCGGTGGCGAAGCGCACCAGGACGCCGATCACGGCCGCGATCGGCACGGCCAGCAGCACGCCCACGAAGCCGAACAGCGAGCCCCCCGCCAGCAGGGCGAACATGACCCACACGGCATGCAGCCCGACGCGGTCGCCCACCAGCTTGGGCGTCAGGTAGTTGCCCTCGACAGCCTGGCCCGCGATGAAGATCGCCGCGACCACCCCCACGCGCCACAACTCGTCGAACTGCAGCAGGGCGAGGCCAACGCTCAGCACCAGGCCGCCGATCGAGCCCACGAAGGGAATGAACGAGGCCGCGCCGGCCAGCAGTCCGATGACCACGCCGAACTGCAGCCCGGCCACCGTGAGGGCGACGGAATAGAAGGTGGCCAGCACGAGGCAGACCGTCGCCTGGCCGCGCGCGAACCCGGCCAGCGTGCGGTCGATCTGGATAAGCTGCTGCCGGATGACGGGCGCGTGCTCGCGCGGCAACAGGCCGTCGATGCGCTCCACCATGCGGTCCCAATCGCGCAGCAGGTAGAAGGCGACCACCGGCGTGATGACGACCAGCGAAACGAGGTCGATCACCGCCTTGCCCGACTGCAGCACGCCGCCCACTGCACCGATCAGCCAGGTGACGATGCGTCCCGATACGCTGCCCAGGGCGTCGCGCGCGCGGGCGATGTCCTCGGGGCTGAGCAGGGCCTGGACCGAAGCGCTGAGCCGGGTCAGACCCTCGCGGGCCGTCTCGATGTAGCCGGGCAGGCTGGCGGCGAGACTCTCGAGCTGCTGCACCAGCAAGGGCACCAGCAACAGGAAGACGAACACGATGACCAGGAAGAAGGCGGCGATCAGGCTCAGGGTGGCCAGCGTGCGCGGCACGCGCGCCCGCTCCAGCCGGTCGGCCACGGGATCGAGGAAGTAGGCGATGGCCATGCCCGCCACGAAGGGCAGCAGGATGTCGCGCAGCAGGTAGAGCAGGCCCAGGAAGACCGCGATGGCGATCAGCCAGAACCGCATCCGCTGCTGGTCGGTCACAGCCGTCCCGCCCGTGAGAGCGGCGCCCAGGTTTCACGTGAAACAATCAAGGAAAATATCATTTTTTCCTAGCTTTACACTTCGTACATAATGTGAATCATCAATCGAGCGCAGCGTCGGCGCGACGCAGCGTCCAGCCCTCGACACCCTCCTCCAGCACCAGGCTCTTCTCGGCCAGCGCGGCGCGCAGGCGCTCCACGTCGCCGAAGTAGTGCAGCATGATGGTGGCGCCATCGGCGCGCAGGGCCGTCACGTCGACGCGCTGCACGATGGGCAGCGAGCCGATGGTCTCGCGCAGGGCCGTCCAGTCGGCAAGCCCCGCGATCGGCACGGCGGCCAGGAGCTGGTCGGCCATGTCGGGAGTCAGCACGTTGGCGGCCTTCCATGCCGAGTCGATCCCGCGACGCACCTCTGTCACGGCCTGGATCATCAGCTCCTCGGGGGGCTGGCCGATGGAAGCCACGAAGCTGTCGCTGCCGATCTCGACGGTCTCGCCCCGGACGACCTGGGTCGTGACGTCGAAGCGAGGGAGATCCTCGGCGCCGGCGCCGGGGGAGGCGCGGGCCACCACCACCGCGGCTGCGCCATAGCGCGCCGCGATCTCGGCCAGCGCCTGCGCGTTCCCCGAGGCCGCCATCGCGCCGTCGATGGCGGCGAGGTCTGCGAGATCGCCCTCGGGCAGCAGGAAGGTGACGATGCCCTGGCTGCGCGGCGCTGCCTCCCACGCGGCGCGCCAGGGGTTGCCGTCCTCGAACAGCAGCGGGCCGCCCTCCCCTTCCCATACCGGCAGCACGAGGAAGGGCCCGCCGGGGGGCACCACATAGGGCGCGCTGTACATCTGGAGAAGCTGGCGGACCCGGTCCTCCTTGAAGCGGTAGGTCAGGTGCGCGATGTAGCGGTCGGGCGCCACCTTCTCGTCCTCGACCTCGAAGGCGGCCACCAGGTCGGTCACCTCGGAGTCGGTCAGGCCCACCAGCGGACCCTGGAACTCGGCGGGCACCAGCCTGTCGACGAGCAGCATCCAGGCCTGTCGCTGGCCGTCGGCGAGCGCCTGGGTGCGGGCCTCGGCGGCGCTGGCGGCCGTCACGTCCACGGGCACGCCCGAGACGGCGAACAGGTCATCGGCGCGGGCCCCTGGAGCGGCCGGAAGGGCGCCCCACAGCGCCGCGGCGGCCGCGGCCGCGAAGGCCCAGCGCCGCACGTGCCCGATCATTGCTTTGGCTCCCACTTGGGTTATGTTCGCCCCGGATGCGGGCACTATAGCCAACGCCCCGGGGCGAAGCGAGGCAGCCATCGTCGACACGACCTACAAGGCCGCCGGCGTGGACGTGGACGCCGGCATGGCCCTCGTCGAGGCGATCAAGCCCCTGGCCCGGGCCACCGCCCGGCCCGGCCTGATGGGCGGGATCGGCGGCTTCGGCGGGCTGTTCGACTTGAAGGCGGCGGGCTTCCGCGACCCCATCCTGGTCTCGGGCACCGACGGCGTGGGCACCAAGCTGAAGGTGGCCATCGCGGCCCGGCGCCACGACACGATCGGCATCGATCTCGTGGCCATGTGCGTCAACGACGTGCTGGTGCACGGTGCCGAGCCGCTGTTCTTCCTCGACTACTACGCCACCGGACGGCTGGACGTGGAGGCCGGGCGCGCCATCATCAAGGGCATCGCCGAGGGCTGCCGCCTGGCCGGGTGCGCCCTGCTGGGCGGCGAGACGGCCGAGATGCCCGGGATGTATGGCGAGGGCGACTACGATCTGGCCGGCTTTGCCGTGGGCGCGGTGGAGCGCGAGCGCCTGTTGCAGGGCGGCGAGGCGCGGCCCGGCGACGTGCTGATCGGCATCCCTTCCAGCGGGCTGCACTCCAACGGTTTCTCGCTAGTGCGGCGCATCGTGGCGGAGCGCGGGCTGGCCTACGGCGATGCGGCGCCCTTCGATCCAGGCCGCACGCTGGGCGAGGCGTTTCTTGCACCCACGCGGATCTACGTGAGGACCGTGCTGCCCGTCATGCAGGCAGGGCTGGCCAGCGGGCTGGTGCACGTGACCGGCGGCGGCCTGCTGGACAACGTTCCGCGCGTGCTGCCCAAGGGCACTGTCGCCGCCATCGACGCGGCGGCATGGGAGCTGCCGGCCGTGTTCCGCTGGCTGGCCGGCGGCAACAAGACGCGCGTGGCGCCGCTGGAGATGGCCCGCACCTTCAACTGCGGCATCGGCATGGTGGCCGTGGTGCCGGCGGGCAGCGCGGCCGAGGTGGAGCGCCGGCTGGCGGACGCGGGCGAGCGCAGCGTGCCC
>Ga0073934_10007489_pt1 | contig 15148 bp, 17 predicted proteins | sample LarsenN4metaG_FD_76834 | JGI IMG/M metagenome (GOLD analysis project Ga0073934, IMG submission 76834) | Hot spring sediment bacterial and archeal communities from British Columbia, Canada, to study Microbial Dark Matter (Phase II) - Larsen... ...
GCGATGCGCTCGTAGGAGGCGGCCTCGACGCTGCGGAACAGCTCGTCCCAGGGCAGGGCGAGGCGCTGCACGGCCTGCTCGGCGACGCGCAGCTCGCGCGCCAGCGAGGGGTCGAGGCGAGCGGCGTCGCGCGCGAGCAGCGATTCCGGCGGCTGGCCGGCGGAGGCGATGGCCTCGCGCAGCTCGGCCACGCGCAGCACGCCCTCGGCGCCGAGCACCGCGCCCACCAGCAGCATCAGCCACACCGCCAGCGGCACGCGCCGGCGCGGCAGCAGGTCGAGGTCGAGCGGCGTCATGCGGGCAGTGCGAACAGCGAGAGGGCGAAGTCCGCCGGCGTCGCCGGGCGCGCTTCGAGCGTGCGGTAGGCCGCACCGGCGCGCAGCGGCTGCGCGGCGCCGGAGGCGTCGAAGAGGAACACCGGCATGTCGGCGGGCAGGCCGTGCACGGCGATCTGGCGTTCCACCAGCGCCTCGTTCCAGCCCTGGGCGCCGACGCGGCTGACGTGCACCGCCTGCCACTGGCCGCCGAGCAGCACCGCGCAGCACAGCGCGCCCGGCTCGAGCACGAGCAGGCAGGCGTCCTGGCCGAGCTCGCGCCGGAAGCGGTTCAACGCCAGCATCAGCAGCGGCTGCACCGCGTCCAGCCGCGCGCGCACTTCGCCGGCCAGGCCGTGCAGCGCCTCGAGCAGGCTGCGGTCGACCGCGCAGGCCAGCGCCGGGCGCCCGTAGCCGGCCTCGGCCAGCTTGAGGTGCCAGTGCATCGCCGCCTCGCCGTAGGTGCTGCGCAGCAGGTGGCGCGCCTGCGCCTCGCGCTCCTCGCGCGCCACCACGCCCTCGCGCCAGGGCATCACCGCGTAGCGCACGAAGCGGTTGGACAGCACCACGTTCAGGCTGCTGCGCCGCGCCGCGCGCGCGCCCATCCACCCGCGCAGGCCGTCGACCGCGGGCTGCCAGCGCGCTCCGTCGGCGGCCTCCGCGCAGGGCAGCGAGGCGCGCTCGGCCGGCTCGCGGGACCAGCCGCGCGCCCACACCGCGGCGTTGACGCGCGACGGGGCGAGCGCGGCGCAGACCCGGTCAGACCAGCGCAGTGACACGGTTCACCTCCTGCAGCGTGGTGACGCCCTGCCGCACCAGGTCGATGGCGGCCTCGCGCAGCAGCCGCGTGCCGCGTGCCTGCGCCGCCTGCCGGATGGCGCGCACCGACTGGCGCTGCGCCACCAGCTCGCGCACCTCCTCGTCGAGCACCAGGATCTCCGCCACCGCTCGCCGGCCGCGGTAGCCCGAGCCGCGGCAGTGGCCGCAGCCGCGCCCCTCGCGGAAGCGGAAGCCGTCCAGCGCGTCGGGGTCCAGGCCCGAGGCCAGGATCAGCTCGCGCGGCGGCTTGCGGCGCCGGGCGCAATGCGGGCACACCACGCGCAGCAGGCGCTGCGCGACGATGCCCTTGGTGGCCGCCGCGAAGCTGAACGGGTCCACCCCCATCGTGCCGATGCGCCCGATGACGTCGAACACGCTGTTGGCGTGCACGGTGGTCAGCACCAGGTGGCCGGTCAGCGCGGCCTGCACGGCGATCTGCGCGGTCTCGGCGTCGCGCACCTCGCCGACGAGGATCTTGTCGGGGTCGTGGCGCAGGATGGAGCGCAGGCCGCGCGCGAAGCTGAGCCCCTTCTTCTCGTTCACCGGGATCTGCAGCACGCCGGGCAGCTGGTACTCGACCGGATCCTCGATGGTGATGATCTTGTCCTCGCCGGTGTTGATCTCGGTGACGGCGGCGTACAGCGTGGTGGTCTTGCCGCTGCCGGTGGGGCCGGTGACGAGCAGCATGCCGTAGGGCATGGCCGAGAGCGTGCGGATGCTGCGCATCGCGTCGGCGTCCAGGCCCAGCACGTCCAGCCGCAGGCCGCGCGCCTGGTCGGCCAGCGTGCGCTTGTCGAGCACGCGCAGCACCGCATCCTCACCGTGGATGCTGGGCATGACCGAGACGCGGAAGTCCACCGGCCGGTCCTGGAAGCTGATCTGGAAGCGACCGTCCTGCGGGATGCGGCGCTCGGCGATGTCGAGCTCGGACATCACCTTGATGCGCGAGAGTGCCTGGTCGGCGGTGTCGGCGCCGCGCGGGCGCGCGGCCACGCTGAGCACGCCGTCGAGCCGGTACTTGATGACCAGCCCCTCGGGCTCGGTCTCGAAGTGGATGTCGCTGGCGCCGGACTTGAGCGCGTCGTACAGGGTCGAGTTCACCAGCCGCACGACCGGGCTCTCGTCACCCTGGATGCTCTGCAGCGACAGCTCCGCGGCGCCGCCGCCCGGCGCGGCGTCGGAGGCGTCGGCCGCGAGCAGGCCGACGTCGTCGAGCGCGCGTGCGCGCGCCTCCTGCTGGCGCAGCCAGGCGTCGATCGCCTGCGGGTGCGCGAGCCACCAGCTCCAGGGCTCGGCCACGCGGTCCTCGATGGCGGCCATGGTGTCGATGTCGAACGGGTCGCCGATGACGATGGCCAGCTCGCCGCCGGCCAGCCGCGCCGGCGCGCAGCCGCGCAGCACGGCCTCCGCGAGCGTGAGCTGCTCGAAGGCGCCGGGCAGGTCGCGCAGCGCGTGCATCGAGAGCGTGGGGTAGGACAGCGTATGGCCGAGCGCCGCCACGAAGCCGTCGGGCGACAGGCCGGAGTGCTCCTCCAGCACGTCGATGAGCGAGCGCCCGCTGCGCGCGGCCTCCTCCCGGGCGCGGGCGAAGTCGGCCGGCCGGAGCGGAGCAGCGGAGGTGTCGGGCGCGTCGGACATCGTCGGGGCCACCATGGCGCGTGAACCCGGTCACGCTCGACCGGGCCGATCCGACTCTAGCGAGGCGCGCCGCGCCGCCCTGCGGCAAAACGCCGCGCCGCAGCCCCCCGGCCCTCCCGGAAACCGGGGATGGCGCCGCTCAGCCGGCCGCGAGCCAGTCCTTGATCTGCTGCTGCACGCGCGGCTCCGACAGGCCGGTGCGCGGGTCGCACAGGATCAGCTCGGGCGGCGGCGGGTCGCCGAAGGCCACCGGCGAGTCGTCCAGGATGATGTAGCTGGCCACCGTCGGGTGGCGCGCCAGCCAGGCCTGGATGCAGGCGTAGCGCTCGCCCTTGGGCGTGCAGCCGAGGTAGCGGTTGCCCAGGCTGCCGAGCAGGTCGCCGATCTCCTCGGGCGTGTGGCTGAAGCGCCAGTTCGAGTGCACCACCACGAACACGTCGTCGTGGCCGGCCAGCAGGCCGGGCAGGATGTCGAACCAGCAGAAGGCGTCCAGCCGCACGCCGGCCAGCGCCGAGCCGCGGTGTGCCGCGCGCGCCTCGTCGTCCGTCGCGCAGGGGTGGGTGACGCCGCCGAAATCGAGGAAGACGATGCGCATGGCCTGCGGTTCCATTCAAGCGAGACTACGCCGCCGGACGGCCGCAGTCCCTGTGCCAACACAAAACGAGCCCACTCGATGGACGAACACTCCCAGATCCTGGTGCCCGAGGCCTTCCTCGACCTCTACCGCAGCCCGGGCCGGGCGAGGCTCGCGTTGCCGCGCGACGAGATCGCCGCGCGCCACGAATTCTGCGAGGATCTCGCCCGGGCGATGACCGAGCATGCCCGCGCGATGCTGTTCGGCGCCCACCTTGCCGAGGACGAGGTGCTGCGCCGCTGCCACGCGGGGCTGCGCGCCGAGGGGGCGGGGGTGTCCTCCGCCGAGGCCGAGTGGGTGGTGCGGCGTCTGGCCGAACTGCTCGACTGGCCCCAGCCGCTGCTGCCGGACGGCTGACGACGATCGATGAGACAGAATGACGGCTGCCATGCCGTTGGGTGGCAGCCCTTCCACGAACCGTCGAGACACTCCATGAAGACCTACCAGTCGGTGCGGGCGCAGATCGCCAAGCTCGAGAAGGAAGCCGAAGCGCTGCGGCGCCACGAGCTGAAGAACGTGATCGCGCAGGTGCGTCAGGTGGTGGCCGAGTACGGCCTGACCGCGGCCGACCTGGGCCTGTCCGGCGGGCGTGGTGCAGCGCGCGGCGGCAAGGCGCGACGCGCCTCCGCCGGCGAAGCGAAGTACCGCGACCCGGCGACCGGCCAGACCTGGACCGGTCGCGGCCGCCCGCCGGCGTGGATCGCCGGGGCCAAGGACCGGGACGCCTTCCTGATCGGCGCACCCGCCGCCCAGCCCCGTGCGGCCAAGAAGGCTGCCGCGAAGAAGGCGGCCGGCAAGAAGGGCGCCGGGCGCGCCCGCAAGGGCCGCGGCCGCAGGACGCCGGCGGTGGAGATCGAGTCGGGCGTGGCCGTCCAGTAGCCGCATCGCTGGCGGGCTCGTTCAGAAGGCGCGCCGCACGCGCGCCAGCAGGTCGATCGCCGGCACCGGCGCGGCGGCGGCTTGCGCCGCGTGCGTCGCTGCCGGCGCCACCCGCTCGAAGCAGGCCTGGGCCAGCGCCTCGGGGATGAAGCGCGTGAGCGACCCGTAGAGGTGGCGGTCGCCGTACCGGGCCTGCTGGGTGACGTGGAACTTCTGCGGCACCCACAGCGTGAGGTGGTGCTTCGCGCGTGTCATCGCCACGTAGAGCAGGCGGCGCTCCTCCTCGATCTCCGCGGCATGGCCGGTGGCCAGGTCGGCGGGCATGCAGCCGTCCACCACGTTGAGCAGGTGCACCGAGCTCCACTCCTGGCCCTTGGCCGAGTGCATGGTGGACAGGATCAGGTAGTCCTCGTCGCGCAGCGGATCGCCCGCCTCGTCGCTGGTGGCCTCGGGCGGATCGAGCGTCAACTCGGCCAGGAAGCGCTCGCGGCTCGAGAAGGTGGCGGCGATGCGCTCGAGCTGCGCGAGGTCGCCGCGGCGGACGGCGGCATCGTCGTGCAGGCGTTCCAGGTGCGGCTCGTACCAGCGCCGCGCGTGGCCGATGGCCTCGGGCCAGGGCGCGTGCGCGATCGCCTGCCGGGCCGCGAGCCACTCGCGCCAGCCGGCCGCGGCAGCCGGCGGTGGCGCGAAGGACTGCAGCGCGGCCTGCGGGTCGGCGGCATCCGCCAGCGCGTCGAGCAGGCGCCGCGCCGAGGCCGGGCCGAGGCTGGGCATCAGCGTCGCGACGCGCAAGCCGGCCAGCCGGCCGCGCGGGTTCTGCACCCAGCGCAGCACCGAGAGCAGGTCCTTGACGTGCGCGGCCTCGAGAAACTTCAGGCCGCCGAACTTGACGAACGGGATGCCGCGGCGCGCCAGCTCCAGCTCGAGTGCGGCGCTGTGGTGGCCGCTGCGGAACAGCACCGCCTGCTGCTTCAGCCGCAGCCCTCCCTCGCGCTGCAGCAGCACGTCGTCGGCCACGCAGCGCGCCTGCGCCATCTCGTCGGCCACCGTCACCAGCCGCGGGCGGGCGCCGGGGCGGCCGCTGTGCAGGTCTTTGGTGAAGCGCTCGGCGGCGTGTGCGATCACCGCGTTGGATGCGTCGAGGATGGGCTGCGTGGAGCGGTAGTTGCGCGTCAGGGCGACGACGCGCGCCTGCGGCTCGAACTGCGCGGGGAAGTCGAGGATGTTGCGCACCTCGGCGGCGCGGAAGGCGTAGATCGCCTGCGCGTCGTCGCCCACCACGGTGAGGCCCTCGCCGCCGGGCTTGAGCGCGCGCAGGATGGCCGCCTGCAGGCGGTTGGTGTCCTGGTACTCGTCGACCAGCACGTGGTCGAAGCGCGCGCCGACCGCCGCGGCGAGCGCGGGCTCGGCCATCATCTGCTGCCAGTACAGCAGCAGGTCGTCGTAGTCGAGCACCAGCTGCTGCTGCTTGGCTTCGACGTAGGCGGCGAACAGGCGCCGCAGTTCGCCCTCGTGGCCGCGCACCCAGGGGAACAGCGTGCCGACCACCGCGTCGACGCTCTCGCAGGCGTTGACCACGCGCGAGTAGATCGCCAGGCAGGTGCCCTTGAGCGGGAAGCGCATGCCGCTGCTGCCGAGGCCGAGCTCCTGCCGCACCCAGCCCATCAGGTCCTCGGCATCGCCGCGGTCGAGCACCGTGAACTGCGTCGCCAGGCCGATCGAGGCCGCGTACTCGCGCAGCAGCCGTGCACCGACGGAATGAAAGGTGCCGGCCCAGGGCAGGGCAGGCGCGTCCTGCGTGGCGCGCAGGCCGAGCGCGGCGTGCAGCAGCCGCCCGGCGCGCTGGGCCATCGACTGGGCGGCGCGCCGCGAGAAGGTGAGCAGCAGCAGCCGCTGCGGGTCGGCGCCGTCGAGCACCAGGCGCGCCACGCGCGCGGCCAGCGTCATCGTCTTGCCGGTGCCCGCCCCGGCGATCACCAGCAGCGGCGCACCGCCGTGCTCGACGGCGGCACGCTGCGCGTCGTTCAGCTCGGCGAAGGGGTCGGTGGCGTCGGCGATCATGGATGGCCACAACTGTATACGCATCCAGTCCACCGGCTGCGCCGGACGGGCGGGCGTGGAAGAATCCGGCACCCATGGCCCTGGTCTATTCCACCGAAGGCGGGCGCATGTGCCCGCAGTGCCGCCAGCCGCTGGCGGCCTGCCGCTGCGCCCAGGCCGCGAAGCAGGCCGTGCGTGGCGACGGCCAGGTGCGCGTGAGCCGTGAGCGCGCCGGGCGCGGCGGCAAGACCGTGACGCTGGTGCGCGGCCTGGCGCTCGACGCCGACGCGCTGGCCGCGCTCGGCAAGAGGCTGCGCAGCGCCTGCGGCGCGGGGGGAGCCGCCAAGGATGGCGTGCTCGAGATCCAGGGCGATCACGTCGAACGCGTGCTGGCGCTGCTGGCCGCGCAGGGCCACGCGGCGCGGCGCGCCGGCGTCTGACGGGCGAGGGACCGATGCTGGAGCGCGCACGCCGTCGATTCCTGCTGGGCCTGGCGGCCTGGCCCGCGGCGGGCCGCGCGCTCGCAGCCGCACCGGCTGCACCCGCCATGGGCCTGCTCGCCAAGCCCATCCCGTCCACGGGCGAGACGATCCCCGCGGTCGGCCTGGGCAGCTGGATCACCTTCAACGTGGGCGACGACGCGCAGGCGCGCGAGAACTGCACCGCGGTGATGCGGGCGTTCTTCGAGTCCGGCGGCCGGGTCGTCGATTCGTCGCCCATGTACGGCTCCTCGCAGGCGGTCATCGGCCACGCGCTGGCGCGGCTCGGGGCCGCGGCCCGGCCCTTCTCGGCCGACAAGGTGTGGACCGGCTCGGGCGCACGCGGCCCGGCGCAGATCGAGGCCTCGCGCCGCCACTGGGGCGTGGCGCGCTTCGACCTGCTGCAGGTGCACAACCTGCTCGCGTGGGAGGAGCACCTGCCGACACTGCTGGAGATGAAGGCCGCCGGCCGCGTGCGCTACGTCGGCATCACCACCTCCGAGGGGCGCCGCCACGCCGAGATCGAGAGGGTGATGCGCAGCCAGCCGGTCGACTTCGTGCAGGTCACCTACAACCCGCTGGACCGCGAGGTCGAGCAACGCATCCTGCCGCTCGCGCAGGAGCGCGGCATTGCGGTGCTGGCCAACCGCCCGTTCCGCGAAGGCGCGCTCCTGCGTGTGCTGCAGGGCCGGCCGCTGCCCGCCTGGGCCGGCGAGCTCGGCGTGGACGGCTGGGCGCAGCTGGTGCTCAAGTTCATCGTCTCGCACCCGGCCGTGACCTGCGCGATCCCGGCCACCAGCCAGGTGGCGCACGTGCGCCAGAACCTCGGCGCCGCGCGCGGCGCGATGCCCGACGCCGCGGCGCGTGCGCGCATCGCGGCGCACCTCGGATCGCTCTGAGCGCGCCGGGCCGCCGCGATGAGCGAGTGGTGGACCTACGGTCTGGCCGACTTCCTGCTCTTCTCGCCGCGCACCTACGCGCGCCTGTTCGCGCTGTACAACGAGGCGCTGTGGCCGGCGCAGCCGCTGGTGGCGCTGGGCTGGCTGGCGCTGTTCGCCGCGCTGTGGCGCAAGGCGCGGTGGGCGCCGCCCGCGGTGCTGCTCGCCCTGGCGCTCGCCTGGGGCTGGGTGGCCTGGGCCTTCCACCTGCAGCGCTACGCCACGATCAACTGGGCAGCGCCGTGGTTCGCCGCGGCCTTCGGCGCTCAGGCACTGCTGCTGGCGCTGGCGGCGCGCGGTGTGCGCCGCGCCGAGCCGGTGCCGGCCGTGGCGTGGTGGCTGCTGGGCGCGGGCGGGCTGGGGCTCCCGCTGCTCGGGCCTGCGCTCGGGCAGCCCTGGATTGAAACCGAGGGTTTCGGGCTGACCCCCGATGCCACCGTGCTGGGCAGCCTCGGCGTGTTACGCATGTTCGTGCCCGCTTACCGCCTCGTGTGGAGGATTTGGTGGCTGGTGCCGTTAAGCTGGTCCATCGTTGGCAGCCTGACGCTGTGGGCCCTGGGCGAGCCGCTGCGGGCGCTGCTGTTACCGCTGGCATCCATTCTGGTGGCCATTGCGCATTGGCAGTGCCGATATAAATGTGCACACTGAACATATAGACGGTTCACGAACGGGAAAGCGATGTCGACCGACGAGCATGCATCGACGCTGTGGCAGGTGAGTGCCTTCGACCGCCTGCACGAACAGGCCATGAAGGGCACCGACCGGCCGACCATCATCTCGAGCACGCTGATGGCCGAGATCGCTGCGCTCGAGAAGCGCAACGATGAGAACGACGCGCTCGAGGTGCTGGCCACCTGTGTCCGCCTGCAGGAGCCGGCGCTCGTGTACCTGCGCTTCGCCGAACTGGTCTGGCCCGTCACGGTGTTCCCGGTGCAGATGATCTACCACGCCCCGCGGCCGCTGACCGAAGCGCCGGAGTCTTCGCTCGCCCGCGTCACCTCGATGGCCATCGAGCCGGCGGTGGTGCGCCCGCCCGGCCACGCGATGAGCAACCGCGTAGCTGCGGCCGACAGTTACTACTCGCTCGCGCCGGCGCTGTGGCGCCTCGCATTGTTCGGCCCGCGCGGCCGGCTGCTCAACGAGATCGGCGGCACGGCCGCTTACCGCGTGCTGCGCAATCCGCGTGTCGACGACCTGCCGCTGCCCGGCGCGCTGGGCCCGGCGGCCGAGCGGCTGCGCCGCGAGCCGGCCTCGCTCAAGCAGATCGCCGGCTGGCCGGGCATGAGCCTCGAGCGGGCTGCGCGACTGCTCAACGCGCTGTACCTCGCCTCCAACCTGATGGTGTCGCGCACCGCCGTGGCGGCGCAGGCGGAGCCGCGCCGCGGCCTGTTCGGCTGGCTCGGCGCCCGCTGAGCCGGGGCCGGCGGCGGCCGGCCCTCGCTTGTGCACGATCAAGCCGCGCAGGGCGCCTGCGCGCGATGCTCGCGCCATGACCGCCCGCCTCGTCACCGCCGGCCTGCTCGCCCTGCCACTGGTCGCGAGCGCGGCGCCGCCCGCGCCCACGCGCGGCGAACTGCTCTACACCACCCACTGCATCGCCTGCCACAACACGCAGATGCACTGGCGCGACCAACGCCTGGCCACCGACTGGGCCAGCCTGCGCGCGCAGGTGCGGCGCTGGCAGGGCGTGGCCCACCTCGGCTGGAGCGAGGACGACATCCTGGAGGTCACGCGCCACCTGAACGACCGCATCTACCGCTACCCGCCCGGCGGCGACAAGGTCACCTCCATGCTCGTGCCGTCACCGAAGGGTCACTGAGCCTTCACGCCCGCGTCACTCCATCGGCCCAGCATGGCGGGCATCGATGGAGAACCGACCGATGCGGGACCTGCCCCTTCCCACGCTGCCCCTTGCCGACCTCATCGCGCCCGCGGCGGCGTCGCGGAGGTCGCTTCATCCGGCACCTGAGCGCGTCGACGCCCCCCGGCTCACGGTGGCTTGGGCGCGTGACGAGGCGGATGTTCGCGCCGCGCAGCGCCTGAGGTACACGGTGTTCGCCGAGGAGATGGGCGCGAAGCTCGCCGTGCCGGCGGGCTCGCCCGCGGGCCACGACATCGACGTGTTCGACCCCTTCTGCGAGCACCTGATCGTGCGCGCGCCCGAGGGCGCCGACGGCGAGCCCGGCGAGGTGATCGGCACCTACCGTCTGCTCACGCCGGCGGCGGCGCGACGCATCGGCGGGCTGTACAGCGAGACCGAGTTCGACCTGACGCGGCTGCGTCCCTGGCGGGCCCGCATGGTGGAGCTGGGGCGCTCCTGCGTGCACGCCCGGTGGCGCTCGGGCGGCGTGATCCTGGCCCTGTGGGGCGCGCTGGCCGAGTTCATGGCACGCAACGGGCTGGAGACCATGATCGGCTGCGCGAGCGTCGGCATGCGCGACGGCGGCCACGTGGCGGCCAGCCTGTGGGCGCGGCTGCGCGAGACGCACCTCGTGCCCATCGAGTGCCAGGTGCGGCCGCGCTTGCCGCTGCCGGTGGAGGAACTGCGCAGCGACCTCGCGGTGGAGGCGCCGCCGCTCATCAAGGGCTACCTGCGCTGCGGCGCCCGGCTGCTGGGCGCGCCGGCCTGGGATCCGGACTTCGGCACCGCCGACCTGCCGCTCATGCTTCGCATGGCCGACCTGCCGGCGCGCTACCGGCGGCACTTCGTGACGTCCTGAGTCGGGACGCGAGCGTTCAGCGCGAGGACTGCACCAGCTCGATGCGCCGACGCAGGCGCTGTGCCTCGTCGCCCGCGCCGGCCCGTTCGGCGCGCTGCGCCAGCACCCCCAGCCAGGCCAGCAGCGGCCGGCGCCAGCCCTGCGCGGAGGCGGTCTCGGCGGCGAGTTCCAGCGTGGCCGGATCGGCCAGCCCGGCGCGCAGCAGCAGTGCGGCGGCGATCAGGCGCGACTGCGGGTCGTCGATCGCCGCGACCGAGACCGTCCCCCTGGCCGCGATGGCCGCGGCCGCGCCGCGCTGGGCGGCGGGCAGAAGTTCGCGATGCGGCGCCTCCAGCGCCCGGCCCGCGAGGTGGTCCGCATAGGCGCGTTCGGCCGCCGGTGCCTCGGCGCGCCAGTGCTCGAATCCGTCGCAGGCCGCGAAGTCCAGGCTCGCCACGCGCGCGGCGCAGCGCATCAGCTCGGCGCGGGCCACCAGCGCCGGCTGCCCGGTGCGCGCGAGCAGGGCGCGCGCTCGCTCGAACTCGCGCTGCGCCGCGCGGCTGTCACCCTCCAGGTCCAGCTGCAGCGCCGTCTCGAGGGCCGGCTTGGCCTGCAGCTGCCAGTCCGGCGGCAGCGGTGCGCTCGAGCAGGCCGCGAGCAGCGCCGCGCCGAGGGCCGCGAGAAGTTGCGGCCTCATCTGAGCTTCAGCTCCGTGTCGCGCTGGAACGGCCACTTGCGGTTCACCTCGTCGACCAGTTGCTCGACCTTGCGCACGGTGGCGTCCACCTCGCCGCGCAGCGCGTCCAGGCCGTTCGTGGCGCCGCGCACGTTGCCGGCCACGCCCTGGGCCTCGACGAGCAGCGCATCCACCTTCTTGAGCGTCTGTCGCGCGTCAGCCAGCAGCGCGTTCAGCTGGGCCACGCCGGCCTTGCCCTCGCTGACCAGCCCCTGGGGCCCCAGCACCTGCACGTCCGCCCTGGCCGCCATGCCGTCGATGCGCGCCAGCAGCGTGTTCACGCGCTGCAGCGCGGCGCTGACCTGCTTCGCGTCGGATTCGTTCATCAGCAGCCCGCCCGCGCCGCGCGGCCCGGTGGCGCGCTCGGTGATCGTCCGCACGTTGGACAGGCTGAGCGCGAGGGAAGAATCCGCCGCGGTCAGGCGCGTCAGGTTGCCCACCAGCTCGCGCACCTCGGACACCAGGCGGGGCAGCTCGGCGGTGGCGTCGCCCACCAGCACGCGGCGCTCGGCGCCGTCGGGCAGCGGCGGGTCGGTGAGCACGCCGCTGTAGGCCTTCAGCGTGGCCCCGCCCACCAGACTGCGCGAGAGCGTGAACACGCTGGACTGGCGCAGCCACTTCGCGTCCTTCACCGGCACGTCGACGAGGATGCGCGCTGCGCCGTCGGCGGCCAGCTCGATGCGGCGCACGCGGCCGATGGGGAAGCCGGAGAAGGTCACGTCCATGCCGACGCGCACGCCCTCGGAGTCGTCGGCCAGCAGCACCAGCCGCTGCGTATCCTCGAAGCTGCCGCGCGCGTAGAGGATGTAGAGCACCGTGGCGGCCAGCAGCGCCACGAACAGGCCGACCAGCAGGGCCGCCTTCGCCTCGAGGTTGTTCGGTTCCTTGTCCATCACGCGTAGTTGCCCACCAGCGAGGCGGCTTCGATGATCACCATCAGCACCAGCATGCGCACCAGCCCCTGCAGCTCGGCGCTGGTGTGCGCGCGCCGCCGCGGCACGGCGTCGAGCACCGAGGCGATCGGCATCAGCGCCACGCTGAGCCCCAGCAGCACGATCTTGAGCGTGAAGATCAGCGACACCGCCGGCGAGAACACGCGCCCCACGGTGTGCGTGTAGGCCGCGAAGCCGGCGCCGGTGAAACCGTACACGGAGAGGTAGGCCACCACCAGGGTGATCACGCAGCTCACCGCTGCGAGCATCAGCGCGCAGAACGAGCCGGCCACCGCGCGCGGCAGCACCTCGGCGCGCATCGGGTCGCGGCCCTGCGCCGCCAGCGCGTCCCAGCCGCCCCCGCTGCGCAGCGTGGCCACCTCGGTCGCCATCGGGATGGTGCAGCGCAGCGCCGCGAACATCGCCGCGGCCAGCGGGATCAGCTCCAGCACCAGCACGCGCACCACCATCTCCAGCGCGTACTGCGAGAGCCCGTAGCTCTGCGAGGTGACCAGCACGATGCGGATCACCACGATGGCGATCAGCAGGCTCAGCAGCGTGAACCACGGCAGCGCCTGCGCGGTGCCGAGGTAGAGGTGGCGCGCCAGCGTGCGCCGGCTGTCGGCGCGGTAGCTGGAGGGCGACAGCGCCAGCACCGACAGCAGCGCGGCCAGGTGAACCGTGCGACCCCAGCCGGCCAGCCATTGCGCGACGCCGCGCAGCAGGGCGGCCAGGGTGCCCTGGGGCGAGCTCAGGGGCGACATGCGCCGATCATAGGCGCCGTCGCGGGCGGCGCTCGCCGGCCGCGGCCGGCGCGGCGGCGGGGCGCTTGAGGATGCGCAGCATCTCGTCGAAGAGGGCGTCCACCGCGGCCGACGGCCCCGAGGCCTTGCTGCGCAGCGCCGCCACCTCCATGACCGACAGCGGCGGCAACCCCTGCTTCTCGCCCAGCACCGTCAGGCCCGGCGGCACGCTGCAGCGCGTCAGCACCGCGACGGCCAGGCCGCTTTCCACCGCCGCGATCTGCCCGGCCAGACTGGAGCTGTTGTAGACCACGCGCCAGGCACGCCGCTGCGCGCCCAGCGCGGCCAGCGCCTGGCGGCGCGCCAGGCTGCCCGGCTCGTACACCGCGATCGGCAGCGGATCGCGCCGCCAGGCCTCGTGCGGCGCGGCGCCCACCCACACCAGCGGTTCCTCGAACAGCAGCGTGCCGCGCGTCGGCCGGTCGCGCGAGACCAGCGCGAGGTCGAGCTCGCCGCGCTGCACGCGCGGGATCAGCGAGGTGGACTGCTCGCAGTCGAGCACGATCTCCACGCCGCCGTGCCGCCCGGCGAAGCTGCGCAGCACCGGCGTGAGGTAGCTCGCCGCGTAGTCGTCGGGCACGCCCAGGCGCACGCGGCCGCTGAGCTGCGGCCCGTGCAGCGCCTCGAGTGTCTCGGCGTGCAGCGCCAGCAGACGGCGCGCATGGCCGAGCAGCTCGGCGCCGGTGGGCGTGAGCTCCAGGTGGCGCGGCCCGCGCAGCAGCACCGTGCGGCCGACGGCCTGTTCGAGCTTGAGCAGCTGCATGCTGACCGCGGAAGGCGAGCGGTGCACGCGCGGCGCGGCCGCCGCCAGCGAGCCGGCGTCGACCACGGTGACGAAGGCGCGCAGCCAGTCGAGCTGCAGGTCGTGCATCGCAGCGCTCCATCCATTCGATTCCCGAATGGTAGAGCAGCGAAGATTCCGCTTCTCTGGCGACACGGCGGCGGCGACGATGGCGCCATGGACACTGCACACGACACGCGGCGCGCCGAACGCGAGGGCTTCTGGTTGATGGTCGCCGGCGGCGCCCTGCTCGGCACGCTCGGCGTCTTCCTCGAGGAGGCCGGGCAGCCGGCACTGACCGCGGTGTGGTTCCGCTGCGCCTTCGGGCTGCTCGCGCTGCTCGCCTGGGGCGCCGCCACACGCCGGCTCGGCGAGCTGCGCCTGCGCGGCCGCATGCTCGGCGCGGCGCTGCTGGCCGGCGTGCTGGTGGTGTTCAACTGGGCGAGCTTCTTCGCCGCCATCGACCGGCTGTCGATCGGCGTGGCCACGGTGGTGGTGCACGTGCAGCCGATCTGGGTGATGCTGCTTGGCGCCTGGTGGTGGCACGAGCGCATCTCGCCGCGCCAGGCACTGGCGGTGCCGGCCGCACTGCTCGGGCTGGCGCTGGCCAGCGGCGTGCTCGGCGACGGTGCCGCGGCGCCCGGCCGCGAGGCCTGGGTCGGGCTCGCGCTGTGCCTCGTCGGTTCGTTCAGCTACGCGCTCGTCACGCTGCTGGCCAAGGCCGCGCAAGGCGTCGGCTCGTACGCCTTCGCGACCTGGCAATGCGGCGTCGGTGCGGTGGCGCTCGCCGCGTGGCCCTGGCTGCAGGGCTGGCCAGCGCCGGGGCCGGCCTGGGGGTGGCTGGCGGGCCTGGGCGTGCTGCACACCGGGCTGGCCTACGTGCTGATGTATGCGGGCATGGCACGGCTGCCGACAGCGCGCATCGCGGTGCTGCAGTTCGTCTACCCGCTGGCGGCGGTGCTGGTCGACCTGGCGGTGTACGGCCGCGCACTGAGCCCGTGGCAGTGGACGGGCGTGGTGGTGATGGGGCTGGCGTTGGGTTGGGCGAACCACCCCGGCGCGCGGGGGGACGGCGGGGCTGGCAAGATAGCGCGCCGCCGCTCGGCGGCCCCGTCCTGATCCCAGCCCGAAGCCCCTCCATGACCCATTCGTTCCTCGGCCGACGCGGCATCGCCGTCGCGCCGCACAGCCTGGCCGCCGAGGCGGCCGTACGTGTCCTGCGCGAGGGCGGCAACGCGCTCGAAGCCATGGTCGCCGCGGCCGCCGCCATCGCCGTCGTCTACCCGCACATGAACTCCATCGGGGGTGACGGCTTCTGGGTGATCGGCGGCCCCGATGGTCCGCTGGCCGGCATCGACGCCAGTGGCGCCAGCGCCGCCGCGGCCTCGCTGGAGAGCTATGCGCGGCGCGGCGTGACCGGCAGCATCCCGTTCCGCGGTGGGGTGGCCGCGCTGAC
>Ga0073934_10007490_pt1 | contig 15148 bp, 12 predicted proteins | sample LarsenN4metaG_FD_76834 | JGI IMG/M metagenome (GOLD analysis project Ga0073934, IMG submission 76834) | Hot spring sediment bacterial and archeal communities from British Columbia, Canada, to study Microbial Dark Matter (Phase II) - Larsen... ...
ATGAGGCTTCGCCACTCGGCCTCAAAAGCGTTACCAGAAGGTCGGTGGGAAGGAAGGGCCAGGGAAGCCGGTATCATCCCCCCCCATAGGGCCCCCAAGACCCCTGCTACGAAGGCTTCACCCGTAGGAAGGGCCAGGAGCACCCGGTCTCCTCGATGGAGCCCTCTATCCTTCAAGGCCCCCAGACCCCGGTGGGCCAGTTGCAGAACATCCGACCAGGTTAAGGACTCATAGCCCCCTGCAAAATCTTTCAAAAAGCGCAGGGCCAGGCGGTTAGGATAATTCCTGGCACGTTCAGCAATAAGATGAAGGATCGGCCTCTCTAGCATGTCTTTGCCTTCAGACCTTAGATTCCAGATCTTTCGATAAATGCCCAACCGGTTTAAAATCTAAAACCTAAAATCCAAAATCCAAAACGCCCCTGTTTATCCTGGGCTCAGGACGATATTCTCTTCTCTGGACCTCTGAGCACTCCTTTTTTCCTGGATCTGCCTTCTCTCGAGGTTGCGGGTGTAGGCGGAAAGCTCGATGGGACTTTTCATCTCGAAGTTAGCCAGCTTAGATAGGGTCACCAAAATCCTTCGGCTGAGCCGCTCCTCATCCTCGTCCGTGATGGTGCTTACAATCTGCCGGTGGAACCTCTCATACCCTGGGATGCGCTCTGCTACGGAGGGATCATCGGGGCCATTTGCCCGCATGGTGGTCGGATGTTTGTCCCCCTCCGGATTGTACAGCATCCACTTGGCCACCTGCAGAAAGTCCAACAGGACGGCCGGATTTTGCCTGAAGGCCTTGATCATGAACTCTTCGTAACACGCAGCGTGCCGATACTCATCGTTTCCTATAAGCTGATAAATCGACTTAAGCACAGGTTCCTGGAATACCTGGCTCCACCGGTAATACCACATCCCCAGACGGAGCTCACCACAAAAGTGCAGGACCAGCGTGCGAACCCAGGGCGCCGGAGCGTGCTCCGTATCCAGGGGCGGCAGCTCTTCTTCCTGAGGTTCCCGCCCGAAAACCTTGAGATATTCCCGCAACACCAGATAGTGCTTCATCTCTTCATAGTACCAAATGCTCATGAACTGGCAGAAATCCACATTGCCTTTGAAATCCCGAAGGAACATCCGCACCGCATATAGGGACGATAACTCCATCAGGCAGTTAACCCGGATAAACTCCACGTTCTCTTCCGTGATCTGGGACTTGTCTACACGGTCGAAAGGAACCTCGGAGAGGGTCCACCGGACCGCCTCCAGCCGGCGAAACATCCCATCATAGAGAGGACTGGTCGATTTCATAGACTTCTCTTTTGCGTCATCCTCAACGAGGTGAAGAACCCTGAACAGAGGGCCGCTAAATCTTCGGAATCTGCAAATTCTTGGATCCCTTCACCCCTCAGAATGACCTTTTCACAAGTTTCAAGATGACCCTTCGTACGAGCGTAACAGATTACGCCTCCATGGAACGAGGGTCACCGGGGATTCTCCCTTAGATCAAGTGCCCTCGGCGTAACTCCCTCTAGGGACCCCCTTAGGCTGCAGCCTGTAAGCGTTCCAGGATCTGACCGGCCATATCCCCAATCGTATTGACCTCCGCAATGTTTAAGGAACGCGCTTTGATGGAAAAAGTGTCCTCCACGGCCATAACCAGGTCCACGGCGTCCAGAGATCCAATCCCTAGATCTTCCTGCAAACGAGTATCTGGCGTGAGAGATCGGATATCTTCCAGTTTCAACAGATCCCTCAATAGAACCTGAAGTTTTTCAATGACCACCTCTTTAGATAGCACCTCACTTTGTACTTTTGGACCTGTAGCTGACATAGTGTACTTATACCTCCTATCGTTCCTGGAGTGAGGTTTTCGCACCTCACCGATAACGTCAGATTGCTGATACATGTATTAAGGCTCCCTAGCATCTATGCAACTTTTATGCAGGATCGCCTTATTTTCAAAAAAGGACCCGCTGGCCACCGCTCAACCTTGGAAAAACTTCTGAGGCTTCCATTTTATCTCGTTCTTTCCGCCCTCCCCTCCGGCCCCTTAACCCTCAGGCGCATCGGGAAGAGCAAGGGGATTCCCATAAGTAAGTACCTTACCACTTTTTAATTTTAGCCGTCAACTATAAAGCACCTTACGCCCTGCTATTTACGATGCCCCCTCCTCCCCGCCTGGGAGAGGGAGGGGCCTGGGGCGTAAGGTGCTTTAAAATTATCGATCCGGCCCTGTCCGTTTTAGCTCTCACACGGTGTATCCTTTTCATTCTGATCAACCGCTCCCTCACGGTCGCGGCTCTGGACTTCGTCACCTACGCCCCTGAGCCACAACCGTAATTCTGATCAACCGCTCCCTCACGGTCGCGGCTCTGAGGACTTGCGCCACCTACGAATCCGAGCCACGACCGTAAGGGAGGGATTCTATGAATCAAAATGAAAGGGACTATGTTGTAGCACCTTGTAAAGTTCGTTTGGTATCATTTTCTGCCCTCACCCCCGACCCCTCTCCCACGCTGTGGGAGAGGGGGGTAAGGGGATCTCCCGGCTATCTTCCGGGGTGCCCCCTCTCCCACGCGGTGGGAGAGGGGAGGGGGGGAGGCCGGAAGAGTTGTTCCCTCCTTCCCAGGCAGAGCCTGGGAACGAGGAAATTTAACTTTACAAGGTACTATGACCCCGTTTACTTAATTTTAACCAACAGTTCTGCTTTCCCTCCCCCCTCCCCTCTCCCACCGCGTGGGAGAGGGGAGGGGGGAGGCCGGTTCCGCGTACCCGTATATGCACCAGCGTAACCTGGGTTGCAGCCCTGTATCCCGTTAGACCTTGTTCCTTTGGATTCAAAGGATAGGCCGGGGAGAAGCAGGACAAAAAATACCGTAGCCCAGAGAACTTAAGGACCGTGGCGATCCTTGGGAGAGATGGAAAGGCTTGTCTGGTTCTCCTTTAATTGGTATAGCCGTTTTCCTTTATAAAGAGCTTCCTCAAATTCTCCTCGGGGCTAATTCTGACCTTATCCCCATCCTTCAACATGGTCTGACCGATGGTCACCACGTTCTCCCCTTCGTTAATTCCGTTCAGAACCTCCACCAGGCCGTCTCCGGCTAAACCTACCTTCACGTAGCGGAGCCGTGCGATGGAATCCGAGTCCACCACAAAGGCGCTGGATTTCCCCGCAGAATCCACGATAGCGACTTTAGGGACGGTCGGGGCGATCCGAGAGTTCTGAATCCGGACGAAGGCGGACAGGCCCGGTCTCAGGACCCTATTGGGGTTATCGACGCGAATATAAGCTTGAAAGGTACGAGTCTCCTTATTGACGTTGGGATCAATTTTCACGATAGACCCTTCTAAGACCTCGTTGGGAAGGGAATCCAGCGTCAGCTTGGCGGTTTGTCCCAGATGGACGGACGTTAGCTTTTCTTCTGCCACATCGGCCACCACCATCACGGGCTGAATATTCCCGATAACCAGCAGGCTGGAACCTACCGTAGCTCCGATAATTTCACCCGGATTGACGTTCCGTTCCGTGATCACCCCAACGATGGGAGACCGGACCGTGGCATTATCCAGATCATACTGAGCCTTGGCCAGAGTCTGTAACGCGCTGGTGTAGCTAGATATAGCCGAAGTCAGATCGGCTTGAGAGGTCACCAGTTCGTTCTGAAGAGCATGTTGGGCCTTAATGAGGCTTTCCAAAGCGCTGACATAATCGGATCTAGCCTGGGTCAGGGAAGAGTTATTGGTCAATTCCTCATTTTTCAAGCTGTTCTCGACAATTTTGAGGTTATACAGAGAGGTGCTATAGCTGGACTCCGCGGCGCTCAGTTCCGCTTTATTGTTGACCTCTTCATTCTCCAGGGCATTCTGAGCTTTAATCAGAGCCTCCAGGGCGCTGGTATAATCGGATCCGGCCTGGGTCAGCTCAGACGCGTTGGTCAGTTGCTCATTTTTCAAGCTGTTCTCGACGGTTTTAAGGTCATACAAAGAGGTGCTATAACTGGACTGGGCCGCGCCTAACTCGGCTTTGTTAGTGATTTCTTCATTTTTTAAATTATTCTGGGCAACGACCTGATCTTGCAAGGACTTAACATAATTGCTCCTGGCGATATCTAGGGCATTCTGCGCCTGTTCTAACGTCGACTGGGAAACGATGGATTGGCCGGTCAGGTTCTTCTGACGGGCAAGGGCTGCCTCACTGACCTGGACAGAGGATTTATTGGAGATGACGGAGGCCTTGCTGCTTTCCAGTTGCGCTACCCATTCCTCATGGCGGGTGGGTTGCGTCTTTTTGGTTTGCTCCAGCTTAGCTTTGTTGCTCTCTACCTCGTCTTGAGCCTTTTTAAGGTTCGCTAGGAGTTCCTCATGCTGGGTGGGCTGGGTCTTTTCCACCTCTTCCAATTTCGCCCGGGTCTTCTCCACCGTCGCCTCGGCGCTTTTCACGGCTGCCTCTAACTCTTCGTGGAGGGTCTTCTGGGTCTGGGTGACCTCTTCCAGCTTGGCCTTAGTCATATTCACCTGGTCCTCCGCACTTTTCAAAGCATGGGTCAACAGGGTGCGGTCCAATTCAAATAGGATTTGACCTTCTTCCACGTAGTCCCCCACATCCACATGAACCGCCTTTACCTTCGTTCCCGATAACGTTGAGGCAATATGCGCAAAGGATGAAGACTGCACCTCCGCGCTGGCCCCTATTTCCTCTGTAATGGTCGTAACTTTTACCGGATAGACCTTGACGGGCATGGGAGCCGATGCCTGACGACTCTTAACGGGATTCGTGGCGGTTTCGTTATGCCGGACGAACCGGAAGATAAAGGCCGGGATCGCAAGGACAACCAGCAAACCCAACAGGAGAGATCCCCACTTTAAGAGTTTTAACCAGCGGGATGGGGTTGATTTTACAAGCTTATCGCCCATATCTGTGGTGCAAAACGGCAGTCCGTTTGTTATTTGTAGCCCGAAACGCTATTTCATGGAAACGAATCGGCGCCTCGTTCTACAATGCCTACGCAATCTTTAGCAATTTCTTTACTAAAAAACCAAACCCCAGAGAGACGACAATAAAGAGAACCAACCAGTCCAGGCTCCAACCTCCCAAGATCCCCCTAAAAGATCTCGGGGGATAGCTAATTTTGATCGCTTTAAGGACAGAATTCTCGGGCAAAGGAAGTTCTAGAGGGTTGTACAAGGCCGCCAGAATAGCACCTTGCCTCCGCTCCGGGGCTATTTTCCTCAGGGGAGGACGTAGACCCGCCCCATCCTCCCCGGAGCCGACCACAACCTGCTTGCTCAACGTGCAGGCCATGGCACTCCCGCAAACGCTCTCCGGCAGCAGAAATTGTAACACGTACTCCCCGGCTTTTTTGGGCCTCAGCCGCCAGTTGACCTCCCGTTCCTCTTCCAGGCGCAAAGGGGGCGTTTCCACCTCGATCGCTTCCGGAGCTTTAAGGGCGACGTTGACATCCATGGGAGATTTGCCAGGGGCCATCTGAACCGTTACAATGAAGGAATCTTCCGGTTTCAAAGGGAGATACCCATACCGTACATGGAGCGGAGCCAGGATAAAAACCACCAGGACAAGCAGAATAAGCCCGGGTTTTAAGGAGAGCGCCATGTACTTAAAGTTATAGGCCAGGATCTTCCTCTGGGCTATCCAGGTCTGAGCGATATCTTCTTTATAAACCAGAACTTCCATAAAATGGACTTTAATCTGGTCCCTGATCTTTCCGATCGCCTTCTGATCGGAGATGACCCGGTAAAGCAGGACCATGACGACCCCTACCAACAGGGAAATTCCCGTTAATCCCCAAATCGGGGGAAACGGGTCCAAGGGGGCCAGAAAGATATCTAAGAACGAATCCAGGGCATGTAGAAGGGTCCACATAATTCACGATCCGTGGGCCGTTGTAGGGATGACCTGCCAGGCCGTCCGTTCTGCAACGAAGCAGGGATCAGGGGCTATGTACAATTTTAATCGATGTATCCCAGACCGCGCAGCCTCTTCTCCACCTCCTTCGCGCCCTCAGACTCCTCCCACTTGGCGATTTCTTTTTCCAGCAGGTGCGTAATCAATTCTTCAACAGACGAATAGCCGGCGCTGGCCGCATACTTTTCAGCTTTTTCCAACAGATCTTTCTCAAGCTTGATTTTTGATTTTCCTAACACGATAGGACGAGGGATAAAGGATGAACGAGGAACGATGAGCGGACGCTTGCCCTTAACTCCTCGCTCTGCATTCATCGTTATCAAAAAATCGGTTTACCTTCCATCTCCGTATCTTCAAGCCCGAATTCCTTCAGGATGGTGGGAGCCATATCGATGAGAGCCGGATGGGCCGAAGTAATTTTCTTATTGGACAGGACGAGGCCTGGCACCAGTTCGGCAGCCATACAATGGTCACCGCTCCATTTTTTCCTGTTTTCTCCTAACAGCTCCTTAGGAACTTTTCCCAAGGCCGTCTCCCAGGAAGCTCGATACCCACGATCATAGCCCACGATTAAATCGGGGGTGGTCCGAACGTCATTTCCCGAGTAAACTTCCTCAGCGCGGTAAACCCTTTTGATGATAGGGTTTCCGGTCTCAGGATCCTTAACTTCCAGAAGCTTCTGGCTGATTTCCTTGATCAGCTTATCCTTTTCCGGGCCCCACGCTACGACCCCCTCGCTCTCACGGCCTACCAGATTGAGATAAAGGCTATTGAGACCCAGCGCGTAAGCTTTCGTGCCTTGCCAGTCCACATTCTCAAAAAATTCATCGCTTTCCCCTCGGGAGGGATCTAAAAATTTCATGTAGCCGTTCTGAACCAACCAGGTATTGAGGTTAAAGAATTTATAGAACGGCGCAAACCCGTGGTCCGATAAGACGATCAGCGTGGTAGAAGGGTCCAGACGCTCCAACGTCATCCCTAAAATAGCGTCCATGTGTTTATAGACAAACCGGAATACATTCTCCTCGTTGAAGCCATCCGCCGGACCGCCCCCGCCCTCATACAAGGGATGCTTCGCATCGATGGAGCGCCAGAACATATGCTGGAGGAGATCGGTAGAGGAAAAGTAGGCAAAGAGTAAGCCGGCGTTGAACCGTTCTAATTCGAACTTATAAATTTTGAGTTGATCCTGCATCACGAACCGGCTTTGCTGCAAGAACTCCTCATCGCTCAGGCGGTTTTCATTGAGGGCCCAGGTATCCTCGGCAATCCCCTGGGTATAAAACCGCCCCAGGGACTTTGCCAGTTGAAGGGAGTAATCGTCTGGACTCGAAATGGGGAACGGGGGCTCCAGAGGATCGATGTTAATGGGAGAAACGTAAAGCTCGAACTCGGGTTGAACTTGTTTTAAATAAAACCGGCAGATGCCACGGAGTTTATAGAAGGGGGCCATCTGGAACTCCACTTGAACCCAATCGCTCCATTCCCCTTGTTTCAAGATGAACTCTTGGTCCTGGACGATGAGCTTAACCACCGGGTTCTCAGGATCTAGTTTCACGGTGAAATCCGCCTTGGCCGGAGGGGTCCCTTTTTTGAAGGTATTACCGGGGCCGATCAGCGTGGACCGAATCGAATTTCGGTCCTTCTGGACCTGATGGATCTCCCCCCCTGTGATTTTTTCTCCTTCTTCAGGCCGGGTGGTATAGAAGGAGAAGGTCCCGTAGGTCCCCCGGAGATCCGGCGTGCCCATGCCGGAGAGGGATCTCGAAGCACCCTGCGCCGGAGGGAAATTCACCGGGACCCGTAAAATGGTCGAAGGGATCTGCTGGGCGCCCAAAATTTCCCAGAAGGCTTTTCCTTTCCTGAGGAGCTCGGTTTTAGCGCTGGAAATAGGAATCACCCAATTTCCCAGGCTTATTTTCTTCTCCGGGGGGCTCACCCGAGCCATGGAGAAAAACGGGGCATACTGCTGCGGATCTCGGGAGATAAAATCATAGATATCATGCTTGCCGGGGTTCAAGCCGGTTATAAAGGTAGACCAGGCCACCGGGCTCTGAGGAGGAACGGTCGTAGCCAGGGGCAAAAAGCTGCCCTGTTCTTTGAGGGCTTTGAAGTGGGGAAGATCGCCCTGATCCATAAATTCCTGCAAACGAACAGGGTCCATACCGTCAAAGCCGAGGACCACCACTTTTTTCGTGGGCACGGTCGATACCTCGGGAGTCAGGCTAAAGAAAATCCAAAACAGGAGGGATAAGACCGCAAAATAACCTATAAGAGTCAAGCTGAGCGCTGAACGCGGAGTTATGGTTTGCTTCATCGTTTTCCTTTGTATTTCAACAGAAGTCAGGACCCGGGATGGATAAGGGGTTTTCCATCGAAATATGCCGGGACCTCAACCCCCAGGACTTTTAAGATGGTCGGAGCCATATCCACGATGCTGGGGGACGCTTCTTGAATAGGCCGATTGCAGAATAAGACCCCTGGAACTAGCTGGGGATCAATGCAGTGATCCCCCCCCCAGGCCTTCTGGTTATCTTTAAAGACCCTATCATCCAGCCGGCCCGTCACGGACTCCCAAGAAGCTCGATAGCCCCGGTTGTAGCCGATGATCAAATCCGGGGCGTTCTCGGTGTAAGGGCCTGCATAGACCTCCCGGCTATCGTAAACTCTCCGGATGGCTATCTCGCCGGTCTCATCGTCTTTTAAGCCGGTTAACTTCACGATCAGCTCCTGCTTCAGTTCCTCAAACTCGCTTCCCGGTTTCACAATGCCGACAGCTTCTCGCCCCTTCAAGTTGATGTACACCCCTGCCAGGCCCAGGGCGTAGGCCCTGGTTCGGCTCCAGTCCACCTGTTTCAGCCAGTCAGACCGAGCGCTTCCTTCCTGCGCTTTTAAGCATAAATACCCCTGCTGATATAACCAGGTATTCAGGTTAACTCCCCGACCGAACGAACTAAACCCGTGATCGGACATCACGAAGAGGAGGGTTTTTTCATCCACCTTCGCCATCACCCGCCCGAGCAGGTCGTCCATCCGACGGTAGAGATCCGGGATGACCTCGGTGTAAGAGTATGAGGGGGTAGAGGGGCCTCCCGTACGCCCAGACCCTTCTACTTGTCCACTCCCGCCCTTATTTTCCGGCTCTTTGTAGCGCCAGAACATATGCTGAATCCGATCGGTTGCGTCAAAGACACACACGCAGAGACCCTTTCGGATCTTCTCCAGCTCGTGGAAGAACATCTTCTCTCGCTCCTCATGGATGAGGTAAGCCTGCTCCAGGAAAGCTTTTTCATCCAAAGCGCCCTCATTCAGGGCCCAGGTATCCTCCGCGAGACCCAACGTGGTGTAGCTTCCGATCACTTTGGCCAGGTAGATGGAATAAATGAAAGGATACGAGATGGGAAGGGCCGGGTTTTCCGGGTCGATGTTGATGGGCGAGAGGTAAAGTCCGAACTCCGGGGATACGCTCTTCAAATAGAACCGGCAGATCCCGTAGATCTTCATCCCCAGACCCAGCTTAAAGGTGAGGCGCACCCAATTTGAGTATTGGCCTTTTTTCAGGCGAACTCTCTGGCCGGAGACTTCCAGCTCCGCTTCTTCCGAATCCGGATACACGGTGATCGTTAAGGGAAGTTTAATTTCGACCGGTTTCTTCAGGATGGAATTTTCCGGACCCTCGATAAAAGTTCGAATTTTATCTCCGACCCGCTCCACCTTGAAGAACCTTCCTTCCATATGCCCCTCCACGGCCTCCTGGCTGGTCGTATAATAAGAAAACGTCCCTTGGGAACCCCTCAGGTCGGGCACCCCCATGGCCGATAGCACCCGGCCCGAAAATTTTTCCGGGGGGAAGGTAATGGGAACCCTCAAGATGGAGCTGGAAATGCCTTTTTCTCCCAGGATATTCCAGAAGGGTTTTCCTTTTCGAAGCAATTTAACCCGGGGTTTACCCAGGGGAATCACATACTTTCCGAGGGAGAGGGTTCTGGAAGGCCTTCCCGTATGGGCTGAAGAAAGAAAGGGCAAATACGTCTTGGCATCGCGGCTGAGGAAATCAAAGATGTTATGCCGCCCCGGGTTGACCCCCGTGATAAAGGAAGACCAGGCCACCGGAGAGATGGAAGGTACTGTAGTTTGTAGGCGTTTATAACCTCCCATCTCCTTAAGCTTTGAAAAGTTTTTCAGATACCCCTGCGCCATGAACGCCTCCACGGTGGCCGGGTCTAAGCCGTCTAATCCGAGCACGATCACCCGCTCCACGTCACTTTTGGTATACCCCGTCTTCCGCTTCAGCCTGATCAAAACGTACCGAATAGGCAGCAGAATCAGGGCCAACAACGCCAGGAGAAAGGTGGCCAAGAGGATAAAAAAGGAGCTAAAAAAGGCAAATCCCGCCCCCGGACCTATGTAAGCGGAGGCGATGGAGGGTAGGCTAAGTAAAACGAAGATAAAAAGGCCAGATAGGACGATGCTTTTTTTCATAATCTTCCAACCCCGGCAAGGCTTTAAACCTTCCCGAGGTCGTAGAGGGTTTCATCGGGTAAACCGGATAACATGGGGTAAAATATAACAGAACTTTACTCCGGGTGTCAAGGTGGAAATTTCCTCCCTTTGAACAAGAGGATCCCAAGGAGGAGCCCCCCAAACAGGATCAGTTCTATAGCCGCCGTGGTCCAATTATCCATGGCCCAGATCCCCAGGTTCAAATCCACTGCGGGAAGCAGGGCGATGGGTGAAGTATACTTTTTAGCGTCCCAGGGATAGAGGAGGGCCACCCCCTGCCCACTTGGGTATCCTATCACGTCCCCGGAGAAAAAGTCCATGACGCCGTGGGAAAAAACCAATATAAAGTACCGAAGGGCCTTCCTCCAGAAGTCCAAATTTTCGAAGAAATTAAATTTCTTAGGACCCAGAAATCCCTTTCTGCCCAAAGAAAAGAGGCTTAAGATCAAGGCCAGGAGAACGGCAAAAAAGGGGCTATGGGTCAACTCCCTATGAAGGATATGCCGGTCCCCGTAGATCCAGGAACCTACGAGCATATCCCCATCCGGCAGATTGGCTAAGGTTACAGCGGTGAGGATCCCCCCTTTCTGTTCCCAGAGCTGCCTCCATCCCTTGTAAGGGGTCCATAAAAAGTAAAGGCTCAGGCCCGCCAGAGAATGACCAACGGGTGACGACATCAATAAAACGAAAGTCCGGAGTCAGAAGTCAGGATTTAGGCTCCCGGTTCCCGGCTCCCGACGCTTGCAAGACCTTTTCGTACACCTCATCGATCTTTTCCGTGATCGTCGTCAAGCTAAAGCTTTCTTCCACCGTCTTGCGGGCATTTTCTCCCAACCGCTTTCGAAGTTGGGGATCCTTTAAGAGGTTGACGATGCCTCGGCCAATTGCCTCAGGGCTGTGATCCTCCACCACGATGGCATCATACATATTTTTCAGGCCCTTAGAAGACCCCACCGGGCAGACGATGGCGTTTCCGGCGGCCATATAATTAAGCATCTTGATGGGAATGCCGGGGCAATCCGGTCTTGAGACCACGGCGACGTCGGCGGCGGCCAGGAAGTAAGGGATCTCCTCCAGGGGCCTTTCATCGGTGAACAGGATATTCTCCGAAATGCGTAATTCACTGGCCATAGCTCGATATTTGACAAGCTGGCTTTCATCGATGTAGTTACCCACCATGAGGAGCAGGGCGTTGGGAAACTCGGCGACCACCTCTTTCATCGCCTGGATGAGGTAATCAATTCGTTGAAACTCGTTGAGCAACCCCGTGTAGATGATGACCGGCCTATCCCCCAAGTTATACTTGCGCCGCATAAACTCCGGATCCTTCTTCTGAAACATGGAGGTATCGATGCCCATCCGGATCAACGTCATTTTATTGGGGTCGACTCCCTTCTCGACGAGGAAGTCTACCAGTTCCTCCGAGATGGGGATCACATGATCTGCCATCCGGGGAACCGCGTAATCTAGAGCTTGAGCCAGGCCTACGGCCAGAAACTTAGGCCGGATAAAATCGTAGCTGGGGAGTTCATCGATCATGGAATTTAGCTGGGTATAGACGAGGGGTTTCCCCATCAATTTTTTGCCCAGATACCCAATAAGTCCCCCCTCATAGTTATAACCATGGATGACATCCACGCGATAGCGCTTAATGACCTGGCAGAGCTTCCAGACCATCTGTAGGTCAAAGAAGGGTCTCTGAGCCGTAGGACCCACAACGATCCGCTGAGAGCCTCCAATCCTACGAACCCGATGAAGGGTTACGCCGTTGAGGGGGATGTTGTCTTTCAGGGGGTACGTGATGACATGAACTTGATGGCCTCGTTTACCTTGAACTTGTACGATCTCCCGGATGCTTCCCGGGGTACCATGGTTTACCGGAAACGGACAAGGCGCTATGGCGGCTATGGAAAGCGGTCGCTTCATAAGAGTGCTAAGCGTTGAGTGCTCCTCCTAGTCCTGGGCGTTGAGCAGCTACCATTTTGTAAAGTTAAATTTGAATAACCGTTCCCCCCTCTCCCACAAAGGGGAGAGGGGCCGGGGGTGAGGGCCAGGGATTCCACAAAACTAACTTTACAGGGTCCTCTTACATCGTCCCGTTCATGCGGATCAACCGCTCCCTCACGGTCGCGGCTCGAAGGACTTGCGTCACCTACGCCTCTGCGCCACGACCGTCAGGGAGGGATTCTAGGAATCCAAAGGAAAGGGACTAGATACGACTCCTTTGTAAAGTTAATCTGGACGAATCCTTCAAAGCTCCGGGAGGAGCGACCTGCTTCCTTGGGTACAAACCGGTCGCCCCTCCCGGAGCTTCCTCTCTAGGACGGGATCCCTGTTTGGCTATCCACAGATCCCCCCTGACAAGGGGTATGAAAACGAACTTTACAAGGTACTACTCAGCCCTCAGGACCCGGCACTCAGCGCTTAGGAAAGGACTCAGGACTTAGGACTTTTTTACTAAACCACGCAACGGTCTGCTTTAAACCCTCATCGATGGAAGTTTTAGGTATCCACCCGAGTTTATCGGCGGCTTTTCTTATAGAAATATAGTAGGTCTCCACTTTTTCTCTTTTAGTCAGATCAAAGGACACCTTCAGGCCGGGTATAAGCTCTTGAAGGCTATCCAAGAGGGATCGGGTCGAGGTCTGGGTCTCCCCACAGATATTGAACAATTCGTTCTCCTGATCCAAGGCTAAAACGATGGCATCGACCAGATCCTCCAGATAAATAAATTGCCGGGTACGTTTCCCTTCCCCCCAGACGCTGATAAGCTCCCCTTTTAAACCCTGTTCGATAAAGGCTCGAATGACGTTGGATCCGTTTCCACACCCGTACACCGACCCGAACCGCATGATCACGTAACGGAGTCCATACTTCTTCTGATAGTCCTTGATGAGCTGTTCACTGAACAACTTGCTTCGCGAGAAGGGTCCCAGGTTGAGAATATCAACGGCGGTAGTTTCGTCTACAAAATCCCGACCGCAGTTCTCGTAAATTAAAAACGTACTGGCAAAGAGGAGCTTAGGAATTTTATATTTGCGGCAGGCCTCGAGGATATTCGCCGTTCCCAGTTCGTTAATCTGGACGGCCAGGTAAGGATTGGAGTTGGCATCATCCGCCACCAGGCCCGCCAGGTGACAAACCAGATCCACCCCTTCCCGCAATGCCCTATCCAGTTCAACCGGGTTGGTAATATCCACCAGCTTTAATTCGTTTATTTCATTTCCGTTGGGCGGAAACGTTTTATCCAACACGACCACGCGATGGCCCAGAGTTTGAAGCCTTTTGACCAAAACCTGCCCGATAAATCCAGAACCGCCTGTAACCACGATATTTCTAGGAACTGCTGTATTTTTCACGCTCATGCCAGGCACCTCCCTATGGAATCGACTACATATCTGGCCTCTTCATCCGTCATCGTATAATAGATCGGGGGACAGATATGCCTTTTAGCCAGATCCTCGGAGATAGGCAAACTTCCGGTCGCATAATCCTTAAAAACAGGTTGTAAATGGCAGGGAACTTCATAGACGTAACCTCCCATGGTGACCTGGTATTCGGCTTTCATCTTTTTGTGGAACAAATCCCGGTCAACTTCCGGAGGAAGGAAAGCGATGTATTTATAAAAATTATGTCGCACCCTGGCGGGAACTTTTAAAGGAACCACCCGAGGCACTTTGGAGAATTCCTCGTCATAAACCTTGGCAATTTCGTTTCTTCTCCGGATAAAACTTTCCAGCTCGCTCAACTGGGCGAGACCCATCAAAGCTTCGACTTCCGCCATCCTCCAGTTATATCCAAATTCCCGATGATAATTGGTATTATTGACCTTAGCATGATTCCTGAGGAGGAGGGCTTTATTATAAATATCCGGATCACTGGTTGTAATCATCCCGCCTTCGCCAGTGGTCATAACCTTTGTCGAGAAAAAGGAGAAACCCGCCGCGATTCCGAAGCTCCCGGCTTTTTTCCCGTCGAGCATACTTCCATGGGCATGGGCCGCGTCTTCTATCAGAAGCAACCCCTTTTCCTTGCAAAGATCCAGAAGGCCATAGGTATGGGGGGAAACCAGCCCCCCAATATGAACCGTAATAACGGCCTTCGTCTTGGAGGTGAGGCGCTTTCGCACATCTTCAGGGTCTACGGTCATATCCGGGGTGCAGTCTGCAAAAACAGGCCGGCCCCCCGCGCTCACGACGGTATACGCGGTAGCCGCAAAGGTCATGGTCGGTACAATGACCTCGCAATCTTTTACATCGATCGCCCGAAGGATAATTTCCAGGGCTGAGGTCCCACTGTTACAGCTCGCTGCATACTTGGTCCCTACATAACCGGCAAAGTTTTTTTCGAAGTTCTCCCCATGTTGATACATGGATAGAAAAGATTTTCCTTCCAAGATCTCACGAAAGTGGGTTAAAATGAAATCAACGCTCGTAGGTGAAAAATGATGTTTAGTTGCAGCTATCTTCATTCGAGTAGATCCTCCTAAGGGCAAGTGCCACAAATGACCCCCCGTTAAAGGTGGTTAAGACAACTATCTACCTGTCACCTGCTAGGGTGTAGCGCGAAACGCTGTTTCACAAACGAACTGGCGATTCGTTCTACGTCAGGATAACCGGCGGCCTAAATGTTATGAAGCTCGGTATTAGTTTAGAACGTACCAGGTACAACCTCTGTTTCCGGCCCTTTGACGACATGGGTGAACTCCTATAGCCCGTACCGGAGAGGA
>Ga0073934_10007492_pt1 | contig 15144 bp, 16 predicted proteins | sample LarsenN4metaG_FD_76834 | JGI IMG/M metagenome (GOLD analysis project Ga0073934, IMG submission 76834) | Hot spring sediment bacterial and archeal communities from British Columbia, Canada, to study Microbial Dark Matter (Phase II) - Larsen... ...
AGCTCCTTCTTCTTCTGGGTCAGCTTGCGCTCCTTGTCCCGGAGCTGGGCCGCCTTCTCGAACTCCTGCGCCTCGATCGCGGCCTCCTTGTCCGCGCGCACCTTCTCGATCTCCTCCTCGAGCTCGCGGTAGCGCGGGGGTGCGGACATGGTCGCGATGCGGACGCGGGAGCCGGCCTCGTCGATCAGGTCGATCGCCTTGTCCGGCAGGTGGCGGTCCTGGATGTAGCGGTCGGCGAGGACGGCCGCCGCCTGCAGCGCCTCGTCGGAGATCTTGCAGCGGTGGTGGGCCTCGTAGCGGTCGCGCAGGCCCTTGAGGATCTGCACCGTCTCGTCGATCGTCGGCTCCTCGACTCGCACCTGCTGGAAGCGCCGCTCGAGGGCGGCGTCGCGCTCGAGGTACTTGCGGTACTCGTCGAGCGTCGTCGCGCCGATCGTCTGGATCTCGCCGCGGGCGAGCGCAGGCTTGAGGATCGAGGCGGCGTCGATCGCGCCCTCGGCCGCGCCCGCGCCGACGAGGTTGTGCAGCTCGTCGATGAAGAGGATGATGTCGCCGCGCTGGGTGATCTCCTTCATCACCTTCTTCAGGCGCTCCTCGAACTCCCCGCGGTACTTCGAGCCCGCCACGAGGGCGGCCAGGTCGAGCGTGTAGATCTGCTTGCCCTTGAGGATCTCCGGCACCTGGCCGGCAGAGATCCGCGCCGCCAGCCCTTCGACGACGGCGGTCTTGCCCACGCCCGGCTCCCCGATCAGCACCGGGTTGTTCTTCTGCCGGCGGGAGAGGATCTGCATGACGCGCTCGATCTCGGTCTGGCGACCGACGACGGGATCGAGCTTGCCCTCGACGGCAGCCCGGGTCAGGTTGCGGCCGAACTGGTCGAGCAGCTTCGAGCTCTTCGCCTTCTCCCCCGCCGCCGCAGCCGCGCCGGCCTGGCGGCGGCCGGGGCCGGAGAGCATGCGGATGATCTCGTTGCGGATCTTGTCCGCGTCGGCGTCGAAGTCGAGCAGGATGCGCGCGGCGACGCCCTCGTTCTCGCGCACGAGGCCGAGCAGGATGTGCTCGGTGCCGATGTAGTTGTGCCCGAGCGAGAGGGCCTCGCGCAGCGCCAGCTCGAGAACCTTCTTCGCGCGCGGGGTGAAGGGGATCTGGCCGGTGGTGACCTCGTCCCCCTGGCCGACGATGCGCGCGACCTGGGCGCGCACCTCCTCCACCGTGATGTCGAGCGACTCGAGGACGCGGGCGGCGAGGCCCTCCTCCTCGCGGAGCAGGCCGAGCAGGATGTGCTCGGTTCCGATGTAGTTGTGCTTGAGCGCCCTCGCCTCGTCCTGCGCGAGGACGACCACCTGCCGGGCCCGTTCGGTGAATCGCTCGAACACCTGCCTTCGACCCTCCTTTCCTGCTGTTCTCCGGAGGACGGCGGGATTGCCGCGCTCCGGGTCGAAGGTGCTCCCTGATCGTAGCCGACCGCTCTCGGGCTGGGTGCCACCGGCCAGGTTCGCCCGCCGAGCCCGGTACCCTTCGCCGGTCGTGGCGGGCAAGGCCCTCATCACCGGTGGCGCGGGGTTCATCGGCTCGCACCTCTCGGAGCTCTTGCTCGACGAGGGCTGGGAGGTCTGGGCGCTCGACGACCTCTCGACCGGCTCGCTCGCGAACGTCGAGCACCTCCGCGACCGGCCCGGCTTCCACCTCGTCGTCGACTCGGTGCTGCACTGGTCGGCGGTCAACGAGCTTGTCTACAAGTGCGACGTCGTCTACCACCTGGCCGCGGCGGTCGGGGTGAGGCTGATCGTCGAGCAGCCGGTGCAGACCCTCGTCACCAACCTCCGCGGCACCGAGATCGTGCTCGAGCACTGCCACCGCTTCTCCAAGCGGGTGCTCGTGGCCTCCACCTCCGAGGTCTACGGCGACCACCGCGAGGAGCGCCCGCTCGCCGAGTCGGACCGCCGCATCTACGGCCCCACGACGCAGAAGCGCTGGGCGTACGCGGACTCGAAGGCGATGGACGAGTTCCTCGCGCTCGCCCACCACGTCGAGCACGGGCTCGACTGCGTGATCGCGCGCCTCTTCAACACGGTCGGGCCGCGCCAGAGCGGCCGCTACGGGATGGTCATCCCGACCTTCGTCCAGCGCGCCCTCGCCGGCGAGCCGCTCGAGATCCACGGCTCAGGGGAGCAGACTCGCTGCTTCTGCCACGTCGCCGACACCATCCGCGCCCTCCTCGGGCTGATGGAGGGCGGCGCCCCGGGCGAGATCTACAACGTCGGCTCCGAGGAGCGGATCTCGATCCGGGACCTCGCGCACCGCGTCCTCGAGCTGACCGGGTCGTCCTCGGGGGTCGTGCACGTGCCCTACGAGGACGTGTACGGGATCGGGATCGAGGACATGCTCCACCGCATCCCCTCGCTCGCGAAGATCGAGCGCGCGATCGGCTGGCGGCCGCAACGCTCGCTGGACGAGATCCTGGACGACGTGGTCGCCTTCGAGCGTGCGCGCGCGGGCGCGCCGGCCGCCGCGCCCGCCGATCCGCGGTCCTGAGCGCTACGCGGCCTCGAGCCGGGCCGCGAGCAGGTGCTCGCAGGCCGCGCGCTCCAGGGGGTGCGCGAAGTGGAAGCCCTGACCGAGCCGACAGCCGAGCGTGCGCAGGGCGGCCGCCTGGGTGGGCGTCTCGATCCCTTCCGCGAGCACGGTCAGGCCGAGCGTTCCGGCGAGGTCGACGATGGCGCCGATGACGCCCGGCCGGGCCGGGCCGGTGTCGAGGGCACGCACGAACGAGCGGTCGATCTTGAGCGTGTGCACGGGGAGGTCCTGCAGGAGCGAGAGCGACGAGTAGCCGGTTCCGAAGTCGTCCAAGGCGATGCGGACGCCGAGCGCCGCGAGGTCCTCGAGCACCGAGGTCAGCTCCTCGCGGCGGCGCGCGAGCGCGCTCTCCGTCAGTTCGAGCGTGAGCGCCTCCGCCGGCAGCCCGGTCTCGGCGAGCGCGGCGCGGACGTCCTCGGCGAGCACGGAGCGGCGCACCTGCCGGGTGGAGACGTTGACGCTCACCGTCAGCTCGCCGGCGCCGGGGAGCTCCGCGCGCCAGCGCGCGACCTGGCCGCAGGCCTCGGCGAGCACCCAGCGGCCGATCTCCACGATCTGCCCGGTCTCCTCGGCGAGGGGGACGAAGTCGGCCGGCGAGAGCAGGCCGCGGGTGGGGTGGAGCCAGCGGACGAGCGCCTCCAGCGAGACCACGCCCCCGGTCGAAAGGTCGATCACGGGCTGGTAGTGGAGCACCAGCTCCTCGTCGAGCCGAGCACGGCGCAGGTCGGAGGCGAGCTCCAGCCGGCCGATCAGATCCTCGTCCATCCGGGGCGTGTACACGGCGTACTGAGCCTTGCCCCCGGCCTTGGCCCGGTACATGGCCACGTCCGCCGAGCGCAGGAGATCCTCCGCGTCGCCCCCGACGGCGATGCCGACGCTCGCCGTGAGCACGATCTCCCTCTCGCCGAGCCGGAACGGCGCCTCCAGCGCCGCGACGATTCGCCCGGCCGCCTCGACCGCAGCCGTGGCGCCGTGCCTGTCCTCGACGAGGACGGCGAACTCGTCGCCGCCCAGCCGCGCGATCGTGTACGCCGGCGAGAGCGCTTGGCGCAGGCGGGCGCCCACCACGCGCAGCACCTCGTCCCCGGCGAGGTGGCCGAGGCTGTCGTTGATCGCCTTGAAGTCGTCCAGGTCGAGGAAGAGCACGGCCACCCCGTGGCCGGCCTGGCGGTGGAGGACGAGCGCATGCTCGACGCGATCGGTGAAGAGCGCCCGGTTCGCGAGCCCGGTCAGGGGGTCGTGGAAGGCTTGGTGGCGGAGCTGCTCCTCGGTCTCCTTGGCGGCGGTAACGTCGAGCAGGTACCCCTGGAGCAGCCGCTCGCCGCCGTCCTCGATCACGCGAGCCTCGTCCTTCACCCACACGGTCCGCCCGTCGCGGGCGCGCAGGCGGTACTCGAGGCTGAGCGGCTCTCCGGTCGCCTGCGTCCGCTCGTGCGCTGCGAGCACGCGCTCGCGGTCGTCCGGGTGCAGGATCTCGCCGAAGAGGGACTCGTTTGCCAGCCACTCCGCCGCCGAGTAGCCGAGCATCGGCTCGATCTGCGGGCTGGCGTAGATGCTGACGCCCACCCGGTCGAGCCGGTCGACGTAGACCGCGAGCGGGAGCTGCTCGACGAGCGTGCGGTAGCGTGCCTCGGCCTGCCGCAGCGCCTCCTCCGCCTGCTTGCGCTCGGTGATGTCGAGGGCGAAGCCCTGCCGGAAGGGCGGCCCGCCGCCGGGGGGCTCGACGAGCACGGAGCGATCCTCGACCCACACCGTCCGGCCGTCGGCCGCGAGCAGCCGGTACTCGAGGCGCAGCTCCTCCCCGCGCTCGTAGGCCGCCCGCCGCGCGGCGAGCACGCGCTCCCGGTCCTGCTCGTGGATGGAGCGCTCGTACAGCCCCGGCGTCTCGAGCCACTCCGTCGGCGTGTAGCCGAGCACCGTCTCGAGCTGGGGGCTGACGTAGCGTGCGGGCTGGTCGGGCCCGTCCGGCATGTCCACGTACGAGATGAGCGGGAGCTGCTCGACGAGCGTGCGGTAGCGGAACTCGGCGGCGCGCAGGAGCTCCTCAGCCTCGCGCCGTGCGCCCACGTCTCGCAGGCAGGCGGTGAAGAGCGGCGGTCCAGGCACGTCCACCCGGCTGACCGCGAGCTCCGCAGGGAAGCGCGAGCCGTCGGCGCGCATGGCCAGGACCTCGATCCGGCGGCCGAGGAGCTCCCCGGCGCCGGGACCCGGCCCCGCCTCGCTCCAGCGGGCAAGGGCGCGGCGGTGCGTCTCGCGCGTCTCGGGCGGGACGACGAGCGCGGCCAGCTCGCGCCCGAGCACATGCTCGCGCCGGTAGCCGAACGTCTCCTCGGCGGCGTGGTTGAACTCGAGCACGCGGCCGAGGTGGTCGATCGTGATCACCGCGTCCAGCGCGGCGTCCAGGATGGCGCGCGCCTGCGCCGGCCCCGAGCGCAGCACGGCCGTGCGACTCGGGCTTCGTCTCCGCCTCCTGAACAGCATCTGATCTACGATCGTCCACGCCCTCGCAGGCGCGAACCCCTCGGGTCAGGTACCCCCTTCGGGTGAGCTCGGCGTAGGCGAGCGACGAGGTGCAACGTTCGGGACCTGACCCCACGTTGCACATTGAGGTCAGCTCTCGCCGGGGCGAAGCGCTGGGAAGAGGATCACGTCCCGGATCGTCTCCCGGCCGGTCAGGAGCATGACCAGGCGGTCGATGCCGAGGCCGAGGCCGCCCGTCGGCGGCATCCCGTGCGCGAGGGCCTCGACGAAGTCCGGGTCGCCGCGGACGCCCTCCGCGTGCTCTGACTGCTCGTCGAAGCGTCGCTGTTGCTCGTCGGGGTCGTTGATCTCCGTGTAGGCGTTCCCCAGCTCCATCCCGGCGGCGAAGTACTCGAAGCGCTCGGTCAGCGCGGGGTCGCCGTCCGTCGTGCGGGCGAAGGGCGAGAGCTCGACCGGGTAGTCGTGGACGATCGTGGGCTCGACCAGCGCGGGCTCGACGAAGTGCGAGAAGGCGTGGTCGACGAGCTGGGCCCAGTCCCGGTCGGCGCTCGTGTCCACCCCCCGCGCGTCGAGCCGCGCCCGCAGCTCCCCCTCGTCCCGCGTCCACAGACCGAGCGCTGCGAGCGTGTCCACGAAGCCCACGCGCCGCCAGGGGGCCCGCAGGTCGACCTCGTGCCCGCGGAAGGAGACGCGCGTCGTCCCCAGCGTCTCGCGCGCGACCCGCTCGACCAGCTCCTCGATCCGGGCCATCGTGTCGCGGTAGTCGGCGTACGCCTCGTACCACTCGAGCATGGTGAACTCAGGCTGGTGCTTGTAGGAGACCCCCTCGTTGCGGAAGTCCTTCCCCAGCTCGTAGACCCGCTCGAGGCCGCCGACGATGAGGCGCTTGAGGTACAGCTCGGTGGCGATCCGGAGGTAGAGGTCGGTGCCCAGCTCGTTCGAGTGGGTGACGAAGGGGTGCGCGAAGGCGCCGCCGTAGCGCGGCTGCAGGATCGGCGTCTCCACCTCGAGGAACCCCTCCGCGTCCAGGTAGGCACGGATCGCCGAGACGATCCGCGTCCGGAGCAGGAAGGCCGTGCGCGTCTCCTCGTTGACGAGCAGGTCGAGGTGGCGCTTGCGGTAGCGCGTCTCGGGGTCGGTCAGCCCGTGATACGTGTCCGGGAGCGGCCGGTGGCTGCGCGCGAGCACGAGCAGCTCCTCGACGGCGAGCGAGGGCTCGCCGCGCCGCGAGCGGGCCGGGGCGCCGACGGCACCGACCACGTCGCCCAGGCTGACCTCGACCGGGCCGGTGCGATCCTCCGCGCAGAGGAGCTGGATGCGACCGGAGCGGTCGACGAGGTCGAGGAAGGTCAGCTTCCCGTGCTCGCGCCGGGCCATGACGCGACCTGCGAGACGACGCCGGACGGACGCCTCCGTGCCCGGCTCGAGCGCGGCCGCCTCCTCGCGGACCGCGGCGATCTCGTCCCGGTCGGGGAAACGCTTGGGAGGGGCCACGGCCCGCGAGTCTAGGGCGTGGCGGCCTAGGCCGCCTTGATCTCCATGATCTTGAACCGGACCTTGGAGCCGCGCGGGGTCACGACCTCGACGACCTCGCCCTTCTTGCGGCCCAGGATCGCCTTGCCCACTGGGGATTCGTTGGAGAGCTTCCGCTCGGCCGGGTTGGCCTCCGCCGAGCCGACGATGAAGTACTCCACCGTCTCCTTCGCGTCCACGTCGCGCAGCCGGACGACCGACCCGATCGAGACGACGCTCGTGTCGACGTCCTTGGTGTCGATCACCTGGGCGTTGGCGAGGCGCTCCTCGAGCTGCGCGATGCGGTGCTCGAGCATCATCTGCTCGTTCTTCGCGTCGTCGTACTCCGCGTTCTCGGCGATCTCGCCGAACTCCCGCGCAGCGGCGATCCGCTCCGCGATCTCGCGGCGCTTCACGGTCCGGAGCCGGTCGAGCTCAGCCTTGAGCTGCTCGTAGCCCTCGGGAGTGAGGATCACGTCCTTCACGAAAAGCCCTCCGAGACGACTTGGCGGGGCCGTCCCGGCCCCGTCAGACGGCTCGGAATGGTAGCGACGCCTCCTCGCGCCCGTCAACACGGCCTGACTACGATGCCCAGACCGTGCTCGACCTGCGCACACCGTGGTGGATCGGCCCAGTCGAGGTGCCCACCCGCCTCGTGCTCGCCCCCATGGCGGGGGTCAGCGTGCAGGCCTTCCGCCGGCAGGGCCGCCGCTACGGGGCGGGCCTCGTCTGCTCGGAGATGGTCAGCTGCGCCGGGATCGAGCACGGCAACGAGCGGACGCTCGGCTACCTGCGCGTCGCCGCCGACGAGCACCCGCTCGCGATCCAGCTCTTCGGCTCCGAGCCGGACTCGCTCGCGCGCGCGGCGCGCCTGGTCGAAGCGGTCGGCGCCGACCTCGTCGACCTCAACTTCGGCTGTCCGGTGCGCAAGGTGACCCGGACCGGCGCGGGCGCGTATCTGCTCGAGGACCCGGACCGCGCCTGCCGCATCGTCGCCGCGGTGGCCGAGGCGGTCGAGATCCCGGTGACGGTCAAGCTCCGCCGCGGGCTCCGCGACGGCTCGCGCGCCTGCCTCGAGCTGGGACCGCGGCTCGTCGAGGCCGGCGCGGCCTCGCTCACGCTCCATCCCCGCTCGGCCGAGCAGATGTACACGGGGGTCGCCGACCACTCGCTCACGGCCGAGCTCGTCGCGGCCGTGGACGTCCCGGTCGTGGCCTCGGGGGACATCACCTCGCGCGCCCGCGCGCAGGCGGTGCTCGCGGCGACGGGCGCCGCGGCCGTCATGGTCGGGCGAGGAGCGCAGGGCAACCCGTGGGCCCTGCGCGAGATCGTCGACGGCGACGCGTCCCCTCCGGCGCGCGAGGAGGTGGTCGCCGAGCTCGTCCTCTTCGTCCGGGAGGCGGTGCGCGAGCTGGGCGAGCGCCGGGCCTCCGGGTTCCTGAAGAAGTTCTACGGCTGGTACCTGGGCCGCGGACGCTTCCCGAAGCCGTTCAAGCAGGAGCTGCTCCGGCTCGACTCGATCGCGGAGATCGAGCGGCGGCTGCTCGCGGCCGCTCCGGGCGCAGCCGAGCTCGTCGAGCGCCTGGAGGCGGAGATCGCCTCCGGCGACGAGGTCACCCTCGAGCTGCCGATCTCGATCTACGGCGGCGGCTAGCGCTACCGGCCGTAGCGGCCGACGAGGGTCGCCCGCCGCAGCGCCTTGCCCCGGAGCGCCTGCTCGAGCGCCGGCCGCTCGGCCCCCCTCGGGAGGCCGAGCGGCGCGCGCAGGGCATGGAGCTGGAAGACGTACCGGTGCGGCGGGCCCGGCGGCGGACACGGCCCGCCGTAGCCGATCCGGCCGAAGCTGGTCGTCCCCTCGCGCGGCGGACGGGCGCCGCGCTCCAGGCCGCGCGCCTGCGGCGGGATGTTCCAGGCCGTCCAGTGCGTGAAGGTTCCCCCCGGCGCGTCGGGGTCGTCCATGATCAGCGCGAAGGACCTGGTTCCCGCGGGAGGTGCCGTCCACCGCAGCGGGGGCGAGACGTTCGCTCCGTCGCAGGTGTACGCGCGCGGGATCGCCCGTCCGGCTCCGAACGCCGGGCTCGTGAGCGCGAACCGGCCTTGTGACAAAGTGTCACTTGCTTGTGACAAAGTGTCACTTGCTTGTGAGAAAGTTGCTTGTGACAAAGTGTCACTTGCGCGACCGGAGGCGCTCGCCGCGAGCACGAGCAGCGTCGTGCTGGCGGCGAGCACTCTCATCCCGTCCTCCGGCCCGAGCCGGTGAGCGCCGTGGCGATGCCGAGGCCGAGGTAGACCGTGCCCGCCACGTAGCGCTGCCCGCGCACGAAGCGGCGCGAGCCTGCGAGCACGCCCCGGGCGGTGCCGGCGGCGAGGGCCCAGGCGGAGTCGGTGAGGAGCCCGAGGGCGGCGAAGAGGAGCCCCAGGAAGGCGATCTGCACGGCGGGGTGCGCTGCGCCCGGGTCGACGAACTGGGGCAGGAAGGCGAGGAAGAAGAGCGCGGTCTTCGGGTTCAGGACGTTGACGACGATCCCCTGCGCGAAGGCTCGCCGGAGGTTCCGCTGGCCGCCGAGCGGCAGCTCCGGGTCGGAGCGGTTCGAGAGGAGCGTCCACAGGCCGAGGCCGACGAGGTAGACGGCGCCGGCGACCTTGACGGTGGTGAAGGCGGCGGCGGACGAGACGACGAGCGCAGACAAGCCGGCGGTCGCGGCCGTGATGTGCACGAGCGTCCCGACGTGGATGCCGAGCACGGAGGCGAGGCCGGCGCGGCGACCCCCGTGCAGCGAGCGCGCGACGATGTACAAGACGGCAGGGCCGGGCACGACGAGGAGCGCCAGCGCGGCGGCGGCGAAGAGGACGACGCCGGCCCCGTCCGGGATCACCCGTTGCGCTCCCAGACCAGCTGCAGGCCGTCCAGGGTGAGGAAAGGATCCACGCGCACGATCGTCCGCGAGTGGGGCGCGACGAGGTCGGCGAGGCCTCCGGTCGCGACCGCGGGCGCCTCGGCGCCGAGCTCCTCGCGGATCCGCCCGACGATCCCGTCCACTTGCCCCGCGAACCCGTAGACGAGGCCGGACTGGAGACCGGCCACGGTCGTCTTGCCGATGACGGAGGGCGGCGCCGCGTAGTCCACCGTGACCAGGCGCGCGGCGCGTGCGAAGAGGGCCTCCATGGAGATCTCGATCCCGGGCGCGATCACCCCGCCCACGTACTCGCCCTCGGGCGAGACGACGTCGAAGTTCGTGGACGTGCCGAAGTCCACGACCACGACTGGAGCCCCGTAGCGCTCCTTGGCGGCGACGGCGTTGACGATGCGGTCCGGGCCGACCTCGCGCGGATCGTCGTACCGGATCGGGATGCCGGTCTTGATCCCGGGGCCGACGGTCAGGAGCGGAGCGTGCGCCCACTTCGACGCCAGCAGCTCCCACTCGCGGACGAGCACCGGCACGGTCGAGGCGAGGCAGATCCCCTCGACCGACTCGAAGTCGAGCAGGCCGGAGAGGAGGACGCCGAGCTCGTCGGCCGTCGTCGAGCGCTCCGTTGCCACTCGCCAGTGGTCGACCAGCTCGCCGTCGCGATAGAGCCCGAGCGCGGTCTGGGTGTTCCCGACGTCGACGGCGAGCAGCACGCTGCAAGTCAACCAAAGCGCCCCCCGGACCAGTAGCAGCCGACTCGATCCCACCCGAACCGTGGAACCGGTGTCAGACACCGTTCGCTGTCAAGGGAAGATGTCGAAAAGAGCATCACAATTGCTCCACAGGCCACGATCCACTCGCCGCCTGCCAGGACACGACCTGACCGGAGCATGAGCCGTGGCCGTCCCGGCCATGACTACTCGGGTCCGGTCCCCGCCGGTGTCTGACACCGGGGGCATCGGCAGCATCGAGGAGCTGCGGTTGTCGCCGCTGCAACGAAGGAGTAGAGTCCCGCCACGGTGTTGCGCAGGCGGAGCCGAGGCCGGTTCGTTCCCACCGCCACGACGGCGACCGCCGTGGCCGCGGTCGGAGCCGGGGTCCTGGCTGCGCTCGGGCTCCGCTGGCGCCGGCGAGCGAGAGGAGGGTCGATGGCTGACGCCAAGGAGGTCGTCAAGCGCCTGCTGGAGGAGCCCTGGACGGGCAACTGGGACGTGATCGACGAGTTCGTGGCGCCGACCTACATCGGGCACGACCCGTCTGCCCCCGAGCCCATCCGCGGGCCAGAAGGGCTGAAGGCGAACGTGCAGCAGTACCTCGCCGGGTTCCCGAACGGCCGCATCACGGTCGACGACCAGATCGCCGAGGGCGACAAGGTGGCGACGCGCTGGACGGGCCGCGGGACCCAGACGGGCGAGATCGCCGGCATCGCCCCGACCGGGAAAGAGGTCACGGTCATGGGGCTGACGATCTCGCGACTCGAGGGAGGCCGAGTGGTCGAGGAGTGGACGACCTGGGACACGCTGGGCATGCTCGTCCAGCTCGGCGCCGTCCCGGCACCGGCCACCGCCTGACCGAACGACGGAACAGGGCGCAGCGAGGGAGCCGCCGCAAGCGGCTCTCTCGTTCGAGGGCACCGGCGCGCACGCGCAGGCGCCCGCACCCGAACCGAGCCGTGAGCCTCCCGGCCGGCTCCGGGCACGCCCGCGTCCTCCCCTCGCACCCGCCTCCTCATCCGAGCGACGCGACCACGCGGAGCGCCGCCGCGCCCCGCCGGCCGCCGCCCGCCCCAGCCAGCGTCGTGCGAGCGCGCTCGACCGCCCAGCCGGCCCGCCTTCGCGCCCCGGCGGCAGGTCACCGGACCGGAGCCCTCCAGGCAGGGACACGCGCCGAGAGCGCGAAGGAGGCACCCCCGAACGGCCAGATGTCGAGCTTCTTCGCCTCCCGCTACATGCCATGCGACGAGTGCGGCGCCTCCCTCGCGACGGAGGAGCGCGAGAGACACGTCTGCGACCCGGAGCGCCTGCTCGAGTACCGCCTCTTCCAGCTGCGAGGTGAGGTCGCCAGGCTCGAGGAGGCGGTGGGCGAGTACCTCGACTCGCCGCAGGGACGCTTCGAGCAGTGGCTCGCGGAGCGGGAGCGCCGACTCGGGAACGGGCCGGCCGAGGACGGCTAGGTCAGCTCGTCGTCACCCGGCAGCGGCTGGCCGATCCGCTCGGCGAGCGCTTCGGCGGTGAGGCGGGGCTCCTCGCCCTCGCCCCGCAGCTCCTCGACGGTGACGTCCCCGGAGGTGTACACCTCGGCTCGGGGGATGATCCGGCTCGGCCGGTTCTTGTCCCACACCCAGACATCCTCCATGCGGAGGTGGAAGAACGGGTAGCTCGCCTGCGGCAGCGCCTCGAGCTCGAGCTTGTTGCAGAGGTAGGTCGCATCCTGGGTGAGAACGCAGTAGCGGAAGAGGCCGAAGACGGCCGAGTACTCGCGCTTCAGCGTGAGCTCGAGCTCGGCCTCGTACTCGTCGAGCTCGTCGAGGTGGGACATCGCGGCTCAGTCTAGCTCGGCCAGCAGATCCGCCACCCGCCCGAGCCCGGGAACGTCGAGCGCGGGATCGAGCTCGGCGAGCGGCTCGAGCGCGAACCGGCGCTCGCGCAGGCGCGGGTGAGGGACGCGCAGTCCGGGCTCGTCCACGACCTCGTCCCCGTACAGGAGCAGGTCGAGATCGATCGTCCGCGGTCCCCAGCGCGTCCCGTTCCGCACCCGCCCGAGCGCGCCCTCGATCGCGAGGAGCACGGCCAAGAGCTCGCGCGCCGAGAGGCTCGTGCGCACCTCGACGACGCCGTTCAGGAAGCGCGGCTGCTCGACGACGCCGACGGGATCGGTCTCGCGCAGGGCCGACACGGCGACCACCTCCACGCCGTCCGCCCCTCGCAGCAGCTCGATCGCGCGACCGAGCGCAGCCTCCCGGTCGCCGAGGTTCGAGCCCAGCCCGACGAACGCTCGCACCGTCAGACGCGCGACCGCTCCACGATCACGGCGGCGTGCTCGACGGGAGGCTCGAGCACGACGTCCGGCTTGCGCACGCGGACGCGCACGCGCTCGACGGCGGGAAAGCGAGACAGCACCACGTCCGCCACGGCGCCCGCGAGCCCCTCGAGCAGCAGGCGCTCGGGACCGGCGAAGACCTCCCGCACCGCCGCCGCGAGGCGCCGGTAGTCCACCGTGTCCTCGATCCGGTCGCTGGCGGCGGCCGACTCCCCCACCTCCGCCCACAGATCGACGAGGAAGCGCTGGCCGAGCCGGCGCTCCTCCTCCAGGAACCCGTGCCGCCCGAACACGACCAGCCCGGCCAGCTCGATCGTCATGCCGCCCCCCTCCCCCGCTCGATCGCCGCCGCCACCGCGAGCGCCTCCACCGTCTCGCGCACGTCGTGGGCCCGCACGATCCACGCCCCGCGCGCGAAGGCCGCGACCGCAGCTCCGAGCGAGGCGGCCAGGGTTCCCTGCGTCGCGTCCGGGTCGCCGAGCACCTTCCCCAGCGTGCTCTTGCGCGAGAGCCCGACCACGACCGGGCGGCCGAGCGCCGCGAGCGCGTCCAAGCGGCGCACGAGCTCGAGGTTCTGGTCCGGCGTCTTCCCGAACCCGATCCCGGGATCGAGGCAGACGAGCTCCTCCCGCACGCCTTGGGAGACCGCGAACGCCAAGCGCTCCTCGAGGAACGCGAGGACCTCGGAGACGACGTCCTCGTAGCGCGGCGCGACCTGCATCGTGCGCGGCTCGCCCTGCATGTGCATGAGGCACAGGTAGGCCCCGTGCTCGGCGACGACCTCGGCCAAGCCCGGGTCGGCGCGGAGGGCGGTGACGTCGTTGACCAGCTCCGCGCCCAGCTCGAGCGCCTGCCGGGCCACCTCCGCCTTGGACGTGTCGATCGAGACCGGGATCCCCCGCAGCCCCTCGAGCACGGGGACGACCCGCCGCAGCTCCTCCGCCGCGCCGACCGGCTCGGCGCCGGGCCGGGTGGACTCGCCGCCCACGTCCACGATCGCAGCCCCCTCCTCGGCCAGCCGCCGCCCGTGCTCGATCGCGGCCGCCGGTCGCAGGTACCGTCCCCCGTCGGAGAAACTGTCGGGCGTGACGTTGAGGACACCCATCACCGCCGGCCGTGGCCAGCGCTCTGCGAGCGGCGGGCGCGCGTCGTTCACGCGGCGGAGCGTAGCGCGGTCGTCGTCCGGGCAGATGGGCAGAATCCCTCCCCATGACCACGCCTTCCGGAAGCTCGGGCCCTCTGGGCCGGCCACGCGGGATCGGCTTCGGGATCCTGCTGTTCGTCATCACGCTGGGGTTCTACGGGTGGTACTGGGTGTTCAAGACCCAGGACGAGCTGAAGCAGCACACGGGGGACGGCCTGGGCGGGGTCCTCGGGCTCGTCGTCTGGATCCTGATCAGCCCGGTCAGCGCGTTCGTCATCCCTTCCGAGGTAGGGAAGATGTACACGGGCGCGGGGCGGCAGCCGCCGGTCACGGGGTGGACAGGCCTCTGGCTCTTCCCCTTCGGCGTCTTCCTCATCCCGGCCATCGTCTGGTTCGTGAAGGTGCAGGGAGCCCTCAACCGCTACTGGGAGAGCGCGGCGCAGGCCACGGCATAGGGCGGAGACACCGTGCGCGGTAGCGCCGCGCGTGCGCTCCTTCCAGGGCTTGCGGTGCTTGCGCTCGTGGCGGTCGTGGCCGTGGCCGCGACCGGCGGGACACCCTCGGGGACCTCGGACGGGCGAAGGCCGCCGGATGTGCTCCTCGACAGCTTCTTCAGCCTCGCGCTGGTCGCACTCGTTCCGGCAGCGGCGCTCCTCGTGTACGGCCTCCTGCAGCGGAAGGAGATCGCGCGCGAGCTCGCCTCCGGCCGCTACCCGCGCGCCACGCTCGCCGCCTGGATCGTCTTCGTCTCCCTGCTCACGCTCGCCGCCTACCTCGGCTACCGCGGCTCGCACCTCGAGCTGCGCGGGCCGCGCGAGGTCGCCGACCTGGGGCAGGAGCAGGGTCGCGTGCGCGTGCCCGACGTGAGCGCGTCCGACCCGGACGCCTACCAGGCCGAGTTCGCCTGGGGTCCCGTCCTCGCCGCCGTCGCGCTGGCGGCGCTCGGCGCTCTCGCCCTCTTCGCCGCCTCCCGGCGGCGCCGCCTGCCCCGCACGGCCAGCGCCGCCGCGGTGGCCGAACAGCTCGCGGCCGCGCTCGACGACACCCTCGACGACCTGTGGGCGGAGCCAGACCCCCGGCGGGCGGTGATCGGCGCCTACGCCCGGCTCGAGCGCGCGCTCGCGGCCTCCGGCCTGCCTCGCCTCGGCGCGGAGACGGCCCAGGAGTACCTCGCTCGCATCCTCGAGCGTCTCGAGGTCGCTCCCGACCCGGCCCGCCGTCTCACCGAGCTGTTCGTCGAGGCGAAGTTCTCGCAGCACGCGATCGACCAGACGGCGAAGGACCGGGCGATCGCCGCGCTCGCGCACGTCCGCGACGAGCTGCGCCAGGCGGCGCAACGGCGGGAGCAGGCGGCGCCCGTGCCGAGCGGACAGGTGGCCTCGGCGTGAGGCGCGATCTCTGGCGAGCGGCCAAGGCCCTCGCTGCACCGACGGCGGCGCTCGGCGTCGTCGCCGCCTTCGCGCCCGGGCGCCTGGGGCTCGC
>Ga0073934_10007493_pt1 | contig 15144 bp, 10 predicted proteins | sample LarsenN4metaG_FD_76834 | JGI IMG/M metagenome (GOLD analysis project Ga0073934, IMG submission 76834) | Hot spring sediment bacterial and archeal communities from British Columbia, Canada, to study Microbial Dark Matter (Phase II) - Larsen... ...
ACACCCGGCAGGAGCAGTGGATCGAGGCCGAACAACATCTGAGACAGGCATGCGCCATCTGGCAAAAGATGGATGATAAGCATGGCTTAATGCGGGGATATATCAACCTGAGTTTGCTCTACCTGGACACCCACCGGGCTGAAGAAGCTTTGACCAGCTTGAAAGAGGCGCTAAATTACGCTCAGCTCACCGGCGACGAACTTAGCGGTGGCATAATTTATATGAATATTGGATATGCCTATCGGCTTAAGAAAGAATATGGTGAAGCAAAAGCTTATCTCAAGCGGGCGGAAACCATTTTTCAACGCCGCTCGCATGGATTTGGCCTGGCCCAAATCCAAGATAACTTAGGCTTACTTTATCTTGACCAACAAGATTGGCCGGCGTCGGAGCTTCATCTAAACGCTGCTTTGACCGCCTGGCGCAAGCTGGCCAATAAATATCACGAAATCCAGGTGACTCTCCACCTGGCTGAATATGAATTGGCTCGGGGCGATCTACCCCATGCCAACATCAGGTTAGCTGAAGCGGAGCAGTTGCTCACTTACCATGATGGGGCTAGACGCTTTCATTCACATTGGGCTCGGATCAATAGGCTTCGCCGTAGTTTGGGCAATAGCCAACAAACTACGGCGAAATAAGCCTGACTAACGACGCCTACTTAATTTAACAACCGCCGCCGCTGCTCCCGCCACTGCTACACGCATGAACCTGTGATATAACTGCCACTCCAAACGAATCTGCCACCAGGCTGGTTGAACCGGTTACTACGGCCGATAAGGCTAAACTGATCACGACTTTGATGATCTGGCGCTTAAACATCTCAATAAACCTCCCTCCGGGCTAGAGGCTTATTGTGTCTGGGGTCCCCGCCGCCCCATAGGGGCGGCCGCGCGCATTCCCCAATAAGCACGGGTTATTTCTTTGTAAAGAACTGAGCAACCTTGATTGCCGACGATTCTGGCCAGAACTTAACTAGCCTCAGTGTACTTCAACTTCGCCTTTAAATTTCGCGCCAGACAACGCAAAAATAAGTGGAATCAGCGCATAAATCCGTTGAAAACAACGGATAGGAGAGTTGAAGGGTACCGTGGAAAGATCAGAAAAAGAGCAGCTCATCCAACTGGTCGGCCGCTGGCGCGAGCGTTCCCATCTGACGATCAACCGGATTGTGGCTCGCATCCAGGCCGAGGGCTGTGATATCAGCCGCGCCATGTTTGAGAACCGCTTTATTCGCTATGACCAGCAGCCTGATATCGGGCCTGAGCTAACCCTGGCGGTCATCGCCGCCTTTAGCAGCGGGCTGGCGGGGCATGAGCGTTGTACCGCCGCCGAGGCCATCGAACTGGCCCGGCTGACCCACCTGCCGATCGATCGCTTTGAAGAAATCCGCCGCTTTTTTCCAGAAGTTGAATTCAACGAGGCCTTTAGCCGCTACGCGCCGCTGGAGATCGATAGAGCCAGGCCAGGGGAAAAAACCCCTCCGGCCGGGAAAAAAGCCGCCGTTGCGCTCCCCGTACATTTCCCCGGTAAAAGCTATCACCATCTGATCGGGCGTTCCCACGAACTTCACCAACTGTTAGCGGCTTTGCGTGAACCGGACCGTAGACCGATCATTGCCATTGTCGGTTTGGGCGGGATCGGAAAAACAAGCCTGGTCCAGGAGGCGATGGAGCAGTGCTGGCGCGAGGGCCTCTTTGATTATATCGTTTGGGCCAGCGCCAAAACCGAGCGCTTTGTCGGCGAAGGGGCGCGCAAAACGGAGGTTTCCGACTATAGCCTGGCCCAACTGCTGGCCGACATAGGCCGCCAGTGTGACCGGCCCGACCTGGCCAAGCTGCCGCCCGACCAGCAGCGAGCGTCCGTGAAGCAGCTCTTGCTGGACCGGCGCGTCCTGGTCGTCATGGATAACCTGGAGACCGTGCCCGATCCCGACGCCTTTGTCGATGAAATCTTTCAGATATTAGGCCGGAGCAAATTATTGATCACCAGCCGCCACCAGCTCAGGCACGAACGGGCCTTTACCCTGGATTTGGGCGGGCTTCACCAGCCGGAGGCGCTGGCCTTTTTACGCGAGGACAGCGCCGAGCGGGGTATCCAGATGATCGCCCAGGCCGGGGTTGAAACGCTGGTTGAAATCTATCAAGTCACCGGCGGCGCGCCGCTGGCGATGAAGTTGGTGATCGGGCAGGCCAGCCGCTGGCCCCTGGAGCGGGTGCTGGAGAATCTGAAAACGGCCAAATTTGAGGGGCCAAACTATGAGTTTTATCGTTTTATCTTCAAGCAGTCGTGGGATATGCTGGAGATGGAGGCGCGCAAAGTGTTGGTCTCGATGTCGGTCTTTGACCTGGCCAACGGCAGCAGCGAAGTCGCCCTGCGCCAGGTCAGCCGGGTTGAGCCTGAAACCGTCCAGCAGGCCCTCGACCAACTGATCCTGCTGTCCCTGGTCGATGCCCTGGGCGATTTGGCCAGCCGGCGCTATACCCTCCACCCCTTAACCCATTACTTTATCCTGTCGGACATTGTCAAGAAATGGAGTTAACGATGATGAGCAACGAACCCAGTTGGCTGGAATTTTTTCAAGACCGGGAACGGCTCCACGCCGATTATTATCTCACCTTCGCCCAGGAAAACGCCCGGCGCGACCCCGAGGCTTACGACCGGTTAGAGGCGGAAAACGGCAATCTGCTCAAGACGGCCGCCTGGCTGGCGGAGCAGAATGAGGCGGAAAGGATCTTGAATTTGGCGTCGGCCTTGTGGGAGAAGAGTGATTTTCTCCGAACCAGAGGTTTTATGCAGCGGGGTTTACCATTGCTAGAGCAAGCCTGCCAAGCAGCCCAACAATTGGGAGATGCGCATTCTGAATTTACTTGGTTAGGAGCTTTGGCCGATACTCATTATGCTATCAATCCCGCTTTAACCCCTCCTTTATATGAGCAAGCACTGGCTTTGGCCGAGTACATGGCTGAACCACAACTCAAAGCGCAGGCTTATTTGGGAATGGGCCGTTTACAAATGGATATGGGGCATTTGGAGCAGGCTGCCCTCTGGCTAGAGAAGTCGCTGCATGAGTATTGTCAGTGCCAAGATCACGAAGGTGAAATTAAGAGTCTGGTCACCTTGGGAAACCTGCTCAGTTTACAGGGGGACTTTAACAGAGCCGTGAGTTACCTCGAACAAGGTCTCTCTTTAGTTGAATTCCGACAGGACCGCAACGGTGAAGCGCTTCTGTACAATGCGTTGGGCTATACTGCTGCTCTAGCTCAGGATTGGCCCGAAGCGGTTAGATATTATGAAGTCTCTGCTAATCTCGCTCGGACTATTGGTGATCGTTATTTAGAGGTTAGAGGACTTCACAATCTAGGTGAAGCATGGCTTGCCTTGGAGGATGTTCAAAAAGCAGTAAGTTTGCTGGAAGAAGTGTTAGTCCGTCAGGAACCCATTGATGATGTTTTAACCAAGGCTTTTACTCACTTTTACCTGGGGAAAGCTTACTATATGCTTGATGATCCAGAAAGATCATTAGCCCAATTGAGGCTGGTCTATATATTTCGTCAGATACCACTTATAGTTGACTTAATGGCTGAAACAGCTTGGATGGAAGCTAATAATTATCTAAAACAGAACAAAATCGATTTGGCTCGAACCGCCCTACTTGAGGTTTTAAATATAACTCCCGATCATATGGTTGATCTCCGCCAAAATGCTGAGATGTTACTTGAGGTAATAGAAAACGGCGTATACGCTATAGAAAAATTTGAGAGACATGTAAGAGGTAATGAGAGATAGAGTGTAGGTCATTATAATTTCTTGAGCTTATACTGAATCATAGTCTGGTCAAAATCATAATAATCTTTAATCCACTTTTTTGAGGAGAGATAAAATGCCATCAAAAAGTTCTCATGCAGGCCCAACGGCGGCCGTAAAACATCGACGAGATCAAAATGATCTACCGCCAAGGTTAGAACTGCCCACTGTACTTAATCATGAGCGAGCGAGATACAATAGAAAACGAGTTGGATTACAGGAAGTCGATGATATAGCCCGGATGTGGTTCACGGTCTATCACAGCTTGGTCTGGCTTGCCGCAGCCACGAATTTACAGACCGAGGAAGAAATATTGACGGGTGATTTTACCGGCTTCAGGATCAAGAATCATCATCATGTGTCAGCCTTCTACCCCCAAGAGGCTGATGATGATAATGCCTCCGGTTGGTTATACCAGGAGATACGCCAAACGTTCAAGACGATAAAGCAAAACAACAATGTAGAATTAGGCAAGCGGTTTCCGATTTCAGTCATCCAGGAAGTCAATATTGACGGCGCAGACCAGCCGCTTCTGAAATATTTTCTGGACAAGATCGAGCCAGAACGTTTAGCGCCTTCGAGCTTTGATCCAGATGCTACCTTCAGAGCTTGCCGCGCCTCTGTCTCTGAAATGACTCTTAGCCGTGGCTATCATGCGAACGCTCAAGAATATGTCAAAAAAGCTTTAACCTCGATCAAACGTTTGTGGAAGCCGGTTAAAAAAAGTCATTCCGACGAAATCCATGGGTGGCTGGCTGAGGGCGCCGGCTCCAGGGAATGGCTGGAGGAAAAATTGCAAATCCCCTCTCTTGTGGCCTTGGGGATAGAGCGCTTTGACTCTCTGAGTGACGAGGCAAAATTGAGTATTGGTCAAAAGGCCGGTGTGCTAGAGCAGGTGACGCTAAAAACCTTCCTGCTTATTTATCACCGGCTTATAGACGAAGAGAACAGCAGCGATAAGAATGACGGCCTGGCCGGGGTTGTAGAAAAAGTGATAAAAGGCATACCCGACGCGGATAAAGAAGCATGGCGAGATTTAGTCGCGGCAACTTATGGCGTTTTTGCCTGGACGGTCTTCCAGCAAGCCAGCGCTGCGGTTGAGGAGGTTCGACAAATTATGGAGGGGGGTTAAAGGGATGCCTGAAGCGTATCAGGAGTTCAAATTAAGTTTAACCTGGGAAGAAGTGACCCGGCAAACCTATCAGGTTTCGGTAAATTATCACCCGTCAGACAATGAGATGATTCCCGGAGGGCCGACAACCTATTCTCTTGGGTCGGCTTTTGGTGCAATAAATGAGTTGAGCAATTTGATGTCATCTGACGTCAATAGATCAGAAAAAATGGCGCAACTTATTGAGGGAGGACGGCAAGTTGCTAATTTGCTGTTACCCAAAGGGGAAATCCGCGACGAATTTAGAACTGTTTGGAAGGATCATGCCATCCGTCTACGCCTTATTTATCCTGATGATCTTGTTCAACTTCCCCGACTCCTGGAAATTCCGTGGGAACACATCTATCTGCCCAAAGATGAAGATGACGATGGCGCCGAAGGTGATCCTGAATATTTGCTCGGTCTCCGAGAGGATATTTCCATTGTTCATTCTCTGGCGCAGTTGGCGCCAAGCAGTGAGCCTCATTTTATCGAGCAGTTAAAAGTAAAAATGGAGTATCTCTCCTGGTTAGGCCCAGGGGCCAATCATGCGGATGATAAAGATTTGTTTCAGGACTTTATTGAGGAATTAGCCAGACTGGAAGCAGTTGTAAACTGTCGAAATATTCATGACCTGAAACCTTTTCACATCAATATTGAAAAGGACCCTCCATCTATGCCACGGTCGGTTCAAGCAGAGCGAGAGGATGTCATGCTCGCTCTACAAAATGATGATTTAGTTCATCTCGTTAGCCACGGTGACCCTGGCGCCATCTGGCTGAAAGATGATCAACTCCATGAGCTGGAACTGTCTCTCAATCTATTTGAGTTCATTCAGGAACAACTGGCGGCAAAAGTCGTCATTTTGCTTAGCTGCAATTCCGGGGACGGAGCCGGAAGCATCGCTGCCGCGCTCCATCGGGCCGGGGTAGCAATGGTGATCGGGACAACCCGTCGAATTCCTGTACCCGCTGCCCGTAGTTTTGTGGATGGCTTCTATAAGGCTATCGCCGCCAGACCCAGCGCCGGCCTGGAGAAGGCAACCATTCAAGGGCGGCGGAGTATGTTTAAGCAAGACCGGGTGACAAAGTGGTGGTACGCCGGGTTTGGTTTGCCTCGACTATTTTTGAATAGCCCGGACAGTTTTTTGATCCGCGAACAAGCTTTATTTGATCCCGGCCAGATGATAAAGCATATTGATAACTATCGAGGCAGCTTGATCAGTGATGCAGCCATTCAAGGCGCAAATGCCGAAGCCATTCAGCAAATGAAGAACTGGGTGCAACAAAATGAGGGCGCGCCTGCGCGAAGATGGTATCTCGTCGCCGGCGAGTCGGGCAGTGGCAAAAGTACCCAAATCGCTCTGCTGCTAAATGAGCTTGAAAGTGAGGCGAGCAGCCTCAAATTAACCTACCACTTCTGCCTGGACAGGCCGCTTGAAACCGGCGATCCCAACAAGGTGTTTGAAACTAGCGACCCCCTGGCTTTTGTGCGGGATTCGTTGGTCCCTCAGTTAGCCAAACATTTTGGCCAGGAGAAATATTATGGCTGGTGTCCTCCTGGACAGTTCCCGCTTCTAACCGGCAACGCCGACGACGCGTTGATCAACTTTGTTTATCTTCCCCTCCGCGAGGCTCAAAAAGAAAATGAAAAGGTTTTGCCGGTCATTATTATCGACGGCATCGATCTCATCCCCTTTAGGGATGAGCGTCAAAACAGTATCTTGGGACTGCTGCTCCGGCACCGGGATAAATTGGACGATGTCGCCCGCTTTCTGATTACGGCTGATTCTATTGATGAGACAGCCCCCGAAGAAGCGACTCTGATCATGGAGGATATTTATAATCTGACTTTCCACCAGAATGAGCCGCCTGACTTAATCATTAGGCAGCCGGACAACGCTTTGATTCTATTTGACCAGATGGTGAAAGAGCAGTTCAAATCGCTTGATATTCCTCAAATGCTAGAGGACAAATCGGGGCGTGGACTGTATAAACTTTTTGAGGCTGCCCGTGAGGCCGCACAGGGCAAATATAACCTGACTGAGGAGCAGAAAGTCATGGTGAACCGGCTGCTGGATGTGACGGCTTTAGCTTACGAACCGTTGCACATCTATGATGTAGCGGCCATCATCGGTCTACAAGCGAACAGTGATGAAATGAAGGAATTACTTCAAGCTGTGCAGCCATTCTTCAAAAACATTGATGTTTATCAGCATAAACTCATTTTATACCACAACAGGCTCAAGAGTTATCTCCTTCATGATATTGGCTTGTGGGAACGAAGAAGCGCTGCGCTTATTCATGAACTCTTTGTAGCAGCCTTTCGCCCAAGCGGAGGCGACTGGAGCAAAATCGCCGACTGGTCAACCTTAGCCGGAACGAAATGGCAAAATTTATCTTTCTCCTCTTCGGCAGCCAGCATGTCGAGCTATGTCAAGCGCTACCTCAGCTATCACGCCTACCAAAGTTACTACCACACCCTCTGGCGCTATCCCGACGCGCGCCAAAGGCGAGCTGAGGATTTCTTAAACCTGATCTGTGATCCGGGTTTTCGAACGGTTCGTCTGATCGAAGCTGGCCAGAAAGCGTCTGTGCAGGATTTGTGGAATGGTCTGCGCATCATTTACACCGAGTATATCCACAATTTGCCGCCCCAAGCTAATAATGACAAAGCCAGGCTTGCTTTAGACCGGTTATTAGCCGCCAATGAGCCTGGTTCATTTCGTCGTAAGCAGTTGATCGAGCTGGAAAGAAAATTACGTGATGGTAAGGCAGCCGCGCCTGATCTATCTGAGTTTTTGGGGCTAGACCCGAACTTAGTGAAGGCTTAAGCCGTTGCCCCTCACAGCTAATAAAAAATTCAGCCGCAACCGCACGCGGTGATCGATTCGCCGGTGCGGTTGCGAGCAGGGCACGTTTTCATAAGTTTACTGGCCGGCGCCTTGCCAGTACTGTTCGGCCAGGGCAAAGGCCTGGCTGCCAATCTGTTTGCCCATGCGCCGGCCCTGGAGGTCGCCATCCTGAATGTGGATGCCGCCGTAAAGCCGCGACAGGCCGGCCTCATCGGCTGCATCTTGAAAGGTGGGCCAGCGAAGGATCACGACCGACTCCGGGCTGTTTTCAAATTTGTTGCCGCCGGCCCGGATCACATGCTCACCCAGCCGGTCGGGTACCCCATCCCGGTTAAAATCTTCGGGTAAGATCGTCTGTCCATCATAAAACCGGTTCGAGCCGGTAAATAAGGTCAGAACCTGGGCCGCCGCAGCGCTAAAGGTGCTGTGGCCGGAGACATATTCGGGAAAGGGCGGGGTGACAAAGGTTAACTCCTGGTAGGGTATCCAGTTCTCGCCGGCGATCGTTTGAACGCCCAAGCCTGGGCCGGCCCAGGCCTCAATCTGCTGGCCGGCATACATATGGCGAATGGCTGAGACCGGTCGAATAGAGTTGTAGGCTCGCTTGGCATCCCAGGCGGCAATACTGGCATCAAACAAGGCCCCATTCAAGACCATATAGAGTTTAACATCCTGGTCAAGGGTATGTTGATCGCGGTAGGAAATGCCATGGGCCAGGGCATTCCAGTGGCCGGGCGGCGTCTCCGAACGAGGGCCATCCGCCCAATATTCGGCAATACATTTCATTTCATCGGTCAGGCCGGCGTTCATCGCCAGGACCTGGTTGAACTGGCGTTTGTAGGCTTCGTCATTGCTCAGCAAGTGGCCCAGGGCGTCGATATAGGGTTCATCAGAGCCGGCCTGGGGCGGCGCCGGCGGCCGGAGTTGGTCTCCGGAAACCAGGGCAAAGGGTTCGACCGCTCCCCAATGGGGCGTTAGAAACGATTGGCTGAAATAAGAGTTCGGGTTATCAGGGTCGATCAGCGGATATCCCTGGGCGTCAACGACCGCTCCGGTCGGGACAGACAAAGGCTGCCAGTGGTTCGGATCAAAGGCCGAACCGCCGGGGACCCGGCCGGTGGCCGGATCGGCCGAATTCACCGGCTGGTAATGCTCGGGATAGATCGACGAGGTGATATCGGCATAGTTGTTGGCGGCGTTAGAGCCGTCGTCCTCACGGGAAAGCAGAACGCCCTGGGCGGCCAGGTAACCCATGCCGGCCGGGGTAGCCGGATCGCCCTGAGTCACGATCTCATAGCCCAGGTTGCCCATCATCTGGCTAAACGCCTGGCTATTTTTCTCATATTGAGGAAATAGGGCGATTAGGGTCTGGTAGGCGGCCTGGCTGACGGCGGTGGCTTTGTTGGCTTCAGTATGTTCGCTCACCGGTTGGCGAACGACAGAGCCGGGAACAGTCGGTTCAGCGACTTGATCATAGGCCGTCCAGGCGTCATACATGGCCGAGTGAACCAGGAACATCGACCGGGCAATGACCGTTGGCCGGGGTGGGCCGCTGCGAATAGCCGCCAGCATGACTTCATTCCAGAGCACGACCACGCTGGGTTGGCGGCCCGCTTCAGCCGGTTGATGATTGATCTCCAAAACGGGATCGGAGTGGCGGGAACCCAAGGCCGGTCTATTGAGCGTCATGAAAACAACGGCGGTCAAGGTCAAGCTCAAGATCAGCAGTAAAGATTTTCTCATCATTTGTCTCCTTTTTGATCCTTTAAGCTAAGGGGTATCTCAGTCCTGCTCCCCTTCCCCCAAAGCTGGGAGAAGGGGAGCCCCATAGGGGCGTAGAGTTTCTTAGGAACCTGAAGCGTCTACATTAGCAGGTTGCTGCAGTTCGATGGTGAAGGTGAGATCCACGCCTTCAGTCCCTTCGTTGAAGCCAAGGAAGATCTGGCTGGCTTCGCCACGGGCCTGGCTGTAGTCGCCGGTGCCGCCGGTGATGGCTCGCTTGACCGGCACGCCCACGTCGGCCAGTTCATAGCCTTCGCTGACCAGGGTCAGGTTGCCGTATTCTTCGCCAAAGTTGTAGATCTGGGTGGTGATGACCCAGGGGCCGCTCGTCGCCGCGCCGCCATCCCCGTAGAACCAGCCCCGGCAAATCCAGGTGCCGATGACCTTATCCGGGAATTCAGGGCTGCCGTCTTCCAGCACACCGTTGGTACCGTCGAGCGTGCCTTTGGGATAGATATAACCGGAGGTAATAAAGGGATTCCCGTGGGCCGGCATGCCATTCTCGTCGACCGGAGTCTCTTCAAAGACGAAGCGGTTCATATCTTCGGCTACATCAAATTCAAGAACCAGTTTCTCATTGTCAGCGCCGGCCGGTTGGGCGTTGCTCATGGCGTAGAAGCCGCCTAGGGCCAGTACAGCCAGCACTACCAACAGAGAGAGCCATTTGGAACGATTGAGTGTCATCATACTTTCCTTTCTTGCATTATAAATAGTTTTTTAATATTTAAAGAGTTAATGATTGTTGAGATGAGTGTCGCGTCTATGAGTCGGGTCAATCTTTCGATACGCTGCTTCCTTTCTCTGGCCCCTCATTTGCCTGCGCAACCTCCTCCAGTAAGGCCGTGACCAGGGCGGTCAGGTTGGCAAAACCGCGCTGCTGGCCGTTCTGCGGATCTTTCAGGCAGAAACGCCAGGCCGCCAGGTCTTGCTTGCCTCGTCCCCGTTCCTCCCAAATGGTCAGGAGATAGATGCGATAATAAGGCGCTTTTGACTTTAGGGGCATCAGATGATCGAGTTTCCTTTCATCAGTGATCTGTGTTATAGTTGAAACACAGCTACAGTTTAACCGATCAACCGTGCCTAAAACGGGAAAATAACGTGCATTTTTGCGACGTTTAGCGTGAATTTTTAGGGATTTTGATCATGCGAAGGAGATATTCATGAGTAGCAAAAAATATGGAGTAGGCATTATTGGCGCCGGCTGGGTGTCGGGTGAATATGTTAAAGCATTCCGTGACCACCCCTTGACCGAAGTCATCGGAATGTACAACAAGACGCCCGGTAAACCGGCCCAGGTAATGAAGACCCACGGAGTTGTGGGCACAGAGTATGAATCTCTGGATGATTTCTTCAACGATGACCGGATCAATATCATCGTCTCTTGTACCCATGCCGATGTGCGAGCCGAGCACTGTGTCCGGGCCGCAGAAACGGGCCGGCACATCGTCCTTGAAAAGCCGGTGGGTCTATCTCTAGAAGAAACGATCCAAATTCGGGGCGCCGTGGCAAAAGCCGGCGTCAAAACCGTGACCAGCTTTGTCCTGCGCTGGAATCCCCAATTTGAAACCGTCGTCAAGTTGATCCGCGACCAAAAAATACTCGGCGAATTAATCTATGGCGAAGCCGATTATTGGCACCCCATGAAGCAGCTTTATTCCGGTTACCCCTACTATATGACCAAAAAACACGCCCGGAGCGCTTTTGTCGCCGCCGGCTGCCACGCGGCAGATATGCTGCGCTACCTGGGCGGCGAAGTGGTCGAAGTTGCGGCCTTTTCTACCCCCGGCCCTAAAGTCAATATGAATTTTGAGTACTCCCCTATTACCGTCGCCTCGCTGAGATTTGCCAACGGCGCCGTTGGCAAGCTTTCGGCATTAGTAGAAGGGAACACGCCTTATATCTTTAACTGCCGTCTATTCGGGACCGAAGGAACCATTCAAAACAACAGCGTCTACTCCTCTGTCCATTACCCCGGTTCTCTAGATTACTGGACCTTTCCTACGATTGAACCCAGTAGTGGCGATGTTTCACATCATCCTTTTATTCCGGAAATTGCCCACTTCATGGAGTGCATCGAAAATAATGTCGAATCGCATGCCTCCATCTATGATAGCTACAAGACCATGGCGCTCGTTTTCGCCATCGATGAGTCAGCGGCCAGGGGTGGCCAGCCGGTTAAAGTGCCGCAAGATTAAGTATGAGCCGGTTTTGCGCTTGAAAGACCAAACAGGTTAGCCGCCGGCCATCAACAACTCATTATTCAGTCGTCAGCTCCTGGCCCAGGGCTTCTTCATTTGAAACCCCTAGCGAGGCGTGCCACTGGACAATCTTCCAGTCGTTGTTCTCCTTGTGGCAGACAAGGGTCAGCCGTATTCGCATCTCGACGCCATCCGGTAAGCTGAGCCTGGGCTGGTCCGCCACCCAGCCGACGCTGCCCTCACTATAGGCTTGCGGCGCATCGGCGACAAGCGGAAATCCGCCCATTTCTTCCAGTTGGGCTTTGAGCACCGGGACAAAGATCGACTTGCCTGACCACCACTCCTTTGGATCGGTGCCAATCGCCAGCATGCCGGCCTTTTCTGAGATGTGGCGTTCGAAAAAGGTATGATCTGCCTTCCCCAGCGCCTCATAAAATCGGAGCATGAAATTCTTTAATTCAGTTGATGGTTCCATTTTTAATCTCCTCTAAAAATAAAGTTTTTGCGGAGCGTCAAAGCTTGCTTTGACAATGACAAAGCATCGCTTCGCTCGCTTTGTCGCTCCTCATTTTTATTCGTGGTGGCGTGCGTGACGCTCATGAACACTTCTTTCATAATAAAATCTTTATTCAAATGTAAATTTATTCTTGGATGGTTACTTAGACCCTCCTTTCATCGCTATGCCAGGACAGGATCAGATCCGGCAGTAAGGCGGCCTCTGGCTGGGTCAGATCAAGCCCTTGCAGGGTCAGGAGTTGTTCCCGAAACCAGCAATCAAAGGGATGATCAGAGGTGGCCAGGGCTAGCAAGAGCTGGTCCTGATGCTCGGCTTCGATAAAAATGACGCCGACCGTTTGCCGTTTGGTCTCGCTGATCCAGGCTTGTTCAGCCTGGATGCCCAAGCGATGGCGTGAGGCCTCGTACTCTCGGCGGCGCGAACCCAACATCTCCTGCATAAAACGCCGCCAGGCTTCCGCTTTGCCCGGCAAAATCCGGGCCACAATGAGGATCGCCTGTTTATTGGCTGTAAACTCCGGAACATTCGGCTGGCTCTTGAGCATCAGTCTGATCTCTTATATAATAGGTAGCCAGATGGCTTTACTCGTTTGATACCCATAGCTTAGCATGGCTGCGTAACCAAAACGTATCCAGGCCTGGCTTAACCCTATTTATGGCGTAACCGGCGCAAGGGCTTATGGATCAATTAACGCTAAGATGTTTTGGTTCCCCTCAAGTCCGTTATCAAGGGCAGCTTCTAAAGTTTCGGAGCCGGAAGGTACTGGCCCTCTTGATCTATCTGGTCGTTGAGAGAGGGCAGCACAGCCGCGAAAAGTTGATCGCCCTGCTCTGGCCCGACAGCGACCGCGAGCGAGGCCAGGCATCGCTGCGGAATACGCTGGCCCGGTTGCGCCAGGCTTTAGCCGGCGCGGGGGCGCTGCTGCTGGTTGAGCCAGGCCTGGTCAGCTTCAATTTTGAATCTCCGATTGAGCTGGATTTGGAGACCGTCCAAACTGCGCTTCAACTCATGACCGAAACTGCCAGACCGGCAGCTAAGACCGACGTCTCCATTTTACAAACCGCTGTGGCCGCCTATCGTGGAGATTTCCTGGAAGGGTTCTCCCTGGCTGACGCGCCCGACTTTGACGATTGGGCCAGCCTGCAGCGAGAAGCCTGGCGCCATCGCCTTGAGCCGATCTTCAACCAGTTGTCGCGGCTGCAATTTGAAGAAGGGCAGGTCGGCCAGGCCATCGAGACCACCCGGCGCTGGCTTGCCCATAACCCTTTAAATGAAGCCGCTTACCGCCGCCTGATGCAGCTCTACTTTTTGGCCGGAGACCGGCCGGCCGCGCTGCAAACTTTTGAGCAATGTGGCCGGGTCCTGGCCGAGGCGCTAGGGGTCGAGGTAGAGCCGGAAACAACAGCGCTGGCGGCCCGCATTCGGGCCGAAACAGCTCCCCAGCCCGCGCCCGGCCCGGCCGAACCGCTGCCGCTGCCGCAAGAGCTGCCCTTTGTTGGCCGCGCCGGCGAACACGCCCAACTGGTTGCCATTTATCAAATGGTGGCTCAAGGCCAGCCCCAGGTGATTTGTCTGCTGGGGGAGGCCGGGATTGGCAAGACCCGCCTGAGCCAGAGCTTTCTGGCCTGGGCCGGCCTCCAAAAAGCCGATATTCTGCATGGGCGGGCCTTTGAGGCGGGGGGCCAGTTGCCGTACCAGCCGCTGGTCGAGGCCCTGCGCAAACGGCTCGAACGGGAAAACGCGCCGGATGATTTACTGGCCGATGTCTGGCTGGCTGAATTGAGCCAACTCTTGCCGGAACTGCGGGAGCGTTATCCCGATCTACCCGTGCCCAGCGCCGGCGATCCCAATTTTGCCCGTTCTCGCCTGTTTGAAGCCGTGGCCCGCTTAGGCCAGGCGCTGGCCGGGCGCAGGCCCTTGATCATTTTTATCGACGACACCCAGTGGGCCGATGCGGCCACGCTGGATATCTTATCTTACCTCAGCCACCATTGGGCCGAAAGCCAGACGCCGATCTTGCTTCTATTGACCCTGCGTTCCGAAGCCCTGGCGACAACGCCCCGGCTGCGTGAATGGTTAGCCCAACTGGAACGGGAGGTGAAACTGACCCGGCTCCAGTTACGCCCGCTGACGGTTGAATCGACCCGGCAGTTGGTCCACACGCTGGTCGGCGCCACGACGGATGACCCTAAGACTGCCCAACAGTTTAGCGAATGGCTTTACGCCGAAACGGCCGGACAGCCCTTCTTTATGGCCGAGACGATCAAGATGTTGGTTGAGCAAGATATCCTTTCGGCCACGTCCCGGCCGGATGGACGGTGGAGCCTGAGTTTCGGGCCGGCGATCCAACAGATCCATCGCCGGCAGCGGCTGCCCATGCCGCCAAATGTGCGTGAGGTTATTCTGATGCGATTAGGGCGTTTATCGAAACAAGCCGGCGCTTTACTGGCCGCCGGGGCGGTCTTGGGGCGGGCCTGTAGTTACGAGCGGTTGTGCCAGGTCGCCGGCCTGGAAGAGCTGGAAGGGCTGGCGGCCCTGGATGAACTGCTTAAGAGCCAGTTACTGCTGGAGACGGCCGATACATCACGTCCCTATACCTTTGCCCACGATAAAATCCGGGATGTGATCTATACCGAAGCCGGAGATGCCCGGCGGCGGGCTTACCACCGGCGGGCCTTTACGGCCCTGGAGGCGGTCGCCGCGCCGGCCGCCGAACTGGCCCACCATGCCCTGGCGGCCAGGCTGTTGGAACCGGCTTTTCGTTACCATATTGTGGCCGGCGATGAGGCGGCCAGTGTCTACGCCGCCGGCGAGGCAGTCGGCTACTATAGCCAGG
>Ga0073934_10007494_pt1 | contig 15144 bp, 11 predicted proteins | sample LarsenN4metaG_FD_76834 | JGI IMG/M metagenome (GOLD analysis project Ga0073934, IMG submission 76834) | Hot spring sediment bacterial and archeal communities from British Columbia, Canada, to study Microbial Dark Matter (Phase II) - Larsen... ...
TGGCTGTACGGCGCGGGCGGCCGCTGCTTTCCAGACGCGGTGCTGCGCCGGGCCGAGGAGGGGAGGGAGCTCCGCGTGGTGGCGGATCAGCGGGGCAGTCCCACATACGCCCGAGATCTGGCGGAGGCGCTCGTCCGGCTAGTGCGGGGACGCCTCTATGGCACGTGGCACCTCGCCGGGAGTGGGGAGGCCACCTGGCACCAGTTTGCCCGAGCGACGCTGGAGCTGGCGGGCCATGCCGGGGTGGAGATTGCGCCGATCTCTTCCGTGGAGTGGCCCTCGCCCGCGCGGAGGCCGGCCTGCTCGGTGCTGCGCTCCTATGCGCTGGAGCTTGCAGGCGAGCCGCCACTCCGTCCCTGGAGGGAGGCGCTGGCGGACTACGTTCGGGAGCGGGCAGCGAGACTGCGCGGGTCCGGATCCTGCGCGAGTGGCACATAGGGGAGATCCCTCGCGGCCGCCCGACCCCTCGCCGCGCATCGTCGGGGCCGGGCCGGTCCGCGCCCGCCTGTTCGCGGGATGGCCAGCCGGAAGGGCGAGGTGCGGAGTGACACTGTTGGCGGTGCCAAGACGGCCGGGAACAGGGAGAACCATGAGGAGACTGCATATGCGTCGAATCACGCAGCTGCTCGCTGTCCTGGCGGCAACGCTCGCCGCGGCCGGTCCAGCAGCGGCACGCAGCGCTCGGCTGGAGGTTCGGTCGGAGCGAACCGGATCTCGCCACGCCGGGGTCGTTGTGGTGAACCGCCAGGTGGCCGCCCGTGTGCTCACGGCCAACGGCGACTTGGGTCCGGTGGATCGGGCGCGACTGGCTGTGGAGCGGCTGCAGGCTGCCCTGGACAAGGGACTCGGCGCGCGCCACGTGCGCGCCCTGGCGGACGGCCGCCGCTGGGTCGTCGCCATCGGCGACCAGACCCTCCTCTATGCCACGCGGCTGGAGGCCCGCCACCACCGCTCATCGCCCGCGGGCCTGGCGGGCCGCTGGGCCGCCTCGTTTCGGCGCCTTCTGGCCCTGCCGCCAGTGGCCCTCTCTCACCGCGTCATCGTGATTCCGTTGGGGGAGAAGCGTGCGCTGGCCGTGACTGGTTATGCGCGCGACTGGGAGCGCGTGGAGGCTGTTGACTCCGAAGAGGTGGCCGGCGCGCAGCTTGTGGGCGGGAGGCTGGTCCTCACCGCCCGCAGGCCCGGCCGCACGACTGCCACTGTGTCGGCCGACGGGCACACGGCACGCTGTGAGGTGATCGTGCGCAAGCGCGCCGGCCGTTTGGCGTTGCTGTCCGATGCGGAGGTGACGGGATCCCCGGCACCCCCAGACCTGTCCTCGGCTGCCGCGACCGTGGCCGTGCGGCGGTTCCTGGACGTGGAGCCCGGCGCCTCTGTGCGCATCGTGAGCGCGCCGCGGGTCGCCCGGTCCCTCCGCGCGGACCAGGCTGTGGTCGTTCGGGCCCTGGTGGAGATCAGCGGCGCGGGCTACCTTCCGGTGCGGGGCGAGGTGTCCGTGCGGGTGCGCAACCGCGAGGTGGCCTTCCGAAGCATGGCCCACCTGCTCTACAGCAACGTGCCGGAGCGGATCCGCAAGCCGGGCACGCTCTATATCGGCCACCTGGACTCGTCGGGGCCTGTGCGCCTCTTCTACCATCATGTCAACAACATGGCGCAGCCCGTGGCACTGTCCGTCTCGCTGGTGAACACGGGTCCTGACCCCGTGACGCTGCAGATAGTCCCCGGATTCGCGGCTCCGGATCTGGACGCCGTGCAGGCCGGGCGCAAGGCGGGCCAGAGCTTCTTCCCCCGCATGCTGAGGAATGCCGGCGAGATCTACACCCTGCCGGGGCGCAGCACCGTGCCCCTGGCGGTGCACAGGCTGGCCGTGGAGGAGACCGGCAGCGGGATTGCGGACGTGCGCCTTCTGGAGCCGGCGGGCGGGAGATGCGCCCTGCGGGTCTCCGCGGAGCCCTGGTCGGCCTCGGGCTGGCCGCGCTTGGCGGCGGATCATCTGGATGCCTGGAGGCACGTGCTCCCAAGGCCCGCCTCCGCCGCTGAGCTGGCGGACTCCGAACCCAGCGACTACGTCTTCCCCGGTCCGACCAAGACGGTGCATGCCGAGTACACCATTGGCAAGCCCTGGACGTGGATCCGGCTGGGCGACGGGCCCATCCAGGGCGTGCGCGGCAACCTGCGCCTGGACGGCAACTACGGGGTCCTGTACCGCATCAACGTGAAGGTGCACAACCCCACGGAGACGAGGCGCACGGTGGAGGTGGCCTTCGAGGCTGGCGCCGGGCCCGCCAGCGGCCTCTTCAACATCGGCGGGCGGCTGGTGGACGTGCCCAGCGCCTATCCCCGGGAGGAGCGGTCCCTGGCCCGATTCGATGTGGAGCCGGGGGCCGTGCGCACCATCCAGATAGAGACCGTGCCGCTGGGCGGATCCGCCTATCCAGCGGCGCTCATCGTCCGGTAGCAATGGACCAAAGAGCGCTTCTCGCGGGCGCGTTCCTGGCCGCCGCCGCGCCCGCCTCCGCCCAGAGCAAGATCCCCGACTTCGCCCGGTCGGTCTCCGCCAACCTGGGCCTCCAGGGGCGTGTGCTCTGGGTGGATGCCACCGCGAACCTGGACCGTGTCACCACACCGGAGGGCGTCGCCGACCTGGTCGGCCGCGCCCAGCGGGCCCGATTCACGACCATCGTCGTGGATGTGAAGCCCGTGGTCGGTCACGTCCTCTACAAGAGCCGCTTCGCGACCCCGCTCCGCCACTGGCGGGGCAAGTCGTATCCCGATTTTGACGTGCTCGCTGCCTTTGTCAGAGAGTGCCGCAAGGCAGGGCTGGAGATTGCGGCGGCCCTGAACGTCTTTTCCGAGGGGCACAAGCACTTCTCAACGGGCCTGGCCTATGAGAAGCGCGAGCTGCAGTCCACCGCCTACACCGTGGAGCGACGCCTGCTGGCCGCCGATGGGAGCGGAATCCCCGTCCGGTCTCCCGCCGACCCCGACGAGCCTGGCAAGACCGTGGTGTATGGCGACGACCACCTGGTTCCCCCCAATGGAGGAAGCGCGTTGTCGGCGCTCATCGATCCTCAGGGGCGCGTGGAGGGGCTGGTGAGTCCGGCATTGCTCAACGGCCACCCTCTGGCGGCGCCGGAGGACGGACACGTGGCGGACCTGGGAAGCTCCGAGGCGCGATGGGCGGAGCCCCGGCTTCGCCCGGGCGAATCCGCCAGGTTCGAGGCTCAGGGGCGGCTCGTGCCGGTCACGGAGGCGCCCACGGAGAGGGTGGCCGCCTTCGTAAGCCCCTACCACCCGGAGGCCCGGTCTCGGCAGATCGCCCTTCTACGGGAAGTTGCCGAGAACTACGACGTGGACGCCCTCGTCTTCGACCGCATGCGGTTCGCCAACCTGTACAACGACTTCGGAGCAGCAGCGCGTGAGGCGTTCGAGGCGTGGCTGGGCAGAAAAGCCGCGCGCTGGCCGGAGGATGTCATCGCCTTCGACCCGGTGCCCGGCGAACCCATGCGCAGGGGGCCGCTCTATCGCCCGTGGCTGGAGTTCCGGGCGCGCACCATCCGCGAGTTCGTGCGGGAGGCCACCGAGGCGGTCCGGGCTGTGAAGCCGTCCATCCAGTTCGGCGTCTACGTGGGATCCTGGTACCCGGAGTACTATCCCGTCGGTGTCAATTGGGCCAGCGAGAAGTTCCGGCGGCGCTACACCTGGGCCTCGTCCGCCTACCACGAAGCAGGCTATGCGGAGTTCTTCGACTGGATCACCACCGGCTGCTATTACCCCGTGCCCACGCGCGACGACGCACGCAGGCTGAGGCAGGACGAGGACTTCACTGTGGAGGCGGCGGCGGAGCTCTCTGTCGCGGTCGTACAGAACGCGGCACCCGTCTATGCCGGCCTCTACGTCCTGGACTACCGGGGGCGGCCCGACGACTTCGCCAGGGCGATCTCCACGGCCACGCGCCGCTCCCAGGGGGTGATGATCTTCGACGTCTCCCACGTATACGAGTACGGGTGGTGGTCCGTGCTCGAGGCGGCCTGCCCCCATCCGGCAGCCGCGCCCCACCAGGTGCCCGCCCTGACCGCCGAGAGCCGCGCCGCCGTGGATGCCGCCCGGTGATCGCGCCGGGCGGCGGCCGAGTCCCATGACCACAAGCCGCCTTGGATTCGCTCCACTGCTGGCAGTTGCCGTGTTCGCCAGCCTGTCCGGTGCCGCCCAGGAAGCGCCTGCGGCCCAGACGGAGGCGTTCCGGCTGCGGATCACCCACACCCAGCACGGGCCGATCGAGATCAGCGCCGATGGGGGGCGGTCCTGGCATCTGGCCGCCCGTGTGGCGCGGCCAGCCCGCCAGACCGCCGCCATTCCCGGCGCCACGCTGCCCGCCGTGGTGAAGGCTACGGACCGGGCACTGCTCATCGGGCTGGGGGGCGGGCGCGCCGTGCGGCTTCTGCCCGATTCACCCGAGAACAGAAAGGACCCGGCGGCGATACTCGCCACGGTCCCCCACACCGCCGCCCTCTTCAAGGACTTTCTGCCGCCGTCGGGCTCACCCGTCCAGCAGGCGTCGGAGCGCGGCCGCCAACCGTCCGCACTTCCCACCGGATACGCGCCCCGGGACGGAGACGTGCTGGAGATCACCGCACGGCAGTCCAGCCTGCCTGCGGACAAGCTGGCGGCCTACGCGGCGGATGCCGCGGAGTACTATCGCATCCGGACCCTGGCAGCGCTGCGAGCCAGGGGCAAGAAGCCGGTCTCCGGGTTCCTCACCGTGACCGCCCGGCTCGCGCCGGGCGAGGAGCCCGGCGCCGTCACCTTCCTCGTGGACGGCGCCGTCTCCGCCATCGTGAACCGGCCGCCCTTCCAGATGCGCTGGGACACGAGCCAGTGGCCGGACGGGGAGCACCTGATCGAGGTGCGCGCCCTGAACCGGTCCGGCGGCGTGCTCACTTCCGCCAGAACCCTCGTGGTTGTGGAGAACCCACGCCCGCCCCAGCCCTGAGCCCCGGTCAGGACTCCAGGATCTCCACCCGCTCCAGCCGGTCGCCCGGGCGCGGATCGCGGCCGGGATCACGCTCCCGCAGGGAGAGCAGCACGTTCATGCTCTCCGCGTCCGCCACTCTCCCGAACACCGCGTGGCGGCCGTCCAGATGCGGAGTCGGCGCGTGGGTGATGAAGAACTGGCTTCCATTGGTGTTGGGGCCGGCGTTGGCCATGCTCAGGATCCCGGGCGAGTCGTGGCGAATCCGCAGTGCGGCGGGCTCGTCGTCCCAGCGGTATCCCGGTCCGCCCCGGCCGCTGCCCTCCGGGTCTCCGCCCTGGGCCATGAACCCGTGGATCACGCGATGGAAGGTGGTGCCGTCATAGAATCCCTCCCGGGCCAGATGGACGAAGTTGTTCACCGTGACGGGGGCCCGGTCCGCGAACAGGTCCACTCGGATCGCGCCGCGCTCCGTGTGGAGCACCGCCTGATATGTTCTGGCAGGATCGATCACCATCTCCGGCGGCTGCCGGAAGCTCTTGGCCATTCTGCTTCTCCTCCTCACGCACAGAATACCCGGGGGCGAAGGCGAACGCTCGCCGGGCGGGGTCGTGCTCTGGCCGCTCCGGCTGTATAATAGGCTGCCTGAGGAACATCCACTGCCTGGGAGTCGCATGCCCGCCCCGCCAGCATCTGAAGCCAAGTCCGTCCCGCGCACACCGCACTCCCAGGGCCGTCTGGCCCTCCTGGTGGCTCTGCTCGTGGCTGCGGCGGCAGCCCTCCCCGTGAGCCGGATGTTCCTGGGCAGGGGCGCGCCCCCTCCGCCGCCGGGCGCGAATCTCCCCGAGCTGCGCGTCCATTACCTTCGGCGGGTGGAGGCTGATCCGGCCGATGTGGAGTCGCACCTGCGGCTGGCCGAGACCGAGGAGCGCCTGGGCCTGCTCAACAGCGCCCTGCAGCGCGCGGAAGTGGCGGCAGCTCTGGGCGCTCCGGGGTGGCGCGTCGCGGGAATCCGCGGCCGGTGCCTCACCCAGTTAGGACGGTTCGACCAGGCCCGCCAGGAGCTGGAGAAGGCGGCCCGCCTCAACCCTGACAGCGCCGAGGCCGCCATGGACCTGGCCGCTCTCTTTGTGGAGGTGGACAGACCGGGCGACGGGGCCAAGATCGTGCGCCTGTTCCTGAAGCACCGGCCCCACATCCTGGAGCGTCCCACGCCGGAGGATCGGCGGGCTCTGGAGCGCATCACCACCCTCGCCCGCATGACCGGCGATGCCGAGACCGGCTTGCGGGCGTCCGAGCAGCTCGTCCGCCTCCTGCCGGGTCAGCCGGACGGATATGCCATGGCGGGCCGCTTCCTGCTAGGGCTCCGGTGCTACGCGGATGCGGCTGAACGGCTCCAGAAGGCCTGCGAACTCGCCCCGGACGTGAGCCAGCTCCACAACCTGCGTGCCCTGGCGCTCATGAAGACCGGCCGGCGAAACGAGGCCCTCCAGGCCCTCCAGAAGGCCACCCTGCTGGACCCGGAGGATGCCGACTCGTTCTTCGAGATTGGTCGCGAGTACGCCCGCCGGAAGGACTGGCCGCGCGCCGGATACGGGTTCATGCGCGCGGCGGGCGCGTCCGGCCACACCCTGGCCTACCGGCACGCCGCCGAGGCCTTCGACCGGGCTGGCATGAAGGTGGAGGCGGCCTACTGCAGGGCCCGCTCCGCCGCCACCAACGGAGACGCGCCCGCCGCACTGCGGGAGTTCCTCAAGGTGGCCCGGAGCCCCGATCCCGTGTGGAGGCGCCAGGGACTCCTGGGCGCTGCTGAGGCCCTCCAGAAGATGAACCGGCTCAAGGAGCACGTGGAGATGACCCGGCGCGCCACGCGGGCGGGCACCGCCGAGGACCACATCCTGATGGCCGACGCCTACGGCGCCGCCCTGGACTACGAAAACCGCAAGGTGGAGCTGAAGAGGGCCCTGGCCAAGGACCCTTCTGTGGCCGGACACGTGCACCACCAGCTGGGAACCATCTGCGAGGCCGGTGGACTGCGCGACGAGGCCGAGCGCGAATACGAGGCCGCCGTAGCCGCCGCACCCGACAACCCCACCTACTACCGGGAACTGGCCGACCTCTACATGGAACGGCGCAGCCTCGATGGGCGCCTCCAGAAGGCCGTGGCGCTCAACGAGAAGCTCCTCAGGATGGTGCCCGGTGAGGCCCAGGACTACGTGCGCCTGGGACTGGGGTACAAGGAGATGGGGGACTTGGGCCGCGCAATCGCCGCATTCCAGCGCGCCATCGACCTGGACGCCGGCTACGGACCGGCCTACCAGGAGCTGGGGCGGGTCCTCATCGCCTCGGGAAGACGGGAGGCCGGCCGGGAGATGATGCGGCTGTACCGCAGGTACCAGGACTCGGAGCTGGAGAAGCGCAACCTGATCGCACGCGTTCAGGCCGACAAGAAGGACGGGTCCCGCTGGGTGGCCCTGGCCGATTACTTCCTTCGTGCCAGGGACTACGGCCAGGCCCGCACCTACTACGAGCGGGCTCTCTACTACGACCCGAAGTGCCGCCAGGCGCGAGAGCGCCTGGCGCGCCTGGCGCGGATCGCCCTGGGACATGACATGGCGGACAGCTCGCGCAGGGAGGACCGCAAATCCGGATCCGGCCTCTAGATCCCAGAGTTCTCCTGTTCGGGCTCCCGGGCGCGCTTGCGGCCGGCTGCACTCCCGCCACGCCGGACCCCGCGGGGCCGCCTCCCGCGGCGACCGAGAAGATACAGTTCGTGGAGATGGCCCGGGAGGCCGGCATCCGGTTCCGCCACGTGAACGGTGCCCGCGGCAGGAAGTTCATGCCCGAGACCGTCAACGGCGGTCTCGCCTTTCTGGACTACAACAACGACGGCTGGCAGGACCTGCTCTTCGTCAACGGCACCAGCTGGCCCGGCGACCCGCCGCTCGCCGAGACGCCGCACCTCTACCGGAACGAGGGCGGAGGCAGATTCACGGACGTCACCCGGGAGGCGGGACTCACCCAGGTCGTCTACGGCATGGGTGCCGCCGTGGCCGATTATGACAACGACGGCTGGCCGGACGTCTATATCACGTGCATCGGGCCGAACCTGCTTCTGCGCAACACCCTGGGAGACCCCGGCCGCAAGGGGCCGGTCTTTCGGAACGTGGCCCGAGAGGCCGGCGTGGAGGGAGTGCCGGTGGACGCCCCCGGCATCGGCCTCCGGTGGAAGTGGAGCACCAGCGCCGCCTGGCTGGACTATGACAAGGACGGCCGGCTGGACCTGTTTGTGTGCCACTACGTGAAGTGGTCGCCCCACCACGATGTCTGGTGCGGGCGGCCGGGGGGGCCCAAGGCCTACTGCCCGCCAGGCAGCTACGAGGGCTATCCCTCCGCCCTCTACCACAACGAGGGGGGTGGTCGCTTCCGGGACGTGAGCGCCGAGACTGGCGTTCGCCGCCGGGGACTGGAGGGCAAGTCGCTGGGCGTGGCGGTTGCGGATTTCAACGGCGACTCGTGGCCCGACATCGCCGTCGCCAACGACACCTGGGCCAACTTTCTATTCCTGAATCAGCAGGGCCGCCGCTTCGAGGAGAGCGCCGTGGAGGCCGGCATCGCCGTGGGCGAGGACGGGGCCACCCGCGCGGGAATGGGCATCGACGCCGGCGACTGGAAGAACAACGGACGGTTCGGGCTGGTCATCGGCAACTTCTCCGGGGAATCCCTGTCGCTTCACGAGAACGACGGCCAAGCCTTCTTCACCGATCAGGCCCAGGCCGCCGGGCTGGCGGCGCCCAGCCTCACCTTCCTTACCTTCGGCGCCTGCTGGTTCGACTACAACCTGGACGGCTGGCAGGACCTTGTGACCGCCAACGGCCACATCGACGACTTCGTGCGCAGCTACGACACCATGGTCTCCTATGAGGAGCGGCCGCTGCTCTTCAGGAACCGCCGCGACGGCACCTTCGAGGAGGTGGCGGAGAAGTGCGGGGAATCGATGAAGGTGCCCGTGGTGGGGCGCGGGCTGGCCGTGGCCGACATGGACAATGACGGCGATCTGGACTTCGCGATGGTCTCCAACGGCCGCGCGGCCCTCCTCAACCGCAATGACGGCGGCAACGCCAACCGGTGGATCCGGTTCCGCACGGAAGGCGTCCTATCCAACAGGGAGGGCATCGGTGCCCTCATTCGCGTGACGGTGGGGGGTATAACCCAATCGCAGTACGTCCACAGCGGGGGCAGCTTCCTGGCGGAGAGCCAGCGCCAGCCCACGTTCGGGCTGGGGCGGTCGGACCGGGCGGAGTCCGTGGAGGTGGCATGGCCCAGCGGCGCGGTGGACCGCACGGGCCCGCTGGAAGCGGGCAGGCAGTACCTGATACGGGAAGGCAAGGGCTTTGCGGCGGACAGCCGCGGCCCATCGTCTGGAGGATTACGGAGATGAAGCAGAAGGTGAGCCCGGCGGTGATCGCGGTGGTGCTGGTCGTCGTCCTGGCAGTGGCGGGATTCGCCGGGTTCCGCTATATGAACTCCAAGGGGCCGGTGCCTGCGGCGGACAAGCCGCCAGCCGCCAGCGGCATGGACCTCCAGCAGCGCTATAGCCAGCAGCGCCAGCAGATGGGCGCCCGCCCCGGCGGCCCTGCGGCCATGGGCCAGGGTGCCCCCTACGGCGGGGGCGGCTCTCCCTACGGCGGCGCACCAGGCGCATCGCCCTACGGCGGGGGCGGCTCGCCCTACGGCGGCGCACCAGGCGGAGCGCCATATGGCGGAGGCGGCTCGCCCTACGGCGGCGCTTCCGGCGGAGCGCCCTATGGCGGAGGCGGCTCGCCCTATGGCGGGGGCGGGCAGTAGCCCGCGGGCGTTGCGGGCGGCTTCTCGGGCCAGCGATGGCGCGGCCCCCGGCCTTCTCCGCGGGCACAGGCTCCGGGTCACCAGCCGGACCCAGCAACACGCCGTCCAGAAGCAACGGGGTGCATGACCATCGGTGGACCGGTGGCCCGGATCGTGCAGGAACGGCGCGCGGGGCTGGTCGCCTGTGGCCGTCCGGCAACGGACGGAATTCCACCAGAATCGGGAGAAGGGCGTCGTGCCGCAAGCACCGCATTGCTGAAGGAGAGGACAGCCTCCGGGGATCCGCCCCGTGCCATTGATGCCATGACCCACGCCATCCGCACGCCCAGACCTCCGCGGCGTCCGCACCCCGGGATTCAGGTGACGCGCCACAGGGTGCCCATAACCGGCCTGCCCGCGTCCTTGGACGGTGCCACCCTCGTCCAGGTGAGCGACCTCCATCGGGGATGCGGCGGCACGGACGAACTGATCCACGAGGCAGTCGCCCGTGCGAGCGCGCTTGGCCCGGACTTTGTGTGCCTCACCGGCGACTTCGTGGACGAGGACGCCGCCGATGTTCTTCCCGTGGTGAGCATGGTCTCTGCGGTCCGCGCCCGCCGCCGCGTGTTTGCGGTCCTGGGCAACCATGACCATCGGGGCGACCCCGTCCTTCTGGCCAGCGCGCTGGAGGCGGCGGGAATCTGCGTGCTCCAGAACGAGGCCGTGGAGCTGGCACCCGGATTCTGGCTGGCCGGCACGGACGACCTGCACGAGGGGCAGGGCGATCTGGATGTCGCTCTGGCCTCCGTGCCGCCGGATGCTCCGGGAATCCTGCTCAGCCACAACCCCAACGCGCTGGACCGGGTGGACTCCGCCCGACCCCTGGTGATCCTCTCCGGCCACACCCACGGCGGCCAGATCGTGCTGCCCTTCGTGCCGCCGTGGCTGGTCTGCCTGGTGCACCTGCGCACCCGGTACGTGCACGGCTGGCACGAGCGAGGCCGCCTGCGCCTCTACGTGAATCGCGGCATCGGGGTGACCGGCAGCCGGCCCTTCGCCCGCCGCGTCGGCTGTCCGCCCGAGATCTCGGTGTTCCATCTGCTGTCCGTCTCCCGGGCTGGGAATGGGCATGCGCGGCCCGCGGCGGCGCTCCCATGCCGCCGCTCGGCACCGTTGGAGCACGAAGCGGCTGCCGGCGCCAGGCAGCTCCCATGAACCTGGCGCACTTCGTGGATCCGCGCAGCGAGGCGGCCTGCCTGGGCATCGTCATCGGCGACGTGGTGGTGGATTTCCGGGCGGCCTGGGAGCTGGGAATCCCCGAGGCCGCGCTGGAGCCCACGCTCATCGGGACGATCCAGGCGAATCTCGAGAACGGCGCGCTTCACGCCCTGGGAGAGGCGCTGGCGAGTGGCGTCCCCGAAGATGCCCGCGAATGGACGCACCCGCTGGCCGGCGTGCGCCTGCTTCCTCCGGTGCGCCCGCGCTCGTTCCGCGATTTCTACGCCTTCGAGGCCCATGTGCGGAGCGCGCGGGCCCGGCGGGGGCTGGGGATGATCCCGGAGTGGAGCCAGGCACCCGCCTTCTACTTCTCCAACACGGCCAGCATTTTCGGACCGGGAGAGCCCGTGCCGCGGCCCCCGGAGACCCGGGAGTTGGATTACGAGCTGGAGATCGCCGTCGTCATCGGCAGGGGGGGCCGGGACATCCCCGCCGAGGAGGCCGACGACCACATTGCCGGGTTCACCATCCTCAACGACTGGAGCGCCCGCGACATACAGCGCCGCGAGATGAAGGTGGGTCTGGGTCCCGCCAAGGCCAAGGACTTCGCCACCTCCCTGGGGCCGTTCCTGGTGACCCCCGACGCCGTGGAGGACCGTGCGGAGCGCACGATCCACGGCTGCAGGTGGGACCTGGAGATGCGCGCCTTTGTGAACGGCCGCCTCTACTCCCGAGGAAACAGCCGCGACATGCACTGGACCTTCGCCGAGCTGATCGCCCACGCCTCGCGCCGCACCGTGCTGCTCCCCGGAGACCTCATCGGTTCGGGCACCGTGGGCACCGGCTGCATCCTGGAGATTCACGACGAAGCGCACCCCTGGCTGGAGCCCGGCGACGAGGTGCGCCTGGAGATCGACCGGTTGGGCGCGCTCGCAAGCCGCATCACCGAGTACTCCCAATGGGAGGCATCCCGTGGCTGGATTGACACGCCGTGACGTGCTGGGAATCGGACTGGCCTCGGTCTCCGGCGCCGCGCTGGCGCACCGGGTGCCGGGGCTTCGCTGGCTCCCCGCGCGCGCCTGGCACGTCCCCAGCGAGTTCACCTCCGAGGAGAGCGGATACCAGAGCCTGGGGGAGGGGCTGGATGGCCGCATCTACATCGGAACGGCCAAGTACGGCCACAACGCCTACCTGGTGGAGTTCGATCCCGCCACAGGACGCATGCGCGCCGTCGTGGACGCCATGAAGGCCCTGGGCTCCACCGCCACGGGCTTCGCCGCCCAGGCCAAGATCCACAGCCACCTCCCCGTGGCACCCAGCGGCCGCATCTACTTCGGCACCAAGCAGGGCTATCCACGGAACGGCGAGAAGCGCACCGACTATCCTGGCGGCCACCCCATGGCCTACGACCCCGCCACCGGCAGAACCACGGTCTACCCGATCCCCGTGGCCCACCAGGGCGTCATCTCCCATGTGCCCGACGAGGCACGTGGCATCTCCTATGTCTCCACCTGCGACGACGCCCGCCCCCTGGAGGAGACCCGCTTCCTGGTGCTGGACCTGAAGACCGGGCGGTATCGAGACCTGGGAGACATGGCCCGCAGCTACGCGTACATTCAGCGGGACCACCGGGGGCGCGCGCTCCATCTTGCCTACGGCGCCCGCATCGGCCGCTGGGACCCGGACGCGGGCAGGCTGGAGATGCTGCGCATGACCGTGGATGGTCTGACGCCCCGACCGGAGAGCCTATTGTACGAGAACCACCCGCTCCAGCCCGGGACCTCGCCGGACGGCCGCACGCTGTGGCTCCTCCCCATGTCCGAGAACGCCCTCTACGCCGGCGACCTCACGCGCGAGGACGGCACCGTGCCCTTGAGGCGGATCGCCCCCGTGCTCCCGGGTGCTCCGGAGCGCGAGACCGACTGCCGCGCGCTGGACGTGGACCGCCGCGGCCGGGTCTGGGTCGTGATCCGCCAGACGATCAAGGACTATGGGATGACACACCACCTGGTGAGCCACGATCCCCGCTCGGGACGCACGCGAGACCACGGCGTCCTCTTTGTGGTCAATCCGGATTACGTGGAGTTCAAGGACGCCGCAGGGAAGGTGAAGCCCTGGCACCACGGGTTCTGGACCACTCCGGAGGGGCGCCTCACCCCGCTGCACCACCACATGGCGGTGAAGGCCGCACGGGACGGCTCCATCTACGTGACTGTCATCGCGCCGTTCACGCTGCTGCGGGTGGATCCCAGTGCGGCGTAGGGCCGGACCGCCCTGTTCGGCGCCTCCCAGCCCCTCGTTCAGCGGCTCTCCTCGTCATCTGCTCTGAGGCGCGTCGTCGAGAAGCCTTCGGAGCGCGGGTGCCAGCGCCAGCGTGCTCACCACGCAGAGCGCCACGAGCATGGTGTAGGCGGGCCTGGGCAGCACGCCCATGTGCACGCCGGCGCTGGCGGCGATGAGCCCCATAAGTCCCCGTGCATTCATCATCACGCCCACTGCGGCCGCCCTGCGGGCGGAGAGGCCGCTGAGCCGGGCCGCCGCCGCGCAGCCCAGGAACTTGCCGGCGAATCCCGCGGCCACCACCGCCGCGAGCATCCCCAGCATTCCCGGGCTCTCCAGCGTGCCCAGGTCGGTCTGCAGGCCCGTGTGGGTGAAGAAGATGGGAAGGAAGAACACCGCGACGAAGTCCTTCAGCCTCCGGAAGACGGCCTGCCGGAACTCCTCCTGATCGTGGAGCACCGCTCCCAGCACCAAGGCACCGAACAGCGAGAAGATGCCGATGAGACTCGTGGCCGCAGCGCTGAGGAACAGCAGCACCAGGGTGGCTGCCAGTGCATTGGGCGAGAGGTCGCCCCGCGCCAGCGTCCAGCGGATCCCCCGAAGCAGGAGGGGTCGCACCACGAGCACCATGCCGGCCGTGAAGGCGAGGGTGAAGCCGGCCATGCGCAGGCCGTCCAGGAGGTCCAGGCGGGCGCCCACGAAGGCCGCCACCAGGGCCAGGAGCGTCCAGCCCAAGGCATCGTCAATGGCCGCCGCGGTGATTGTGAGCACTCCCAGCTCCGTGCGTTGCAGGTTGAACTCCACCATGACGCGGCCCAGCACGGGTATGGCGGTGATGGAAAGAGCGGTGGCCAGGAAGAGCGTGAATCCGGTGGCGTTGACGCCTGGGAACCCGGGAGCCATCCAGGCTCCCAGCGCCGCGCCCAGGGCGAATGGGCACGCGATTCCGCTCACCGCCACCAGGGCTGCGGCCCGCCCGTGGGTGCGGATGTGGCCGAAGTCGAACTCCAAGCCGATCAGGAACATCAGGAAGATCAGGCCGATTTGGCTGATCATCTGGATGGTCTGGGTGGTGGAGGGCGGAAAGAGCGACGCGCTCAGTCCCGGCGCCACGCGGCCGAGCACCGACGGTCCCAGAAGAATCCCTGCCAGGATCTCTCCCACCACCACGGGCTGGCCCAGGCGGCTGCTGGCCACCCCTGCCAGCCGGGCCACCGCGATGATGGCGCTGAGCTGAAGGATGATGAGCAGCAGGGCGGCTTCGGTGGACTGGAGGGTCTCCATGGGGCGTCAATGCCGTGTGCTGTCCGGCCGCTCGTGGGGGGTCCGGGCCCGGCGCAGCAGCGAGATAGGCAGGGCCAGCTCCTCGGAGGTCAGGCGTCGGGCTGCTCATGACAGCGGTTCACGCTGGAGGCCAGCTCAGCCAGAAGAGTCAGCCCGGGGGGTGATTCCCACCCGCACCGGTCGCCGGTCCGGCGGCACGGTCCCCCGTGATTGCGTGTTCGAACGACGTTCGTCCAGAGGACTATGTGCGTGCCGCGCAGGCCGGCGCCATGGCCACGATCCGCCGTGCGCCGCGCGGGAATGACGAGGGCGGGGAGGCGTGCTGGCGGCCGAGGAAGCCGAGGGGCCCGGCCGGCTCTCCGCACAGACAGGGACCCCCCCCGGCGGGGACGGCTCCCGCCGGGGGTCCGGGATCGGCTCTTGGCGGAGAGGGCGGGATTCGAACCCGCGATGGCTTTCGCCATACCCGCTTTCGAGGCGGGCGCACTAGACCAGCTATGCGACCTCTCCGGATGCGCGCAGGGTGGGTCCCGCGCCACCGGTCAACGCGCCCTCGGAGGGAA
>Ga0073934_10007495_pt1 | contig 15143 bp, 16 predicted proteins | sample LarsenN4metaG_FD_76834 | JGI IMG/M metagenome (GOLD analysis project Ga0073934, IMG submission 76834) | Hot spring sediment bacterial and archeal communities from British Columbia, Canada, to study Microbial Dark Matter (Phase II) - Larsen... ...
CGCCTGCCGTGCCGTGCTGCCGTGCCCCGCAAATCGCATCGTGGATTTTTCAGCCAAGGTTGCAGCGCTGTTCGGCGCGCTCCGAGAGACGCGCCCTACCGTTTTACTGAGTAGTGAGGTTTTCAACGGTAGGGTGCGTCCGTCCCGGCGCGCCGAGGCCGGTCAGGCGGCATGATGAGAATTGCTGTGCCTTGCGTGCCTTGCGTGCCTCGCTCGTCTTGCCTCTGTGCCTGGGTTGCGCTTAGACTGCCGATTATGAACCTCGCCAGCGCTTTTGCGCACTCCGCGGGCAAGCACCCCCGGAAGGTTGCCTTGTTTTGGGGTGATCGGGAGTATACCTACTCGCAACTCCTTGGAGAGACGCACGCCATCGCCGGGGTTCTGCGAGATCGATTCGGCGTCAAACCCGGCGACCGGGTAGGGCTATGGCTGAAGAACTGTCCGGAGTTCGTGCCGGCTTTGTTTGGGATACTGCAAAGCGGCGCGGTTGCTGTTCCGATCAATTGTTTCCTCAAGGTGGACGAGGTCAGCTACATACTTGGGGACGCCGGCATCGATGTGCTGGTTACGGACGCGGAATTGGGCTCGCACCATCGCGGGCTGAGTGCTGCGCGCCCATCGCTCAATTACCTGCGGGTCGAGGAGTTCGCCGGCAAACCGCACGACGTGACGGGCCCCCCGAAGCGGAAGGAATCGGACCTGGCGGTGCTGATTTACACGTCCGGGACCACCGGAAAACCCAAAGGAGCGATGCTTTCGCATGGCAACCTTCTGCACAACGTGGAAAGCTGCCGAATTGTGCTGCGGATGGTGGAAGGCGACCGGATCGCGGTGCTGCTGCCCCTGTTCCACAGCTACATGCTGACCGTCGGTTTGCTCCTGCCCCTCCTGATCGGCGGTTCCATCGTGCTCGTCAAGTCCTTGCACCCCGTTCGCAACGCGCTGCAGGAAATCCTTTCCCGCCGCGCGACCCTGCTTCCTGCGATCCCGCAGTTCTACCGCAGTATCGTTAACGCGCCGTTGGAGGGGCCGCTGCCAATCAGACTCTTTGTCAGCGGGGCAGCGCCGCTTCCTGTGCAAGTGCTGCGGGATTTCGAGGCCAGATTCAAGGTGCCGCTGATCGAGGGCTACGGTTTGAGTGAAGCCAGCCCGGTGGTGACCAAGAACCCGCCCGACGGAACCCGCAAGCCTGGATCGATCGGCCTGCCAATCCCCCACGTGGAGGTCAGCATCCAGAACGACGCCGGGGAGTTGCTTCCGCCGCGCGAGATCGGCGAATTGTGCGTGCGTGGCGGCAACGTAATGCTGGGATATTGGAATCAACCTGAGGAGACTGCCAAAGTCATGCGCAACGGTTGGCTATTGACCGGCGATATTGGTTACCGCGACGAGGAAGGCTATTTTTACATCACTGACCGCAAGAAAGACATGCTGCTGGTAAACGGCATTAACGTTTATCCCAGGGAAATCGAAGAGGTTATTTACGAATTTGCAGGAGTCAAAGAGGCTGCGGTGATTGGAAAGCCCGATTCGCGGAGAGGCGAGCAGCCGGTCGCGTTCGTTGTGGCAAATGAAGGTATCAATTTGGACCAAAAGGAGTTACACAATTTTCTGCGGAGAAAACTGGCGGATTACAAGGTCCCGCGGAGAATCGTTTTCGTGTCTTCCCTGCCCCGGAATGCAACGGGCAAGATCCTCAAGACGACGCTGCGGCAGATGCCGATTTCAGAAGAGGCTTAACGGCAATTGGTTGCGGCTCTATTTGAGGGGGGATGGGCTGTTATTCAGGACAAGAGCACTTTCTGTGCCTAAAGCCCCAAGAATATGCGATACACCCGCCTTTTCGAGTTGACGCTCCTAAGCAGGCACACCTAAGGTATTCCCGAAACCAAGCGGGTGCATTAAGCCCCCGCTAACGAATTTCTTTATGCCTGAAGGATACTGCGTCAAGTGCAAGGCCAAGAAGGAGATCATGAATGCCGTGGAGGAAACGATGAAGAACGGCCGGACTGCCATCAAAGGCAAGTGCCCCACTTGCGGCACCGTCATGTTCAAAATCCTGGGCGGCAAGGCTGCGAGCAGTGCCAGCGGTGAACCCGCGGGTGATTCAACCGCCAAGACTGCCTCCTGATTTATGGGCCAGGAACTCTCCTACGTCATCATCACCCCTTATTCCCTCCACAAATCCCGGACGGGAGGCATCCTCAGCCGCCTGATCACGCGCACGGGGCTGGAGCTGGCTGCGGCGCGCATGTTCGGTCCCAGCGAGGAAATGATCCGCGCTTACGCCGACAAAACCGTCTCCCGCAATGATCCGCAAGACCCTAAAATTCAGGAGCTGATAAAGGAGTACATCCTCCGCAACCTGGCGCCCGACCCAAAAACCGGCCGCCGCCGGCGGGTAATGGTCCTGCTTTTCAGGGGAGAGGATGCCGTCCGGAAAACCCGCTCGGTTGTGGGCAACATCAGCCCGGAACGCCGTGGCGGGGAGACGATTCGCGACACCTACGGCGACCTCATCATGGACGACGACGGGCAAGTCCGCTATTTTGAGCCTGCTGTGCTGGCGGCGCCCACGCCGCAGGAGGCCGAGGAGAAACTGAGGCTTTGGACAAGCTACTCGGACACCGATGGAGGGGTCCTGGAGAATGTCATCGCTTATCCGCCGGGGGAGAAACCGCAGCGCACCCTTGTCCTCATCAAGCCGGAGAACTTCCGGTTCCCCACCGGCCGGCCGGGGAACATGATCGATTTCTTTTCCCGCACGGGCCTCTATATCGTTGCCGTCAAAGTCCATCGCATGAGCGTGGCCCAGGCTGTGGAGTTCTACGGTCCGGTTCGTGAAACGCTGCGAACCAAACTCAAAGATATTGTGGCCGCCAGGGCCAAGGCGGCGCTGGAGCGCGAGTTCGGTTTTCCGCTGGGCAAGAAGGAGGAAAAGGCGCTTGGAGATGTGCTGGGAGCCCCATTCGGCGATAACCAATTTGAGAACATCGTGCGGTTTATGTCCGGCCGCGCTCCTTCCGAGTGCCCACCGGACGAGATGAACGCGCCCGGGTCGGAGAAGTGCATCGCGCTCGTTTACGAAGGTGTCGAGGCTGTGCGCAAGATCCGCGATGTTCTCGGGCCGACCGACCCTTCCAAGGCGCCGCCCGGCTCCATTCGACGCGAATTCGGCCAGACGGTCATGGTCAACGCCGCCCACGCGAGTGACTCGGAGGAGAACGCCCGTCGCGAGATGAATATCGTCCAGGTGGGCGAGAACAACTTTCGCCAGGTTGTCGAGGAGAGTTACGGCAAAGTTTGAACAGCGAGCCGAAGCGCGGCGGCGGACGGAGTGAAAAGGGCACCGAGACGGGCTCGGAGGTCAGTTTCTACCTGCCGGTGCGGCGTCAAGGGGCCGCATGGGATCAGCTGTTCTCGTCGGTTGCGCAGAGGGAAAACAGGAAGCTCGAGTCCGCGTAGATCATCGCTTGCCCTCCTTGAGCAATTGAGCCCCGGTAAAAGGCAGAGGGCTGGTAAACCCGTCCGCGCGCTGCCTGGCCAAAAAGTCCACCGGTTCCGGCGCTTTGGGGTCTGGGTGCCAAGTGCCGACCCTCTTGCCGCGTTTAGTAACAACGCAAGGCTCCTTGCTGTAACGGAAGAACTCGCGGGTAAAATCGAAGCTGGTTACTGTTTTCATCAGAGCAAAGAACTCAGTGATAGCCCCGGCAGTCAAGGTTCCCAAGGTGTTCAGGTGGCTGCTGCGTTCCCCATTTCCCGGTCCTGTTTCTTTCCCTCCTAACCCCTCCTAACCCCGGTCTCGTCGTTCGCCGGCCGCGTCTGGGCCTGGGGAAACAATCTGCGCGGCAAAGAGCAATTCGGACTCCTTAGGCCTGCCCAAACAGCTCTTTATCGGCCTTTATCTTTTCCAGCAGCCTCGCATCCGCGGCAGGGAATTCATAGCCGTCGATCTCGTCGAGCCCAACCCACCGGAAATCTGCGCACCCCAGGGCTTGGGGCTCCCCGCGCACCCACCTGCAGACGAAAAACCGCAGATGCACCGCCTTCTCAGGGTAGGCGTGTGTCAGGCTGTCGTACAATCGGCCGACCTCGACCTGAATGCCCAGTTCCTCATGCAATTCACGAGCCAGGCAGTTCTCAAAACACTCGTCCGGTTCGCGTTTGCCGCCGGGGAACTCCCAGCGGCCGCCCAGGTGCGAGTCCGCGCGGCGCTGAGTGATCAGGAGTTTGCCTTCCTTGAAGACCAGGCCGGCGGCAACGTCGATGACAGCCAGCGTGCTCAGCGGCCAATGCTCTTGTAGATGAAACCCAGCCGTTCCATTTCGACGGGATCAAACAGATTCCGGCCGTCGAACAGAATCGGGTGGGTCAGTTCCTTCCGCGCCCGCTCCAGGTCCAACTTCTTGAACTGTTCCCATTCCGTCGCCACCACCAGCGCGTCACAGCCCTCCGCCACCTGGTCCATGTCTTCCACGTAAGTGACATCCTGAAGCACGGTCTTGGCTTTCTCCATCGCCTTCGGGTCGTAAACCCGCAGTTTTGCGCCCTGCTTTTGCAGGCGCTGGCACAGCTCGATGGCCGGGGACATGCGGATGTCATCCGTGTTCTGTTTGAAGGCCAGCCCGAGCACACCGATGGTCTTGTCTTTCAACACCCAGAGAGTGTCGGAGATCTTCTTCACAAAGCGGTCCATCTGCGCGGCGTTGATTTGTTGCACCGCCTTTAACAGCGTGAAGTCGTACCCCACCTGCTCGGCAATCTTGATGAACGCGCTCAGGTCCTTGGGGAAGCAGCTTCCGCCGAAGCCAAGCGACGCGTCCAGAAATCGCCGGCCGATCCGTGCGTCCATTCCCATGCCGTGAGCCACTTCCTGGACATTCCCGCCCGTGGCTTCGCAAATGACGGAGAGCGCGTTGATATAGGAGATTTTTAGGGCAAGGAATGAGTTCGAGGCGTGCTTGATGAGCTCCGCGGAGTTGATGTCGGTGACGATGAACGGCGCGTTGAAAGGCGCGTAAACCTCCTTCATCGCCGCGACCGGTCTTTGCGACTTGACCCCCACCACCACGCGGTCGGGCTTCATCAAGTCCTCCACCGCGAAACCTTCGCGCAGAAACTCCGGATTGCTGACCACGTCGAACTCCACCTTGGCCTTGCAATAGCGCTTGATGGTCTCCGCCACCTTCTCCCCCGTCTTCACCGGAACGGTGCTCTTGTCGACGACGATTTTGTAGCTTGTCATGGCCGCGGCAATTTCACGCGCGACCTTCTCAATAAAACTCAGGTCGACGGCGCCGTCCGGGAGCGGCGGAGTGGGAACAGCGATGAAGATGATGTCGGACTGCGCCACGCCATCGGCCGTGCTGGTCGTGAAGGAAAGCCGGCCCGCCGCGGCGTTCTTGCGCACCAACTCCTCCAGGCCGGGTTCGTAGATGGGAATCCCGCCCTGCTGAAGGGTTTGGATTTTCGACGCGTCGGAATCGACGCACACCACGTGGTGTCCGACCTCGGCAAAACAAGCGCCGGTAACCAGACCGACGTACCCCGTGCCGATAATCGTCAGCCTCATCGGTTTGTCGTGGCCGGAACCGTGACCGTCGCGCTGGTGCCCGTGGGGGGCGTGGAGGTCGTTGGCGGGGTGTTGCTGATCACAATGGGCATGCTCAGCCCCGCCGGGGCCGGCGCCTCCGGCTTTGGAGCCAGTTGGGGATACTTGGCGCGGAGTTCTTCCGCCCGCATGCCCGCCTCCGAGCCGATTGAACTGAATCGCTCGTCCATGGCCAGGCCTTCAAAGATTTGGTAAGCCGCCTCCGGATTGCCTTGCGCCAGGTAAAGCCTCCCCAGCGCAAACTTCGCCTGCGGGATCACGCTTTCCGCCGAACGGCGGTCAATGAGGGTCTTGTATGCCGTGGCTGCCTCGTTGGTCTTTCCCTGGGCGTCGAGGCAGGCGGCAATCCCGAATTGGGCCTGGCCAACCAGCGGGTTTTCGCGCTGCTCCCTGGCGAATTTTTCGAATTGCGCCTGGGCTTCGGCGAACTTGCCTTCGGTGAACAGGTTCGCCGCGGCCAGCAACTGCGCGCGCGCCGCCGCCGCGCTTTTCGGATAAGCACTGGCCATTTTGAGGTAGGAAGCCGCCGCCGCGCTTTTCGGGCTGGCTCCGGTGGCCAAAGGCACGAACACCTCGGAGAAAGCTTCTCCCGCCGCCAGGCGTTGCTGCTCCTTGTTCCAAACGTAAAACCAGATCACCAGGCCGAGAACCATGGCGCCAACGACACCATAAATGACCTGCTTCTTATTGACTTCAAGCCAGGCCAGGAACTTGTACCAGTTGGCCGACTGTGTGACATCAGATTCCATAAATTAAAGGAAAAGAGATGATCGGTTTGTGTACCTAAAACGCAAGCTCAAAGCCAGGGCGGCGCCATGCATCGTCAAGACGGAAACCACCGCCACCCTGGCCGGGCGGGGCCGAAGGCGGAGGGCTCGCGACGCAAGATCTTGCGGCTTACCGAGGACACTGACTCATCACTACATAGCGGAGGTTGCATTCGATTCCTCTTGTCGGCTCGCCGGGTTTCGCCTTGTCTGTGGGCCGTAAAGGGATCAATGCAAGCCGCTGAATCTACTCAGTCATCCAGACACGCGACCGGGGGCCGGCGTGGGAAACACGCGCGCCGGGTGCTGCCAATTGCGGGCGCGCTTTTGTTGGCGGGGCTGATCACGCTCGGCCTGTGGCCACAGCCGATTCCCGTCGAGACGGGGCGGGTGACCGTTGGCCCGCTGCGCGCGACCGTGAACGAGGAGGGCAAGACGCGGATTCGCCACCGATTCACCGTCTCCGCGCCGGTGGCCGGGCAGTTGCGCCGGATTGCGTTTAAGGCCGGGGACAGCGTGTCTGCCGGACAAGTGCTGGCGGTCATTGATCCCCTGGCACCGGCGTTGTTGGACCCACGGTCGCGCGCGCTGGCTGAAGCGCGCCGTGACACGGCGGCGGCAAATCTGGACAAAGCGAAAGCGGCGATGGCATTCGCGGTCAGCGAACTGCAGCGTTTCCGGAAGTTGCATGAGCAGGGGACCATCTCGGAGCAGGAACTGGATACGGTGCAGTTGCGCGAGGCCTCGGCCCGAAAGGATGTGGCGGCCGCTGAGAGTTCCTTGCGGCAGGCGGAAGCGGAGCTGGCAGAGTTCGCGGGCAGCCGCGCGCCAGGCGAGGCCGGACGTCAGCCGGTCGAAGTCAAGGCGCCCGTCACCGGGGTGGTGTTGCGAGTTTTTGAGGAAAGCGCGCGCGTCACGGTTCCCGGGATGCCATTGCTGGAGGTGGGCGACCCAACGGATCTGGAGGTGGTGATCGATGTTCTTTCCCGGGATGGCGCGGCCATCGCTCCCGGCACGCTGGTGTATCTTGATCAATGGGGCGGGGAGGAACCTCTGGAAGCCCGCGTGCGGCTGGTTGAGCCGGCCGCGTTTACCAAGGTCTCGGCGTTGGGCGTGGAAGAGCAACGGGTCAACGTGGTGGCGGACCTCGTAAGCCCCGCGGAAAAGCGGCGCAACCTCGGCGACAACTTCCGGGTCGAGGCGCGGATTGTGATTTGGGAAGACCCCCAGGCTCTGAAGGTTCCAGCCGGGGCGCTGTTCCGGCGAAGCGAGCAATGGGGCGTGTTCGTGATTGCCGATGGCCGGGCGCGGCAACGCCTGGTAAAGGTCGGGCGCAGCAGCGGCACTGAAACGCAGATTCTCGAGGGATTGCAGAAAGGGGACGAGGTGATTCTGTATCCTGGGACCCGTGTCAAAGAAGGCGGCCGGGTCAGGGGCGTCAAGATCTGAATGGGCGCCGCTAAAGTCCGAAGTCCGAAGTCCGAAGTGAAGACGAAACTCGACAAGACGACAAGACGACAAGGCGAATCGGATTCGAGCCTGGAGAAGTGAGAGATCTTTTCCACAGTTTCCGCAAAGTAGATTTGAAATTTGCAGCGCCCCCCAACTTGCCGAATTTGTCTTCACTTCGGACTTCGCTTCGTCCTACCTGAATTGCATTGAAAATGGCTTCAATTGCAATTTCTACGTCACCGAGGCTTCAGCCAAGTTTAACACTGCATGTCAGGACACTCGCGAAGTGGTTGAGTTATTTTGGTGCTGGCTCTGCCAGGTTAGGACTTCGGACTTCACCGTGGGTGATCTCCCAAATTTCAAATATCTTTGGCTACACTTTGGCGGCGAACAGCGCCGGCCGTTTTTCGGTGATCAAGGCCAGCGCCGGGTGCCGGATCTTCCGTTGAGCTGTGATGGCGTAAAACTGGTCGCGGCAATCGCGCGTTTCGCCAATGACCTGGAACCGATAGCGATGCAGCGCCTCCGGCAGCACGATGGTGGGCACGGGCATAAACCCCTTTCCATCGGCCGCCATCACCTTCATCAAGGCCGCATCCTCAAACTCGGCGACCACTCGCGGCGCGACGCCCTGGGATTCAAACCACTTTTCAAGCGAGCGGCGCAGGGCGGTATTCTCCGCCGGAAGCAGCGCCGGCGCACCGTGCAGTGACTTGGGAAAATCCTTTCTCAAGCGGGCAGCCAGCCGCGGCGCGGCGCAGAAGGTCACGCCGGACTCACCGAGCAAGTGGTTGAAGCATTTCAGCCCGCTCGGCGCGGGCTGGTCGGCCAGCACGACATCCAGGCGATGGGCGACCAACTGCGAGAGGAGATCCTCCACTTTTCCTTCGCGGCAGATGACGTGCACCGCCTGGGACATGTCCAGCACCGGCTTGAGGACTTCGTTGGTAACAAGCTTGGGCAGGGAATCAGCAATCCCCAGATAGAGACGAAGCTCCTTTGCCCCGGGACGCTGCTTGAGGGCATTCACGAGCTCGGCGCCCAGGGCGAAGATCTCGTCGGCATACCGGTAGGCAATCTGGCCGGCTTCGGTCAGCACGTTGCCCCGCCCCATGCGCCGAAAGAGCGGCTCGTTCAGTTGTTCCTCGAGTTCCTTGATCTGCGCCGAAATCGACGGCTGGGAGACGTGCAGCTTTTCCGCGGCCCGGCGCAGGCTGCCTTCCCGCGCCACGGTCCAGAAATAGCGGAGATGGTGAAAGTTCAGCCATTCCATGGCCGGGGCAGAATATTAGGTTAAAGCTAAGAGTAAATTCCAAACTGTGTATTAGCCCCCGCGCGGGCGGGAACTATTTTCAATCGTGGGACAGGGCAGCTTCCGAGGCCCGCCGGGACTGGGCCCGGAAGGCCGCCGGTCCATTGGAAAGAGAGAGCGAACTATGACGATGTGGGTTGTGATTCTTGCGACGACGGCGCTGTCACTCTGGGCGGCTGCCCGGGTGAGGTCCGTCTACAGCCGTTATAGCCGGGTGCCGGTCGCGAATGGCATGACGGGCGCCGAGACGGCGGCGATGATTCTGCGCCAGGCCGGCATCTACGATGTGGAAATCACGCACCAGGAAGGAATGCTGGGCGACCATTACGATCCGATTCACAAGCGGTTAGTGCTTTCCTCCGAGAATTACTACGGGAACAGCCCCGCGGCGGTCGGTGTGGCGGCTCACGAGTGCGGGCACGCGATCCAGCACCAGAGAGCGTATGCCCCGCTGCAGTGGCGGATGGCGGCGGTGGGGATCACCACCTACGCCAACCAGTTGGTCTGGTGGCTGCCGTTGCTGGGCATGTTTACGGGCCTGATTCAGCCTTACGTGGCCTTCACGCTCCTGGCGGTGTGTTGGGGAATCATCATGCTGTTTAACCTGATCACACTGCCCGTGGAGTTTGACGCCTCCCGGCGCGCCCGGGTGATGCTGGGAAACCTCGGCATCATCATGCCCGGAGAGGAAGCGGCCGGGGTGAGCCGCGTGCTGAATGCCGCCGCCTGGACATATGTTGCCGCGTTCGTCACGTCGCTCGCTTATTTCCTGGTTCACCTGCTGCCGCTCCTGGGCGGCCGAAGCAGGGACTGAACGCAAGCGAGCCTGGGGTCTATGGTGGGGAAGAGGGACCGGAGCCAAAGTGGCAGGCAGGGCGGGCGCCAGCTGGCGCGCGCCCTGTCCCCGGTGGCAGTTGAGAGCCTGAATTGGAGTGAACCATGAAATTAACTGTGCAGCATGTTTTCGTGCGCTCGACGGATGCGCTGGACTCGCTGGTCGAGGACCGCATCCTCCGGCTGAGCGAGGGTCTTGTGATTCAAGAAGCGCGCGTCCGACTGGAAAAGCTGCGGGAGGAAAGCCCGCGGTTCAGCGCGCGCGTGCACCTTGTCACGCCTGGACCGGACCTTCACGCGGAGGCGCGGGACCACACCCTGGTGGCGGCGATTGAGAAGGTGATGGCAGAACTGGAACACCGGATTGGCGGCCGGCCGGCCAGGCGCATCCGGCGAATACGGAGCAACTTGCAGGAACCCTTTGCCAGCCGGGCTCCCCGCGCGCGCCTGGGTTGATCGCGGGTTTGCGTTAACCTGGTTGGGAGGCGAGAAACAATGGTATGAAATGGTCGCTGAAATTAGGGAAGATCCTGGGCATCGATGTGTATTTGCACTTCACCTTTCTGCTGCTGCTGGCCTTTGTGGGGCTGACCCAGTGGATGGCGGGGCGGACACTGGGAGCGGCGGTGGGCGCGGTGGCGTATTTCGCGGCGCTGTTTGGGTGCGTGCTGCTGCATGAGTTCGGCCACGCGCTGGCCGCGCGCCAATATGGGATTCGCACTCACGACATCGTGCTGCTGCCGATCGGCGGTGTCGCCCGCCTCGAGCGAATGCCGGAGAAGCCGGGGCAGGAGCTGGTTGTTGCACTGGCGGGGCCGCTGGTGAATCTGGTGATCGCCGGCGGCTTGTTTGTGGGACTCAACCTGCGCGGCTGGGATCCCACCTTCAACCCGTTGCAGGGCAGCCTTGCTGAACGATTGCTCGTCGTAAACGTATTCCTGATGCTGTTCAACCTGCTGCCCGCGTTTCCCATGGACGGCGGACGGGTGCTCCGCGCCGTTCTGGCCATGCGCGTTCCTTACGCGCGGGCGACCCGCATCGCGGCGTCGATCGGCCAGGGCATGGCGTTCCTGTTCGGCTTCATTGGCCTGATCAAGTTCCATCCCCTGTTACTGCTGATTGCCCTGTTCGTTTGGATTGGCGCTTCGCAGGAAGCGGCGGCGGTCGAGTTCCGCGCTTCGGCCAGCGGTGCGCGCGTGCGCGACGCGATGCTGACGCATTTCCGCACCCTGGCTCCCGGGCAGACGCTCGGGGACGCCGCCCGGCACCTGCTGGCCGGGTCCCAGCAGGATTTTCCGGTCATCGAGGATGGGCGCCTCCTGGGCATCCTTTTCCGCAAGGACCTTTTCCGCGCGCTCCAGGAGCGCGGGGATTCCTTGCCGGTAGCAATGATCATGCGCCGTGAGTTGGACGTGGTGACTCCCGACGAGTCGCTGGACGCCGCGCTCAGCCGGGTTCACGCGGACCAGGGCACGACCATGGCCGTGCTGGAGAACGGCCAACTGGCGGGGTTGCTCACGGCGGAGAACGTCGGCGAGTTTTTCATGATCCAGGCGGCGCTGCGGCAGAACCGCAGCCGCGGCGCCCCCGGGACGCCGGAGGTGCCTCCCGTGATCGCGGTGTACTCGGCACAGGCCAAGCGCGTCCAATAGGTCACGCGGCAAATCTGAGGAGGGAAAACCATGACCGAACAGGTGTGGCAGTGGGTGGCTTTCAATGTCTTCATCCTGGCGATGCTGGCATTGGACCTTGGAGTGTTTCACCGCAAATCACATGCGGTCTCGTTCAAGGAGTCGATTGCCTGGACTTTTGTCTGGATCATCCTGGCCCTGGTCTTTAATGCGGGGGTGTGGAAGTATTACGGCTCGCAAAAGGCGCTGGAGTTCTTCACCGGCTACCTGATCGAGAAGTCCCTCAGCGTGGACAACGTCTTTGTGTTCGCGCTGCTGTTCTCGTACTTCGCCGTTCCCAGGGAGTACCAGCACAAAGTCCTGTTCTGGGGGATCCTCGGCGCGCTCGTGATGCGCGCGATAATGATCGCCCTGGGGGCAGCCCTCATCAGCCGCGTTTCGTGGGTGATCTACCTCTTTGGAGCTTTCCTGGTGCTCACCGGCATCAAGATGATTCTGAAACGCGAGGAGGAGATTCATCCGGAGAGAAACCCGGTGGTCCGGTGGTTCAAGAAACTGATGCCGGTCACGGCCGATTACCGGGGTGACCGGTTCTTTGTGGTGGAAAAGGGGTTGCGGCACGCCACGCCGCTGTTTGTTGTCCTGCTGCTGATCGAGTTCTCCGACCTGGTATTCGCGGTCGACTCCATCCCGGCGATCTTCGCGGTGACGACCGATCCGTTCATCGTCTACACCTCGAACGTGTTCGCCATTCTGGGATTGCGATCGCTCTACTTCGCGCTCGCGGGAGTGATGAACAAGTTCCATTACCTCAAGATCGGATTGGGCGTTGTGCTGGCGTTCGTCGGGGTGAAAATGCTCCTGGCGCATTCAGCCTACAAAATCGACACGCTGGTCTCGCTCGGTGTGATTACTGTCATCCTGCTGCTTTCAGTCTTGGCTTCGGTTGTGTGGCCCAAAGGCGCCGCGCACAGTCCGCCCTCGGTGGGAGCCTCGGCGCTCGGGGAGCAGCGTGGGCGCGAGCCGGGGGAACAGGTTTCCGCAGACGCCAACGATCAGGCCGTGTGCTCAGTGGGGACGAGTGAGAAGCAGGGGGAACGCTGAAACGGGCGCTAAATGATTTCCGTGCCCGGGAAGCGATCAAGAATCTGTTTTTTCACGCGCACTTCTTCCTCCGGCGGCTGCAGGCCGCGGCCGATGCGGCGGCGGATTGAGGCGAGCAACTCCAGCCAGTCCTCCAGGGGCGGTTCGGCCACGGCTTGCCACCGGTCGTAGCGCCGCTCGCGGGCAAAGAATCGCCAGTCGCGGCCCACATGCCGCGCATACACCTGCAACCGGGTTCCGTCCTCCGTGACGCGTTTCCAACTGATTTCGGCTTTAGGCACGGCGTTCTTGATTACGTTGTTTCAGGCAGGTCGACGGAGGCCACAGCCATGGCCGCGATGCCTTCCTCCCGGCCGACAAAACCCAGGTGCTCGTTGGTCGTGGCCTTAATCCCTACGTTCTTGGGGTCCAGCCCCAACGCCGCGGAGATGTTCTTCTTCATTTGCTCCACGTGAGGATAAACCTTCGGCCTTTGGGCGATGATCGTTGAATCAATGTTCACGATTCGTGCCCCCATGGCTTTCGCCTGGCGGGCCGCTTCCTCCAGAAACACCCGGCTCGGCATCCCGCGCCACTTTGGGTCCGTGTTGGGAAAGAAATGGCCAATATCCGGCAGACCCAAAGCGCCCAGGAGCGCGTCGCAAATCGCGTGCATCAGCGCGTCGGCATCCGAGTGGCCTTCGAGTCCTTTTGTGTGTGGGATTTCAACACCACCCAGGACGAGCTTTCGGCCCTCAACCAACGCGTGCACGTCGTAACCTATCCCTACGTGAACCATGATGATGCGATACTATGCCCGCGCGGCCCTGGTGAGAAGGCAGTATTTCCGACGGGCCCCGAGACGTGGCCGGTGCAGGGGCAATGTCGACTACCGTTCGGGTGTGCCTGGGCCGGGCTCCAGCCTGGGCCTCTGAGCGACTGGATGAATGGCACCAAATCTACGGTCGATATAATCTGCCAGCGAGTTCAGCCTCTGGTGGAAAAGAACATCGGTAACTTCGGCATTGCCTGCTGCCGAGACGTTCTTATCCGCCTTGAAGTTGTAGGTGTGTGCGACGTTGTTGCTCACAAAATTGCCGCCGGCCTGACTCTTCTTTTGGCCGAGCATGATCCAGGGTCTGGCCCGGCCCGGGGGTTGGCCAAAGCAGGCATTGTCCCGGATCGTGCAGCCCTGGGCGTCATAGAGAGAGATTCCGTGAGCGTGATTCACCGCCACAACATTGCTCTCGACCAGGAACCGCACCAAAGGACCATCGAAGCAACCGATGCCCTGCAGGCCATTGCGGAAGGGCAGCCCCTGTGATTCCTCGGCGATGACGATATTACCGCGCAGGGTTATGTCCCGGAGGGTGCCAGTTCCCACGTTGAACAGAAACGCCTGGATGCCGTCGTCGTGGTTGTCGTCCCCGTCGCGCGCGCCCACGAAGTTGTTCTTGATTACGTTGAACTGCGCGACCTGTCCGTCCCGGGTGACCCGGAGGCCGTCGGCGGAGAAGTTCGCCACCACGTTTCCTTCCGCCACGCAATCCGGCGCGCACAAATTGATGCCGAACCGCGTGTTCAGGACGTAATTGTTGCGCGCCACGTGGGCGCGTCCATGGCGGCCGAGCCAAATGCCGCTGGCCGGTTTTGCCACCCAGTCCCTTGCCGACCACGCGCTCGCGTCGAGAACGGAATAAACGAAACAATCCTCAACGACGAGCCCGCTGCTGTCCTCCTCCCCGTGTTCGCCAAGGGTTACCAGGGAACCCGGCACTGGCTTGAGGGGCATTGGGGACAGCGAAGGGGAGACCGCCAACCCGCGAACCACCCAGTTGCTCCCGCCGCCGATGTCGATCCAGCCCACGGCGGGCGTGTGCCCTGACGCCGCGGCAATCGTGATCGGCTTATGATTGTAGCCGCTGGCGATGCGGAGGACGCCATGCCACCCCGAGCGCAGAAGAACCGTGTCACCAGGCTTAACCGGGGCCGAAGGATTCGCGGGGTTCCCGTCGCGATCGCAAAACTGAATTCTTTTGCGTTCGATCACACCCTGGATCGTCCGCCATGGCCGGGTGGGACTGCCGTCGCCCTCCTCTGCGCCTTCTGCCGGGTCCACATGAAACGTGGCCGCGCGGACACCGGCGGCGAAGGCAAGGAGAAGGAGCGAACATCGGAATCTCATGTGGCGCCAGTTTGCACGGCGTATTCAGGTCTGGCAATTCTGCGGGGAACAATCCAGCGATTCTCGTTGTAGATTTTTCAGGCAAGGTTGCGGCGGTGTTCGGCGCGCTCGGCGAACGCGCCCTACCGTTCGGCGCGCTCGGAGAGACGCGCCCTAGTGCGCCTGTGAGCGCATTGAATCAGCGGGGTGGAAGTCCCCGCTCGGGGTTGGACCTGACCTCGATAGTCGAAGGTAACTGCGTCGCCGCGAGGCGAGGTGGAGAGCAACC
>Ga0073934_10007497_pt1 | contig 15141 bp, 11 predicted proteins | sample LarsenN4metaG_FD_76834 | JGI IMG/M metagenome (GOLD analysis project Ga0073934, IMG submission 76834) | Hot spring sediment bacterial and archeal communities from British Columbia, Canada, to study Microbial Dark Matter (Phase II) - Larsen... ...
AACGTCGAAGCTTGATTTGCGGGCGAATGTGGCTCGCGTGGAGAGTGAATACGTGCAGGCCAAACTGCGTTGGGAAAGGGAAGAAGCTCTTTCGAAAGAAGGGCTTACGCCGGATCTCAACGTGAAGTTGGCGCGTGCCACCTCGGACGAATTAGGAAAACGCTTCGAGCTGGACAAGAAACGGCTCGAGATCATCGACGACTCGGCGAAGGCGCAAGTTGACGCCCAGTTGGTGACGATTGAGAAGCTCCGCGCCGCTTATGAGCTGAAGCGGCAGCAGGTCGACGCGTTGAAGATCAGGGCGGGCACAAATGGAATTCTGCAGCAGATGCCGGTGGAAGTCGGGCAGCGGGTAACTCCCGGAACGGTGCTGGCGAAGGTGGCACAGCCCTGGAAATTGAAGGCGGAAGTAAAAGTTCCCGAAACGCAGGCCAAGGACATCATGATTGGCCAAGTGGCGGAAGTGGACACCCACAACGGCGTGATTGCCGGCAAAGTCTCACGCATTGACCCGGCTGCGGTGAACGGGACCGTAACAGTGGATATCCGTCTAGAGGGAGAATTGCCCCCAGGCGCGCGTCCTGATTTAAGTGTTGACGGAACGATTGAACTTGAGCGGCTCCAAGACGTTGTATATGTACAGCGGCCGGTGTTCGGGCAGCAGAACAGCACGATCAGCCTGTTCAAACTGGACCCGGATGGCAAGGAAGCGCAGCGCGTGCAGGTAAAGATCGGACGAGTCTCGGTGAATACTGTAGAGATCCTGGAAGGACTGAGGGTGGGCGACCGGGTAATCCTTTCAGATATGTCTGCGTGGGATGCGCACAACCGCATCCGGTTGAACTAAGTCACAGCAAAAGAAGGGGATTCCAGCAGTGAGCGATCAAGCACTTATCAAACTCGACGGCGTCACCAAGGTGTTTGTCACCGAGGAGGTGGAGACCCATGCCCTGTCTGGGATCCATCTGGAAATCAAAAAGGGCGAGTATGTCGCCATTGCCGGCCCGTCGGGTTGTGGAAAATCAACCCTGCTGGCGATTCTCGGACTGCTTGACTCTCCGAGCGATGGAACCTACATCTTGAACACTAAGCCGGTGCAGAGCCTAAAGCTAAGCGAACGGGCTCGCATCCGCAATCGGGAGATCGGGTTCATCTTCCAGGCGTTCAATCTGATCGGTGACCTGACGGTCTATGAAAACGTGGAGTTGCCTCTTACCTATCGTGGGATGGGTGGAGCGGAGCGGAAGAAGCGCGTGCATGAGGCGCTCGAACGCGTCGGCATGTCGCACCGCGTGAAGCACTATCCTTCGCAGTTGTCGGGCGGTCAGCAGCAGCGTGTCGCTGTGGCGCGCGCCCTGGTTGGTGACCCATCCATCTTGCTGGCGGACGAGCCGACTGGAAACCTTGACTCGGCCAATGGCGAAGCGGTGATGGAATTGTTGAGTGAATTGCATCGCGGCGGTGCAACCATCTGCATGGTGACGCACGATCCGCGTTATGCCGCACTGGCCGAGCGCACCATCCGGTTGTTCGACGGCCGGATTGTGGAAGAAAGCGTGGGGATGGCGTCATGAAGTTGATCTCTTCACACCCTGAGGCGCCCGCACTTCTGGTGATTGGGGCTGTGCTCCTGTTTTTGGGCGGCGTTGGTCAAACCGCCGCTCCGACCATAGAACCTGACGGGGAACTGGCGATTCTGACGCACCCGCTTGTCATGGAGAAGGACAAGCCGGCGACTCCCGTGCTAAAGGTCGCTTACCGGCCCGATTTCGAATGCGACTGTCTCGAGGACCGGCTGGCGCGCAAAATGTCGCGGCTGATGTCGTCTTTCGAACAGAAGAAAGACCGAGTCTGGACGAACCTGGACAAGAAGTTCGAACGCATCCAGGAGAAAATGGACCGCGCCTTTCAGAAAATAAAGGACGCGCCGGGCGCCTGTCCGGAAACCTTGCCGACGAATTACCGTGGCGGTGCGGCCGCGGCGTCGCGCTCTACGCGAACTCCGGTTCGCACTTCCTAGAAGGCGCCTCAGGACTCGACCCATGCTGAGTTGGCGCGATGACTTCCGGCTCGCGGCGCGCCAACTCCGCAAGAGTCCAGGCTGGACCGCGATCGCCGCTCTTGCCCTTGCCGTAGGAATCGGCTTCAACACCGCAACATTCTCCACTGCCGATGTCCTGCTTTTCCGGCCGCTGATTCTTCCTGAAATCGACCGCGCGATTGCCGTGGTCGGGCGCGAATCTGGGCACGCCCGGGACCGGCTGCTTTCCGGCTACGACTTCATCCGATTCCAGGAACAGTCGAAGACGCTCACTTCTCTCGCCGCGGCCGGCTTTGGAGAATTCAGCCTGAGCATCCATGGCGAGCCCGAGAAAGTATTCGGATATCGTGTTTCCAGCAACTTTCTGAAAGCGATGAACATCCAGCCCCTGTACGGGCGCGGATTTACGGCCGAGGAAAGCACACCCGGCCAGGGAACGGTCGTACTTCTCAGCCACGCGCTTTGGGACCGCATGTTTGGCCGGGATCCAGCCGCTGTCGGGCGTGAGATCCAGTTGGACGGGCGGGCGCACCGGATCGCCGGTGTGATGCCGGATCATTTCCGCTTTCCCGCCGCGGCCGAGTTGTGGGCGCCCCTGGAAATCAGCCAGGAATTGCGCCAGCAGCACGGCGTATTTCGGTATGAGGTCTACGGCAGGCTGGCGGAAGGTAAGCAAATTGGCGAAGCGGAAGCGGAGTTGAAGGCGCTCGCGGCGGCCATCGCCGCGGAACAGCCCCTGACTCACCGCAACCTGAGCGTGGCGGTGCGCAGCCTGGCTCACATCGCCAGCGGCGATTACACGCGCGAATACACCAGCATGATGCTGTACGGCGTCGGATTTCTGCTCCTGATCGCCTGTGCGAACGTAGCGAACCTGCAACTTGCGCGTACGGCAGGACGGGCCCGGGAGCTTGCCGTCCGCGCGGCCATCGGCGCGGGCCGCTGGCGCATTGTAAGGATGGTCTTTGCGGAAAGCCTGCTGCTCTCTGTGATTGGAGCTTTGGGCGGCGTCCTGCTGGCTTACTGGCTGGTGGACCTGATCCGGTCTTACATGCCCGCCGAGGTGGAAAGGTTCGTGCCCGGCTGGAGGCGCATGAGTGTCAATGCGGTTGTCCTGATGGCGACTGCGGCGGTGACGCTGGTTGCGGCTGTGCTCTCTTCACTGGCTCCGGTGTTCTTCGTGCTGCGCGCCGACGTGAACGCGGGATTGCGTGACGGATCGAGAGGCTCGACGGGCGGAAAGAAACGGTTGCGTTCCGCATTAGTGGTAGTGCAGACGGCCGTGTCGGTCGTGCTGCTGGTGGGCGCAGTGCTGATGGTGAAGGGCTTTCGCGCCGTTTCCGAATTGCGGCCGGAACGCGACGCCGGCCGTGTACTGACGTTCCGGGTCGCCTTGCCGGAGACTCGTTACGCGACGTCCGAGCAGATCGCGCGATTCCAGTCCGAGCTTCTGACGAAGCTCCAGACTGCCCCCGGCGTCGCGGAAGCAGCGATGGCCTCGAGCGTCCCGTATGCGCAACGCAGGTCGTTATCGCTTTTTCAGATCGAGGGCCAGATACGCAGTGAGGATCCCGATCCTGTGGCGATCACCCAGTCTGTGAGTGCGCAGTTCTTGACCGCGATGCGGATTCCAATGCTTCGCGGCCGCGCGATCACCGAGTCCGACGGAGCGGAAGCGCCGCGGGTCGTAGTGATTTCCGAGACACTCGCCAAGCGGTATTTCGGCAATACGGATCCCATCGGTAAACGCATTCGCCTGGGGCACAAGAAAGCCGATCTTCCATGGATGACCGTGGTTGGGGTCGCGGGGGATGTACTTTATGAGTGGACCGAGCGCGCGTTGCCGGCCGTGCTCTACAGGCCATACCGGCAGGCGCCGGTACGCGCGGCAGACTTTGTTTTGCGCGCTGCCGCTGGCGGCGCGGCAAGCCTGGTGAGCGCGGCTCGTGTGGCGGTGCGGGCGGTTGATCCGCAGCAGCCAATGTCGGATATCGCTCCGTATCCGAAGGTGGTCAGCGACTCACTCACCGGTTTGGCCTATGTCGCCTGGATGATGGGGACCTTAGGCGTGGTGGCCCTGTTCCTGGCCGCGATCGGCGTCTATAGCGTGATGGCGCATATCGCGTTTGAGCGTACTCGTGAAATGGGAGTGCGCCTGGCTCTGGGGGCCACGCCAGCCAGCCTTTTCGGCCTCATCCTGCAAAAGGGATTCCTACTGACCGGTATCGGCTTGGCCATCGGACTGGCTGGGGCGGCAGTGCTCGCTTGGATGGTCTCCGGCCTGATCTTCGGCGTGTCCACTCATGACCCGCTGGCCTTCGGCGGGGTCACCTTCGCGCTGGCCTTCGCGGCTTTCCTGGCTTGCTACCTCCCGGCGCAGCGCGCGATGAAAGGCGGCCCGCTACCGGCGCTCCGCTCCGAGTAACATGAGATTTCTATGATTTCGCTCCGTAATATCGAGAAGTTCTACCAGCAAGGACCGAACCGGTTCTATGTTCTGCGCCGCGTCAACGTCGACATCAGGGAAGGCGACTTCGTGGCGATCATGGGGCCGTCCGGGGCGGGGAAGTCGACGCTGCTCCACGTGCTCGGCATGCATGACACCGCTTGGACAGGCGAGTATTACTTCGCCGATCACGCGATTCACAAGCTGAATCGCAAAGACCGCCTGGAGATCTACAAGAAGTATTTCGGCTTCGTCTTCCAGAGCTACCACCTGCTCGACGATTTGACCGTGTACGAAAATCTCGAGATCCCGCTTTCCTATCGGGACGTGAAGAAGAGTGAGCGCGAAGGCATTGTGTGCGACATTCTCGACCGCTTTGCAATCGTCGGAAAGAAGGATCTTTTCCCGAATCAGTTATCGGGCGGCCAGCAGCAACTGGTCGGCGTAGCGCGCGCTGTCATCGCAAATCCGAAAGTCATTCTTGCCGACGAGCCGACGGGCAATCTCCATTCGAGTCAGGGTATCGAGATCATGGAGATGTTCAAGAAGCTGAATCAGGAAGGCACCACGATCGTAATGGTGACGCACTCCGAGACGAATGCTTCATATGCGAACCGCGTGATCCGGATTGTGGACGGCTGGATCGAGGGCGAAGTTTCGAACGCAGCCTAGGCAGCCTGCGCCGGAACGGCTCCAATCCACCCGCTGAAACTCACGCCCGGCTTAATGGCGGACCCTTTCGTCTTCCGGTCCGTTTTCGCCCCCTTCTTTCCCAAACGCGCCTGAAACCGGCGTGGTGGAGGGATATGGCTTGTCTCCAGGCCGGCGTTCGGCCGCTTGAGCTTGCCCGGCTGCAATTTCTTCCCTGCTCGCGCAAGTTGTTGTTGCGCTGGTCCTGCTCCTTATGTTTGCTCATACCTGGCAGACCGGGCGGGAAGGCAGAAGGCTACAGGCGGTATCCGGGTCAATCGAAGCTGAGTTCAGAGCCAGTGCCAAAACCGGTATTCCCTTCTTGACACGCGCATCGTTAAGGTGTCATAAAAGTGGCACTAGCAACTACGACTGCATTGGTTTGCTACTTGTAGCTACAGCCTTTCAGAAAAAACGATGACGGAGTGTTAGTGGCATGACATCGCAAACGAACTCTCGACGCACCTGGTTCGCCCTTTGGCTGTTGTTCCTTTCCGGCCTCTTGAGCGTTCAGCACCTACCCGCACGGGAAACGGCAGATCACTGGGTTGCAACTTGGGCAACGGCCCAACAACTCACCCCGAGCGCTTTCCCCGGTCGGGGCGGCGCACGGTCCGGCGCCCCGCAGGCGACCCCGCCCAATGCGCCAGGTGGACAGCCCGCCGCCGTGTCCTCAGGCGGCGACCGGAATACCCCGGCGCCGCAGGCAGCACAACGGCCACCACAGGTGGGAAGAGGTCCGGGACCCATGACCTCCAACATGCCCGCATCGTTTTCCGATCAAACCGTCCGCATGGTGGTTCATACGAGCATTGGAGGGCGGCGTGTGAGAATCGCGTTGTCAAACATGTTGAGTGCCCAGCCAACGGAAGTGGGAGCGGCTTACATCGGTATCCATAAAGGCGAAGGATCGGTGGTGGAAGGAAGCCATCGAGCCCTCACATTCGGGGGACTTCCAAGCGTGACGTTGCACCCGGGGGTTCTGACCGTCAGCGATCCCGTCGACCTGGAGTTCGCGCCGCTTTCCGACTTGGCTGTCTCCCTCTACCTGCCCCGGGAAACAGGCACGCCAACAAGTCACACGCTGGGATTGCATACGGCGTATGTCGCCACTGGAAATCAGGCGGGCTCGACTCTCATGACAGACACCACGAAGATGTACGCGTATGTGTGGTTGTCCAGCGTGGATGTCGCCGCAGCTCCCGGTGCGTTTACGATTGTGGCTCTGGGTGATTCGATTACCGATGGATTTGCGACGACTCGCGATGCAGACCGCGCCTGGCCTGCCTTGCTGGCGCGGCGGTTAAGCGCGAACAAGGCGACACGGCACGTGGCCGTCGTGAATCAGGGCATCTCCGGCAATCAGGTTCTGCGCGATGGCGCCGGGCTGAGCGCGCTGGCGCGAATGGATCGGGATGTTCACAGCAGACCGGGGGTGAAATGGGTGATCTTGCTGGAGGGCATCAATGACATCAACATCAGGGGACGTTCGGATGCCCCAAACGCTCTTACAGCGGAGGAATTGATCTGGGGCTACCGGCAGATTCTGGCGCGATGCCATGCGCACGGGATCAAGGTCATGGGCGCGACGATTACACCGGAGGAAGGTGTTTGGACCGCCTCGGAACGAGGCGAGAAGATAAGACTGGCCGTCAACGAATGGATCCGCAAGAAGGGGAACTTTGACGCCGTCGTCGACTTCGATGCCGTTCTTCGAGATCCCCAGCGTCCAGCCAGATTGAAACCGGAGTTTGACCCTGGCGACCACATACACCCCAATGATGCCGGCAATCAGGCGATGGCGGATGCGGTCGACCTCAGAATCTTCCGTTAGGGGCGTTCCGCATGGCGCTGCGGCGGCTTTTTCTTCTTGACACCTGGCAGCAGCGATATCGTAAGATTGAGCGAGCAGCTTGCCTATCTAATGTGCACAAGTTGTATTATCAGGATTGCAGAAGATGAAGTTGGGGATTTGCCTCGTAGTTGCGGCTGCCACGTTGGCCGCACAGACTCCGCCTCCCGCACAGGCCTCTAAACCGCGCGGTGGCAGAGGGATGTCGACGCCTGCAAACGCGCTGCGCTCGCCCGAGGTTCACGCGGACAGAACAGTGACGCTGCGCTTCCGCGCGCCAGATGCGACGAAGGTTGAATTGGTCGGCGAAATCATGCAGGGTCAGGGTCCCAAGCCGATGGAAAAAGACGAGAGCGGCATTTGGACAATAACCGTTGGCCCGCTGCCGCCCGAGATCTGGATCTACAACTTTCGTGTTCACGGGGTGGATGTCACCGATCCCTCGAATCCTGCGATCAAGCCCACGCCGCCGGGACAGGCGATGTCAAGTTTTGTGCAGGTGCCTGGAGAGGGACCAGCGTTCTACGACTCCCGTCCCGTTCCACACGGTGAAGTCCGGATGCGTCTTTACGAGTCGCAGGCCATGGGCGTGACAAGGTGGCTCTGGATATACACTCCGCCGAACTATGACAAGACCTCCGCAAAGTTTCCCGTCCTGTACCTGCTTCATGGCAACGGCGAGGCGCAGAGCGGATGGGTGATGAACGGGCGCGCGAACATCATTCTGGATAACCTGATTGCCGAACGCAAGGCGCAGCCCATGATCGTCGTGATGCCTCAGGGGCACGCTCTCCAGGGGGCGAATGTCGGTCCGTTGGTCCGAATCGCCGGCGAGACGGGAATGTTTTCCGAACGGTTTGAGAAGGACTTGATCGGAGACGTGATCCCATTGGTCGAGCGCGAATACCGGGTGTATCGAGACGCGGATCATCGTGCTATCGCCGGCTTATCGATGGGAGGCGGTCAGGCGTTGAGTGTCGGACTGAACCACATCGACACGTTCCGTTGGGTGCTCGGATTCAGCGCCGCGGTGGGTGGGCAATTTATGCCGGCGGAGAAGACGTTTGCGCAATTGCTCGCCGATCCGGCAGCGGCGAACCGGAAACTGAAACTGCTTTGGATTTCCTGCGGGAAGCAGGATTTTCTCTATCAGGCAAACAAGCAGGTCGCGCAGATATTTCAGGATAAGGGCGTTCGGCTGACCTACAAGGAAACTGAGGGCGCGCACGTGTGGAGCGTGTGGCGAAAGAATCTTGAGGAAACGGCTCAACTGCTGTTCGCGGCCCGGCGGGGAGCGGGCGCGGACGCGCGGTAGGTTCGTTCGGGACGTGTGAGAAGGGGCATGGCGATATTGGCGCCGGGCTGAAAGTCATGGCGGGAAAGGATTAGTGGAGCAACGTATGAGAAAGTTCGTTTTTCTGGCCTCTGTATTGCTGTTCGTGGCGCTGAGTGCTGGATACGCTCAAGGCGGCCAGGCCTTCTTGTTGAAGGCAGGTGCTGCAAAGGTGGATGTGACGCCAGCCGAAAGCGAATTGCCGAAGACCTACGAGGGTATACACGACCGCATCTATTCGCGCGCGATCGTCATCGATAACGGCGTCACGCGCGCCGCGCTGTTGACGCTGGACGCGGGTGGAATGGGGGATCAACTCTGGCTCAACGTGACAAAGCGGGCCGAGGCGGAACTTCGCATACCCGCGAAGCACATTCTGATGACGGCGACGCATACGCATAGCGTTCCCCGCGGCCCGGGCGCCTCAGTTGAAGAGAAGGTCTTTCAATCGCTCAAGGCGGCCACGGAGAAACTGCAACCCGCACGCGTCGGCTACGGCACGGGTGTCTCCTACCTGAACGTGAACCGCAACATCATTGATCCGAAAACGCGTCGCTGGTGGGAAGGTCCCAACTACGAGGGTCCATCCGACAAGACCGTTGCGGTGATCAAGTTCGAAACCACCGCGGGCGAGCCGATAGCGGTCTACTACAACTACGCCATGCATGCCGTTATAGTCGGGCAGCTCGACAAAGTCAGCGGCGACGCGCCCGGCGCGGCGTCCCGTTATATCGAAGACTCTTTCGACGACAAGATCGTAGCCCTGTGGTCGACCGGAGCGGCAGGCGATCAGAATCCGATCTACTTCCAGCAGACCTACGACCTTCGCGAGATCCGGATCAAGGAGTATGCGAAGCGCGGTGAGGACATCAGCAATTCCATGCCCCCCGGCGGCCAGGGATTGAACAAGAGTGATCCGACCGTAGCCCGGCTGATGAACCAGCAGAAACAGATGATCCTATCGATGGGCCAGTTCCTGGGTGAAGAAGTGATGCATGTCATGCGCGGGATGGAGCGGACACAAGCTGCTGCCCGGATCTTCGGCAACCAGAAGTCGGTGAGTTGTCCAGGACGGCAACGAACCGACGCCGGCCGCGCGGGTTATCCCGGAACCTACAAGGATGCGGATCCTATCGAACTTCGCCTCAGCCTGTTGATGATCGGCGACATTGCGATCGGGGGCGTGAATGGTGAGGTGTTCAACCTGATTGCCCAAAGGCTCAAGAAGGAATCACGGTACGCCCGGACCATGATGGCGACGCTGACAAATGGGATGGCGCGTTCCGGCTATATCCCCAACGATGCCGCTTTCGGCTACAACACGTTCGAGGTGATTTCGTCCCGCCTCAAGCCTGGTTGTGCCGAGAACGCGATTGTCAATGGACTTCTCGATCTGATGGACGAAGCGGGCGGTGGCAGTTAATGAAGAATGTGCTCTTATCTCTGATCGCAGCATCACTGCTGCTGTTGACCCAGGCGCAAGCCCAGCTGGTGGATGAGTTCAACGCTCCTCCGTCGAATTGCTGCCTTGCGATGACGGCGAAGTCCCTGGCCGATCAACTGCAGGACTGGAATCAACTCGGCCGTTACAGGCTGGCGAATCTGGAACTTAAGAAGCGGCCCGTGGAACCTGGCCGGGTAGTGTTCATGGGCGACTCGATCACCGATCTCTGGCGGCTTGAGGAGTACTTCCCCGGCCAGCCCTACGTGAATCGCGGGATCGGCGGGCAGACCACGCCGCAGATGCTGGTGCGAATGTACCCGGACGTTCTCGAGTTGAAGCCGGAAGTGATGGTGCTTCTGGCCGGCACGAACGACATCGCACGCAATACCGGTCCGTCGACGCAAGAGATGATTCAACACAACATCATGGCGATGACGGAGCTGGCGCAGCACCATGGCATCAAGGTCATTCTGTGCTCGATCCTGCCGGTCAGCGATTATCCGTTCCTGGCCCAGCAGAGCGGCCGTGCGCCGCAGCCTCCGGCTAACCCGGGAGGCGGCCCGGGACGCGGCCCGTTTGTCAGGCAACGGATGACGATTGGACGTCCCCCCGCCGACATTGTGAAGCTGAACACGTGGATGAAGGAATACGCGCAACGCGTCAAAGCGACCTACCTGGATTACTTTTCCGCGCTGGTTGATGAACGTGGCTGGCTCAAAGAAGGTCTTGCGAACGACGGCCTGCACCCTAATGCCGAAGGGTACAAGATCATGGCGCCGATGGTAGCGGCGGCTATTCGCGACGCCCGCCGCTAAAGGTCAGTTCGGCGGAATTCTCCACTCGGTATCGCCGGCCTGCTCGGACGGTTTTTCCTTGCCGCCGGAAGACCGGCGTACCACCAGTCTGAAGTTCAACGCGATATCCCGGCCGGGGAAATGAGGGTGCTGCAGTCGCTGCACCATGGTCTCAATCGCGGTGGCTCCGATTTCGGTACAGGGTTGGTGGATCGTCGTCAAGGGCACGGGAAGCAGGCTTGCGTACTTCACGTCGTCAAGCCCGGCCATGCGGATTTTCTGAGGAACAGGAATCCGCAGTTCGAGCAGCGCCTTCATCACGTGCGCCGCGGTGAAGTCATTCGCGCACACGATGGCGTCAGTCCGGGTTTCCTTGACCATCCGCTGTACCAAGGAAGTGTCCCAGGGGTCGAATCGCCGGATCATGTCAGGCTTGAAGTCGATTCCGTGGTCAAGAACCGCTTCGCGAAAGCCTGCCACACGGGCATCTACAGTTGGCGCTGAGCCCTGCCGGCACACAAAGACAGGCCGCTTGGCGCCGCCGCGGATTAAGTGCTCAGTGATAACGTACCCGGCGCGGCGGTTGTCGATACCAACCAGATCGTACTGGCTTCGTTTCGGATAAGGCACCAGATCCCGGTCCAGCAGGACAATCGGAATGCCGGCGCGTTCCAACTTCTCCGCAATGGTCCTGTTGATGGCGTCCTTCTCAGGCGTGAGTTCCAACGGTGCGAAAAACACGCCCGACACCTTCTTGGCAATCAACTGGCGGCACAGCGAATCGACATCTTCAACGTCCGTCCCCGAATCCGCCAGAGACTTCCCCCACAGCAGGGCATGATGCCCGGCTTCTTTCGCTTCGGCCATGCCCCGACAGATCGGTTCGAAGATCTCGGTGCGCCCTAGTTCCGGGATCAACAGCCCGAATGTGTATCCCTTCACCGAACTTGGACTGACATAGCTTCCCGACCCGGCGCGCCGCTCGATGAGGCCCGTGAGTTGCAACTCGCGCAGTGCGCGATTTACTGTTACGCGCGACGTGCCGAAGATCTTGACCAGTTCGTGCTCACTGGGAAGCCTTTCACCTACTGTGTACTTCCCGGAAGCAATTGCTTCCTTAAGACTGTCGAGGACTTGACGATACTTGGGTGTCTTGCCGTCTGATATCGGCACAACCTGATGATACAACTCAGACGAGTTGCATTTCCATCTTTCACGCACGGCACGGGGCGCGGGCAGCGGCGGCGGCAACAGCCGTCAGGCGCTGTGGTACTGCGTGCGGTCCAACAATCTCAGCCTCTCGGCCGTGGGCTGATAGATCGAGTTCAGCAGGCACAAGGCGAACAGGAGCGCCGCAAACAACGTTGCCAGGAGGAATCCGTATTGAGGGCCCCCCAAAGCATCGCTCACGGCTCCCATGGCGAGTGGCCCGACCGCCGCGGAAAGGCACGTGAAAAAGAGGATTACTCCCGAAACTGCGCCGTGCTCTGACTTCGGAAAGCAACTAATCCCTTTGGAGTTGATTGTTGGATAGATCACCGACATGAAGAGTCCGGAGAAGGGAAGCAGGTAAATTGCCAGGCCGGCTCCGCCTATGGCCGCCCCGGCGAAGCATAGAAGGATCGCAGCGCTGAAAATTGTCAGGACGGCACTCCAGGAGTAGCGGTTGAGGACCCAAGCGCCTACAAACCTCCCGCCACAACGTAGGAAGAAGAAGATTGCGATGCTGTAGGTTGCCAAGAACCCAGTCTGGCCTGCAAGCAAGGTCGGCATCCAGACGTACACTGCACATTCAGTCGCTACATAAAGGAACTCGCCTAACGAGAAGCCGAGCGCGTACGGATTTTTCAACATCGCTAACGTATGCCCGAAATCGGCTGGTTCCTCGGTGGTGCGGACCGCGCTCGGGTAGCGCGCCGCCAAGGCAATCAGAACGAGCAGCGCGCACATCGAGCCCGCGATCACGTAAAGCCACTTCCAACTCACGCCATCGGCCAGCAGTTTCGATAACAGCGCCGGGCCGATGATCGATCCCACGCCAAAAAAGCCCTCCACCATGTTCATGATTGACGTATGTTCCGTAGTGGATCGTGAGATATCGCCAATCAAGGCAAGAGCGCCGGTTTTGAAAACTCCAATGGAGATTCCGGAAATCGCCAGGAGTACGACAAAGAACCCAAACGAGTTCCCGGCGGCGATCATGAAGGCATCGATCGCAAACGCAGCCAGGCCGAGCACGATTGTGGTCTTGCGCCCCAGCCTGTCAGCAAGAAATCCGAGAAAGAATCCGGCCAGGGCAATGCCAGCCATGGTGGCGTAATGAAAAGCGCCCGCGGCAGTCATACTCAAGCGAAACTGCTTGATGATCTCGGGAATGATAATGCCCACCGAATCGGTCGTCATGGCGAACATCATGAACATCAGAAACGTGAGAGCTTTGATTGCGGCCAGATCGGTCCGCATCTTCTTCGTCGCCGGTTGTGACATTGATCCCTCCTGCAGATCCTGGCTAGAAAATCGCGCTTGCCCCCGCCGCTCGAGCCACCGGCAGGATCGACGAGCCTGCCGGAGTCGAGTATTCGATCGTCGCCGCTGCCGGTTCTGACAGGTCTACTTTCAAGCGCGCAAATGAATCTGCCGCTTCCCAGGCCATCTGTAACTCTCCATTCCGGCATTGAGGCAGATTGAATGTGCCGCCAAAAGCCGGATGCGTATTGCGAAACCGGATGAGATTCATTAGTTGGCGGACCACAGGCCGCGCGATTGCCGCCTCGATCTCGGCGGCCGTGTAGTAATGCCGGTTGATGTCGCGGCCCACGGACGTGCGAGCCAGTAGGTCCATGTCATTCGAGCCCGCGAACAGCCCGGTGTAGTACACCTGCGGAATTCCTGGAGAAAAGAACTGGATTGCGCGGGCGGCAAGATATTCTTCATCCCGGCGGCCTAGTGCGTCGTAGAAAGTGCAGTTGACCTGGTACAGATCGAGGTTGCTGGCAGCGGCGCCCGTGGCCATGCGGCTCTGCCCGAGGCTCCGGTCGTGAATCGTCTCAACCAGGCTGTCGATCTCCTCCGGCGGCAGCAGCCCCGGCCGGTTCAAAGGATCGCGAGCATCCGCGCCGACGTCAATCACGCCGATCCCGTCATGCGTGTCAAGCACGGTGATCGCGTTGCGCGGGCTGAGGGAAAGCCATGCCTTCAAGGCGTGAGCGTCTTTGCGGAACAGCGTGTGCAGCACCAGAGGCGGTAGCGCGAAGTCGTAAACGCGGTCCACCCGGCGTGCAATCTCCACTTGGTCCATATAGTAGCTGTGGACCTCCACCAGGACTTCCATGCCGAGTTGATGAGCCCGCTCGGTCAGTTCCGAGATATAACGGAATGTCTCCGGAATCATGAAGCAACTGGTGCCTGCCCGCTTGATTGCATATCCGACAGCATCCAGGCGAATCAGGCGCACGCCCGCCCGGTGGAACTGGCCAAGAATCGACTCTATGTAGACCTTGCCTTGCGCGCTCTCTACGTCGATATCGATTTGTTGCGGCGTAAACGTTGTCCATAGCAAGCGCTGCTCGCCGTTCTGCATGCGCATGTAGGTCAACGGAAGGCCCGGACGTGGACGGTAAACGCCAAGCAGGTCGGCCTCGCGTGCGCCGTCCGGAAACACGCTGTCCAAGGTGAGGAAGAGTCCGGCGTACTCCGACTTGCTTCCGCGGGCGGAGAAGTCTAGAAACTGCGGCGATTGCGCCGAGACGTGGTTGACGATGAGGTCGGCGGTAATCTCAACGGCGTCACCGAGTTCTCGCAGGTCATCCCATGAACCCAGACGTGGATCGACTTGTGTGTGATCGATCGGGTCAAACCCCGCGTCTGCACCGTCGATCGGGTAGAAGAAAGGCAGCAGATGAACGCCGCCGAACAGGCCGCTCAGCGGTCCCTGAAGCAACTCGCGGAGTTGGGGGATGCCCCCGCCGGCGATCCGGTCAACGTAAGTTATCAGTTGGACTTTGTTATTCATGAGAACCTCGACGGCTGGCTTGCCCGGAGTGGTGATGGTCCGGTGCCGGCGCCGGTCCTCGGGCGGAAGTTCATGTGTTGATCGCCTCCGCCAAGCTCCATTCCGGAATTGCTCCAGCGCGACTCGCGATCAACCCGCCAAGCCGGTTTGCGAAGCGCGCCACCTGGGAAGGAGGCCACCTTTTGGTCAGCCCGTACATTGCCGCTGCGGCGAACGCATCACCCGCCCCTACCGTGTCGACGACCCGGATTGTTTCGCCGGCCACCTGAACGAACTCGGCGCCATCAAACACAGCGCAACCGCGATCTCCCGACGAAACACACACAGCGCTCCAACCAAAACGGGCCAGGGCGGCGCGACAGAAAGGATCTACCTCGCAGGGTATGCCGAGATGCCTCCCCACCGTGCGCGCTTCGTCTTCGTTGAGCTTGACTACATTGGCGGCCGCGAGCAACTCGGTGACGAGTTCCAGCGAGTCCCAGCCGGGCCGCAGGTTCACATCGTAGAAGCGCACCGCCCGTGGCATTGC
>Ga0073934_10007501_pt1 | contig 15134 bp, 11 predicted proteins | sample LarsenN4metaG_FD_76834 | JGI IMG/M metagenome (GOLD analysis project Ga0073934, IMG submission 76834) | Hot spring sediment bacterial and archeal communities from British Columbia, Canada, to study Microbial Dark Matter (Phase II) - Larsen... ...
ATCAGCGCATTTTGGGGGACGAGAATTTTGTTATGAAGATGAAGAGGGAGTTTTTCAGCCATGAGCGTGAGAAAACCTTTGATTTCCAGGAGATTAGGAAAAAGATTCAATCGATTGTGGAAGCAAGATGTAGGGAGTGTAACGTGCAAATTCAGGAGCTTCAGATGGCTAGTCGAAGAAAACAGGTTGCGGCAGTGCGTGCGGGGATTGCCTGGCAACTGGTGAATGAACTTGGAGTCTCTCTTAGAGAGGTTGCGTATCATTTGGGCGTTTCTTCGTCAGCTATTTCAAAGATGTTGAATAAGAAGAGTTTACAGAGTGTGGAAACCGATTAGGATTATTCAATTTATTCAACCCCGTCCCCCTATCTTCTTGTTAGGAAGTTATTAAGGAACCCAGGATGATCATCATCCAAACGGCAAAGCTTATTGCCATGCAGATCAATAGTCGCTTCCTTGAAGAAGCGATGGCTTCGTGGTTTTTCCTTCTAAGTCTGATGATTTCGATTTCGCTCACTTGTGGCTCCTTTTTCCAAGAAATGGAGAAGCGATGAGACAACTTGATCCAAAAATGCAAGCGGTGTGCCACCTCTCATTTTGACATGAGTTAATCACTGTTGACCGCATTTTATCTGAGGCACAGAAACACGCGTATTTCTTTCATAGCTGCTTGTCCTTTTTTGTCGAGGTCCTTGGAGAGACAAACTGGGGAAGAGTTTGGGGAGCGAAGAGAAATGGTGGGCGCTACTGGATTTGAACCAGTGACCTCCTGCGTGTGAAGCAGGCGTTCTCCCCCTGAACTAAGCGCCCGTTTAAAATTTATTTTATAAGACTCTTCTAAAAAGTCAATCCTATAATCACTGATCCATGATGTAACTCAGGGCTTCAACCCCGATGCATCAACCCTGGACGGTTGAGTTACTCAATTTCGATTCTGTCACCCCAGATACCTCTCCAGCAACATCCATTGAATCGTATCCATCAATCGTTTCGCCCCCCGCTCTTTTTGCAAGGCTCGGATACCACAAATGATGCAAACCGAGAGGGAGTCCGACTTTTCCATTTTCCTCACATTTTTCATCGTGGGGTTGGCCAATAATTTTGTCCTGAGCCCCCTGATGAATTTGTGCAGATCCAAGAAAATCGGAAAGAGCGGGCTTTGATCGATATGTCCGGATGCAGGGTCGAGTCCCTTCCTTACCCCTGTTTCCAATGCGAGGGACCAAGAGTCAAGCCTCGCCTCCTCGATCTCGCCCCTTAACACACTCAGGATGTCCGTCTGTTCAATATTCCACTTCATGATCTCATCGATGAGTTCATCGTAGGTTCGTGTCTCTATGGTGTTTGGAGCCTTGCGTCCACCCCTCAACCCCTGTCCACCGCCTTTTAAGAAATCGAAAAATCCCAACAGGTCCTCCTGTACAGTCTTTTTTTATAGTATCAAAGCTGACCAAACTGTCAATAGTCCCGCCCCTATTCCTTTTCTACCTGACACAACAGTGCTTTAAATACCGGAAATCCTGAAATGGGATCCCGGTTTTCCGGATCGGTCAGTTCGTTCACATTCGCCTCTCTCCACGCCTGGGGTTGAAGGGGCCCTCCTCCTCCCATATTGGCCTCAATGACACCCCTGAGGATTCGCTCCGTCACCTTGGCGTAAAAGGGAACTTTTCCTCTTTTTGTCTTTACCCAGACTCTGTCTCCCTCCCGAATCCCTCTCGGTTCTGCATCTTCAGGATGAATGAGAATATTAGGTCTGTCTTGAAGTTTCAGAAGCCCCGGAATATTGAGGTGCTGGCTACGAAATGCAGATTGAATTCGGGTTCCCGTGGTGAGGACGAGCGGAAATTCTCTTGCCAATTCCGGTGAGCCAATCGGACCTTCAGAGGGTTCCTGATAAATCGGGAGCGGTTCGTAGCCATATTTTCTTAGAAGCTCTGACGCAATCTCGAATTTCCCTGAAGGAGTATCAAATCCAGGCCTCTTGTCTTTCCGAAGAATCCCATTCTTGTATTTCTCGTAAACCATGGGAGAGGTGGGAAAGGAGATTCCCTCCGGTTGCGACTTTAACTGCTCAATCGTGACCGAGGACTTCTTCAACACAAACTCCAACATTGCCTCTTCGGATTGCGGATAACGGTCCCCATAACCTAATGCGTTGGATAGTTGCGCCAAAATCAGATAGTCATTCCTCGCCTCACCCACCGGAGGGATGATCTTCTCTCGAAAAGAGAGATGTCCTGGATAACGCTTATAGGAAGTGATCTCAAACATGGTTGTGGCAGGCAGGACAACATCCGCATAGAAGGCTTCATTCGTAAGGAAGCGATCCATAACAATGAGGGAGTCCAGTTTTTCAAAACAGCGCCTCCATTGCCCTGGATCAGGAAAAGCGGTGAGGACGGACCCCCCAAGAACAAGCAACCCCTTTATGGGATAAGGATCACCTTTCATGATCGCCCGCGGAACTTCCGAAAAATGCCCGCTCTTATTTAGATCACAGTAAAGCCGATAACGATCTGACCCAATGGGCGGTTTTCCCTTGGGTGGGTCCATGCGGTTTCTCTGAACGGGAGAACCCTGAGGCATTTGAAAAACAAGACCCCCGGGTCGATCAAGGTTTCCTGATAGGGCCCACAGGGTGAGAAGAGCACGGATATTCTGGACCCCGCTGTTTGTATACTCCAGGCCCGTATGGAGGAGTAAAGAGCTTGCGGGCTTTGCCAAAACCTCTGCCAGTCTTTCAATCTTCTCAGCTTTCACCCAGGTGATCTTCTCCACTTCGGATGGAGAAAATTTTCGAACGTACTCTCTCAGCTCTCCAAACCCAAGCGTCCAGTCATCGGCAAAGGCGGTGTCATAGCATCCTTTTTCGATCATCACGTGAATCACCCCAAGGGCTAAAGCCCCATCGGTTCCGGGCCTGATTCCAATCCATTCATCGGCTTTTTCTGCTGTATACGTCTTAAGAGGATCGATTACCACCACTTTGGCTCCCCGGTCTTTGGCCTCCAATATTTTTTTCAGGTTGATCGGTGGGGAATCGGTTGCTGGATTCGCGCCCCAAACAAAGATCCGGTCACTTCTCTCAAAATCCGCAAAGAGATGATCGAAGGAGGTTCCAAAGGTAGCCACAGGCGCGATGACTCGGTGAGCATTATTACATAGGGAACTGCAACTGAAGGTATTGGGCGAACCCAGGGGAAAGAGGAAGTTTGAACAGATGGTGTCATAGGCCCCAGTAGAAAACATATCCAGTAAAGACTGTTCGAAGCCCCCTCTGCCAGAATAGATCGCCATGGACTCCGGCCCATATTTAGCCACAACTTCTTGAATAAGGCGGGCGGAAAGCTCATAGGCATCGGTCCAGGAGATCTTTTTGAGCTTCCCTTCGCCCCGCTTTCCAACTCGTTTCATGGGGAAGCGTAACCGATCAGGGGAATAGATGATCTCTTCGGCATGAACCCCCCGAGTACAGACAATCCCTAACGGATGGCCTTCCATCGGTTTGATTTGATGCAGCCGCCCTTCTTTCATCACGATCTTAACCCCACACCCTGACGGACAGATCCCACAGAGCCCCTTCTTCAGTTCACCCTCTACCACTTGCTGACCTCCCTACGAGAAATTTTAGTCTTTTATAACAGCTAATTTGATGAAAGGCTACCTTTCTCTTGGATCGTGATATCTCTCCGAAAAAATGATTGACAATAAAGACACCATGAATATAATACTGGCTCTGGTATAAGGGTCATCGCCATGGACATAAAGCGGGATTATTATGAGGATATAGAGCTCTTCAAGAGCGGGACAATCCTCTTTTGGTCTATCGTCTTCCTGGTCTTCCTGGGGATTTTACCGTGGCTCATCACCAAGTATCACCTTCTCGGGCTATCCATCTATATTGTCAATCTCATCACCATCCATGCCATCGTTGCCATTGGTCTCAATATCTTGGTGGGATATACAGGCCAGATTTCGATGGGCCACGCAGGATTCTTCGCCATCGGAGCCTTCACAACGGTCTTCCTCAAATTGAAGGGGGGACTCCCCTTCCCAATAGCCCTTCCTGTTGCGGGATTCATTTCATCCGCCTTCGGATTCCTCCTGGGGCTTCCCGCCCTTCGCCTAAAGGGACCCTATCTGACCATCGCCACGCTCGGGTTTGGCATGACGATCACCACCATTATCAAGCACATGGAATTCTTTGGCGGAAGGATGGGACTTCAAGCTCCAAAGCTCTATCTCTTTGGAACTCCGATGAAGGATATCCATCTCTATTATATGATTATGATCATTGCTGTGGTCATGGTCATCGGTGCCGTGAAGCTGATCAAGACGAGGGTGGGCCGCGCCTTTATTGCTATTCGAGATAGCGATATCGCTGCCGAAGCTATGGGAGTCAATCTCACCTATTATAAGACCCTATCCTTTGCAGTGAGCGCCTTTTACACGGGGATTGCAGGCGGTCTCTACGCTTTTATTCTTGGTTTCATCAATCCTGAGAGTTTCCATCTGATCATGTCGATCACCTTTTTGGCTATGGTCGTTGTGGGAGGACTCGGATCGATCATGGGTTCAATCTGTGGAGCGGTTCTCATGACGTATCTCGACATTAAACTCCAGGCAATCCAGGATATCCCCGCGATCGGACCTGCTCTGGTCACTTTTTCGCAAAAATATATGTCCATTGGAGGAATCTCCAATATTGCAGTCATTGTTTATGGGTTGATCATGATTCTGATTGTGCTTTTCGAACCCTTGGGGATCTTCGGGTTCTGGATTCGGACCAAGAAGTACTGGAAGACATGGCCCTTTTAAAACACGGTTCGGAGTAATTTAGTTCGGAGTTCGGAGAATTTGGTTTTGAAACTCTGAACTCTAAACTCCGAACTCATAACTCACTCGGGAGAGTGCAATGTTTGGTCAGCTCATTGTCAGTGGTTTGGCGGTTGGAGCGTGCTATGCCCTCCTCGCTATTGCCATGGTCATTATCTACAAGACCTCCGATGTTTTAAACTTCGCGCAGGGAGAAATGGCCATGGTCAGCATCTTTGTGGCTTACACCCTTCTGGATGCCCAGCATGTCCCTTTCCCCTGGGCAGTGGTTCTCACGTTCATCTTCGCCATTTTTCTTGGCATCTTCTTCGAGATCGTCTTTTTGAGGCAGGCCAAGGACCCAAACATCTTAGGGTTGATCATCATTACCCTTGGGTTCGAAATGATTCTCATGGGATTTGCTGGGTGGAAATGGGGACCAGACCAAAGGTCATTTCCTTTTCCTGTTTCGAATATCGAGGCGTATAATTTCAGTGGGTTAATCATCAGCAAGATCAACTTCTGGACCATTTTGATCTGCCTGATCCTCATGTTCGGGCTCTTCTTTTTCTTCCGTTATACAAAATTGGGCACAGCCATGAGGGCCACGCAACAGAACCAGTTAGCAGCCCGTGTCATGGGGATCCGGACCAAGTGGATCCTCTCTTTCACGTGGGCCCTTAGTTCTTTGGTTGGGGCCGTCGCCGGCATGCTCATCGCTGCGGTCGGGGTACTGGATCCTCCCATGATGATGGATCCCCTCTTGAAGGGTTTTGCTTCTGCGGTCTTAGGAGGAATGACAAGCCTCCCCGGGACGGCGGTGGGAGGGGCGATGTTGGGGATTATTGAAAACCTTTTCGGCGGGTATGTTTCTTTGGCCTTCAAATCCGTTGTTGCCTTTGCCATTATTGTTTTAATGTTGTGCATCAGACCGAGCGGGCTTTTGGCAAAGCATTATGTGAAGAAGGTGTAAATTCGTGGACTGGCATCTTTAAGTCTGAGAGTTTATCTCAAACATCTGAGAGCAATCGCGTCATGCTGAACTTGGTTTAGCATCTGATATCGTCCAAGAGCTGAGATCCTGAAACGAGTTCAGGATGACTGGTACAGAAAATTTTGAATATTTCCTGGTAAAAATCCAAGAAAGGAGGAGAGGAAAATGCTGAAGAGAACTTTGGTATTTCTGTGTGTGGCGATTTTAGGTATTTTCTTGATCTCTACCCCGGGCTCGGCTCAGAAGGTTCGCGGAGTTACAGATACCGAAGTCCTGATTGGACAGTGGGGACCCCAGACAGGGCCAGCCGCTCCCTGGGGCGCTGTGGCTCGCGGAACAGACTTGTTGGTCAAGATCATAAACGAAGAAGGGGGAATCCATGGGAGAAAGTTTAAGTACTTTCTTCGGGACGATTCCTATCAGCCAGCGAAGACCAAGGCCATTGCTAAGGAGTTCGTTGAGCAGATTGGCGTATTCGCCGTGGTGGGAGGAGTAGGTGTTGCAACGGGGATGACGGCTCGGGATTATTTGATGGAAAACAAGGTCCCCTGGTCCGGTCCGGTCACCGGTGTTTACGAATGGATTACTCCAATTCAAAAATACCTCTTCGCCATCTATCCTCTCTATGATGATGAGGCGTTCAACCTGACGGGCTATCTTTATGAAAAATTGGGTTATAAAAAGATCGCCATGTTCTACCAGAATGATGACTATGGAAAGCAAGGCGTAATGGGCGTGGAACGGTATCTCCTAAAACATAAGATCAAACTTGTTGAAAAGGTTTCCGCTGAAGTGACCGATCGGGACCTAAGCACCCATGCTCTTAAACTGAAGAATTCCGGAGCAGAAGCGGTCATTATGTGGACCATGCCCACCCATGCGGCGTTGATTTTGGCTGAAACGGCTAAAATCGGTTTTAAACCGCAATGGGCAACCAGTAACACCCTTTCTGATTCCGCCCTAATGATGCAGATTACAAAGGGTTTATGGGCTGGGATGATCACCTCATTTTTCGGCGAATTGCCTGATTCCAATCACCCTCTTATGGTGAAATATAGAGAATGGCATAAGAAATTGGCGCCTCAGGAGAGATGGGGAGTTTTTTATTATGCCGGAATCATCTTTGCTGAGCCATTTTTTGAAGGGGTCAGGAGGGCCGGAAGGAACTTGACGGAAGAAACATGGATTAGCGCCATGGAAACGTTGAAGAATTGGCAAGGCATAGGTCCTCCCATCAGCTATTCCAAACCCAACCACCCTATTGATAGGCAAGGCGGGAAACACGTCTTTTACGGAAAGGTCAAACCTGACGGAAACATCCAAAGGCTGACGGACTGGATGCAGATCACGAAGTAGGAGGTAATCGCATAGCGCATAGCGAAAAAATGATTACAAATAGGGGAGGCTGATGCCTCCCCTACCCCTATTTCGACATGCATTTCGTAGGGAACCCCTCAGTGCCTGCCTGCGGTAGGCAGGGGTTCCTTAAACGGGCAGCCACTGAGGACCGCCCCTACAATCGAACTACTACCACCTGCAAGCTGGTGGATTCTCTACCGACTGAAGTCGGCGTAGGGAAAAACAAATCAGCCCAGAAATTCTCACGAGGGAAAACCGAAGAAACTGCACACCGTGTGCATACTAAAGTCTTCGCCTAAAGGCAAGGGTTTTCCTCCCCGAGTGAGACAATAAGACAGATGGATCCTATTCTCAAAATAGAAAAATTAACGATTTCATTTGGTGGAATCAGGGCTCTAACCAACGTAAGCTTTGAAGTTGAGAAGGGGTCCATCTATTCGATCATTGGCCCGAATGGGGCCGGAAAGACCACGATCTTCAACTGCATCACTGGGATCTATCCTCCGGACTCCGGAAAAATTTTCTTTAGAGGAGAAGAGATCACTTATCTCAAACCCTATCTGGTGGCCAAGAAAGGAATTGCCCGAACTTTCCAGAATATTGAACTCTTCTCTCATATGAGCACGATGGATAATCTCTTGTTAGGCCGTCACCTGCACATGAAGACAGGGGTCTGGCGAGGTGCCACCTTTATTTACAAGGGTTCAAAGGCAGCCAGAGAAGAGGTGAAACACAGAGAGAAGGTTGAGCAGATCATTGACTTTCTCGAATTGCAGGCCGCAAGAAACCAGTTTGTCGTAAACCTTCCTTATGGAACTCGAAAGCTTGTGGAACTCGGGCGCGCCCTAGCCTTGGAACCCGAGCTCATTCTTTTGGACGAACCCTCGGCAGGAATGAATATGGAGGAAAAGGGGGATCTCATGTTCTCGATTCAGGATATTCGGGACGACCTCGGGATCACCGTCCTCCTTGTCGAACATGACATGAATCTCATCATGGATGTCTCGGACAGAATCTTAGCCTTGAATTACGGAGTCAAAATAGCCGAGGGCTTACCGGATGAAATCCAGAAGCACCCGGAGGTTCTAAAGGCTTACCTGGGTGAAGAGGAAAAGGTTGCTTAAGGTTAAAAACATTGAGACCCTTTACGGATTGATCATGGCCATCCGAGGAGTATCCCTGGAGGTGCAGGAGGGCCAGATCGCTGCCATCCTCGGAGCCAATGGCGCAGGAAAGACCACTATCCTGAAAACGATCATGGGGCTTTTGGAGGACCAACCCGATAAAGGCACGATTGAATTTCTGGGGAAGAGGATTGATGGCAAAGATGCGGAGGAGATCGTTCACCTGGGCATTTCCTATGTGCCAGAAGGAAGGGAGGTCTTCCCTGAACTGAGCGTGGATGAGAACCTGAGGATGGGGGCTTACACCCGGAAGGATAAGAAAGGGGTGAAAGAAGATTATGATCGGGTGATCACCCATTTTCCTGTCCTTGCCCAGAGAAAAAACCAGTGGGCAGGAACCTTGAGCGGTGGGGAACAGCAGATGCTCGCCATCGGCCGGGCATTGATGACAAGGCCCAAACTTCTGATGATGGACGAGCCTTCCTTGGGACTCTCCCCTCTTCTCGTTCGGGAGATCTTCGGAATAATTAAGACCATCAATAGTGAGGGGACGACGATTCTTTTGGTTGAGCAAAATGCAAAGATGGCATTGAAGATCTCCAACTATGGATTTGTTTTAGAAAACGGAAGGATCGTGGCCGCCAATACCCCGAATATCCTTTTAGAGGATGAAGATGTGAAAGAGTTCTACCTGGGTATTCGATCAGAGGAATCGGTGAAAGGATACCAGAGGTGGAAAAAGAAGAAAAGGTGGCGTTAAACGTAGGGAACGCATATATGCGTTCTCTACATCATCCTGACCGATACATCTTTTCGATGATATCCTTATAAGTCTCATTGATGAACTTTCGCTTGACCTTCATGGTAGGCGTGACTTCGCCATCTTCCTCATAAAGCTTCTTAGGGATGATCGTAAATTTTTTCACCTGCTCCACCTGGGCAAGCGTCTTGTTGACCCGATCCACCTCTTTTTGAATCAGTTGTTTAATCTCCGGAGCCTGAGTGAGGCTTGAATAGGTGCCGAATTGAATCTTATGATCCTGGGCATATTTGATGACATTTTCTTCATCGATAGCAATTAAAGCGACAAGATATTTTCTCCGATCCCCAATCACGATCGCATCATTGATGTAGGGACTGAACTTAAGCTGATTTTCGATATTCTGAGGGGCGATATTCTTTCCCCCTGCCGTAATAATCAGATCTTTCTTCCGGTCGGTGATCCTTAAAAACCCATCCTCATCTAACTCTCCCACATCTCCTGAATGAAGCCACCCATCCTTGAGCGTCTCAGCTGTGGCGTCAGGATTCTTAAAATAACCTTTGAACACACCAGGGCTCCTGACCAATATCTCTCCATCGGGAGCAATCTTTACCTCCACACCGGGCAGGGGTTGTCCAACTTTACCGATCTTAAGTTTTCCTTTGCGACTGACGGTCGTCACCCCTGTCCCTTCGGTCTGACCATATCCCTCAATGAGGGGAAGGCCGATCGCATTGAAGAATTTTAGCACATCCGGTGAAATGGGCGCGGCTCCGGAGTAAGCGACTCGGACCCGATCGAATCCTAATCTTTCCTTTAGCTTCCGAAAAACAGCCACGTAGGCGGCCAAGTAAGCCAACTTCAAGTAAACGGGAACAGGCTTAAAGTTCATGGTCAGCCCAGCATATTTCATCCCAATGCCCATGCAGGCCTTGAAGACCTGACGCTTAAACCAAGTGGCATCGGACATCCGAATCATGATCCCCGAGGCGTATTTTTCCCAGATGCGGGGGACACCACAGGTGACCGTAGGGGAAACCTCTTTCATGTTATCCATGACCGTATCGGGACTCTCAATAAAATTGACGACCGTGCCGTAACGGATATTGATCATCACGGTGAAGAGTTGCTCGAAGATGTGACAAAGCGGGAGGTAAGACAGCGTTTCATCTCCATCTCGAATGGGGTTCGCATTGACCATCGCCTCACTCATGTAGAGGAGGTTGCTGTGGGTCAGCATAGCTCCCTTGGGAGGACCAGTCGTGCCCGAAGTATAGATGAGAACAGCCAGGTCATCCGGTCGGACCTCGCTCACCCGCTTTTCAAACAACCCGGGATCTTTTTCATCAAACTCCTTCCCTAATTTCAACAGGTCATCGAAGCTCATCAATAAAGGGTCCCTGTATCGTTTCAGGCCCTCCATCTCAATGACGATGACCTTCTCGAGATGGGGGGTGTCTTTTCTAAACTTCAGCGTCTTATCGAATTGTTCCTCATTCTCTGCAATGTAAAACCTCGATCCGGAGTTCTGGACGATATATCCGCACTGTTCCGCTGCATTCGTCGTATAAACCCCCGCGGTCACCCCTCCTGCGGACATGATTCCAAAATCAGAATAGACCCATTCCGGTCGGTTCTCACTGATAATGGAAACGCATTCCCCTTTCTGGAGGCCGAGGCTGATGAGCCCCATGGCGACCCGCCTCACCTTTTCTCCATACTGACCCCAGGTGACATCGTGCCAAATTCCATAATCCTTGTGCCGCAATGCCACTCGATTGGGATGCTCCTTAACGTGTTTCTGAAAATAAGTCAGAAGCGTATCGTTACTCATCCTTGCTCTCCTTGATTGATCGTCTCACCTGTCAGATGAGAGGTGGCCGTCATGAGATCGGCATATTCAGGCTTTTCGGCAAAGTCGAAGGTCATGCCCATCGTGTTGAGTACGGCCTGGATCCGCTCATCATCCCTCGCCACCTTCTCCCCCTGAAGATAAATGTTTCTTCGCATCTTTTGGAGACGGCGAATCCAATCCTTTTTTGTCTTCATCTCTCTCCCTTCATCGCCCTCACTTTTTTAGACAATCTTGAAAAAAGATTCTTTGAATTCAGGCTTCCCTTCATACCTCTTCATGAAATATCCGGCCGCCATGTCCATATTTTGGAAGAAAATCGGATTCACTTGGATCCCCGCCTGGTGTAAAGCTTTCACGGCAACCTGTGGATCCGGAGGGCATCCTTCTACAGCGATCATCTCCTCGATATCAGCATTTTTCTTATTGGCCTGAACCATGCACCTCCCAACCAAAATCGTCTTCTTCTTCCCTGGCGTGGGCTTCATAATCTTGCCGGTCAGGATTTGGACTTCGTTCCAAGGCTCTCCTTTCCAAGCAGAGGCAATGGCTACAATCATCACTGTGTTAAGAGCTGAGCAATAGGTACATATCGTAGGATCGTACTTACGATAGGAGAGGCCTTTGATCCCTATCTTTTCCAGAGACTTAGGCAGATGGCCATCCTCCGTGTAAGGAAAGGCATACTCATGGCGAGACGCAACAGCCTCGATTTTTTCTCCCACCACTTCCACATCAGACAGATCGATCGGCCTTCCAAAATCTCCAGCTGAATGAACCAGATGGGGAACCTCTGATGGATCGTATCCGAGAACCTTCGCACCGACCTTGTCTGCGGAAAAGACGTCAGAAGATGCAATCAGGATGTTGCTCCTCCTGAGCCTTCCTTCAAAAAAAGGCCCCCGCTCAGCCGTGTAGATTCCGTCGAGAAGCGTGAAAGAGGGAGGCAGTCTGTTCGCCAGTCTGGCGACCATGTAACTTAGATCCCTCTTCAAATTGGGGCTATGACACCTCTTCCGTGAAGAGACATCGATGAGACCCTTTAGGTTCTTTATCCCCAGACTAACCACCGTTTGGGCGTGAGTCTTAAGAACAGGAAGGTTGACGACGAAGTCGCTCTCCAGGATATCCTCGTTGAAGTTGAGCACGACCCCGGCACCGAGATCGACTTTCTTAAAAGGCCTCTCAAAAACGTTCATGATCTTTACCCCATAACGCCTCCTCAGAACGTTATAACCCAGGGTCTCGAAGGCATGAGCAGGAGTCTCCCTGTCCTTCGGATCATACGTGGTTATCCCTTCGACGATGGTGATGTCATCGATCCCCCGATCCTTGAGTAAGATGATCAAATCCTCGACCACCCGGGAGGTGGTCACCACGCCCCATTTTGGAAAAGGAATGGCGCGCGTCCAGAAAACGATATTGGGTTTAATGAAAATGTTCGCCTGGCGGGGCAGGTGATCCAGACCATGGGATAAATCCACTGCACGACGAACCGATTCCAGAGGCTTCTCGTAACGGACAATTGAGACGATTCGTTTTTCCACGTTGATGCCTCCTGTTTGCCTAAAAATAAATAGCCCATAGAGCGAAATGTGTCAAATAGAATGTCCTCCATTTACCATCTTCCCCAAAGGAAGTAATGCTTGATTTTTTTCAATAAGATACATATAAAAACCGTGAAAGTGCTGATCAGTGCAACGGGTCGGCTGATTTTGACAAGGCTCATTGATGAGATGGGCCGTTGTTTCTTAGTCTCATTTGTCTAAATCTCAATTGCTGGGGAGGAACCCTATGAAATCAGATTACCGGATGGTCAAAGTCGATTTGAACCAAGGAGTGGCTATCCTCACCTTCAATAATCCCCCCGTCAACCAGCTCTCCAGAGCATTTGTTCAGGAGATCAGGGATGCGCTCATGTCAGCTTTTGAAGACGAAGCGGTCCAAGCAGTGATCCTCACCGGAACCGGCAAGAACTTTACCGGCGGGGCAGACATCACCGAGATTCAGCAGGTGACAGACAAAGATACTCTTTTCCCTCGGGTGATGGAGAATAACAACCTCCTGAACTCCATAGAGGAAGGACCCAAGCCCGTGATCGTTGCGATGAATGGAAACTGCCTTGGGGGAGGAATGGAGATCGCCATGGCCTCCCACTACCGAATTGCAGCAAAAGGGGTGCAGGTCGGACAACCGGAGGTCCAGATCGGCTTAATCCCTGGGGCGGGCGGTACCCAGAGACTTCCCCGGCTTGTTGGGCTTCCCGATGCCTTACAGATGATCGCAACAGGCCAGGCGATCACGGCAGAGGAGGGAGTACAGAAGGGTTGTGTCGACGAAGTCGTCCCCCGAGAGGCCCTGTTGGAGAAAGCTTTGGGTGTAGCCCAGCGCTTCATCTCTGGCGAATTGAATCATCGGAGTCGGAGGACACGGCTGCAGAAGGATCGTCTCCCAAACGCCATCATGAAAAAGATGATTATCTCTTACGCGAAAGAAGAAGCCGCCAAAAAGGGCAAAGGCTATATCGCACCTTTTAAGGCCATTGAGGCTATGGAGCGAGGTCTCTCTGACGATTTCGAGACCGACCTGAAGATTGAGGCTGAGCTCTTCTGTGATTGTGCGCTATCAGATGTGGCCAAAAATCTCATTGGGATCTTCCTCAACACAAGGGCTGCTGGTAAGCTACCAAGGATCAAAGGAATGGAGCCGCAGAAGATTCGCACTGTGGCTTTGCTCGGGGGAGGGACGATGGGTTCTGGGATCGCAAACCTCCTCCTCAGCAATGGGTTTGAGACGATCCTCTGGGATATCAATGATGAGGCGATCCAGAAGGGCCTATCTGCTATTCGAAAGACCTACGATTACCCAATCAAGAAAGGAAAGATGACCGAGCAGGAACTGGATCGAATGATGCGGGAACGATTGACCCCGACCACCTCCCTCGATGAGCTCGGCCGGGTGGATTTGGTCATTGAGGCGGTCCTGGAGGACATGGCAATCAAACAGGGAATCTGGAAGAAGCTTCAAGAGGTTTGTCGGCCGGAGGTCATTTTCGCCTCGAATACTTCCGCCCTTCCCATTACGGAAATGTCCTCTGTTCTGAAAGATCCAGGCAGGATGATCGGACTTCATTTCTTCAACCCTGCGGAGCGGATGCAGCTCCTTGAGATCATCTGCGGAAAGAAGACATCAGATGAGACCTTGGCGACCAGTGTCGCCTTTGCAAGAGCAATCCGCAAAGTGCCGATTGTCGTGAACGATGGTCCCGGTTTCTATGTATCCAGACAGCTTGGAGCCCTCATGGGTGAATCAACGTTTATGGTAGAAGAGGGAGTGGACCCGGGTGCCATCGAGGAGGCCGTCCTTGATTTTGGGATGCCCATGGGACCTGCGACCCTCGGGGACCTCACAGGTCTCGACATCAACTATCACGTGATAAAGAATTTCGAAAAGTCTCTGGGAGATCGCTGGAAGATATCACCCATCTATGAGATCATCTACCAGAGCGGATGCTATGGCCGTAAGACAGGAGCAGGTTGGTATGACTACAGTGGTAAAAAGCCAGTTCCTAACCGAAAGCTCATGGAAGCCATTCAGAGATATCTCAGAGAAAAAGGAATTGAGCCAAAAAGACTTTCACCCAAAGAGATCATTGACCGCATGCTCGCCCGGGCGATCAATGAAGCGGCTTGCATGATCGAGGAAGGAATCTGTGACAGACCTCAGGAGATGGATTTGGCCGTGATTTATGGGTTAGGGTTTCCCCCCTACCGGGGCGGCATTCTCCGATATGCGGATTCCTGGGGGATCAGAAATGTCTATGAGCATCTCTTAAGGTTGGAAAAGGAGCAAGGCGTCCGATTTAGACCCGCTTCACTGCTCAAGGAGATGGCAGAATCCGGACGTTCTTTTTACAGCAACTAATGGAGGGTTTGAGGAGATCGGCATACTGTCGAAGCCGCATTGCGAGGAGCAAAGCGACATGGCAATCTCATGAGATTGCTTCACGGAGTTTACCCTGAGCGAAATGGTTAGATTCTTCGCTTCGCTCAGAAGAATGACAGGAAGCGAAGGGTTCGCAATGACAGCCAGGCCCCATCAATTTATTTAGCACCTTCACTTTAGTATTAAAAAGTGGCAAAAAAGAAAGTGCTGCGGTAATATGTCAAGTGAAAAATGGAAACAAAAAATCTCCCTGGCTAAAAGTCATTTTTTGAAAAATTGA
>Ga0073934_10007502_pt1 | contig 15133 bp, 12 predicted proteins | sample LarsenN4metaG_FD_76834 | JGI IMG/M metagenome (GOLD analysis project Ga0073934, IMG submission 76834) | Hot spring sediment bacterial and archeal communities from British Columbia, Canada, to study Microbial Dark Matter (Phase II) - Larsen... ...
CGACGAATCATCGTAACTCTTTATCGTTCTAGCCTTTGCATTTCATTCCAAAAAATCAGTTTTTTTTGTCCTGTAACGGAACACTTGCCTTCGCGCTCCGTAAGAGGTGCGACGATTCAACTAACACCTATAACTGGAGCCCTTGATGAAGACCCTGAATGCCAACCTGAAAGTCGAAGCGTTTGAAGATCGTTGCCTGATGAGCAACTCCGGTGCAATGGCCCAGTTCGACGGCAACGTGTTGCGGATCGATGGAACCGACTTGAACGACCGCATCGTTGTTCAACAAGTCGCTTCGGACAAGGTCGTCATTCAGGTTTCCAATTCGCAGGGCCGTGATTCGTGGACCGCGACCGGACGAATCGACGCGATCGCCGTCAACGGTTTCGGCGGCAACGACACGATCGACATCAGCCGAACGGGCATCGCCGGCATCCTCGCCGGCGGCTTGGGCAACGACGCCCTCTTCGGCGGTGCCAACGACGATACGCTTTACGGTCAGGATGGATTCGATCGCCTCTATGGCAACGGCGGCAGCGACTGGCTCGAAGCCGGCTCCGCTCGCGAAACCGCTGTCGGCGGCTCGGGCCTCGACTGGAACGCCCACATCTGGGCCGTCAAAGGCACCAAATTCACCGACGTCAAGCAGACCGGCACCGGCTCCTGCGTGCTGATGTCCACGCTTGCCAGCGTCACCGCCAAGGGCGTCAGCCTCGCCGATCGCATTGAATATCTCGGCAACTTCACCTACGGCGTCACGCTGTACGATCCGTTCAAGGGCCAGTGGGTGCAGGTCGCCGTCAAGTTCGATGGCTACCAGACCTTCAACAGCCAGGGCAACCTGATGGACCCGGCCCCGGCCGCCGAGTTCGAATCGTGGGTCATGCTCTTCCAGCGGGCCTACCTGCAATACTTCGAAGGCATCGACCCGGCCAACGCCAACCAACTCGCCCAGTTCGGCGGCGAAGGCAACGGCGAACGAGCCGCCCTGGCTGTCCTCGGACCGGTCCAGGCCCAAACGTTCGGCTACGGCAACTTCAACAACCCCGCCGCCGTGCAAAGCCTGCTGCTGCAAGGCGCCATCATGACCGCCGGCGCCATCGATCAGCAGAACGGCGGCCACATGTACGGCGTCATGGCAGTCTTCAAGAGCGGCGGCCAGGTCTACGTCGCCCTGTATAACCCCTGGGGCCAGGACGTGACCCACAACGGCATGCCGATGCTCAAAGCCGGCGCCAACGACGGCCTGTTCGTCATGAAGTGGACCGACTTCGTCAACTACTTCAGCATCCTGACCGTGGCGAAGTAAAGTGACATGCCGATGCACCGCGACCCGCGAGGCACACCGCCTCGCGGGTCCGCTTCGTTTGGCAGGCGGCAGCTAAGTGGTGTCGCCCGCGACCAACAGCCTGCGGCTACTCGATCGGGCGCGATGTAACTTGCCAGACGTTGAGTACGAGCACAGCTTGGCTCTCGAGATTCACGCGATCAATAGCAGCCAGTGGAAGTTCAAAGATAATTCGTCGCCCATCCGGACGTGATTCACCCGCGTTGGGACCATCGCGAGCCAACACGTCGTCCATCGTATTCGCGGCGCGCGAGACCTGGGCTCGATTGTCGGCGGCAAGCCACAAGGCCGCCAGTTCCTGTTCGGCAACCGGCAGCCAAATGACACAGTAGCTCACCGACGTTTCTCCAGGTCCTTCAAAATCTCCGCCAGCGGTCGGCCTCCACCGGCCCGTTCCCGACGTTGCAACTCTTCTTAAGAGATATTGGCACGCATCGGCACGTATCGCCCCATGACGTTGCCCTTGCCATCGACCAATTCGACCGGATGGGTGATCGTCGCCAATTTTTCATGAAGGGTCGCATCCACTTGAATGCGCGACATGTGATTTTCTCCAATCTTCGCCGGAATCTAGTATTCCATTCGTTCATCCGGGAAGGAGAAAGCAAGTGAAGATTCAACTTGCAGGATTTCCGAACGGACCTGTCGTTGCCAGATAGCGTCGGACCAGCGAATACTCCGGTTTGATCTCCTGTCGCACCCAGCACAAACCTGCGCTTCGCAGCCGCCGTCGCGTGGGATGCGCCTCGAAATCGTGCAACGGCTTGCTGTCTCGAATCCAACGGCCGGCGAGGTTATTTTTTCATCCGTTTCAGCACGATGAGGGCGATCTTGGTTTCTTTCGGTGACTTGAATTCTGCCGGCCTTTCGACGCCGCCCTCGGCGAAACACAATGTCAAAACATCGCCGTCGAGCTTGTAGATGCCCAACTGTTTCTTGCCGTTCTTTTCCGTCAGTGTGACATGGCCGGGCGTTTTGCTCGGGTCCAACTCCAACGTGGCAGGGTCATTGGCGTCATCGCTGCCGACAATCTGATTGCCCTTGATCGTCAGGACGAGTTTATCCATCACTTCCTTTGGCGCGGGTTCGCCGCCGAATTCAAGCTTCTCCGGCTTCCAGGTTCCTTGGATTTTCTCCAACGCCTCTTTGGGTGTCTCGGCCGCCGCCGACGCAACTAGGGCCAGTGCGAAAACTACTGCGAAGGTTCGAATCATTGAAGTGCTCCAGAGATATCGAACAACGTCATGCCGATGGCATCGTTCGGAAGGGTACAGGTCGTTCACATCGTTCAAATGACGGCCGTGCGGCAGCGTGGTGGTGATTGCCCGACATGGTCTTCGAAGCCGGCCGATCCGGCAAGCAAAATCCTGGGCCGAGGCCGATTGTCCGCCTTGGCGACTTGATGACTTGGTGTTTCGATTGCCCCCTCCCGCCCTTGTCACCAACCCCGCCGGCTCCTATCGTTATCGGATACCGATTTTTTGGGTCATTTACCGGATTGGGACCGATGCCGACGATCAATCAGCTCGTGAAAAAGCCGCGGACGGCGCAGCGGAGCAAGCCGAAGCATCCGGCGATGCAGGGCTGCCCGCAGAAGAAGGGCGTGTGCCTGCAGGTCAAGACCATGACCCCGAAGAAGCCGAACTCGGCGCTTCGCAAGGTCGCCCGCGTACGATTGTCGAACGGCATCGAAGTGACGGCTTACATCCCCGGCGAAGGCCACAACCTGCAGGAACACTCGATCGTACTGGTCCGCGGCGGCCGTGTGCGCGACCTGCCCGGCGTCCGCTACCACATCGTTCGCGGCGTGCTCGACACCCAGGGCGTCGCCGACCGTCGGCAAGCCCGCTCGAAGTACGGCGCCAAGAAGCCGGGAGCGAAGTAGAATAATGCGGAGTGCGGAATTGGGGCAATTCCGAATCTGCGATCAAACTCGGAACTGATAATTCGGAACTCGAAACTCGGAACTGCGAAAGATGGCTTTCAATCCTACGGCTAGTCAGACGACCCTGAAACCGGACCCCAGGTTCAACAACGAACTGGTGTCGAAGTTTGTCAACTGCCTGATGTGGTGCGGCAAGAAGGCGACTGCGCATCGCATTTTTTACGATGCGATGGACCAGATCAAGAAACGCATGCCGGACGTCAACCCGCTCGATGTGTTCATCCAGGCGGTGGAGAACGTCAAGCCGCCGGTCGAGTTGCGGTCTCGCCGAGTCGGCGGCGCCACGTACCAGGTGCCGATGCAGGTGAACCCGAAGCGCCGGCAAAGCCTGTCGATCCGCTGGCTGATCCAGGCCGCCCGGTCGAAGGCCGGCAAGCCGATGTTTATCCGCCTCGCCGACGAACTGATGGCCGCCTACCGCAAGGAAGGCGAAGCCATGACCAAGCGTGAAACGACCATCAAGATGGCCGACGCCAACAAGGCGTTTGCGCACTTTGCCTGGTAATTTGTCCGCAGTTCGCAGTCAGTGGTCAGCGGCGGCACGCGATGGTGCAACCGCTGGCCACTGTGCATTTTCGGGACTATCCAAGCAAGATCGCATATCCTTGACTATGGACCACGGGCTACGCACCACCGACTACTAATGGCTAAAGACTCCCTTCCCGATCTTCGCCGTATTCGCAACATCGGCATCATTGCGCATATCGACGCGGGCAAGACGACGACCACCGAGCACTTGCTCTATTATGCCGGGGCCAAGCACCGCCTGGGCGAAGTCGACGCGGGCACGACCGAAACCGACTACGACCAGGAAGAGCAGGAACGCGGCATCACGATCTATAGCGCCTGCGTGCCGTTCCAGTGGCGCGATTGCAACGTCAACCTGATCGACACGCCCGGGCACGTGGACTTCACGGCCGAGGTCGAACGCAGCCTGCGCGTGCTCGATGGATGCGTCTGCGTATTCGATGCGCAAAAGGGCGTCGAGGCACAATCGGAAACCGTCTGGCGGCAAGCGAACAAGTACGGCGTACCGCGGCTGGTGTTCATCAACAAAATGGACGTCGTCGGCGCCAACTTCGCCAACTGCCTCGAGGAGGTCGCGAACCGGCTCGAAGGCAGCCCGGTCGCCGTGTGCATCCCAATCGGGGCCGGGTCGATCAAGGACAGCGAAGAGCCGTTGAAGGGCATCATCGACCTGATCGAACAAAAGGCGCTCTACTTCGACGCCGGCGACTTCGGCAGAACGATTCGCGAAGACGTGATTCCGAAGAACATGACCGCCGAAGTGGTAAGCTATCGCGAAAAACTGTTCGACGCGTTAACCAAGCATGATGAACAGGACAAATTGACTTCAGCTTATCTCGAAGGCAGGGAAGTTTCGACCGACGTCATTCGTGCGTTGTTGCGCGAGCAGACGATCAAGCGGCAGATTCAGCCGGTGCTGTGCGGATCGGGCCGCGAGCACATCGGGATTCAGCCGTTGTTGGATGCGATTTGCTGGTATTTGCCGAACCCGCTGGAGCGGCCGCCGGTGACCGGCGTCAACCCGCGCAAGCCGGACAAGGAAGAACGCCGCAAGCCGGACCTGAAGGAGCCGTTCTGCGGACTGGTGTTCAAGGTCGTTGCGGACACGCACGGCGAGCTGTTCTACGTGCGCATTTATTCGGGTACGTTGAAGGCGAACAGCCGGATGTTCAACCCGGCCCGCGACACGAAAGAGAACATCACGAAGCTCTACCACGTGCATGCCGACCCGAAGCGAGGCCGCGAGGAGATTCCGACGAGCCACGCGGGCGACATCGTGGCCATTCAGGGGCTTCGCGACTCGATCACCGGCGACACCTTGTGCGAGACGCAGCATCCGATCCTGCTGGAGTCGATTCGTTTTGCCGAGCCGGTGGTCAGCCAGTCGATCGAGCCGCTCACGTCAGCGGACAAGGACAATCTGGTGAAGTACCTGACGATCCTGGCCCGCGAGGATCCGACGTTTACGTGGAAGGACAATCCCGACACGGGCCAGAAATTGATGTATGGCATGGGGAAATTGCACCTGGAGGTGAAGGTGCATCGTTTGGAGCGCGACTTCAAGCTGAAGGTCCGCGTCGGCCAGCCGTACGTCAGCTACCGCGAGACGCTGAAGAAGCCGGTGCGGGTCGTCGGCGAATGCGACCGCAGGGTGGGCACGGCGATGTTTGCCCGCATGACCGTCGAGTTCAACAACGAACGCACCGATCACCCGGTGACGGTGGCGAACCGAGTGTCGACCGAGAAGCTGCCGCCCATCCTTGCTGCCGCCGCGGAACGAGGTCTGAAGTTCGCCCTGCAGAGCGGCACGGTCGGCTATCCGGTGCTGGATGTGCAGGCGACGATCGTGGACGTGCAAGTCGATCCACAGCTTTCGAGCGAGATCGCCTTCGAAGTCGCGGCCGGCGATGCGGTCAGCAAGGCGCTGCGGGACAACGTGATCCTGCTCGAACCGATCATGCGCGTCGAGGTGCAGGTGCCGGAGGAGTTCTTCGGCGCGATTTCCGGCGATCTCAGTTCGAAAGGGGCGGAGATTAACAAGACCGAAGCTCGGGGCCGCTGGTGGACGGTCGAAGCACTGGTGCCGCTATCGAGAATGTTCGACTACGCCGAGGAAGCCCGCAGCCTCAGCCAGGGCCGGGCCAGTTCGACGATGGAGCCGCATTCGTATCGCGCGGCGCCGCCGGACGTGCTGAAGTCGATTCTGAATCCGGTTTAATATTCAGCTCAAAGTTTACATTGCAATCACACATCCACCTTCGGTAAAATTCACCGTCCTCTCCTCCCGAATATCGCCCGCAGGAGGCTAGCGATGCGTCGATTTGTGGTCGTGTGCTTCGCGGCTGGTCTCATGATAGGTCTAGCTGGAGCGCAGGAGCCAACTCCCGTCAAGCCCGCCGGCAAACGCACTCTTTTCGATCCCAACCATGTGCAGGTGCATTTTCGCGACGGCAGCCATTTGAAGATGGTGCTGTTGGTCGAATCGATCGAAATGATGACGAAGTACGGCAAAGTCTCGGTGCCGATCATCGACATGCGTCGCATCGATTTCGGGCTGCGCATTCCATCGGCGACGTTGACGCGCGCCGAATCAGCGATGGCATTGCTCAACGACCCGAAGCGCGGCGACGCGGCGAAGAACGACCTCCTGCAGTCGGGAGAATTCGCGGTTCCGCTCTTGCGTCAGGCCGCCCGCAGGCCGCACGCCGTGTCGGAGCGAGCGCTCCTGGAGGAGCTCAAGCAGCGCTTGCCGAGCGACCAGTTCGAAGCCAGGCTGTACGACACCATTCACGCGGCAGAGTTTCCGGTCACCGGAAGGGTCGAGGCGGCGGCGTTCAAGGCGAAGTCGCCGTATTTCGGCGACGTGCTGCTGCGACTGGACGAGGTGCGAACGATCCGCTGGCTGGCGGCCCCTGAGCGCGACGAGCTCGTCGTCGATGCCGCCAAGCACGGAACCATGTCGCAACTTTGGCTCGACACCGGCATCGACCTGAGCGGCGAATCGGTCCGCATTATTGCGTCCGGCATGATCGATTTGTACCCGTTGGGCGGCGAAAAAGGCGTCTACATGGCGACGCCCAACGGCAACGCACGCGTCGGCAGGCAGACCGCGTTTCCGGCCGGGGCGCTCATCGGCCGCATCGGCAACGACGGCAAGCCATTCCTCGTCGGCGAACGCTACGAGGGCACGCCGGCACGCGGGCGGCTTTATCTTCGCATCGAAATCGGCCCGTGGCAGGTGCAACCGCTGGGCAGCTACACCGTGCGCGTCACGACCGATCTTTAATCGTCGAACGCCATGCATCCTCGCCCGTGTGCCTTTCGGATCGTCGGCCTGAACGCTAGGCCGACGTACATGTGCGCCGTAATCTGCCCCCATGACGTACGAAGAAGCGTTGACCTGGTGGTACGGCCGCATCGACTACGAACGGCGAGCGCCGAAACCGGGCGAACTGAAGCTCGATCAGATGCGGGCGCTGCTGGATCGCCTCGGCAATCCGCAGGATCGGATGCGCGTCGTGCATGTCGCCGGCAGCAAGGGCAAAGGCTCGACGGCCGCGATGCTGGCGACGATTTTGAGCGGCGCGCGTTACCGCACGGGCTTGTTCACGTCCCCGCACTTATGTGCCGTCGAAGAGCGAATCCAGGTCGATGGGAGCGCCATCTCGCCAGACGAACTCGCAGGCGTTCTGACAACAATTCGACATACCATCGGCGATGAACTGAATCCGACCTTTTTCGAAGTCGGCACCGCGGCGGGCTGGCTGCACTTCCTTTCGAAGCGCACCGACATTGCAGTCGTCGAAGTGGGCCTGGGCGGGCGCTTCGATTCCACGAATGTCTGCCAGCCGGTGCTGGCGATCATTACGAGCATCAGCTACGACCACACGAAGATTTTGGGCGACCGGCTGGAGCAGATTGCGTTCGAAAAAGCCGGGATTCTCAAGCCGGGCCGACCGGCGGTCAGTGGGGCCACGGGCAAGGAAGCGGCCGAGGTGATCGCGGGCATCGCCGCCGAGCGCGGCGTGCCTCTGGCGCAACTCGATCGCGATTTCCGCTTCCGGTACGAGCCGGGGGTCGCGGACGTATCGTTGCCCCGCGTCACCGTTCAAACGAGCCAACGCGACTGGCCGCCATTTGAACTGAGCTTACTCGGCGCACACCAGGCGGCCAATGCAGCGGTGGCCGTGGCCGCGGTAGAAGAACTGCGGAGAAGCGGACTGACCATCACGGACGATCATGTCGCCAACGGCTTGAAACAGGTGCGTTGGCCGGCGCGGCTGGAAATTGTCGGCCGGCGGCCCTGGATTGTGCTCGACTGTGCACACAACACCGCTTCGATTCAGGCAATGGTGGACACGCTCCGCGAGACATTTCCCGCCGAACGGCGCGTGGTGATTTTTGGCGCTTCCGGCGACAAGGACGTGCCGGGGATGTTGGAGCGATTAGCGCCGAACTTCGATCATTTCGTATTGACGCAGTTTCAAAAGAACCCCAGAGCCGTGGCCCCGGAAGATCTGGCGAAGATGCTATCGGGCATCCGAGCCGTGTCGTGTGAAGTGCAAAGACTACTTGCCGATGCACTGCAGGCGGCTCGGCGCTGGGCGCGCAGCGATGATTTGATCGCGATCACCGGGTCAATTTTCCTTGCCGGGGAAATGCGGCCGATGCTGGTGAAAGAGAACTAGGATTCCATCCATATCCAATTCCGGGCAGGCCGCCGCGAACGGGAAAAGACCGGCTTGTTCGAAATCGACGTCCGGCGTACAATCCGCCCCAACGAATCGCACACGAATTACGGAGATCCCAGCCATGCCGGAACCACTTCCCTTTCGCGGACGGATTTACGACGACATCACGCAGACGATCGGCCACACGCCGCTCGTGAAGTTGCGGCGCGTCGTCGGCGACGCGAAGGCGACCGTCGTCGCCAAATTGGAAAATTTCAATCCGCTCTGGTCGGTAAAGGACCGCATCGGCGTCGCGATGATCGATGCCGCCGAAAAGTCGGGCAAGATCAACAAGGACACCGTGATCATCGAACCGACGAGCGGCAACACCGGCATCGGCCTTGCGTTTACCTGTGCTTCTCGCGGCTACCGCTTGATCATTACGATGCCGGAGTCGATGAGCCTGGAACGCCGGCGCTTGCTCAAGGCGTTCGGCGCCGAGTTGCATTTGACGCCGCGCGAACTGGGCATGAAGGGCGCCATCGCCCGGGCCGAAGAGTTGTTCCGCGAGTTCGGCGGCGAAAGCAAAGCGTTCATTCCACAGCAGTTTCAAAATCCCGCCAACCCGGAGATACATCGCAAGACGACCGCGGAGGAAATCTGGCGCGACACCGACGGCAAAGCCGACATTCTCGTATCCGGCGTCGGTACCGGCGGCACCATCACGGGCGTCAGCGAAGTGATCAAGGCCCGCAAGCCGTCGTTCAAGGCGATTGCGGTCGAGCCGGTCGCCAGTCCGGTGATCACGCAGACGATGCAAAAACAGGAACTCAAACCCGGTCCGCACCGCATTCAGGGCATCGGCGCCGGCTTTGTGCCCGGCGTGCTCAATCTGAAGATCATCGACGAAGTCGTGCAGGTGCAGGACGACGATGCGTTTGCCATGTCGCGGCGCCTGGCGCGCGAAGAAGGCATCCTGTGCGGCATCAGCAGCGGCGCCGCGGTGCACGTGGCCGTGCAAGTCGCCCAGCGACCGGAAAACGCCGGCAAGCTGATCATCGTGGTCATCCCCGACCTCGGCGAACGCTACCTGAGCACGCCGCTGTTTCCGGAGTAGCGCGAATCGAGAATTGCACGACAATGATTCAACGAATCAGCGCAAGTTGGGGATCAACGCTTGTAAGTCCAGCGATGTCGTCGTATTTGCGGCAGGCGGATTCGCCAGGTCGAAATCCCGCTCGCCGCAACGCGGATGACGCACCCCTTTCGCTGGGCCCAGGTCCGGAAGTCCGGATGCCGAAGTAGTCGCCGTAAGTACGTAGCAACTTCGGCTGATCGAACATCCATGAATACCAGGCAATAGCCGTCGTTGCATAGGGTTTGATCAAAATAATCGCTGTCCCAGGTGACAAATGTTGGTCGGCTCAACATTCGCAGCAGTGGGATGATTTCGTCGTCTTGAATTCCCTTACGACCAATGTCATGACCGATTTGACGATGATGGAAGCGCCACTTCCGCAATTGTGAGCGCTGAGTAGCGAGAATATTCTCGTCAAGAATAATCACGCCGGAATTGGCCTTTGCAAGAACCTACCGGCAACCCGAAGTGCCTCGGCAATCGCCGGTTTTGTAATGCTGCCGTGACATTCTTTGATGATGTCGTCCCAGTCCATTCCGGCAGACGCCAATTCAAGAACACAACTGACCATGATGCGCGTGCCGCGAAAAGTCAGTTTGCCGTGGCAGATCTTTGGATCCGCAACAATGTAACGCCCAAATCGCTTGGCTTTCATTGGATCATCCCGAAGAGCCCACGTCGTAAGTTTACCGGAGTCTTCGGACATGGCCAAGTCATTGCAGATTCACCTTGTAACGACCCAATCGCGTTGGGTGACGCCGATAAGGCGATCGGATACGTGATCGTCCACGACACCGGCAAAGGAGCCAAGTTCCTCGAGTTTTTTGACGCGCCAGTCCCAATCGCGTTTCGAGTTCCAGACGTCCAGCGCCTCGAATAGCGCTTCATCCGAAGCAGGCAGCGAATCGGCGACCAGGATGTCGTCGTTGCCGCCGCCGTGCAGTACGTCCTTGCCGTGGCCGCCGATGAGGATGCTGCGTCCGGCACCGCCCATGAGCATATCGTTGCCGGCGCCGCCGTCGAGGATGCTGGGCCCGGATCCGCCAAACAGGAAGTCGTTGCCCTCACCGCCGTAAAGCCAGACCGGGACTTCAACGTGCCCCGTAGCGACGATGAAGTCGTTGCCGGCATTTCCGTAGACGACGATGCGGCTGGTCGGTTCGAAGCGGCCCAGCGAGCTACCATTGAGTCGCACGCGGACATCGCCATGTTTGCCGTGGCCTGTGATAACGATGTGGTCTCGGTTCGCCGTACCGGCAACGACGAGCATCGTCTTGCCTGGATTGAGCGGGTCGTCCTGCAAGTAAACCGGCTGAACGGTCACATTCCAGGTGACCGCCGCACTGGCGGCGCCGTCTTTGTCGACAGCGGTCACCTGAATGGTGTAGCTGCCTGGCTTGGCAAACGCGTGCTGCACGCTGACGCCGGAGCCGGGGCCGCTCACAGATGTTGGCGAAGTGCCGTCGCCCCAATCGACGAGGTAAGTGAACGGCGCCTTCTCGTCTGCGGGTCCCGGATCAGTGGCGGCGAGCGCGAATGTCAACGGTTGCCCCGGAGCGCCCAGGGTCGGCCCGTGGATTGAGGCAGTCGGCGCCAGGTTGGCAGAAGTTACGGTGAGACGGTCGCTCGCGGAAGCGCCGTCATCGTCGACGACAGTAAAAGTGGCAAAATATGTTCCATTGTCGAGCGCCGTAAAACTGACCGAAGCGCCGCTCGTTTCGACGACGACATTCCCGTCTTCGTCCACGACTTTCCACGACAGTGTATGCGTGTCGGCCGCTCCAGCGTCGCTGAACGAACCGGTGAGAATCACTTCGTCGCCTTCGTTGACGTCGACGTCCAGGCCGGCGTTCGCCGTGGGCGCGACATTCATCACGTCCACCGTGGTGCTCGCGGCATGGCTCACTCCGTTCGAATCCGTGACTCGCAACCAGACGACGACGGTCGTTGGTCCGTCCAGATTCGCGGCAGAAAAAACGGGAGCGACGCCGGTCTCGGCGCCGTTGGCTGCCGCGGCGCCGGTCTCGCCATAGACGCCATCGCCGTCGAGGTCCCATTCGTAAACCAGCGTGTCGGCCGGTTGGTTCGGATCGCTGCTGCCGGAACCGTCGAGCGTCACCAAGCCGCCTTCATCGACTGTGTATGGACCGCCCGTGTTGGCGGTCGGCGGTTGATTGGAGTTGCCGACGAAGCGCGCCAGGGCAAAATCATTGCCGTTGCCGGACACGGAGGCGTAGCCCGCGGCAAGGATAAAGCCGTCCGCTTGCAGCGCCACTGCTACTGCCTGATCATTGCCGGCGACGACGCTGGTGATGACCTTGCCGTCGCCGCTAAACGTGCTATCCAATTGTCCCGAGGCGTTGTATCGGGCCAGGGCCAGGTCGTTCGGCGATGTTTGAAACGACGTGTAGCCGGCAACGATGATCTTTCCGTCGGCTTGAATGGCGAGCGAATAGGCGGTATCGACGCTGCCACCGCTGAAATCGGTGGTAACTTTGCCGTCGCCATCGAAGGTCGTATCGAGCACGCCGGTCGGGGTGAAGCGCATGAGCGAAAAGTCATACGTCCCGGGGCCTGATGAATACCCGGCGACGACAATCTTGCCGTCGGCCTGTAGCGCCACGGCCTCGGCGGCATCATGGCTTGACGACGTCATGGCGGCGGTGACTTTGCCCGCCGTGCCGAATGTCGAATCGAGCGAACCGTCGGCGTTGAGTCGTGCCAAGGCGAAGTCGAAGTTGCCGGCCGAATTTCGAACGCCGGCGAGGACGATCTTGCCGTCGGATTGGAGGACGGCCGCGCTCGCTTGATCGGTGCTGCCGTTGGCGAATGCGATTGTTGTCTTGCCGCCGACGCCGAAGGAACCGTCGAGCTGGCCGTTCGACAAATAGCGCGCCGCGGCGAAGTCGGTCCCGGTTGTCGTGCCGGTGGCGGCAAACCCGGTCAGGACGATCTTGCCGTCGCTTTGCAGAAGAACGGCGGTGGCCTGGTCGATGCCGGCGCCGGCGAAGGCGGTCGTCACTTTGCCGCCAACGCCGAAGGAACTATCGAGCTGGCCGGAACTCGTGTACCGTGCCAAGGCAAAATCGTAGCCGGTGGCGTTGCCTGTAAACGCGTAACCGGCGACGACGATGCTGCCATCGGACTGCAAGATTGCATCGAGTGCAAAGTCGGCATTGCCGCCGAAGTCCGTGATTACCTTGCCGCCGGAACCGAACGTGGCGTCGAGCTGTCCGTTCGGCAGGTATCGGGCAAGTGCGAAGTCATTGGTGCCATTCGCGGACGTGTAGCCGACGACGATGATCTTGCCGTCGGGTTGAACGACAACGTCCTGGCCAAGATCGGAGCCGACAAAGCGCGCGGTGAAGTTCGTGGTGACGCTGCCGCCGGAGCCGAAACTGAGGTCGAGGTCGCCGTCCGAGGGCGTGCAGCGTTCTTCAAGCCATTCGAGCCGCAGGCTGCTTTGCCTTTTGCGTGGATTGGATCCGCGTTCGCGAGCCATTTTTTCGCTCCCCTCAAGCCGGCCTGTTGCGATCGTGATTCGCGACCAGAGGCAGCATTCGCGCCTTCGACCGAGATCCGGCGAAGAGGGGGAGACACGAAAACGGGCGCCAAACAGACGGCTGGTTCGAGGGCGGGCCACGGACGGCCACGACGGGTAATTCCAGCCCAATTTCGTTCGACTTCTGCCTCGTCAAGCGGCGATCATACGCGGCGATGGAAATGGGCGAGGCATCCGCCATTTCGGGCTGCCGAAAGTCTAGAACATAATTTGGAATGATGCGGCGAAAAATTTGGAAAATTTTGCGCATCCGGCGTCGCCTGCCTCGGATAACATCATTTGCAGCCGCCGCCGTGCACAGGGCCGCGGCCCCGCATCGCATTCCGTGCAGGGCATCACCGACATCGACGAGCACCGACCATGTCCAGAAACGATTTCGACTACCGCAGTGAGGAAGAATATCCACGGAAGCCTTTGCGCCCGAGCCGGGACGATTACGATGATGACCTTGCCGACGACTTCAGTTACCGGCGCTCGCGTCGAAGGCGCGAGCACCCACACACCGGCTGGGGCATCACTTCGACCTGTTTGGGCGTCGCTGCCGGCCTGGTGGCGTTTTTGGACTTCACCATCGCCGGCATAATGGCCACCCAGCAAGGCGGCGAACTGGACGAGAATTCGAGCGAGGCCATGGCGATCGGCTGTGTGATCTTCCTTTCGCTTGGGCTGGCATTCTTTGGCATGCTGGCCGGGCTTGCCGGCGTCGTGTTGCCGGACCGCAAGAAACTATTCGGCATCCTCGGCCTGATCATCAATGTCTTGGTCTTCTTCGGCATCGGCGGCCTGGTTTGTCTTGGAATGGCGATGGGATAGTGCCTCTTTGACCGCGTGAGCCCGACGCGCGAGCAAGTGTTCGTATGTGCCGGCACTTGCTTGCGCTGCGTGCTCACCAATCGGCTGCGAGGATCATTTCTGCATGATCGGCAGGTAGTTGTTGGGAATCTGCAGGATGATGCTGGCCATCGCGGTGGCGTAATCGACGCAAGTGGTTCGATCTTCCCAAACGCCGTTGTGCTGATTGCGGCTGCGGGCCAACAGGTCATCGCGGATGGCGGGAAACCATTCTTTCCAGAAGTCGCCGCCGGCGGTCCACATGGCCTGAGCGGCATAGTAATGGCCGTAAAAGTAGTGCATGCCGTCCATGCCGCGGCCAAACGCAGGCTGATGCGGGAAATTGCCCGGCTTGAATTGCCGCAAATAGCGAAGACCGGCGTCGATCTCTTTGCCTTCGTAAATGCCGGCACAGTACAGTGCCACAACTCCTGCAGCCGACCGCGCGAATGCGGACGAGTTGCGCTGATTGCGAAAGTAGTTGAACCCGCCGTCGGCGTTCTGGCAAGCTTTCACGTATTCGATGCACTTTTCGACGGTCTTTTTCGGAACGGCCAGCCCGGCATTGCGAGCCGAGCGCAGGGCCATGATCTGGCAAATCGTGACCGAGACATCGGCCTGTTTCGGCTTCGGTTCGTAGCGCCATCCGCCTTCGCTGTTCTGAGAATCGCAGATGAGTTTGGTCGCTCGTTCGAGCACGTCGCGCGTTCGTTTTTGCAGGTCTTTTTTCGGGATCATGCCGTAGGCTTCGCCGAGAAACAATGCACCGAAGCCATGACTGTACATGGCGCCGAAGGTGGAACCGGCAGGGTGATAAAGAAACCCGGGCGTGCGGTCGCCGTCGCGCGACTCCTTGTTCAACACGTATTCCAGGGCGCGAAGCACGGCCTGGCCATATTTGCCGCGCCCCGGCTGATGGCCGCCGGCCATGAAGGCGAGCGCCGCGAGGCTGGTGACGGCGACGTTGCCGGAAAACTGCTGCCGGTCGCCCCAGGCGCCGTCGTCATGTTGCGCGCGAGCGAGATACTCCAAAGCGCGGTCGATCGCCTTTTGCGCCTCCGGAGTAATCATGTCCCTGGCGGCGCTGCCGTCCGGCAGTTTCTCCTCGTCG
>Ga0073934_10007503_pt1 | contig 15133 bp, 10 predicted proteins | sample LarsenN4metaG_FD_76834 | JGI IMG/M metagenome (GOLD analysis project Ga0073934, IMG submission 76834) | Hot spring sediment bacterial and archeal communities from British Columbia, Canada, to study Microbial Dark Matter (Phase II) - Larsen... ...
AGCGACACGGCTTCCCGTCTGGATGAAGCCCAACGCGGGGCTGCCGCGCCTTGTGGAGGGCCAGGCTGTGTACGACACCACGCCCGAGGCCTTCGCCTCAGCCTGCGCCGGCCTTGTGCAGGCAGGCGCGGACTTCATCGGCGGCTGCTGCGGCACCACGCCCGAGCACATCCGGGCGCTCTGCCAGGCCATCAAGCCGCGCCGCGGAACCGCTGGGGAGGAGGCTGGCTGACTGGCTCAGCACCGGGAGGAGGACAGGGGCACTTGCGAGCGAGACAGACAGTCTGGGGACTGATGGCCGTGGCGTGTTCCGCCGGGACCGCCGGGGCGGCGCGAGAGGCCACGCCGGAGGCACGGGTGGCCGCACGGCCGCCCATGACCGGCGGGAACAGGCACTACACCGGCTCCCGGCCTCCCCTTGCGCCCGCCCCACTCCTCAAGCTCCCCGTCGGGGCGGTGCGCCCGGAAGGCTGGCTCCGGCGGCAGCTGGAGCTAATGGCCGATGGGTTCACCGGGCGGTTGCCGGAGCTGAGCGGCTGCTGCCGGTTTGAGGACAGCGCCTGGGCGGATCCCCGGGGCCGCGGCCGCAACGGATGGGAGGAGCTGCCCTACTGGCTGAAGGGTTATGTGGTCCTGGGGCACGTGCTGGGGGACGTCCGGATTCAACAGGAGGCCCGCCGGTGGATCGAGGCGATCCTGCGCAGCCAGCGGCCGGACGGATGGTTCGGACCGGAATCCAACAGGGCTGCACCGGACCTCTGGCCCAACATGCTGGCGGTGGACGTGCTGCGGTCGCACTTCGAGGCCACGGGCGACAATCGCGTGCCTCCGTTCCTCAAGCGCTATTTCCGCTGGCAGGCGCGCCTGCCGCTGGAGCGCTTTCTCCCGGCCGACTGGCAGAAGTGGCGCGGCGGCGACAACCTGGCCGCCATACTGTGGCTGTATGACCGCACGGCGGAAAAGTGGCTGCTGGACCTGGCCCGCGTGAATCACGAGCGCACGGCCGACTGGGTGGGTGGCATACCCACATGGCACGGCGTCAACATCTGCCAGGGCTTCCGGGAGCCCGCGCAGTACTGGCAACTCGCCCGAGACCGGCGCTACTGGGATGCCGCCGAGCGCAATTACCGGATCGTGATGGAGCGGTATGGGCAGGTGCCCGGCGGCATGTTCGGGGCTGACGAGAACGCCCGGCCGGGGTTCAACGGGCCCCGGCAGGCTGCGGAGACCTGCTCCATGGCCGAGATGATGCACAGCCACGAGCTGTTGCTGGCGCTCTCCGGGGACCCCGCTTGGGCGGACCGGTGCGAGGAGGTGGCCTTCAACTCCCTGCCCGCCTCCATGACACCCGACCTGAAGGCCCTCCACTACCTCACGGCACCCAACATGGTGCAGCTCGACCGGCAGAGCAAGGCTCCCCTGCTGCAGAATGGCGGCGACATGTTCTCCTACGACCCGGAGAGCTATCGCTGCTGCCAGCACAACGCCGCATTCGCGTGGCCCTATTTCGCCGAGCGGCTCTGGATGGCTACGGCCGGCGACGGGCTGGCGGCCCCCTTCTACGCGGCGAGCACCGTGAGGGCACGAGTGGGCGACGGCGCGGAGGTCGCCATCCGCGAGGAGACCGACTATCCATTCGGCGACTCCGTGCAGCTCACCGTCTCGGCCTCTCGGCCCGTCTCCTTCCCGCTCTCTCTGCGGATCCCGGGCTGGTGCGGGTCGCCAGGCGTCTCGGTGAATGGGCGCGCGCTGCCGGTCCAGCCCGGTGCACGTGGGTGGCTTGTCCTTCGGAGGACATGGCGCGGAGGCGACCGCGTGCGGCTCCACCTGCCCATGTCCATCCGTGTGACCACGTGGGAGAACAACCGGGGAACGGTCTCCGTCTCTCGCGGCCCGCTCACCTACTCGCTGAAGATTGCCGAGCGGTGGGTGCGCTGGGGGGGCGCCGACCGCTGGCCGAAGCACGAAGTGTATCCGGCGAGCCCATGGAACTACGGCCTGGTCCTTGACGAGGCGGCCCCTGCCCGGTCCTTCACTGTGCTCCAGTGGCACGGCGGGCTGCCAGACCAGCCTTTCACCGTCCGGGACGCGCCCGTTCAATTGCGCGTGCGGGCCCGCAGGATCCCCCAGTGGGTGTTGGAGCCCAACGGCCTCGTGGGCGAGGTGCAGCCGGGTCCCGTGACCTCGCAGGAACCGGAAGAAGAAGTGGTGCTCATTCCAATGGGGTGCGCACGGCTTCGCATCTCGGCGTTCCCGCGCATTGGCGCGGGACCCGACGCCAGGGAATGGGGCGACTCCGTGGTGCTGGATGCCTCCCATGTCCACGACACCCTCGCGGCGGTTGCCGACGGCGTGATCCCCGCCAGCTCCTGGGACCAGAGCATTCCCCGCTTCACCTGGTGGGACCACCGGGGCACGACCGAGTGGGTGGAGCAACGCTTCGGCAGACCGCGTCGGGTGGGATCATGCCAGGTCTACTGGTTCAACGACGAGGTGGTGGGGGGCCAGTGCCGCGTGCCCCAAGCCTGGAAGCTCCTCTGGTGGGACGGTGCGGCCTGGCAGCCCATCGCCGCCGGCCACCCCGCAGCCGGGGACGCCGCCAGCCAGGCGCGCTTCGCCCCGGTGGATACGACGGCCGTCCGGCTGGAGGTCCGGCTCCGGCCGGGCTGGTCCGCGGGCATTTTGGAGTGGAAGCTGGCTCCATGAACGCGCAAGAGCGATTCCATGCCGTGATGCACTACATGCCCCGGGACCGGAGCCCCATCATGGACTTCGGCTTCTGGGACGAGACGCTCACCATCTGGCAGGCCCAGGGCTATCCGAAGGGCGCGGACCCCGACATCTTCTTCGGCATGGACCCCCAGTGGATCGTGGCGCCCATCAACGTCCATCTCTGTCCGGCCTTCCCCCACGTGGTCATGGAGGAGCGGGGCGACCAGGAAGTGGTTCGGGACCACGAGGGGGTCACGAAGCTGCAGGGCAAGTTCCTCGGCTCCATTCCCCGGCACCTGGACCACACCCTCAAGGACCGGGAGAGCTGGGAGCGGGAGTTTCGGCCGCGGCTGGAGGGGGGTGTCCCTGCGCGCTATCCAGCCGACTGGCCCGCTCTGGTGGAGAAGTACCGTTGTCGGGACTACCCGCTGGGAGTGAACGCAGGGTCCCTTTACGGCTGGCTGCGCAACTGGATGGGGCTGGAGGCCCTGTCCGTTCTGGTCTATGACGACTTTCGCCTGTTCCGGGAGATGGTGCGCACGGTGGCCCAGTGCGTGATCGACACGCTCCGGCCGGTGCTGGAGGCGGGAGTCCGCTTCGACTATGCCCTCCTCTGGGAGGACATGTGCTACCGGGTGGGTCCACTGCTGTCGCCCCGCTTGTTCGAGGAGGTTCTGGTTCCCAACTACCGGCGGATCACGGATCTGCTGGGAGACCACGGGGTGGACATCGTGGTGGTGGACTGCGACGGGGACATCACCAGGCTGGCGCCGCTGTGGCTGGAGGCGGGGGTGAACACCATGTTTCCCATCGAGGTGGGTGCCTGGGGTGGAGACCCCTGCGCCTTCCGCGAGCGCCACGGCCCTTCCATGCGGCTGATCGGCGGAGTGGGCAAGCAGGTGCTGGCCGGTCCCCAGGAGGCCATTGCCCGGGAGGTGGAGCGTCTGGCCCCGCTCGTGGAGGAGGGAGGCTACATCCCCACCCCCGACCACCGGGTGCCGCCGGATGTGCCGCTGGCCAACTACCTCTGCTATCTCCGGGAGGCGCGCCGGGTGTGGGGCAAAGACCTGCCCAACCTGCGGCCCATGGGCCAGCCTGGACGGCCGTCGCCCCACGCCACGGCGCGTTATGCCTGGCACCTGGGCGAGTGAGCACAAGGACGTGCCGGCCGGACCCGCGGCGCCGGGTGCAGACCTGTGAGGAGTGAAGAGATGAGCAATGTGAACGACCGGCGGAACGGGGTGCTGCTGGGCAGCGGCCTGTTTGCCGCGATGATCGCCACCGGGATGCTCATTGCGGGAATCCCGACCCATTTCGCGCTGGCCACTGCGGCAGCGTGGTTCCTGGCGCTGGCCGGCTTCGGGTGGATCATTGACCGAGGCGGACTGGCGTGACGCCCAAGGAACGGATGCTGACGGCGCTGGCGCGGGGCGTGCCAGACCGGGTGCCTGCCACCGTCCACCAGTGGCAGTCGTTTCACCTGAACACCTGGCTGGGCGGAATCTCCGATCTGGAGGCCTTCCGCCGCTTCGGTCTGGATGCGTCCCTGGCCCGGTTCCCGTTGCTGCCGTGCGAGAGCCCGGACTGGATCGTGGAGCAGCAGCAGATCGAGTCCATCCCCGGCGAGCGGCGGTTCCTGGAGACGGTCACCACGCCAGACGGTGTGCTGACCCATGTGGTGGGTGAGAATCCCATCACGCGGTGGAACATCTCGCACCTCGTTCAGAGGCGGGAGGATCTGGAGATCCTGGAGCGGCACATGCCGGTGCCGAGGCTGGATCGGGAGGCCGTCCAGCGGGAGTACGACGCGCTGGGCGACGACGGCATCCTGCGCGGGTTCGTCTGCGGGGAGCAGGGCGGCTGCTGGCAGGAGGCGACGTGCCTGGTGGGCACGCAGGAGCTGATCTACCTGGCCGCGGACGACCCGGAGTGGGTGCATGCGCTCCTGCGCGTGCTCCTGCGGCGCAAGCTTCGCTTCATTGAGGAGAGCCTGCCAGGGGCGCGCTACGACCTGATCGAGACCGGCGGTGGCGCGGCCTCTTCGACGGTGATCTCGCCCAGGTTCCACCGGGAATTCTGCCTGCCCTACGACCGCGAGATACACGACGCCCTGCACGCCGCCGGCCACAAGGTGGTCTACCACACCTGCGGGGGGATGATGCCGATTCTCGACCTCATCGCGGCGAACGGCTGCGACGCCTGCGAGACACTGACTCCGCCGGCAATGGGCGGTGATGCAAGGCCGGCCGAGCTCAAGGCGCGCATCGGCCGGCGGCTGGCCCTCATCGGGGGGCTGGACCAGTCGTCCGTCCTCGAGGTGGGCACTCCGGAGCAGGTGTGGGACCACGTGCACGAGATGTTCGCGGCCTACGGTCCAGGGGGCGGCTACATCATGAGTCCCAGCGACCACTTCTTCCACGTGCCGCCGCGGAATCTGATGGCCTATGCGGCGGCGGCCCGGGAGTGCGTCTATGGCCCCGGAGGCGAGGCAGTGCCCAGAGTCGCGCCGGTCCAGGCTGGCGCGTGGCTCGAGTGACCTTGCGGGGGACGGTCCATGAGGCTGAGGCTACTCTGCTGCGAGGTGCTTTACCGCGAGGCGTGCGCGGCCGTGGCCCGGTCGCCGCACATCGTGGACGTGGAGTTCCTGCCCAAGGGGCTGCACGACCTGGGCACAGCCCCCATGCGCGCCCGCATCCAGGCCGCATTGGACCGTGTGGACGAAGCCCGGTACGACGCTATCTTGCTGGGCTACGGCCTCTGCAACAACGGGCTGGCGGGGCTCCGGGCCCGCGCGATTCCACTGGTGCTGCCTCGCGCTCACGACTGCATCACCCTGTTCCTCGGGTGCCGTCGCCGCTGCACGGATTACTTTGTCGCCAACCCCGGCACCTTCTTCAAGACCACCGGCTGGATGGAGCGCGGAGAGGCCACCGGCGAGCTGAGCCAGCTCTCCGTGCTGTCGCGGGCGGGCCTGAGCGCCACCTATGCCGAGCTGGTGGAGAAGTACGGGGAAGAGAACGCCCGATACCTGTTCGAGACGCTCTACGACCACACCCGCAACTACCGCCAGCTGACCTTCATCGAAATGGGGGTGGAGCCCGATGGATCCTGGGAGGCCCAGGCGCGCCAGGAGGCGGACCGACGCGGCTGGCGCTTTGAGAAGGTGCAGGGCGACATGGGGCTGATCGAGCGGCTGGTGGGAGGCCTCTGGCGCGCCGACGAGTTCCTGGTCGTGCCGCCGGGCCAGCGGATTGCCGCCCGTTTTGACGACGACATCGTGGCTGCCGAGCCCGGAGAGGAGGAGCAGTGATTCGCTGGGGGATTCTCGCCGGCGTGATCATCACGGCGGCGATGGCAGCCGGGGCGCAGGAGGCGTCGCGGGTGAGCGTTCGCGACTTCGGCGCGAGAGGCGACGGGAGAACCGACGACACCGCTGCCTTCCGTCGCGCATTCGAAGCGGTGCGCAGGAGCGGCGGGACGGTCTTCGCGCCGGTGGGGAACTACCTGATTGGGGGGCGGCTCGTCGTGCCGGAGCGGGTGACACTGGAGGGGATCTGGACGGCGCCCACCGCCTGGACCCAGAACCAGGGCACGACGCTCCTGGCTGTCGAGGGCGCGGGACGCGAGGACGGGCCGGCGTTTATCACCCTGCATGCCAACTCCGTGCTCAAGGGGATCACTGTCTTCTATTCCGACCAGGATCCCAAGAAAGTGAAGCCCTACCCCTGGTGCATCCAGGGCGCTGGCGGCGACAACATGTCCATCGTGGACTGCCTGCTGGTGAACCCATACCAGGGGGTGGACTTCGGCACGCACCCCTCCGGCCGCCACTACATCCGTGGCCTCTACGGCCAGCCCCTCCGGCGGGGCATCTTCGTGGACAAGTGCCTGGATGTGGGGCGGATCGAGAACGTGCACTTCTGGCCCTTCTGGAGCTGGGACGAGAAGGACGGCATCCGCGACTGGCTCTGGCAGCAAGGGGAGGCCTTCATCTTCGGCCGCACTGACTGGGAATACGTGCTGAACACCTTCTGCTTCGGCTACCGGGTGGGCTACCGGTTCCTCCAGACGAAGGACGGGGCCATGAACGGCAATCTGCTGGGCATCGGTGCGGACGCCACGAACATCGCCGTGCTGGTGGAGCAGACCCAGCCGGCTGGACTGCTCATCACCAATGGGGAGTTCGTGAGCTTCGCCGGCAACCGCCCCACCGAGGTGGTGGTGAACGAGACCCACAGCGGGGTCGTCCAGTTCCAGAACTGCGCCTTCTGGGGTCCGGCCCATCAGATCGCCCGGATCGCCGGCACGGGAAGCGTCACGTTCAGCACCTGCAACTTCGTGGAGTGGGACCGGGACAAGAAGGGCGTGCCCGCCATCGAGCTCTCCGGCGGCCACCTTGTGGTGACCGGGAGCATCTTCCACCGCCCGGCGCCGCAAGCCGTCCTCACTGGCCGGGCCCAGTCCGCCATCTTCTCTTCCTGCCGCGTGGCCGGCCCCTTCTCGGTGGCCAATCCGGCCGGCGCGGACCTGCAGGCCGGGCTGAACGTGACCGCGAAGCCCACGCCCGCAGCCCGCCACACCGCTCCTGCTCCCGAGGGAGGCGCCCGATGACCGCGATGTTCTCCACGCCGAAGTCGAAGACTCTCTCCTCACGTGAGCGGGTGCAGCTTGCGCTGAGCAGGCAGGAGGCGGACCGGATTCCCCGGGCGGAGTCGTTCTGGCCGGAAACCATCCCGCTCTGGCACACCCAGGGGCTTCCCGTGGGCGTGGACGTGGCCCGCCTGTTCGATTTTGACATCCTGGGCGGAGGCTGGGTGCACCACGAGGCCCGACCTGGTTACCGGGAGATCCTGGACGAGACGGAGGAGTGGCAGACGCGCCGGGACGGCAACGGTGCGATCCTGCGATTCTGGAGGAACAAGAGCGGGACGCCCGAGCACGTGGGTTTCACTGTTCGGACGGCAGACGACTGGACCCGGCTCAAGCACGACCTCCTCACAACGCCGGTGCAGTGCCGCATCGACCTCTACAGCGTCCTGGCGGCCATGCACAGGGCGCGGTCCGAGCGGCGGTTCTTCTGCTGGACGGGCGTGGAATGCTTCGAGATCGCCAAGGACGTGATCGGCCACGAGACCCTCTGCATCGCCATGGCCGAGGATCCCGAGTGGGTGGCGGACCTTTTCGACACGGAGACCGACGTCGCGCTGGATGCCCTGGACTACATGGAGGCCAGCGGCGTGCGGTTCGATGGGGGCTGGATCTACGGTGACATTGCCTACAACCACGGTCCCTTCTGCTCGCCCGCGATGTATCGGGAGCTGGTGATGCCCGCCCACATGCGCCTGGTTTCCTGGTTCAAGGACCGCGGCCTGCCCGTCATCTACCACACCGACGGGGACTTCCGACCGCTGATTCCTTCGTTCCTGGAGGTGGGCATCGACTGCTTCCAGCCGCTCGAGGCCAAGGCGAACATCGACGTGCGCGAGCTGAAGCCGAAGTGGGGGAGCAAGGTGGCGCTCATGGGCAATATCGACATCATGCGCCTGATCACCAACGACCCGCGGGCCATCGAGGAGGAGGTGGCCGCCAAGGTGCCTCTGGCCAAGAGAGGCGGCGGATACCTGTACCACAGCGACCACTCCGTTCCGCCCGGCGTCACCTGGGAGAGCTATCAGCACCTGATGCGCCTGATCGATGAGTACGGACGGTACGAGTAGGGGAGGGTGGCGGCGGTGTGAGCGGCAGGCAGCGGCAGGGCCGTCACCGCACGTTCCCAGAGGGGGCCGCCAATGAACGGCAGAGAGCGCATTCTGGCATTGCTCCAGGGCGGGGATCCCGACCGGTTTCCCTGCATGCCCATCACCATGCAGCTGGCTGCGGACCTGGCCGGGCGCCGGTATCTGGAGTATGAGACCGACTATCGCGCGCTTGTGGCGGGGCAGGTGCGCGTGGCCGAGGAGTTCGGGCTCGACTACGTCAACACCATGTCCGACCCTGCCTGCGAGGCCGCCGACTGCGGGGCCGCGGTCGTGTTCCATCCGGACCTGCCCGCCGCCATGGACGAGTCGAACCCCCTCCTGTCGGACAGGTCGGACCTGGCGCGGCTGAAGGCGCCCGACCCGGCGCGTCCGGGGAGCCGGATGCACAACCGTCTCCGCGCTCTTGAGGAGCTCAAGCGGCAGGTGGGCGGCAGCCTGCTCGTGGAGGGCTGGATCGAGGGGCCCTGCGCCGAGGCGGCGGACCTCCGAAGCCTGAGCGTCCTCATGCTGGACTTCTACGACGAGCCTGACTTCGTGCACGACCTGTTCGAGTTTGTGCTCGCCATGGAGCTGGAGTTCGCCCGGCACCAGGTGGCCGCGGGAGCCGAGATGATCGGGATTGGGGACGCCGCAGCCTCGCTTGCTGGTCCCCGGATCTACCAGGAGTTCATCTGGCCGTATGAGAAGCGCATGGTGGAGGGGGTCCAGGCGCTGGGAGCGCGGGCTCGCCTGCACATCTGCGGCGACACGCGGCGGCTGGTGGAGGGCATGGGCCGGCTGGGCTGCGATGTGGTGGACCTGGACTTCCTCTGCCCGCTGGACGCGGCCCGGGCGGCGATGGGACCCGGCCAGGTGCTCCTGGGGAACATAGATCCGGTGCGCGTGCTGCGAGACGGCACGCCGACGGATGTGCATGCCGCGCTTGCCGCCTGCCACCGAGCGGCCGGTCCGCGCTGGATAGTGGGTGCCGGCTGCGAGGTCCCGCGCGACACGCCCCCGGAGAATCTCCGCGCCCTGGTGGAGTACGCGCGCGCACACGCTCCGCGGGAAGCCGCGAAGGACTGAAGGAGGCGCGGGTTGGCGTGGATCCGACTGGTGCCCACAGGGGTGGAGATCCAGGCAGAGCCGGGGATGGCCCTGCGCGACCTGCTGTTCGAGCAGGGTGTGGAGTTCCCGTGCGGGGGGCACGGACGCTGCCGGGGTTGCCGCGTGCGCGTGCTGGAGGGCGACCTGCCGCTCAACGATGCCCAGCGCAGCCTTCTCACGGCGGAGGAGATCGCGGCGGGGTGGAGGCTCGCCTGCCAGGGCCGCGCCGAGGGGCATCTGGCCATCGAGCTCCGCCAGTGGGACGCCTCCATCCTCGCCGACGAGACGCGGTTCGCGTTCCATCCCAAGGAGGGACTGGGGATCGCGCTTGACGTTGGCACCACCACCCTGGTGGCCCAGCTGCTTGACCTTGAGACCGGGCACGTGCTGGCGGTGCGCAGCGGCCTGAATCCCCAGGCGCGCCACGGGGCCGACGTCATGAGCCGCGTGCAGTTCGCCGTGGCCGAGGGGGGAGCCGCCGAGCTCACGCGGCTCATCCGCGCGGAGACGCACAAGATGGCCCGGCAACTCCTGACCGCGGCTGGCACGGCGAGCCGGCCCCTGCGGGACTTCGTGCTCGCAGGCAACACCGTGATGCACCACCTGTTCTGTGGGGTGGACCTGACGCCCCTGGCGGCGTACCCCTTCGAGCCGGTGAACGACGGCCTCCACGTGCTCTCCTGCGCCGAGTTGAAGTGGGACCTCCCCGGCAAGCCGTCGGTGCGGTTCCTTCCCTGTCTGGGGGGATTCGTGGGGAGCGACATCCTGGCGGGGCTGATCGCCACGGGAGCGGGCGACCGGGAGACGCTGGAGGTCCTGATCGACCTGGGCACAAACGGAGAGATCGTCGTGGGGAACCGGGAGCGGATGCTGTGCGCATCGACGGCCGCGGGCCCGGCCTTCGAGGGGGCGCGCATTTCCTGCGGCATGCGGGCCGCCACCGGGGCGATCTGGCGGGTCACCGCCTGCAACGGCCGACTCCACTGCGAGACGCTGGGCAGCGCGCCTGCACGGGGCATCTGCGGCAGCGGTCTGGTGGACGCGGTGGCCGCCGGGCTGGACACGGGCCGGATCCGCCCTACGGGCCGGCTGGCGCAGGGCGAGGAGCTGCCCCTGGCGGGCTCGGTGACAATCACCCAGACCGACATCCGCCAGCTTCAGCTCGCGAAGGGGGCCATTGCGGCCGGAATCCACCTCCTGCTGAACCAGTGGGGAGCGCGGCTGGAGGATGTGGCGGCCGTGCACCTGGCCGGGGCCTTCGGCAACTACGTGGACCGCGTCAGCGCGCGGCGCATCGGACTGTTGCCGTTTCCGCTCGAGAAGATCGCTCCAGCGGGAAATGCCGCCCTGCTCGGCGCGAAGCTCGCGCTTTTCGCCCCGGAAAACGAAAAGGGCGACTACTCTGGACTTCGGGCGAGGGTTCGCCATGTGTCCTTGAGCGCCGACCCCGCCTTCCAGGACCGCTACGTGGAGGAGATGATCTTTCCCAACGGCGCCTCCTGACAGGCAGACTCTTGCCACCACGGTGCGCCAGGTGCGGGCTGGCAGCAAGGCCCTCGGTGCCCCGATGGACGGGAGGTCCTGCGGGGTGGAAGCGGCTCAGCGAGCTGGACCGGCCGCAGCCGTTCGGCGCCGGCCCGAGCGGCCGGCCCGAGCCGGGGCGGGGGCAGAGTCCGGGGCCAGCAGGCGCCTGGACTCCTCCAGCAGGAAGGCTGTGTCCTGGAATGGCTCATAGCTGATGTCCTGCCACCGGATGCGGCCCTTCCCGTCCACCAGAAAGGTCCCGTGCAACGGCATCCGCTCGAAGTCGTCGTAGGCCCGGTATCTGCGGAACACGGCCAGGCTCCTGTCGGAGAGCAGCGGGAAGGGGTAGTCCGCCTGGCGCCCGCCCGCCGCGAAGGTCCTCCGAAGAGCATCGGCGCCGTCGGTGCTGATGGCCACGATGTCGATTCCGGCGGCCTTGAAGTCGCCGGTTCTGGGGGCGAAGGCGTTGAGCTGGTCCAGGCAGTGCTTGCATCTTCCTCCCAGGAAGAAGAGCAGGAGGACGGGGCGGCCTCGGAAGTTGTGCAGGGAGAGCCGCCTGCCCATGGCGTCGGGAAGCACCCAGGAGGGCGCGGCCACCGGCTGCCAGCGGAACGGCCCCAGGCTCTCCAGGCGTGGCAACGCCTCGGCTCCGTCAAATGGCGCGGGCGGCAGGCGCCAGTCCGCGGACAGGCCCGCTTGGCTCGCGATGGGCGCGATTCGCTGGAGCGCGGGCACGTCCAGGTCGGCCCAGGCGGCGAGGCGCCGTAGCTCCTCCAGCCGCTCGCGGGCTTCTTTCTCCTTGCCGCAGCGTGCCAGCACGTGCACCAGGTTGGCCAGTGGCTGAACCTCTCCCTTGCCCTGCTCCGCAGCCTCCCGGGCGGCCTTCTCCGCCTTCTCGCGGTCCCCCGCCTGGAGCCAGAAGCGCGCCCGGCGCTCGGCAGGCATGTTCCTGGCCTCCTCCGCCAGCCGTGCCGCCTCGTCCACGCGCCCGGCGGTCAGGGCCTCCCAGGCCTTCAACTCGGCGGCCCACCCCTGGCAGCTGGAGAGGTCCGCGCTGTTCTTCTCCAGGGTCTGCTTGCGCGCCTCCTCCACGTCCTTTTCCGGCGCGCCCGCCTTCTTCCGGTCGTCGCCTGCCTTGCGGGCGGCCTCCTCCGCCTCGGTTCGGAGACGGGCCGCCAGCGCCTCAATTGCCTCGATGGCCTTCCGCCCCGCCCTCACCTCGCCGCGCTGAATGCGCGCCAGCCCCAGGGCGTGGAGGACCTCGCCGTCCAGGCGGGCAATTCCCGTGGGGGCCAGGGCGGGGCTGGATTCCAGCCGCACCAGCTCGTCCCACAGCTCGTAGCGGGTGAGAACGCCCACCAGCCGCTCCCGCCCCCAGCGGGCGCTTCCCCGGCCGCCGAGGCTGTTGTAGCGCGGGTGGCGGGGCAGCTCGGTCATGTTGTGGGCCAGTTCCAGGGCCTCCCACACGCGGCCCACGTTGATGAGGTTGCCCACCAGCCATTCGTTGTTGTGGGCGAAGTTGTGGATCTGGTCGGGCAGTACCCGGTCGCGCATCATGTGGGCGTGATCCACGCGGGCAGAGGCCTCCTGATGCCACGCGGCCTCGGCGTAGCGCTTGAGCTGGGAGTAGGTGTGGCCCGACATATGCCACATGTGGGCGATGGCTGGGGCGCTCCGGCCGCACAGGGCGGCCGAGTTGAGGGCGCGGGAATCGTCGGCGTAGTTCCAGAGGTGGATTCGGTAGTGATGCGCCGGGTGCAGGGGATTCTTGGCGAGCACCTCGTTCAAGAGCTTCTCGGCAAGGTCTCGCTGCTCCTTGGTCAGGTCGCCGTTCTGCCAGAGCCGCACGCAGAAGAACGCCTTGGCCTCCAGGTCCCCGGGGTAGAGCCGCACAATCTGCTCCAGGTCCGCCGCCAGGTCCTTCTCGCGCTGGTCCTCGCTGCGTCCCCTCTGGTCGTAGAACCGGGCCAGCGAGTCGATCCAGAGGGCTTCCCGGTAGGAGAGAGGGGCCTTGCGCTTGACGGCTTCGCCGATGAACTTGCGCGCCCTCTCGGCGTTCTGGATGTTGGCCATGGCCAGCCCCCAGTAGGCCATTCCGCACGCCGGATCCAGCGCCAGGACCTGGCGGAAGGAGCGTTCCGCCTCGAAGTACCAGAATCCGTGGAGCTGGCAGATGCCCTGGTTGAACATGCGCTGGGCCAGGGACGACCGGGTGGTCACCGGGAAGTGGACGCCGCCCGTGGAGCCTTTCATCAAGTAGGCGCGCTGGCGGGGTCCGTCGTTGAACGCCTCGCCGTGGAAGGAGTGGCCGGCCAGGGGCGCTCCGGAGGCTCCGGTCTCGGCTGGCGGCGGTGGCGAGGGCGTCTGGGCACCGCCGGGCCTGGCGGCCATCAGGGTCGCGATAGTCAGAACTGCGGCGGCGATTCGCGGCATAGTCTCCTCCCGTGGCGCCCGCGTGGCGGCTTGCATGCTGGTGGGCACCCGATCAGTTTACCAACTCCACGGGTCCATGCGGCTTCGCACGACCCGCGTCGGCCGGAATCACCGCTGCTTCACAGCAAGCGCGGATCGTCTGAAAACCAGGCGCGACGGGTCGTCTCCGCGGCTGCGGTCCACGGCCAGTGGCCGGCCGCACCGAGGGCACGGGTGCGGAAGGTGACGGCAGGCACGGGCTGTCCGTCTCCCGTGGCGGCGGGCGGCTGGCTGTGTGGAGGAAGCGGAATGCCTCGGCCACTGTGGCCTGGGCTGCCCGGCCTCCGCCCGGCGGCCGCCTGGCAGAGGCCAGGGGAAGCCGCGCCCAGCAGCGGCACGGTGCCTGCCCGTCCGGGTGAAACCCGGCACCAGAAGGGTATCGTAATCACGAGGAACTGTCCGTCCACGGCACCAGAATCACGATGTTCCCAGCTTCCCATTCGGGCCGGCCCGCGACAGCCCGCATGGGGATTCGAGGAGGCCCTTGAGAATGCTCCCTAGATCGGCCCTGGCCGTTGCGCTGGCCGCCGCTGCGGTCTGGCCACTGCCCGCTCAGTCACAGGAGGGGCGCCGGCCCCACGCCGGCATGCTCCGCTATCCCGACGTGAGCGGTTCGCACGTCGTCTTCATGTACGCCAACGACCTCTGGATCGTCCCGCGGGAGGGCGGAACGGCTTCGCCGCTCTCCAGCCCGCCGGGCCAGGAGGTCATGCCCCGCTTCAGCCCCGACGGAAGGACCATCGCCTTCGCGGGCAACTACGACGGCAATCGGGACATCTACACGCTTCCGCTGGAGGGGGGTGTGCCCACCCGCATCACACACCACCCTGCCTCCGAGAAGCTCTGCGACTGGACGGCCGATGGCCGCATCCTCTTCGCGACCAACGCGACCACGGGGCTGGCGCGCCAGGACCACCTCTATCTCGTCTCGTCCAGGGGGGGCTTGCCCACACGCGTGCCTGTCCCCTACGGCACAAACGGTGCCGTGGATCCCACCGGCAGATGGATCGCCTACACGCCGCACTCCACAGACTTCGCCACGTGGAAGCGCTACCGGGGTGGAATGGCCACCGACATCTGGCTGTTTGGGCTCGTGGACCACAAGTCCCGGAGGATCACCGACTGGGAGGGCACCGACACGCTGCCCATGTGGCACGGCGCAAAGGTCTACTACCTCTCCGATGCGGGGCCCGAGCACCGGCTGAACCTGTGGGTGTTCGACACGGCCAGCGGCCGCCGCACCCAGGTGACCAGGTTCTCCGACTACGACGTGAAGTGGCCGGCCATCGGCCCTGGCCCGGAGGGCAAGGGCGAGATCGTCTTCCAGCACGGGTCCCGGCTCCGGCTGCTGGACCTTGCTTCTGGAAAGTCCCGGGAGGTGGAGGTGCGCATCCCAGGTGACAGGCCCACTCTGCGCGGCCGTGCGGTGGATGCCAGCCGATTCATCTACGCGTGGGGGGGCTCGCCTACTGGAAAGCGGGCGGCCGTGGAGGCGCGGGGCGAGATCTGGACCGCTCCGGCCAAGAACGGCACCCCGCGCAACCTCACCCGCTCCAGCGGGTCGGCCGAGCGGGATCCCG
>Ga0073934_10007504_pt1 | contig 15132 bp, 11 predicted proteins | sample LarsenN4metaG_FD_76834 | JGI IMG/M metagenome (GOLD analysis project Ga0073934, IMG submission 76834) | Hot spring sediment bacterial and archeal communities from British Columbia, Canada, to study Microbial Dark Matter (Phase II) - Larsen... ...
CCAGCGTCGGGTCGTTATTCCAATGCAGCACTCCCGGCTGCGGCGGCGGAATCACCAGACGCGACGCAGTTTCACTGGAAGCTTCCTCCTGCGACGCCCCTGGCCCGGAACATCCCGCTACCAGCAGCAACACCACTCCCGCGAGTACCTTCCAGCCATCTCTGCTACTCCGCATTCCTCGGCCCCCCTGCCCTCGGTTCTTCTACTCACCATTCACTACTCACCATTCACGCCGTCACACGCTTACCACCGCACAAGGCGACTTCCGGATGATCGCGTACGCATTCGTCGGCAGTCGCCCTCCGTCGCGATCCTTCGGCCCGCGTCCGATCACCAGCAGCTCCGCGCCCAGCGAATCCGCTAGCGCGCTCACCTCGCGCGCCGGTTCGCCGCTCCGCAGGTGCAGCGCGGCGCCTTGAGTCTTGGTCGCAGCCTGCAACTTCTCCACTTCGCTCCTCGCCGCGGCCTCAAGCTCCATCCGGAATTGCGGCGTAGCTTTATAGGGCAATCCCGCATCAAGCGGCGTGATGCTGTGCACGATCCCGAGCTTCGCCTTGAAGTCGGCCGCCATCTGCGCGGCCCACGCCAGCACTTCTTCACTCTGCGGCCCCAAGTCGACAGCCGCCAGAATAGTCGAAAACACGACCGCCTTAGCCCCGGCCTTTTCTTCCGCGTGCGCGCCCGTCAGCACCGGGCAGGCTGCGTCGTGCAGCACCTTCGACGTGATCGACCCGATCAGAAATCGGCGCAGCGCCCCGTAGCCGTGCGTCGGCATCGCGATCAGCGAAACATTCTCGGTCTTGGCATAACCTACGATTTGCGCGACCGGATCCCCCTCCTGCACCCGCCGCTCGACTTTGCAGTCACGCAGCTCGGCGACCCCGAACTCGCCCATCATCCTCTCGCGCTCGGCGATCATAGGCCCCGACACCGGAACCACCACCGGTCCTGAAAACCCTGTCGGCGGAATCGTGTAGAACGGATCAATCACGTGCAGCAGAATCACTTCGGCCTGGTGCTTCTCCGCAATCGTCCTCACGTACGGCAGCATCCCCAGACATCGCTCGGAGAAGTCAGTGGGTACGAGCACTCGCGTAATCGGCAGCATTTGTGCAACTCCTCTCGACAGCGTTTTACCTGTAAACAATTATCGCCAAAATCGGCGGGTTCCGGGGATTCTTCTCGTGCGGCGTTCACGGTTGAAAACCCGGCCCTTAACGCTGCCCCTGGCTACCTTGCTGCGGCAATTCACGCATGTCTAGGCGAGATCGCGCAGCTCCATCTGCATGGTGAGGCCCGAGCAGAGGCGCTAGTGTTATGGGTGCCAATGACTTAGGAGAAGACGCTTCGTGGCTTGGGAATTGCGCTATACCAGAGCGGGCCGTCCGGAAGAAAAGAGTTCCAGACCCGCCAACTGGAATCGGCGCGGCCCGCCAAAATGCGACGCCGTTCTTCCGGACAGCTTCTTGTTTGGAAAATGAAAATGAGCCTCCGAAAGGGGGCTTTTTTCTTTTTGAGCATGCTGGCTCACACGGAGCCAGAATAAGACAGTGGGCAAAAAAGACGGTCCTCTATCGGGAGTCGTCCAGCCCCCGGACTGGACACAAAAAAGGGCGGGCGCTATCAAATCGGGCTGGGGTGAGCGCCCGCCTAGTAACGGGGATGTACAGATAGACGGAAGGCCTTCTGAAATGGTTCCAAAAATCGGTTTCGAAAAAATAAAAAAATTCACCGTCCCGATCCCGGCAACAAAGCATGTCCCGTTCGAGCAACAAAGCCGTTACCGCTCGCCGCGTTCTCCCCACCTGAGTTTCGTTCGCAACACCTCAAAAAAACCCTTATAAGACGGGCGAACCAGCCCGATGCGGCTCGGCGAGAGCTCGCAAACGACCCGGTCCTCGTGATGGAGTTCCAGACCGACCTGACCGTCCACCGTTAGGTACACCGACTCGGCTTCGGTCTTGAGGACGATTTCGACGCGCGAGCTATCGGGGACCAGCACGGGACGGTTGGTGAGCGTGTGCGGGCAGATGGGGGTAACCAGAAAGGCCTCGACCGAAGGGTGAACGATAGGGCCGCCGGCGGCGAGCGAATAGGCCGTCGAGCCGGTTGGCGTCGAGACGATAACACCGTCCGCCTTGATCAGCGTAAGGAACTGCCCGTCGACATAGGCCTCGAAATCGAGCATCCTTGATATGGCGCCCTTGTTCAGCACGGCGTCATTTAAGGCGTGGTAGCTCTCGACAATCTCGCCACGACGAACTACATGAATACGCAACATCTTGCGATATTCAACTTGATGTTTTCCATTAATAATTTCCTCGAGGCTGTCGTAGAGTTCGCCAACCGTAACGGCGGTCAGGAAACCGAGACTGCCGAGGTTGACGGCCAGGATGGGGACCTCGCGGCCATGCGCATGACGTGCAGCCGCCAGCAGCGTGCCATCGCCGCCTAGGACCAGGATCAGGTCGCTCTTGGCTGGGAGATCACTTCGCGGGAGCACGGCAACGTCGGTCGCGCCGCCTGTGGAATTCAGCGTTGAGGCGGTCTCCTCGTCGAGCATGGCCCGGATGCCCCGCTGCTTCAGCCAAGCTAGCAGACTCGGCAGGATCGGCTCCAGAGCCGTCTTACGCGGTTTTGAGATGATGCCGATGGATCGGAGTGGCATAGGGCAGCTGATCGGGAGCGTTTGAAGAGCGAACAGCAGGTCCTCCCTCGCTTTCCGCGCTTCGCTCGGGGCAGAACGCTTCTCAGGATGACCCCGTCAACAAGTGTACGTTCCGCTGAGAAAAAACTCCTGATTGCCTTCCGCGCCGAGCACCGGGCAGGGAAAGTCCTCGAGGCCGGCGAATCCCAGCCCTTCCGCGCAGTCGCGGACCTTGGCGACAGAAGCAGCCTGTTTGTCGGGCTCGCGCACGATGCCTCCCTTTCCGACCTGGCCCTTGCCGACTTCAAACTGCGGCTTCACGAGCACGAGCAGCCGGGTTCCCTTCCGCGCGAACTGCGTCAGCAGCGGCAGAATCATAGTAGCGGAAATAAAGGAAACGTCCACGGTGATTCCGTCGACCGTTTCGCCGATCTGGCCCCAATGCAGGTAGCGGGCGTTCACTCCTTCATGGAGTCGCACGCGCGGGTCCTGGCGCAGACGCCAGTGCAGTTGACCTCCGCCCACGTCCACAGCGTGAACGCGCTCGGCGCCGCGCTGCAGCAGGCAATCAACAAAGCCTCCGGTGGACGAGCCGATGTCGAGAAAGGTCTTGCCGGCTACGTCCCAGTCAAAGCGGTCGAGAGCCGCCTCTAGCTTGAGACCGCCGCGGCCGACGTAACGCTCGGTTGCGAGGACCTCGACTGCCGATTCGGGCCGCACCAACTCTCCAGCCTTTTCCGCGCGCTTACCCGCGAGCAAAACCTGTCCCGCCATGATCAGCGCTTGCGCCTTCTGACGGGTTTCAGCGATGCCCTTGTCGACCAGCAGCCGGTCCAAGCGCACTCGCGGAGCGGCGGCTTGGCCGGCGCGTGAAGATGACTTGCCCGGCGCGGCCATACGCTCTATGCCTTCCTCGCCACCAGGAATTCCGCCAGCTCCTGCAGGCGAGCCGCCCGGCCTCCAAACGGCTTGAGCGCCGTTCGAGCGAGATAGATGTGATGAGCCGCCATCTCCTTCGAGCGCTCGAGGCCATGCAGAGCCGGATACGTCACCTTCTTCTGGATGGCGTCTTTGCCCGCCGTCTTGCCGAGCCTTTCGGTGGAGCTTTCGACGTCGAGAATGTCATCGACGATCTGGAACGCCAGACCGGCGTTCGCGCCGAAGCAGGTGATCGCGGCGAGCTGCTCCGGAGTTGCCTGCGCGATGATCGCCCCCAATCGAACCGATGCGCAGAACAGCGCACCCGTTTTGCAGCAATGGATGTATTCCAGGATTTCCGGAGTTACGTGGCCGCTCACGGCCTCGAGGTCGGCCACCTGACCGCCGATCATGCCGCGAACTGTTCCCGCGGCGCGAGCGAGCTCGGCCACGAGGTCAGTCTTCACGGCGGCAGGGGTGCGCGGCAGATTTGCCAGGACCCGGAATGCGAGCGTCAACAGCGCGTCACCCGCAAGGACGGCTATCGCTTCGCCGAAGGCCTTGTGGCAGGTCGGTTTGCCGCGGCGGTAATCGTCGTTGTCGAGCGCGGGGAGGTCGTCGTGGATCAATGAGTAAGTGTGGATGAGCTCGAGCGTGCAGCTGGTGCTCAGGATATCGCGCTCAGTCTCTGAACTCGGCTCAGGCTCGGCTCGGAAGTTGATCAGGCGCGCGGCTTCCAAGCAAAAGACCGAGCGGATGCGCTTGCCGCCGGCAAAGAGACTGTAGCGCATTGCGCGATGCAGGGTGCGCGGAGCCTCGGTTTCGGGCGGCGCCAGGCGGTCGAGCTCCTCGTCAATTCGCGCGCGCTGGGCTTCTAAATAGGATTGCAGGGACACGATTTTAGGCTGGGGGCTCTTCTTCATTCGGGGCAAACGGCTCCGCTACGATCTTGCCCGCCCGCTTGACTAGAAGCTCGACTTTGTTCTCCGCCTCTTCGAGCTGCTTGCGGCAGTTGCCCGAGAGCTTCATGCCTTCTTCAAACAGTTCGAGCGAGCGTTCGAGGGGCAGCTCGCCGCGCTCGAGCTCCTGGACGATTTTCTCGAGCCGTTCGAGACCTTTCTCGAAGGTGAGGTCGTTCTTGGGAGTCGGGGTTTTGGGGGTGGCGTTGTCCGGCATCAGGAGCTTTCAAAGGACGACACGCAGACTCTTCGCTGCGCTCAGAATGACCATTCAAAACAAAGAGCCCACGGCGCGAACCGCGTGCCGTGGCTACCCAATCATTGGTTCCGATTCCCGCCTGGATAAACAAAATATCCCACCCGGTTATTCGGCGGGGAGCCGTACCACATCCTCCCCTGCGAGTCGAGGAAGAACTCCTTCATCATGTTTTCTGAATAAGGGTACGGGAACTCGAGAACTTCGCCCGTGTTCGGATCGAGCCGCCCGACGGTGTCCATTTCATCCGAGGAATACCAGACGTAGTCGTCCTTGTCGATCCCGAGCGCGTAAGGAGTAGCGCGCGGCCCGGGCAGATCGAATTCCTTAATTGCTTCAGTCTTGGGATCAAAGCGGAGGAGCTTGTTCCCGCGATAGAGCGCTACCCAGACGATGCCCTTGGAGTCGATCTCGATTCGGCGCGGCCAGCCGCCGGGAGTGAGCGGGGTCCACTTGTGGATCTTCCCGGTTTTCTGGTCGACTTTTCCGAACTTGCCCGTAGCGCTAAATTCGGCGAACCAGGGATTGCCGTCCGAGTCGATCACGATGCCGTAGGGCGAAACGACGTCCGGGTAGTGGCTGAACTCGCGTGTTTTGGGATCGAAGGCAGTGAGCGAAGCTCCCACGGCCGTTCCCCAAACTTTGCCTTGATGATCCACGCGTACGGTGTGCTTCGAGCCGCCATCCTCGGAACCTTCCAGGCCCGGTTTGTAGCGGTCCTGATACTCGGTGACGGTTTTCGTGACGGGGTCCCATCGGCCGACCTTGTTGGAGGCCTGCTCGCCGATCCAAACGCTGCCGTCAGGAGCGGGGACGGCGGTGTGAATGCCCGCGGTGCCCTGATGCGGAACGGGATATTCTTCAATTGCGCCGGTCTTCGGATCAAGCCTCCCGATTGCATTGGCGCGTCCGAAGTAGGGCAGCCACACGTAGCCGTCATTGGCCGGCGTTGCGCTGAATGGATGACGGTTAGGGCCGGGCATTTCGTACTCGACGTAAACGATCTTCATAGCCTCGTCGCTGAAGGTTCGCAGTGTCTCTTTGTACTTCGGCAACTCCGTCGGCGAAGGCGGCAGAACGGAATCGGGGCCGAACATTCTGGTCAAATACGAGACCAACTCGGCTGCATCCTGATCGTTGATGCGATTTCCGAGGCGGGGCTTCATGGACTCCCGCATGTAATTGATGGCTTGCCACCAGCCCTGTTCGGTGCGGCGCGTGGCGGACATGCGCGTCTGCAAACCGTGGCACGCGGAACATTGTCTCTGCAGAAGCTCTTTGCCTCTGCCCGGCGGCAGCAGCTCCCAGGATTGATAGAGAGACAGGTCGCTCCAGCGCACGGTGTCGGGCTGAAGCGCGAAGTCGAGCGAAGCGGCGCCGCTTTCGGAAATCGCCACGCCGCTGCGCGGATCGCTCTTGAACCCGGTAGCTTTGGCGCGGACGGTGTACTGGCCGGGAGCCAGATTCTCCACGCGATAGCGCCCCTGGCGATCCGAGAGAACGTGCGTCGTGATCTTGCTCGCGGCGTTCTGCGCCTGCACGAAAGCGCCGCGGAACGGCTGGCCGGAGGGGTCTTTTACTACGCCGGAGATCGTGCCGGCCCAGGCGTTCAATCCAATCAATCCGACGAGAACCGCCGCCAGTGGCGCATTTTGGACGCTGCTGAGTGGCTTCATATGGTCGTTTCCTCCCTGGGTTTCCGTGGTCCTCTCCAGTCAGTCGTCAAGTCCTACTGTCAGATTCTATCCGATTCTCCTTGCGCGGCGAAGTTCCCTGCACAGTCGGTGCTCCGAGCGCCTGCAACACTTCGACAACGGTACCGTACCTCCCGAGCGGGGTGGAGACGCGAATGCCTTGCGCGCGGGGGCGGAGTGAACTCACGAGCTCCTGGGCGATGCGGATTCCCTCCGAGCGCGCTGCTTCTCCCGACTCGACCACCTGCATGCGCCGGAGAATGGCCTCGGGAATCGCGATCTGCGATTCGTTCGCGAGAAACTCCGCGTTGCGGTAGCTCGTGAGCGGGTGTACGGTGGCGATGACCGGCAGGCCCCAACCGCCGATGCGCTCCAGGAAACGGTCGAGCGGGTCGAGGTCGAACACCGGCAGCGTAACCACGCACTCTGCACCGAGACGCGCCTTGGCCTCCAGGCGCTCCCACTCCTGGTCCATGTCAGCAGCGGTAGGATTACCGAGGACAGCGATTACGAAGCCGGTCTGATTTCCAAGAAAATTACCGCCGATGTCGAGCCCGCGGTTGAGGTTCGCAACGATTTTCGTCAGGCCGATGGAGTCGACATCGAAGACGGCGGTGGCATCGGGGAAATCTCCGGTGGTGGGCAGCTCTCCCGTAAGCAGAGCCACGTTGCGGATGCCGAGCGCGTGGGCGCCCAGGAGGTCGGATTGAATGCTCACGATGTTGCGGTCGCGGCAACTGTACTGCAGGACGGCCTCGATGTTCGCGTGAGTCTGGATCAACTGGGCGAGCGCCTGGGCGCTCATGCGTCCGCTGGCGCGCTCGACCTCCGGGACGTACACGGCGTCAATGCCGTTCGCGGCGAGGTAACGCGCGCCTTCGATTTCCTTGGACGGGTCGCAGCCGCGCGAGGGCGAGATCTCAGCGAGCACGACGAATTCGCGCTGCACCAGCTTGCGGCCCAGGCTCGAGCGCTGCGCGAGAGCAACCGGCTCGGCCATCCGCACAGTGGGAGCGGCGGATGCGACCGCCCCCACGGCTACGCGCGCCCGTGGAGGCTGCGCAGCGCGCACGGCGTCCCGCACGGCTCTAATGTGCTCGGGCGTCGTGCCGCAGCAGCCGCCCACCAGCTTGACCCCGGCACGAATGAAGTTGCCCACGTAACCGGCCATGTACTCGGGCGAGCAGAGATAGATGTTGCGTCCGCCGATATTCATGGGCAGTCCGGCGTTGGGCTGCGCCGTCAGCGGACCGCTGCTGAGCGGCGTCATGCGCTGGATGGTGTCGAGCATAACCTTGGGGCCAACGCTGCAGTTGAGCCCGACGGCGTCCAGTCCGGCCGCAACCAGCCTGCGCGTGAAGTCGTCGGGCCCCGTGCCGCTCGGCATGTTGCCGTCATCGTCGATCGTGACCTGCGCAAGGACCGGGAGATCGCATGCCGCGCGCGCCGCCGCGATGGCCTCCTGAAGCTCGTTGAGATCGTAAAAAGTTTCGAGCAGAATCAGGTCCGCGCCCGCATCCGCGAGCGCCGTGAACTGCTCGGAGAAGGCCTCGCGGGCCTCGGCGGGGGTCACTGGTCCGAGCGGCGCCAGGCGCACGCCGAGCGGCCCGACCGCGCCCGCTACCAGCACGTCATTGCCGGCAGACTCCCGGGCCAGCCGCACGCCCGCGCGATTGATCTCCGCGCACTTATCTTCCAGGGCATACCCCGACAGCCGGCGGCGGTTCGCCCCGAACGTGTTCGCCTCCAGAATCTCCGCGCCCGCCCGGCGGTATCCCTCGTGGACCTCTTTGACCAGCGACGGCATCGAGAGGTTCATCTCCTCGAAGCAGTTCGTGATCGGGATGCCCTTGGCGTAAAGCATCGTGCCCATCGCGCCGTCGCACACGAAGACGCGCTCTTGCAGTTGATCGAGGAAGCGGGATGCGCGGGATGTCATGGTGCAGTTTGCTTCTCTGGTCCGTCTACTCTGTCATGCCGAGGGACTCAGCGATGGGGGACCATGCGCTTCACTCAGTTCGTTGTTCGGGCGCACGGTTGCGTTACGGCCTGCGCGAGCGGGCCAACAGCAGCGATCTACAACCCCAACGTGTGACGCAGCGCCCATCTACGTTCGCCATTTGCAGCGTTCCGATTACGCGGTCAATCTCGCTCAAGACAATCGTCGCCAAGTTGTCGCACATGACCACAGAATCCGTGAGTAAGCCGGACTGCCGGCCCTCAGGAGTAGCCAAGAGAATGGCGGCACGGCATGGATGGTTTGCACGGAACATTCTGCTCGTAATCATGGCGACATAACCTGTGCCAAGCTGGTCTCGAGATGATCCGCTTGCACAACCAGAGCTGGTCGAGGCCTTGCAATTTGCAAATTAGAATGTGGGAACAGGACCAGAATCACATCGCCGCGCCTAACGGCTGGACTTGTCATAGTTGTCGTAAATGTCCATTTCGGGGCTGTCCCAATCCTCGGCAAAGGCCTTCAAACGCGCGCGCAATTCAGCGGCATGACTCTCGTCCAAGCCGCGTTCTTGCAGATCATAGCTTGGTCCTGGGCGCGTTTCAGGAAACGTGACCGTTACGCGCGTTCCGTCCGGCACGTCCAAAGGCACTTTGGTCAGTTCCACCTTGCCGTCCCGGTACACCCCTCCAATGCTCCTGCTCATGACCCAGCACTCCTTTGCCTTATTCTACCAAAGCCCGCGCGCCTCACGGAGCCGTCGCCACCCGGAACCTTCGTGACTTCATCTCGGCGCGGGGCAGGGAACCCGGCGATGCGAACTCGACGGCGGGGCGCAATTGCAGCCGCGTGTGCATCTCCTCGATCACGCGCTGCGCCAGGTTTCGCTGCTCCGGTTCGCCGAGGCCGTCGGTCTCCAGACGCAGCAGCAGCTCCTGCATTTCCATTTCGCGCGTCACGATGCCCTGGAATTCGACGACCTCCGGGAAGCGCCGCAGGATATTCTCGATGGCCGAGGGGAACACGTTGATGCCGCGAACCGTCATCATGTCATCGGCGCGTCCGAGCAGGCCGCCGCGCAGATGAGCGAACGTCCGGCCGCAGGCGCAGCGCTTGCGCACGAAGTCGGCGAGATCCCCGCTGCGGTAGCGGATCAACGGACTCGCGGCGCGGCCGAGCGTTGTCAGCACGATCTCGCCGCGGCCTTCCTCGATGGGCTTTTCGGTCTCGGGATCGATGACCTCGACGATGAACTCGCTTTCGTTCACGTGCGGGCCGACCTGCGCGCGGCACTCGAAGCCGTACCCGCCGACCTCTGTCATGCCGCAGTGGTCATAAGCCTTCGCGCCCCACAGCTCCTGAATGCGCTGCCGTGTCGCCGGAATGCACGCGCCCGGCTCGCCGGCGTGGATAGTCACGCGCAGGCCAAGCTGAGTGGTGTCAATACCCATGGAGCGCGCAACTTCGGCGAGGCGCAGCGCGTAAGTGGGCGTGCAGATCAAGACAGTCGGGCGCAGGTCGCGCATCTGCACGAGCCGCTGCTCGCTGGTCTGGCCTCCTCCGCTGATCGCGAGACACCCGAGCTGCGGCGCGGCATCGAACGCTCCCCAGAACCCGTAGAACGGCCCGAACGAGAACGCCAGGAAAATCCGGTCGCCAGGCTCGACGCCCGCCCCGCAATACACGAACTTCCATTGCGTAACGAAGGACTGGTAGCTCTCGGGGGTGTCGAGGCAGCGCAGTGGCGCGCCGGTGGTTCCCGAGGTTTGATGCAGCCGCGTATAACTTTCGAGGGGGTAGGTCCGGTTGGTTCCAAAAACCGGATTGAACTGCTGGTCGGCGACCACTTCTTCTTTGGTGGTGAACGGCAGATCGCCCAGGCGGCTGAAGGGCACAGGCTGGCGGATGCCGGCCGCGCGCAGCTTCTTGCGATAAAAGGGATTGCTCGAGAGAACCGCATCGAGCAGCTTGCGCAAGCGGCGCGCCTGCAGTTTTCGTAATTGGTCGCGCGGCTGGGTCTCCAGCTCGCGGTCATGGAACGTGGTCGTCGTTCTTCTCTTCATCTCGTGCCTTGCAACCACTGCGCAGCGCTGATGGCAAAAGCCAACACCGGCCGAGGCCAGAAGCCGAGCAGCAGCGTGCCCGCCGCGCAGAGCCCAAGCACCCATCGAAGCGCGGCGGAAGCCGGCTCAATGGGCACCTCGCGCTCCGCGGGGCTCATATACATGGTCACCAGGATTCGCAAGTAATAGTATGACGCGATGGCGCTGTTGAGAACAGCCAACACTACCAAGCCGATCAGGTCCGCCTGCACGGCCGCCCGGAAAGCGTAGAACTTGCCGAGAAAGCCCGCCGTGAGCGGAATGCCGATCAGCGAAAGAAGAAAGATGCTCAGGCAACCAGCGAGCAGCGGCGAACGGTAACCGAGAGCCGCGTAGTCAGTGACCTCGACGTATCGCTCGCCCTGATTTCCGAGGTGCGTGACGACCACGAACGCGCCGAGGTTCATGAGCGTGTAGGCGACCAGATAGAACATCACGGCGGCAACGCCGTCGGCGGAGTTGGCCGTGAACGCGACCAGCATGTACCCGGCGTGCGCGATCGAAGAGTACGCCAGCAGCCGCTTCAGGTTCGACTGCCACAATGCGGCCAGGTTGCCGACAAACATCGAGAGCACTCCGCAGGCCCAGATGAGGGCCGGCCACGGGTACAGGGCGCTGTCGAGCGCCACGAAGAAAATCCGCAGAAACAGCGCGAACGCGGCGGCCTTCGCGCCCGTCGAGAGGAACGCGGTGACGGGTGTCGGTGCGCCCTGATAAACGTCGGGGGTCCAGACTTGAAACGGCGCCGCGGAAATCTTGAACGCGAGGCCGACGAAGATCAGCCCGATCGAAAGCGCCAGCAATGCAGCGGGCACGGAGCGGCCCGCCTGCGCGGCCACCGGTTCAAGAACAGCGGAGCCGGCCAGCGCCTCTCCCGCGAGATTCTGGGCGGTGATCGGATTCAGGCCGCCGCGAAGGATCGCCTGGATTGTCGTGATGCGTGTGGTTCCCATGGCCCCGTACATCAGGGCGATTCCGTAGAGCAGGAAGGCCGTTGCGAACGAGCCGAGCAGGAAGTACTTGAGCGCCGATTCGCTGCTGGTTGCGACATGACGCCGGAAGCCGGCCAGGACGTAACTCGACAATGAGGAAATCTCGAGACCGATAAAACCGAGCACCAGGTCGTTCGACGCGGCCATCAAGCCCATTCCAGCGGTGGCAAACAGCAGCAGGGCATAGAACTCGCCCGCCGGCAGCCGCTCGCGCCGCAGGTAGGAGGCGGAACTCAGCACGATCAATACCGCTGTTCCAAGAAAGAGCAGGTGAAAGAACATGCTGAACGGGTCGACCCGGATCATGTCATTGAAGGCCGGCGGCTGCGGAGGAGTCTGCCACAGGAGCGAAATCATGGCCGCGGCGAGGCCGAACAATGCCACGCCCGCGCACCAAGCCTCGCGCCTGGCTCGGAGGAACGCCGCCAGCAGCATCACGGCCGTTGCGGCCAGCGTCAGGATGGCCTCGGGCAGTACAGATATCAGTTCGCGCGTCGGCATGGTCTTATGGCACGGTCTCGCCCGGAGGCACTACTAACTCCACCCGCGTTTCTCGCAGTCCTGCGCGTCCGAGCAGCTCCGCCGTCGAAGCGTCCATCCTGCGCAGGAAAAACGGCGAGCGAATTCCCATGATGATCATCAGCGCCACGGCGGCCAGGAGAATGCCGCGCTCGCGCCGGTTGAGGTCCGGGAAGACTTTGTTCCTGTCCGACACTTCGCCCAAAAATACGCGCTGGTACATCCAAAGCATGTAAGCCGCCGACAGCACGACTGCGGTCGCCGCGAGCGCGGCGTAGAGGACTCGCTCCTGGAGCACTCCGAGCAGAATCAGGAACTCCCCGACAAAGTTGTTGAGCAGGGGCAGCCCGATGGATGACAGCGTCGTAATCAGGAATAGGGTCGCGAGCACGGGCGCGGGGGTCGCCAGCCCTCCCATGTCGCGAATCTGGCGGCTGTGCAGGCGGTCGTAGATCATTCCCACTAGAAGGAACAGCGCGCCGGTCGAGATGCCGTGGTTGAGCATCTGATAAACGGCGCCTTCGACCGCCGTTTGTTGGAACGAGAAAATCCCGAGCACCACGAAGCCGAGGTGCGCCACAGACGAATACGCGATCAGCTTCTTGAGATCGGGCTGCACCATGGCGACGAGCGAGCCATAAATGATGCCGATGAGTGATAACACGATGATCGGGGTGGCGAGCGCGTGCGCTGCGTCGGGGAACATCGGGAGGCAAAAGCGCAGCAGGCCGTAGGCGCCCATCTTGAGCAGCACGCCCGCCAGCATCACAGAGCCTGCCGTGGGTGCCTCGACGTGCGCGTCCGGCAGCCAGGTGTGAAACGGGAAAAGCGGAACTTTGATGGCGAACGCGGCGAAGAACGCAAGGAAAAGCCAGAACTGCTCGAGAAAAGTAAGGGTGCGCTCGCCCGCCGCCATCATCGCGAAGATGCGCTCGGAGTCAAACGTGCCGAACGCGGTATAGAGCCAGATGATGGCGACCAGCATTAGCAGCGATCCGACGACCGTGAACAGGAAGAATTTCACCGCGGCATACACGCGCCGCTCGTAGCCCCAGATGCCGATCAGAAAATACATTGGCACGAGCGTGATCTCCCAGAATACGTAAAAAAGGAAGAGGTCGACCGCCGCAAATACTCCGATGGTTCCCGTCTCGAGCAGCAGGAGAAAGAAAAAGAATTCTTTGACGTGCTCCCTCACCGAGCGCCATGAGATCAGCACGGAAAGCACCGTGAGAAGAGTGGTGAGCAAAACCAGGAAAAGGCTGATGCCGTCAACTCCGATGTGGTAGCGGATCGCGGGCGACTCCATCCAGAGCACGTCGGTCGCGAACTGCATCGTGCTGGCTTCGGCGCCGTATTCGTACGCAAACGCCAGCGGCAGCGAGAGCACGAGCGTCACCGCGGAGAAGGCGAGCGCGGCGGCGCGGATGGTCTCCGGCCTGCGCCGCGGAATGAGCAGAATCAGCACGGCTCCCGCGGCCGGCAAGAACAAAACGGCATTGAGCAGCGCGCTCATGATACCCAACTCACCAGAAAGCCCATCAGCAGGATGGCTCCGAGCATCACCCATCCGGCATACGAGCGGACGTTACCGGACTGGATTCTGCGCAGCGTGTCTCCCAAGCGGCGCGCGCCGCGCGCTACGCGCTGTACGCTGCCGTCAACAGCAATCACGTCCATGCCCTTCCAGAAGAATTCGCTCGACAGCCACACCAGGGGCCGAACGAAGATCAAGCCATACAGTTCGTCCACGTAGTACTTGTTGAGGACAAGCTGATGCAATCCCCCGAAACGCGCCTTCAGGCCGGCTGTCAGCCCCGGGCGCAGCTGGTAGAGAAAGTACGCAAGGCCGATGCCCGCCAGCGAGACGATCAGCGAGAGAGCCATGAACAGATGCTCCGTTGCTGCCGAATGCACTGCAGCTTCGGCTACCGGCTGGGCCGCGGGCTCGAACGCCGGCGCGATGAAGCGGCTCCAGGGGTTCGGGCTCAAAGCCGCGGTTTCACCGAAGAGGATGCTGCTGCCCATCCATCCGCCTGCCACTGAAAGGACGGCCAGTGCGATCAGAGGCCACGTCATGACGGGCGGCGACTCATGGGCGTGCGAATGATGATGCGCGGCGAGAGCGGGATCGCCCGCAGTTTCCGCTGCGAAGGCTCGCTCGGGCGCGCCGTGAAACACCAGAAAGAACAGCCGGAAAATGTAGAACGAGCTGATCCCTGCGGTCACCAGTCCGAGCAGCCAGAGCCACACTCCGCCGTAGGGACTGGCGTAGGCCTCCCAGAGGATCAGGTCCTTGCTGAAAAACCCTGCAAACGGCCACAGCGCGGCGAGCGCCAGACAGCCCGCGAGAAAGCTCCAATAGGTTCGCGGCAGGCGATGCTTCAGGCCGCCCATTCTGCGGATGTCCTGCTCGCCCCCCAAGGCGTGAATCACGCTACCGGCGCCGAGGAAGAGCAGGGCTTTGAAAAACGCGTGTGTCACGAGGTGAAAGATCGCCGCGCTGAATGCCGCGACGCCGCACGCCATCACCATGTAGCCGATCTGGCTGATGGTCGAGTACGCCAGCACGCGCTTGATATCGTTCTGCACGGCGCCGATCGTGGCCGCATAAAAAGCACTCACGCCGCCCACGAGCGCCACCACGAAGAGCGCGTCCGGAGCGTGTACGTAGAGCGGTCCCGAGCGCGCGATGATGTACACTCCGGCCGTGACCATCGTGGCGGCGTGAATCAGCGCGCTCACGGGCGTGGGGCCGAGCATGGCGTCGGGCAGCCAGACATAGAGCGGAACCTGCGCGGATTTGCCGGCCGCGCCCATGAGCAGCAGCAGGCAGATCAGCGTCAAGGGACCTGCCGCGTCCGCCTCAACCGCGAACCCTGCGGCGGCCGGGAGTACTTGCGCAAAATTCAGGGAATCGAACGTGCGGTAGAGCAGCAGCAGCGCCAGCAGAAATCCGAAGTCGCCGATCCGCGTCACGAGAAACGCCTTCTTGCCGGCATCGGCTGCGTCATTCTTTCGAAAATAGAATCCGATCAGTAGGTACGAGCACAGCCCGACTCCTTCCCAGCCGACGAAGAGCAGCAGG
>Ga0073934_10007505_pt1 | contig 15131 bp, 10 predicted proteins | sample LarsenN4metaG_FD_76834 | JGI IMG/M metagenome (GOLD analysis project Ga0073934, IMG submission 76834) | Hot spring sediment bacterial and archeal communities from British Columbia, Canada, to study Microbial Dark Matter (Phase II) - Larsen... ...
AAACGCAGTCCGCGAATCGGCGCGGAAGTTTGCCACCGTCTGCGTCAGGTTCCATTGAGCGACGTTGGCCTGGATCACTACCAGCTCCACGCCGGCCGTTTCCGCGGCAATGCGGAAGCCATCGCGGCCGGTGGCGGCCGTGATGGGGTCGTAGCCTTGCTCCGAAAGAAAGCCGCCAACGGTGGTGCCGCGGTCTTTATCGGTATCAATGACGAGCGCGCGCGTCTGTCCGGGATCGGTTAATGCGCGGCGGAGGATCGCCGTGACGCGGCTGGCGGACGGAAACACCGACCGGGGCTCGGCGCGCAACACTACGATCGCCGCGGCAAACTGCACCCGCGGATCGGGCGAATTCAATGCGGACAAGACGGGCGACGGGTTGCCGACCGGGTTCCGCAGCACTTCGCGCGAAGCGATCTGGTTGAGGGCCTGGAGCGCGGCCCAGGCGGTGTCGTTGCGGCCCCACGCGAGCGCATCCCGCAGCACGTCGAGCAGGATCGGCTCGCCCGCCGAGACAGCGGCCTGCCACGGCGCGTCCCCCGCCGGCGAGGGCGGACGGTCCCAACCGGAGCGGTGCACCTCGCTCGCGAGGAGCGTTCCCAGGTGCAGCCGCTGCAAATCGGCCCGGTCGGAAGAGATAACGAGCGCCTCACGGCTCAACCGTGTGGCGAGTTCCAGGCCGGCATAATGCACATCGACCGAGTACGACCGCACGCGCTCGGTTTCCGGATCCCAGCGCCACAAGGTGATGGCATTGCTGGGCTGATCGTCGTGCACGTCGGCCAGCGAGTACTGCTCGGTGTAGAGCTGCCAGGCACGAGCCCGCAGCTCTTCGACGGCTTGCGACGACGACAACCGCTCGGTGCGATCGGCGCGCCCAAACTTCAAATCGGCTAAGGCCCGCCGCGCCGCCATCGCGGTGCCCGGTTCCGAATTCGGCGAGAAGCCCAGCGACCACAGGAACGGCACGGACTCGATGGCATCCAGCAGTTGCAATGCTTCAATGGCGCCGGTGCGCACGTTCGCATCGGGGGATTGCAGTGCACCGATCAGCACCGGCACCACCTGTTTGCCCATGCCCACCAGCGCCATCACCAGCACGTCGCGATCCTTGGCCTCCTGTCGGACGGCGAGTTGATGAAGCATCTCCGGCACTGCGGCGGCACCGGCGTTGCGGAGCTCAATCACTGCCAAATCGCGCTCCGTGGGGCGGCCGAACAGCCGTTCCACCAGGCGATCGACGAACACTGGATCTTCGGCCTGCTTTCGGGAGATTTCGTTGAGCCGCTCCAGGATCGTCCGTGCCGCCGGGTTCAACTCTTTGACGCGGGCCAGCCGCAGGAACTCGCCGGTGCCAAACTTTTCACGCAACGCGAGATACTGATCCTCGGAGGGGTCGGCGGCAAGGAACTGGTCGAGGTAGGCTTTGGCGAGATCGAAGCGGCCGAGCTCGACCAGCAGGACCGAGGCAGAGAAGAGTTCCTTGGGAGTTTTGGGTTCACCGAGCAGCGGGGAGGGTTCGGGGTCGGTCGCCGGGAGGCCGGGTGGTTCCTGGGTACGACCGACGCTGGCGGCGCAGACCGCCAGCAGGGCGAGAACCAGCCACCATCGAGCAACGCGGGCCATACCGCGAACTCCCCCGTCGGGTCGAGACCATAGGCCGCACGGTCTGCCCGCTTTCCCCATTTTTGCGACCAGGTACCGTATCCTACGCGCCCGTTTCCACGCCTGACAACGAAATTGTGACGCGCTCGCCGCAATCCACGGGGATCCCGCCTTCGTGAATCGGCGATTCGTGGGCCGCCCGCGCACCCGGCGGGCCCTTCGGATCGTTTCGGACCGAACCGACGTGCCCAATCTGCCTGCCGCATCTCTTGTAGCAAATAGAGGGGCTGGTCGCACGGTAGCGGGTGTAATGGCTGTGAGGGGAGAGCGGTCAGGGTCAGGGAAGAGGGCGAGGCAAGAGGGGGACGGGGACCAACATTCACACATTCACAAAGCGAGTGCCTTGCCGCTTGCCTCTCGTCCTCTTGCCCCAGTCTTGCCTGACACCTGACACCTCGCGCCTGACACCTGTCTCCGCCGCTGGATTTTCGCGTTCGCAGAACCTATCATCCCGTTTCCCACCCAATGTTACTGCAGTCGAGACGGGACCGAGATCCAATGCCGACGGTGACGTTTGTCAACGAAAAAAAGACCATCGAAGTGCCTGCGGGGGCCAACCTGCGCAAAGAGGCGATGAAGGCGGGCATTCAATTGTATCCGGGGGTTCATAAATACCTGAACTGCATGGGGTTCGGACAATGTGCGAGCTGCCGGGTGATCGTCCGCAAAGGGGTCGAAAACTGCAATCCTCAGGGGGTGCTGGAAAAACTCCGCTTCATCGCCGGACCACTCTTGTTTTTCGCGCGTCTCGGTCATGAAAAGGATTTGCGGCTGGCCTGCCAGCTCCGCGTGAACGGCGACATCGAAGTCGAGACTCAGCCGCGCACCATCCGCCCCAGCGAGAACTACTGGAGTTGATTCCGTTTTCATTTAGCCGCGACCCGCAGGGGAGCGCTCCGTCTCCACACATGAAACGCGCGGAGCGCTCCCCTGCGGGTCGCGGCTAAACGGTGAACGACACCGGAGATGATCGTCCCATGAACCCCTCCTGGCCCGAACTGGCTGCCGGGCCGCGGGCCGCCCCGTTTCAGGCCCCGCAAGGCGACCTCGCGATCCTCGCCGGTTCCGCCAACCCGCTGCTGGCGCAAAACATCGCCAACCACCTCGGCGTGCCGATGACCCCCTGCCGCGCCCACGTCTTCAGCGAGGGGAACGTCTTCGTCCGCATCAAAGAGAATGTTCGCGGCCGCGATGTGTTCGTCATCCAGGGCTGCCACTATCCGGTCAACGACAACTTCATGGAGCTGTTGTTCTGGATCGACGCCCTCCGCCGCGCGAGCGCCCAGAACGTGACGGCAGTCATCCCGTTCTTCAGCTACGCTCAGGGGGACAAGAAGGACGAGCCGCGCGTGTCGATCCGCGCCCGCGTATGTGCCGATGCCATCGAGGCCGCGGGGGCCGACCGCGTGCTGACGATGGACCTGCACAGCCCGCAGATCCAGGGCTTTTTCCGCATTCCGGTCGATCATCTCTACGGCCGCAACGCGCTGGTCGAGCACGTGAAGCGCAAGCAGATCGACAACCTGGTCGTATGCAGCCCCGATGTGGGTTTCGCCAAGGGCGCCGCGTCCTATGCGAATCTGCTGCAGTGCCCCGTGGTGATCGGCAACAAGCAACGGACCGACCATTCCGAGACGGTCCAGGTGATTGAAGTCATTGGCGACGTGCAGGACAAGAACGTCCTGCTCGCCGACGACTGCACCATCACCGGCCATTCGCTGATCGAAATGTCCCGCGTCCTCAAGCAGCGCGGCGCGAAGAAGGTCTACGCGGCCGTCACGCACGGCGTGTTGTCGCGGGGAGCCGGGCCGCGGATCGCCGAGAGCGACATCGACACGCTGTTCATCACCGACACCATCGAATCGTCGTTCGACCCGCTGCCGGCGAACGTGGAGGTGGTGACGGTGGCCCCGCTGTTCGCCGCCGCGATCCGCTCGATCCACGACCGTACCAGTGTGAGCATGCTGTTCCCGGATGGTCGGCCGAAGACGCCGTGATCGCCTGCGGTTAGCTGCACGCCAGACGCGGAAAAAGGGCAATTAGCGGTCCGCTAACCGGCAAGCGTTGTTCAGCGCGAAATGACACGTCGATGACTGACAACCGCGCCGCCACGCCGATGATGCAGCGCTATCTAGAGGTCAAAGCGCAGAATCCGGAGGCGCTGCTGCTCTTCCGCATGGGCGACTTCTACGAACTTTTCTACGAAGACGCCCAGACGGCCGCACGCGTGTTGGGGCTCACGCTCACCAGCCGCGATAAAGGTTCGCCCAATCCCACGCCGATGGCGGGCTTTCCCTATCACGCGCTCAATGGTTACCTGCAAAAGCTGGTGAAGGCCGGCTTTCGCGCGGCGATTTGCGAGCAGGTCGAAGATCCCAAGCTCGCCAAGGGTCTCGTGAAGCGCGAAGTGACGCAGGTCGTCACCCCCGGCACCCTCACCGACGACGCGCTGCTCGACCCGCGGGCGTCGAACTTCCTCGCGTGCTTCGTGCCAAGCAAATCCACAAGCGAGACGAACCCGGTTGCTCACGCGACTCGGCTCGCCACCGGCGAGCCGAGTCGCGTCAGGGGCCGGGTTGGACTGGCGTGGCTGGAACTCTCCACCGGTCGGTTCTGGGCAATGGATGTCGCCGCAGAACACCTGGAGGACGAGCTCGCGCGCATCGGTCCCGCGGAGTGCGTTGTTCCCGAAGGCGTCCAAAGTCATCCCGCACTCATCACCGCGTCGAACATCTCGTTCGCCGAGCGACCCGCATGGTGCTTTTCGCGCAACGAGTGCCGCCGCAAGCTGCTGGAGCAATTCCGCACACACACGCTCGACGGATTCGATCTGGATGCGAACTCGCTGGGCGTCATTGCGGCCGGGGCGCTGTTGGACTACGTCCGCGAGACGCAAAAGAGCGAACTCGCGCACATCACGAAAATCGAGCCGTATCGCCGCGGCGACCGGCTGATCATCGACGAATCGACCCGCCGCAGCCTCGAGCTGACGCAAACGCTCCGTCAGGGCACGCGCGAAGGGAGTCTGCTTGCGGTCCTCGACGAAACCGTCACGCCCATGGGCGCGCGGCTGCTGGCCGAGTGGTTGTCCAACCCGCTCACCAACAGGGAGGCCGTCAACGTGCGTCTCGATGCCGTGCAGGAGCTGACGCGCGACGGTGCCTTGCGATCGTCTCTGCGCGAGTTGTTGAAAGACGCCTACGACCTACAACGGTTGACGGCGCGCGTCGCCACCGGACGCGCAACTCCGCGCGATCTGGCGTTCCTCTCCCGCACGCTGGCACTGTTGCCGAAAATCAAGGCCAAACTTGCAGGCCGCACGTCGCGACGGCTTAGCGAACTGGAAGGCCGGCTCGAGCTCTGCGGCGAAGTGCGATCGGCCATCGACGCCGCAATTGTCGATGAGCCGCCGCTGGTCACCACCGACGGCGGCATCATCCGCGACGGCTACCACGTTCAGCTCGATGAGTGGCGCGACCTGGCCCGTGGCGGCAAGGAGTGGATCGCCCGCTATCAAGCGGAAGAGATCCAGCGCACCGGCATTCCTAACCTGAAGGTCGGGTTCAACCGGGTATTCGGTTACTACCTCGAATGCACTGCCGCCCAAGCCGACAAAGTCCCCACCGATTACACCCGCAAACAAACGCTCAAAAACCAGGAGCGCTTCATCACGCCGCAGCTCAAGGAGCACGAAGAAAAAGTGCTCCGCGCGGAAGGCCAGGCAGTGACGCTGGAGCAGGAGCTGTTCGTGCAGTTGCGGCAGCAGGTTGCGCAGCAATCGCCGCGACTGCGTGAGAACGCGGAATTGCTCGCGGAGCTGGACGTGCTGGCGGGGCTTGCAGAACTGGCCGTTACCGCCGGTTACTGCCGCCCGGAGATCACCGAAGAGCCGATCCTCGACATTCGCGAAGGCCGGCATCCGGTGCTCGACCGCCTGCAGCCGCAGGGCGCGTTTGTGCCGAACGATGTGCAACTTGGGGTGGTCGGTGGTCGGTGGTCGGTGGTCGGAAGATCAGCGCAAGCCGACGATTCTTTTCCGACCACCGACCACCAACCGCCGACCACCTTCGGTCGCGTGCAGCTCATCACCGGCCCGAACATGGCGGGCAAGAGCACGTACATCCGACAAGCGGCGCTGATCACGATCATGGCGCAGATGGGCTCGTTCGTGCCGGCGCGCGAGGCCCGCATCGGCATCGCTGACCGCGTGTTCGCCCGCGTGGGGGCCAGCGACGAACTGGGCCGCGGGCAAAGCACCTTCATGGTCGAAATGACCGAAACGGCCCGCATCCTCAACGCCGCGACACCGCGCAGCCTGGTGATTCTCGACGAAATCGGCCGCGGCACGAGCACCTACGACGGCATTTCGCTGGCGTGGGCGATCACCGAGTTCCTGCACGACGTCATCGGCTGCCGCACGTTGTTTGCCACGCACTACCACGAACTGACGGAGCTCACGCAAACGCTGAAGGATGCCGCGAACTGGAACGTCGCCGTCCGCGAGCAGGACGACGGCGTGATCTTCCTGCATAAAATCGTGCCCGGCGCAGCGGACAAGAGCTACGGCATCCACGTGGCCCAACTTGCCGGCGTGCCTGCGGACGTGCTGGAGCGCGCTCGTGTCATTCTGCATCAACTGGAAACCGACCACACCGACGACACCGGCCGCACGAAGATCCCGCCGCGTAAGAGCCGCGAGAAAGCACCGAAACAACTGGCCCTGTTCGACCCGCCGCCGCATCCGGTGGTCGACGAGCTGCGGCAGATCAACGTCGACGAGCTGACGCCGCTCGCCGCGCTGCAGGAGCTGCACCGGCTGCAGCAGCGCGTCAAAGGCGAGCCGGGAGCGTAAGCGACCGGAGTCACACGTCGCGATTAGTGGAAAGGAACTGACCGTCAGGCTTTCGGCAGCCCGAACCGCTCGCGAAGTACGGCGTCGACTTCCGCGAAGCTCTTCACGCGGCCAGCCGCCTCGTCGGCCATTGTCTCATAGAGATTCGCAATCAAATCTTGCTCATCGAGCCGTGTCAGAGCTGTCACCAAGACGTGTTCGACAGAGCGATAGCGCCCCGTGGTGAGGTGCTTTTGAACGAGCGATTCGACTTTTTCGGAAATGTCCAATGCCATGTTGGCACCCCCCATCATTTGATTGGGGCGATTGTTGCACGCAGTTCAGACCCGGGGGCTTACGCCCCTCGGCTCGCCTTAATGCTTCTGATACGTCCCCATCAGCTCGGCCTGTTCGAGGATGTGGCCCTGCATGGCTTTTTCGAGCGCGGCTTTGGTGGGGTGGTACAGCGGCAGCTCGGCGTCGAGGGCGTAGAGCTTGAAGAAGTAGCGGTGCCGGCCGATCGGCGGACACGGGCCGCCGTAGCCGGTGCGCTTCCAGTCGTTCATGCCTTCCATCGTGCCGGCGGGCAGTTTGGCGTGCGGGACGGCTTCGGGGAGGCCCGTCGTCGCGGCGGGGATGTTGAACAGCACCCAGTGCACCCAGGTCATCTTGGGCACCTTGGGGTCCGGGGCGTCGGGGTCGTCGACAATCAGCGCGAACGATTTCGTTTTCGCCGGCACGCCGGTCCACTCCAGCGCGGGGGAGATGTCCTGGCCTTCGCAGGTGAACTTGGCGGGGATTTCGCCTTGATGCTGAAAGCTGGGAGAGGTGAGCGTGAGAGGCATGGTGCGTCTCCGTGCTAAGTCCGAGGACGGGAAACGGCCGTGGCTCCATCGTACCACGGAAACGCGTCGCCCCGTGTGCTTGCGAGGGAAAGCCGCATTCCCCGATCGCACGAAGACCTCCGCGCCGGCGCTTGGGGCTACCCCGCGTCGCCGACGATGATCTCGAAGCCCAGATCCGCGACCATCTGGAAATCGGCTTCGGCGGGCTGGCCTTTTGTCGTCAGGTAATCGCTCACGAACATCGAGTTCGCGGCGTAGAGCCCCATCGCCTGCATCGACCGCAGGTGCACTTCGCGGCCGCCGGAGATCCGCAGTTCGGCGGGCGGGTTCGCCAGGCGGAACAGGCACAACGCCTTCAGGCAGGAGCGCGGGTTGAGGTGCTCCGTCTTCTCCAGCGGCGTGCCGTCGATCGCGTGCAGGAAGTTCACCGGCGTGGAATGCACGCCCAGGTCGCGCAGCTCGAAGGCCACGTCCACCAGGTCGCGCTCGGTTTCGCCCATCCCGATGATGAGGCCGCTGCACAGCTCCAGCCCGGCGTCGCGGCAGACTTTGAGCGTGTCCAGCCGGTCCTGGTACGAATGCGTGCTGCAGATTTTCTCGTAGAACGCGCGGCTGGTGTTCAAGTTGTGGTTGATGCGATCGACGCCCGCGGCTTTCAACTCGGCCGCCTGCTCCGGCGAGAGCAACCCCAGGCAGCAACAGATGTGCAGGCCGTATTCGTTCTTGATCTTGCGAACGGTATTCGCAATGTGGGTCACTTCGCGATTGGAGGGCCCGCGTCCCGAGGCCACGATGCAGTAGGTCCGCGCCTGCGACTGGACCGCCCGCGCGGCCCCTTCCATCAGCTTCGCTTCGTTGAGCAGCGCGTAACGGGGAATTTCGGCGTCGGAGACGATCGACTGCGAACAGTAGCCGCAGTCTTCGGGGCACAGGCCGCTCTTGGCGTTCTTGAGAAAATACAAATGCACTTTGTGGCCGTGGTGCCGGCGGCGGACGCGATACGTCGCCGCGAGAAGGTCGAGCAGTTCGACGTCGGGGCAGCGCAGCACCGCCAGGCCATCGTCAAACGACAGCCGCTCACCGGCCAGCACACGGTCGGCAAGGGCGTGCCAGTTGGAACACAAAGCAGACGGAGCATCGGCGATCATCAGCGCTTCCCATGTGGTAGAGGAATGATGCCGGAGTCTAACGGCCGATGCGCGAACCGGGCAAGTTTGTCACACCGCCACCCCACCCGGCCTCCGTTGAAAATACCACCATTCGCCCAACAGCAGCGCCATGCCCGCCCAGGCGAACCAGCCCCACAACGGGCGGTCGGTGCGGACGAGTTCGCTGGACGTCGTCACCGACGTCTCCGGGAACTGCAATTTTTCCACCGTTCCGAGTTGCGTTTCCGACGCCGCCAGCAGGCTGACGCCGAGCGCGGCCACGGTGTCGTTGCCCTGGCGGATGACGTACCGCCCGGTGTCGGTGGCCGCCACGCCGGAGAGCGTGCCGTCGCTTGTGGACCGCATCGCCTCGCGATGGCCGCTCGGCTCGTCGATGGTGAACTCGGCGTCGGCGTCGACTTTCTGCGGCGGCAGCGTGCCCGTCGGCCACGACTTCGCCTCGGACAGTGCCGCCCGCTCGAGCGCAATCTGGGCCGCATTCGCCACGAGAATCGGGAACCCCACGCGATACGGCAGCGACGAATGATCGGTGTGGAAGAGCAGGAAATAGTCGACGCCCGTGTTCGACGGTTTTTCCAGGATCAGCGGTCCTTTGGTTCCCTGGGCCAGCACCTCGTAGCCGGCCAGCTCGTAGTCGCGTTCGCCGACGCCAGGCTGCGAGACCGGGTTGTCGCCGATCTGCACGTCGAGCAGTTGCACGTGGCGCAACAGCGGCGACGTGCGGTTCCAGTCGACGACGTCGACGAGGTCTTCCTCGATGCTCACCAGCCCCTGTACATCTTCCGGTATCACGCCGGTGTGCACGGTCACGCGGGCTTTCGGACCGGAGTTCAACGGCTGATCGGTGAACCGCAGGTCGACCGCGGCGGGATCGGCGTCCCCTTCGCGCGGATAGATATCGAGATCTTTCATGGCCTGCAGCGCGTGGCGATAGCTCGACAGCTCGGTGGGGCAATACACCATCAGCGGCCGCGGGGCCGGCAGTTCGAGAAAGGCGCGGTTGTCGATGTCGAGCGAGTCGAAGCCATCGGGACGAATCCGCAGCTCCAGCGACGCCGCCTGGTTGACTTCGATCTGGAACGCCAGCCGCGCGGCCTCGTCTGCCGCCACCGTCACCGATTCCCTCTTCAGCGATTCTCCATCCCGAAACAACTCCACCTCCACCAGTCCCTGCATGCCTGCCGAGCCGTCGAGCCGGGCGAACACGTCCCAGCCGGTTTTGGTGCGGCGGGCGTTGAAGTCGGTAATCCCCAGGTTGGGACCGGCGGGCGGCAGCTTTTGATACGTCAGGCGGAACGGCAGCTCGAAGTCGATGTCCTTGGGGACGTTGCCGTCGGTGATCAGCACCACCGTCTGCACGGCGGCCATGCGGGTGAGCGCCTGGGCCATCCGCAGGCCGTCTTCCATCCGGCTGGGAACGGGGCGGACCTCCAGGCCGTTGAGCGCTTCCAGCAGCACGCGCTGGTTGTCGGTGAAGTCGGTCAAACGGCGGGCGGTGTTGTCGACGGCGATCAGGCTCAGCCGCTGATTCGGCAGAAGGTTGTTCACGAGCTTGGTCACTTCCGCCTTCGCCGCATCGAGCCGCGACGTGCCGCCGGGCTGGTCGAGAGCACCCATACTGGCCGAGCAATCGATGAGGACGGGGATGTTCTGGGCGCGGTCGGCCCCCGACGGCCAGAACGGCTGCATCGCCCCCAATGTGAGCGCACACAGCAATAAGATCTGGAGCAACAGCAACAGATTTCTCTTGAACTTTTGGAAGGGCGAGTTGACCCGCTGGTCGCTGATCACCTGCCGCCACAATGCCAGCGACGAGATGTCCACCCGCGGCCGCCGCAGCTTGAGGAAGTAGAACAGGATCAGCGGCGCGAGCAGCGCGAACAGCCACGCGGCAGACAACGCGGAGAAACCCGGCCAGGTCATCGTGAGTCGGTCCTCAGAAGCCCACGGGTTGCACAACCCGTGGGCTTCGATGGTTAACGCGCCCATCCTCGTCTGCGCAGCACATCAAACAAAATGGCCTCAATCGGCGTTTCCGCGTCGAGCGCCAGGAACCGGCCGCTGCGTTGCCGGCACATCGTGGCCAGGTCTGCCTGCAGCGCGGTCAGATGATCGAGATAGATGCCCAACAATTCGCCGGCGGACGACACATCGATCGTGCGGCCGGTTTCGCTGTCGACGAACCGCACATCGCCGGTGACGTCGGGCCGCAGCTCTTCCGGCGTGAGCAACTGCACTGCACACACTTCGAGTCCCGCGCTGAACAACAGGTTCAGCGGTCGTTCCAGGTCGCCGAACGTGAGGAAGTCGGACAGCAGCACCGCCACGCCGCGGCCGCGATGCTGCTTGAGCACTTCCTCCACGGCGAGTTCCACGGGAAAGTCGCCGCCGGTGGGAATCGTTTCGAGGAACTCCAGCACCCGCCTCAGGCTGATGCGTCCCGTGCAGGGCGGCAACAGGAGCGGCGTCTGCCCCGCGTGCTGGCAGGCGTAGATGCTCACCTTCTCGACGTTCATGAGGCCCATGATCGCGAACGCCGCCGCGAGTTGCTTCGCGCGAGTAAACTTCTGCCCGAACTGCATCGACGCCGACGCATCGAGCAGGATGACGACGTGCATCTCCTCTTCGTGCCGGTACAGCTTGAGGTACGGCCGCTGGATGCGGGCGAAGATGTTCCAGTCGACGTACCGCACGTCGTCGCCGGCGGCGTAGTCGCGGTAATCGTGGAATTCCGTGCTGGTGCCCCCCTTCCCCGCCAGATGCTCGCCGCGGCTGCGGTTCGTCAATCGGCGCACCGGCAGCAGCCGCATCCGTTCCACACGGGCGAGCGTGGCGTTGTCGAGGAGGGACGTGTATTGGGCGGTGGGCATGGTGGGTCTTCGACGCGGCGTTGGGGTATCTCCAATCGTTTAGGCCCGGCCTTCAGGCCGGGTTGGACGAGGCGCTATACTCCCTCTTCAGCCCCGTTCACGGGGCTTTCAATGTCGGTAATGCGCTCCAACCGGTCGAATACGTTGCCAACCCCATGGCGATCCTTCTGACGGTTGACGTAGTTCTTGGCCCAGGGCAAATCCTTCGTTCCAAAACTCACGACGCCATATCCCGTTTGCCATTCCAACAACTTGTCGCGGGTGGGATTGTTGTGATTGATGAAGTAGGACGAACCGCCCTTCAAACGACCGATGAACTCGCTGATGGTAAGTGTCGGAGGGATCGTGAGACAGAGATGCACGTGGGTTGGAGTCCCGTTGATGGCATGCACGATGAGTCGGTCCACTTCGTTGCAGCGCCGCCGCAGTTCGGCGAAGACCTGCGGCTCGAGGGCGGACGTCAATAATGGACGGCTGCCGATCGTGTGCCAAACCGCATGAATGTGAAGTTCGCTGTAGTAGTTTTGAGACATGGAGTTGCCTTCGTTCTAGGCCCCGTAAACGGGGCTGAAGAAGAATTGATCCGCGCTCGTCAACAATTCCACTCGATTACCTCACATCGTCTCCGTCAGCGATTTCACGCATTCCTCAATCAATTCCGCAATCACAATATTCTCCGCCTGGCCGTCGTAGTTCAAAAGCACGCGGTGTTGCAGGACTTCTTCCGAAAAATGGCGGATGTCCTCGAACGCCACGTGGGCGCGACCTTCTGCGAGGGCGCGGACCCGCGCGGCACGGATCAGTCCCTGTGCGGCACGCGGGCTGGCGCCCCATTTCACGAACTGCTTCACCCGCGGCGTGGCGAACTCGCTGTCGGGATGCGTCGACAGCACCAGCCGGCAGGCGTAGTCCCGCAGCGCATCGGTGACGACCACTTTATCCAGCGTCTGCCGCAATTCGAGAATGCGATCGGCGTTCAACAGCTTCGGCAGGTCGACGGCCTGCTTCAGAATCGTGCGGCTGACCACTTCGTTCAGCTCGTCGCGCGTGAGGAACGGCACGCTCACTTTGAACAGGAACCGGTCGAGCTGCGCTTCGGGCAGCGGATAGGTTCCTTCCTGCTCGATGGGGTTCTGCGTCGCCAGCACGAAGAACGGCGGCGTGAGGTGATGGATCACGCCGCCGGTCGTGACCGACTGCTCCTGCATGGTTTCGAGCAGGGCCGACTGCGTTTTCGGCGAGGCGCGGTTGATTTCGTCCGCAAGCAAGAGTTGCGTGAAGATCGGTCCCTTGCGGAACTCGAAGCGGTATCGCCCCGTGTCGTCGCTGGTCATAATGTTGGTGCCGATGATGTCCGCGGGCATCAGGTCGGGAGTGAACTGGATGCGGCGGAATTCGAGGTCGAGCACGCGCGAGAGCGCCTTCACCAGCTCGGTTTTGCCGAGACCGGGGACGCCTTCGAGGAGCACGTTTCCGCCGGCGAAGATGGCGACCAGCGCGGCCTCGACGGTGCGCTGCTGGCCGACGATGACTTTGCCGACGGCGCCGCGGACTTGCTCGAAGTCGGTGGCGAACCGGCGGGCTTCTTCCTGGAGCATGGTGGGGTCGAGAGACATGTTGGCGCTTTCCAATAAGGTTTGTTGAGCCGCGACCCGAAGGGGAGCGCTCTGTGTGACGCCAAAGAGCGCTCCCCTTCGGGTCGCGGCTAAACGGTGTCGTCCGGTTTTTCCTCGCGTTGTTTCTTGAGCTTCAACAGGCGTTCGGTGGTGGACATCGGCGATTCTTCGCTGGCCGGTGGTGCGACGGGTGGGGGTGCCGGAGCGACGGGACGCGGCGGCGCTGGCCGCGGCGCGATCGGCCGCGGCGAAGTCGGCGCCAGCGGACGTTCTTCCTTCTTCGCCTGCAGCGTCGATTGCACTTCCTGCTTGCGTTGCAGTAGCGCGCCGGTGGTGGCCGTCGCGGGACCGGTGCGCTGGAACGTGAACGCTCCCAGGATTGCCTTCCAGTCGATTTGAATCCGCCGCACCGCCACGTCCAGCGGCACCAGGCACGCCAGCGCGATCAGGAACCAGTCGAAGATCGGCTTGGTGCTGCGCTTGGTTAGCCGCACCGTGCGGAACGGGTCGTCTTCGGCGGGGTTGCCGGTGAGGATGCGGCCGCCGGTGCGGTTGGCGATTTCCGTCAGCGTCTGGCGGTTCGAGCGGAACCGCAAATACTCCGGCGAATACGGGACGATGAACCCGCCGAACGCCTGCTCGTCGCGGCCGGTCCCCTTCCCTTGTGCGGCGACGTGGTACCGCCCGTGCGACCACAGGCCCACATGGGCCTGATAGCGTCGCGGGGAGACCTGCTTCAACCGCACGCTTTCCGTCTTGCCGCCGGGACCGCTGACCTTCGCGGTGACTTCCAGGAACGAGTCCTGCTGATGGAAGTCCTCCGCCACGAGCACGGCCTCACCGCCTGAAGTGTAGGTCGACAACCGCAGCGTGCCCGCCGTTCGCACGCGCGAGATCTCGATAATGAGCTGCTTCACGAAGGCTTCGTACTTGTCCCAACTCTGCCACGCGGCGGCCCAATTGGGCGACAGGTCTGACGTGAATGCCGCCGTTTTGCCCAAGCCGTGCTGCCAGATGGCGAGAATGGGATCCTGCTGTGTGGGGTCCTGCTCGTCGGGTGGGGCTTGCAGCACGGTCATCGCGGGGGCGGGCTTGGCATTGGTGATCACGTAGGCCCGCAGTTCGGGCATGGCGTCCAACCCTTTCAGCATCGGCGAGGGGAAACCGATCTGCGGCGTGAACACCTTGTTCTGGATCATGCTCCGCTTGAGGGTCTTCGATTCCTTGATGAAGATCGCCGGCAGAACCTCGGGGTTCTCGTTGACGAAGTAGTACCGCCCGCCGGTGTAACCGGCGATGTTCTCCAGCGTGGCCTGCTCCATGCCGCCGTGCGGGAACACGGCCACCGTCGACACGCTGACCTTGGTGGCAACGAAGTCGTCCAGCAGCGCGGGAGTGGGGGGTGACGGGTCGCCGTCGGAGATGATGATCATGTGCTTGGTGGCGGCGTCGCTCTTCTTGAGACCGGCGAGACCGATCTGCATCGTGTTCTGAAAACTGGGCATGTCGCCGACCTGGGCGCCGTCGATCAGCGGAGTGAGCTTCTCGTATTGTCCGGCCGGCGTCAGCTCGAAGATCCAGTCTTCGCCCGTATTCGTGTAGGCCAGCACGCCCACTTCGTCCTGGGCGCTGAGCACCTTGATGGCCTGCTTGGTGATCCGCTTGGCCCAGGTGTTTCCCTCGGCGAACTCGCAGGTGTGCAGAATGATCGCCAGCGCCCCTTTGGGCAGCACTTTCTTCTCGGAGATGTCCATCGTGACGGGCAGAATCTCTTCGACCACGCTGCGGTGCCAGCCGCCGGGGCCGAAGCTGTTTGCGCCGCCGACCATGAGGAAGCCAACCCCCACGTTGTGCACGGCGTCTTTAAGGCCCTGCAGCTGGCCGAAGTCGAACGCATCGTAGGCCACGTTGCAGAAGATGATGCAGTCGTAGGGCATCAATGCCGCCGTGTCGCTGGGGAACTCGTAGGCGGGGATCGTCTTCACCGCCCGCTCGGCGTTGACGAGGGCGTTCTCCAGCCGCTGCCAGTCGCGGACGTCGCCCGCCGGGTCGGTGACCAGCAGCACCTGCCCCTCCCCTTCCACGAAAATGTAGCCCAGCACCGTATTGTTCTGAGACAGGCTGTCCAGCGCGCG
>Ga0073934_10007506_pt1 | contig 15129 bp, 13 predicted proteins | sample LarsenN4metaG_FD_76834 | JGI IMG/M metagenome (GOLD analysis project Ga0073934, IMG submission 76834) | Hot spring sediment bacterial and archeal communities from British Columbia, Canada, to study Microbial Dark Matter (Phase II) - Larsen... ...
CAGCACCGCCGCCATCAGCAGCGCGTCGATGTGGCTGGCGTGGTTGGCGATCATGACGAATGGCGCCCTGGCCGGCAGGTTCTCCAGCCCTTCGGCCCTCAGGCCGTGGACTAGGCGCAGGTAGCCGCGCGTCAGCGCGCGCCAGCCGGCGTGCAGTCCGACGCTGACCAGGCCCGGCTCGCGCGCCACCGAGGTCAGGCGCTGGCCGGGGGCCAGCCCCACGTCCCGCGCGGGGCGATAGTTCCATCCGGCCATCTCAGCCGCCCACCAGCCAGCGGCGCGCCGGGGCGAAGGCGACCCCGCCCAGCAGCACGACCAGGTAGAACGCGGCCGGCGCCACCAGCAGCAGGCTGTCGAAGCGGTCGAGCAGGCCGCCGTGCCCCGGGATGAGCGCGCCCGTGTCCTTCAGCCCCAGGTCACGCTTGATCGCGGACAGCATCAGGTCGCCGGCCTGGCCCAGCACGCTCACCAGCACGCCCAGGGCCGCCAGGGCCGGCCAGTCCGCCATCGGCGTGCCCGCGAAGGCGAGGCGCCCCATCGCCGCCACGGCGGCCGTAGTCAGCACCACCGCGCCCACCCCTCCAGCAACCGTCTTGCCCGGGCTCGTGGCGGGCAGCAGCTTGCGGCCGCCCATCGCCTTGCCCACCACGAAGGCGAAGACGTCGTTCAGCCCCACGGCGATCAGCAGCAGAAGGATCACGGGGCGGTAGTCCGCCGCGTTCGCCAGGTAGCCCAGGTGCCCCAGGGCCGGCCCGAACAGCAGGAAGGCGAACAGGCCCAGCGCGGTGCGCTGGATGTAGCCCTGCGGCCGGTCGGACGGCAGCGACGCCACAGCGATCAGGGCGGCGCCCAGCGGCACGACGGCCACGAAGATCGGGTAGGCGCTCTCCAGCACCGCCAGCGTGGTGACGACGATGCCCAGCGCCACGCACAGACTGACCGCGCGCTCGCGGAACAGCCCGGTGGCGCGGGCGAACTCGCGGTAGCACGCGACACCCAGCAGGCCGACGCCCAGCGCCGTCCATCCCGGCCCCGCCAGTACGGGCAGCGCCAGCACGACGATCAGGGCCAGCCACGACACCGTGCGCCGCACCAACTCGCGCCGGAGCGCGGGCGCCACCCACCCCGCCGCAGCGCAAAGCACGATGACGCCGGCGGCCAGCAGCCACGCGCCCAGGCCTGCGCCGGCCAGCACGATGGTGGTGGCGTCCGCGAGCACACCCTGGAAAAGCCCGAAGCGATCGCTCATCGCGGCTCCTTCCCCCATGCCCCGTCCAGCAGCGCGCGGCGCAGGCGCACGAGGCGGCGGGCGGCCGTAGCTGCCGCGCCCGCCGTCACCAGCATCAGGGCGGCGGTCGGCAGTCCCGCGCCCAGGGCCGTGGCCGCCCAGGCGGGCGCCGCCGCCGAGGCGAGGCAGGCCAGGATCACGGTGGCCATGCGCTGCTGCTTGGCGAAGGGGCCGGCGAAGTCGTGACGGCCCGCCAGCCACTTGCCGGCGAGCCGCACATAGGCCGTCGTCACGGCGGCCAGCGCCGCCGCCAGCCCCCACGCCGCCTCGCCCCCAGCGGCGAAGCCCAGGCCCAGTAGGATCGCCATGTCGCTCAGGCGGTCCGGCACTTCGTTCAGCATCTCGCCCACCGGCGACCCGCCGCCCCGGCGCTCGGCCACCATGCCGTCCAGCAGGTTGCAGCTAAGCCGCGCCGCCACAAGCAGCGCTGCTGCGATCCAAGCCGCGCGCGTCCACGACGCATCCAGCGCGGGCGTCGCGGCCATCAGCGCGCCAGCCGCCAGCGCGGCGCCCAGGCCGGCCAGCGAGACGGCGTCCGCCGTCACGCCCCATCCCGCCAGGGCGTCGGCGGCGGCGCGCGAGGCCGCCCATCCACGGGAGCGCAAGGGTCGGCGGTCGAGGGTGGCGTTCAAGGCTCGGGGCCCGGTTGCGGACCCTACATAGCGGCATTGCCGGGAAACCTGCTATGGTTCGCGCTGCCATCCGGCGGCGGAGCAAGGCCCGGTACCGACCCCGGACCGGCCGCCGCACCCCTTCCTCCCGCATGGATATCCTCGTCCTCCTCCGTGGTCCGAGCGCAGACCGCCGCAGCACGGCGGCCAAGGCTATCGGTCTGTCCGGGCCGGCGCGATGACGCCACTGGCGCAGGACCGCCCGCTGGCCGGGATCGCCTTCAACCTGACGGCAGCGTTCCTGTTCTCGGTCGAGAACCTGCTGATGAAGTTGCTGGGCGCCGACTATCCGCTGATGCAGATCGTCCTGGTGCGCAGCCTGGCTGCGCTGGTGCCCATCCTCTTCATGCTGCACCGCGACGGCGCGCTGAACCTGGCGGGAGTCTCCACCCGGCGGCCGTGGGCCAATGCGCTGCGTCTGGTACTCGGCATGGGCTCGATGCTGCTCTACTACACCGGCCTCATGCGCCTGCCGCTTGCCGACGCGGTGGCGATCAGCTTCTCGGCGCCGTTGTTCATGACGCTGCTCTCGCTGCCGATCCTGGGCGAGAAGGTGGGCATCCTGCGCTGGGCAGCGGTCGTGATGGGCTTCGCGGGCGTCGTCGTCATGGTGCGTCCCGGGGCGGGCATGGTCGAATCCGGTGCGTTCATCCTGGTGCTGGCCAGCGTGCTGTACGCCAGCAGCATGACGGCCACGCGCCTTCTAGGGGCCACCGAATCGGGGCCCAAGATCGCGCTCTACAGCAACGTGGTCTTTGCCCTGGCGGGTACGCTTTGCATGACGACGCGCTGGGAGACGCCGCCGATGGCGGACCTCGGCCTGATGATGCTGGTAGGGCTGATCGCGGGGCTGGCCCAGCTCGCCCTCATCCACGCCTACCGCGTCGCGCCCATCGCGGTGGTCTCGCCCTTCGACTACACGATGCTGATCTGGGCGACGATTCTTGGCTTCCTGTTCTACGACGAGCTGCCCGGCGTGACCGTGGCGCTGGGCGCGCTGATCGTCGTGGGCAGCGGCCTGACCATCCTGTTCCACGAGCGCCGCGCGGCGCGTGGAGCGGGTCAGCGCACCTGAAGCGTGCGCGTGACCGTGGCGGTGGTGCCGTCGCCCCGTTCCAGGGTGTAGGTGCCGGTGTAGTTGCCGGGCGGCCAGGCGTCGCCGGGCCGCCGGTCCCCGGCGAAGAGGTAGCGCTGCGCCTTGGGGCGGTCGAGCGAGCCCTGCCATTCCGCCAGCACCGCGCCGTCGGGTCCGATCAGCCGGATCGCCTCGCGGTCGCCGGCCTGCGTCCCCATCACGACGACCCAGAAGACGATGGCGGGCGCATCGGCCGGATAGGCCGCGCCGGCATAGGCGCCGCGCAGCGCGGCCTCCAGGTGCGGTTTCTCCTGCGCGAACCCCGCCGCCAGCAGGGCGGTCGGCACATAGGCCAGCGCGTGGGCGGCCTCGGGTGTCCACAGAGGCGTGCCGCCGGTGCCGCAGGCGTGCCCCATGCCCGCGCCCACGAAGGGGTCGATGATCTCCTCGCCCCGGCGCACCGTGAAATTGAGATGCGGGAACTCGGTGTTGCCCGACAGGCCGACCAGGCCCAGCACCTCGCCGCGCTTCACCGCCTGCCCCTGCACCACGGCGATGCTGCCCTTGCGCATGTGGCTGTACTGCGTCGTCCAGCCGCCGCCGTGGTCGATGGCAACGCCGTTGCCCGCGTCGCGTCCCTCCAGGGCGTCGCGGCCGCCCACCGCCACGCTCACGTCCTCCATGCCGTCGCGCGTGCCCGCCACAACGCCGTCGGCGGCGGCCAGCACTGCGACGCCGCGCTCCATCGCCACGTAGTCGGGCAGGCGGATGTCGGTGCCGTTCAGGCCGTCGTAGCTCAGCGTGCCGCAGGTGTAGTCGTGTGCGCCGGGTCCGGGATCGTGGTCGACGTACTGCTGCACGAAGCAGTCGATGCCGGGCCGGCAATCCAGCGGCAGCGAGAACGCCGGCACGTCCTGCGCCGCCGCGGCCGTCGACCAGGAGAGCGCCAGCGCCAGGAGAACGAGGATCCTGAGCATCAGCGCGCGTCCTTGCCCGCGGCGGGCAGGCGCACGACGAAGCGTGCACCCCGCGGCCGGTCGCGGTCGGGTCCGATGTTCTCGGCCCAGATGCGGCCCTTGTGCGCCTCGACGATCTGACGGGCGATGCTGAGCCCCAGTCCCGAGTGCGTGCCGAAAGCCTCTCCCTCGGGGCGCTCGGAGTAGAAGCGCTCGAACACCGCCTCCAGCTTGTCGGGCGGCAGGCCGGGACCCTCGTCCTCCACGGCCACCTCCACCATCGCGCCGTCGCGTCCGGCGCGGATGGCGACCGTGCCTCCGGGCGGCGAGAACGAGAGCGCGTTCTCAAGCAGGTTGCGGAAGACCTGGCCCAGCGGCGTCTCCAAGCCTGGCACCAGCAGGGGGCCGGCGGCCTCCAGAACGATGCGCGGGGCGTCCCCGGCCTGAGCCTGGCCCTGGACCTCGACCAGGGTGGCCAGAAGGTCGGCCACGTCCACCGCGCCCGTCTCCGAGCGCCGCATCTCGGCGTCCAGCCGCGAGGCGTTCGAGATGTCGGTCACCAGGCGGTCCAGCCTGCGCGCGTCCTCCAGGGCCAGCTTCATCATGCGCTGGCGCTGTTCGGGATCCTGCACCCGGTCGGCCACCTCGATGGCGCTGCGCATCGAGGACAGCGGATTCTTGATCTCGTGCGCCACGTCGGCGGCGAAGCGCTCGGTCGCGTCCATGCGGGCGTGCAGCGCCTTGGTCATGTCGATCAGCGCGCCGCTCAGTTCGCCCACCTCGTCGCCGTGGCCGGTCAGGTCGGGGATGGCCTCCCACCGCCCCGCACCCTGGCGCACCCTGTCGGCCGCCTCGGCCAGCTTGCGCATGGGCTGGGCGATCGTCATGGCGAGGTAGACCGACAGCGTGATGGTCAGCGACAGGCTGAACGAGAACAGGATCAGGATGGACGAGCGCACCTCGCGCAGCTGGTCGTAGGCGCCGGCCAGCGACGAGGAGAGCATCAGCGCGCCCTGCACGCGCTTGAAGCGCTGCACCGGCACGGCCACGCTCAGGATGTCGCCGTCGCGCCCCGCGTCGCGCAGCGCGCTGGCCTCGCGCCCTTCCAGCGCTTGCAGCACCTCGGTGTAGTCGCGCGCGCGCTGCTGCGCCCGCTCCTGGTAGCGCGGCAGCTCGCGAAGGCGGGGCAGGGGTGCCATGGCCAGGCGCACCACCGTGTCCCAGACGCGGCTCAGGTAGCCCGGCGGCGGCAGCTCCTCGGCCTGCACGTCGCCGCCGGCGCTGCGCAGCTCGCGGCTGTCGGCGATCAGGTTGCCGTCCACGTCGAACAGCCGGGCGCGCGAGGTGGTGCCCAGCGTCAGGCGCCGCATCAGGGTGACGGCCTCCTCGCGGTCGATGCCGCCCGCCGCCCCCTCCACGCCCTCCACGACCGATTCGCCCAGCGCGCCCGCGATGATCGTGGCCTCGCGGAAAAGCGCGCTCGTCTCCGCCTGGATCAGCCCCTGACGGAAGTTGTCCAGGTACAGCAGGCTGGCCACGAACAGGGCCAGCGGCAGGATGTTGATGACCAGGATCCGCCGCATGAGCGGCGAGGCGGGCCGGCGCTCCTCGGGGCGCGCCTCGGCCGCGCGGGACGGCGCCGGCCGCGCCGGGGCGGCCGCGTCAGGCTTGGCGGTAACGGTAGCCAACGCCGTAGAGCGTCTCGATGCCGTTGAACTGCTGGTCCACCACCTTGAACTTCTTCCGCATCCGCTTGATGTGGCTGTCGATCGTGCGGTCGTCGACGTAGACCTCGCTGTCGTAGGCGGCGTCCAGCAGCTGGTTGCGGCTCTTCACGTGACCCGGATGCAGGGCCAGCGACTTCAGGATCAGGAACTCGGTCACGGTCAGCGCGATCGGCTCGCCGCGCCACGTGCACAGGTGCCGGCCGGGGTCCAGCACCAGCTGCCCGCGCTCGATGGCCGCCTCGGCGCCGGCCGCATCGGGCGTGCCCTGCTCGCGCGCGCGGCCCAGCTCGGCCCGGCGCAGCACGGCGCGCGCGCGCTCCACCAGCAGGCGGATCGAGAACGGCTTCGTGATGTAGTCGTCGGCCCCCATGCGCAGGCCCAGCGCCTCGTCCACCTCGTCGTCATCCGAGGTCAGGAAGATCACCGGCAGGTCGCGCGCCTTGCGCAGCTTGCCCAGAAGCTCCAGCCCGTCCATGCGCGGCATCTTGATGTCCAGAATGGCCAGGTCGAAGGGCTCCTGGGTCAACGCGCGCAGGGCGTTCATGCTGTCGGGGAAGGCCTTCACGCGGAAGCCCTCGGCCTCCAGCGCCATGGTGACCGAGGTCAGGATGTTGCGGTCGTCGTCGACCAGCGCGATGGTTTGGGACACGGGCGGCAGGCGTGGTTGAAGGGGCGACGGATGGCGGGCCCGGGGTCCCGCCCATGACGGCCATCATACCGTCGTCGGGGCTTGTGTTCTAATTTGGATCGGCCCATCTGGCGAGAGCATGACGCCCGGCGCAAGCATGACGACCCCAGCCCCCGACCCGGCCGCGACCGCCCGCCGCCTCATCCGCGGCGCGGCCACGGCTACGCTGGCCACGCTGCAGGCAGATGCCGGCGGCTGGCCCTGCGCCTCGCTGGTCCAGGTTGCCACCGACGATGCCGGTGCGCCGCTCCTGCTGATCTCGCTCCTGGCCGAACACACGAAGAACATCCTGGCCGACGCCCGTGTCGGCCTGCTGTTCGACGGAACCGCGGGCTTCGACGAGCCGCTCACCGGCCCGCGCCTGTCCATGCTGGGCCGCGCCGCCGTCACCGGCGACCCGCGCCATCGCGCCCGCTACCTGGCGCGGTTCCCCGGGGCGGGCCTTTACGCGGGATTCAAGGATTTCGCGTTCTATCGCGTGGCGCCCGAGCGCGGCCACCTGGTGGCGGGATTCGGGCGCATCGACCGCGTCGCGGCCGCCGACCTCGTGCTTCCCGAGGCCGAGGCCCGGGCGGCCGCGGCGCTGGAGGCCTCCGTGTTGGAGCACATGAACGCCGATCATGCCGACGCGGTCAGGCTCTATGCCGAGCGCCTGCTGGGTGCGCCGGGCGAGGGCGCTGTGCTGGTCGGCTTCGATGCCGAGGGCTGCGATGTGCGTGCGGGAACGAGGCTGCTCCGCCTGCCGTTTCCCGAGCGGGCGGCGGATGCCGCCGCGGCCCGCAGGATCCTGGCCGATCTCGCCCGCAAGGCGCGGGCAGCCTAGGCCGGGGGAACCATGGCACGGGCCTTGCCTCGCTTCCGCGCCGGGGGTTGAATCCGCCCTGTCTCTGTCGCGCCACGGGCCTGCCTGAGGCATCCGGCGCCGTTAACCACCGCTCATGATGATCAATTCCGGGACGGTCATGCACAAATCCGGTTCGTTCGACGCACGCCGGGCGCTGGAGCGCCAGGGCTTCCGCAACCTCGCGGGCGCACAGTGGAATCTCTCCGCGCCGCTGCTCTACGAGGCGGCCGTGCGCAACGGCGAGGGCCTGGTGGCGGCCGGCGGGCCGCTGGTGGTGCGCACCGGCCAGCACACCGGCCGTTCCGCCAAGGACAAGTTCATCGTGCGCGAGGCTGGCAACGAGAAGGAGATCTGGTGGGGCGAGGTCAACCAGCCGATGGAGCCAGCCTCGTTCGCCGGGCTGAAACGAAAAGCCCAGGCCTACCTGCAGGGCCGCCACGTCCACGTGCAGGATCTCTACGCCGGCGCCGACCCGGCCCACCGGCTGCCCGTGCGCATCGTCACCGAGACGGCCTGGCACAGCCTCTTCATTCGCCACCTTCTGATCGACGCCGGACCCGCGCGCGAGGATTTCGAGCCCGGCTTCACCATCCTGGACCTGCCCGGCCTGCAGGCCGCCCCCGCCGAGGACGGCACGCGCACCGAGGTCTTCATCGCGGTCTCGTTCTCCGAGCGCATGGTCATCATCGGCGGCACGTCCTATGCCGGCGAGATCAAGAAATCGGTCTTCACCATCCTGAACTACCTGCTGCCGCCCAAGAACGTGCTGCCCATGCACTGCTCGGTCAACGTCGGCCCCGACGGCGACTCGGCAGTGTTCTTCGGCCTGTCGGGCACCGGCAAGACCACGCTCTCGGCCGATCCCGGGCGCACGCTGGTGGGTGACGACGAGCACGGCTGGTCCGACAGCGGCGTCTTCAACTTCGAGGGCGGCTGCTACGCCAAGGTGATCCGGCTGAGCGCCCAGGCCGAGCCCGAGATCTACGCCACGACGCGGCGTTTCGGCACGGTGCTCGAGAACGTCGTCATCGACGAGGCGACGCGCCAGCTCGACCTCGACGACGCCACCTTCACCGAGAACACGCGCGGCGCCTATCCGCTGGATTTCATCCCCAACGCCTCGACCACCGGCATGGCCGACCATCCGGCCAACGTGGTGATGCTGACGGCCGATGCCTTCGGCGTGCTGCCGCCCATCTCGCGGCTGACGCCCGAGCAGGCGATGTACCACTTCCTGTCGGGCTACACCGCCAAGGTGGCCGGCACCGAGAAGGGCCTGGGGAACGAGCCGCAAGCCACCTTCTCCACCTGCTTCGGCGCGCCCTTCATGCCGCGCCATCCCACGGTCTACGCCCGCATGCTGGCCGACAAGATCGCCAGGAACCGCAGCGACTGCTGGCTGGTCAACACCGGCTGGAGCGGCGGCGCCTTCGGCGTGGGCCAGCGCATGCGCATCGGGCACACGCGCGCCCTGCTGCGCGCGGCACTCGACGGCTCGCTGCGCAACGCGCCGGTGCGCAAGGACGACAACTTCGGCGTCCTGGTCCCCGAGGCCTGCCCCGAGGTGCCGGCCGACGTGCTGAACCCGCGCAACACCTGGAAGGACAAGGGCGCCTACGACACCACGGCGCGCCAGCTGGTGGGGCGCTTCCACGACAACTTCCGCCAGTTCGCCCCGCATGTGGGCGACGAGGTCAAGGCCGCCGGGCCGCGCATCGCGGCGTGATCCGGCGCCGCGGGACGGGGCGCGGTCGCGCGGGAAACCGCTAGACTGGGCTCCGCCCGTCCCCGGAGCGTCATGAGCAGTTTCGGCGAGCTCTATTTCGGTCGCATTCCGGACCGCGCCCAGGCGGCCGCCGCCGTGCGCGCGGCGGCACGCGGGTTCTATCTCGTGGCGTTGCTCTACGTGATCGATCCCCTGCGCCTGCTGGCGGCGCTCGAGACCGCGGAACTCGTGGTCTCGCCCAGCCAGGTCTTCGACGCCGCCCTGCTGATCTTCCTCGCCTCCAGCATGGCCCGCTGGCAGAGCCGGACCTTCGCCATCCTGCTGGTCCCGTGGACCTTCTTCTTCACCCTGGGCGTCGTCGTGCTGCGGGCCGAGCACATGCAGTTCGGCAGCAACGTGTTCATGCCGGCCCTGGGCCTCTACCTCGCCTTCCGGGGCGTGCTGTCCACCGTGCGCTACCACCGCTATGCCCGGACCCGCCTGCAGGGCGGCGTGGCGTCCATCAAGGCCCTTGCCGGCTGCCTGAGCGCGCTGGCGGCGCTGACCGCGCTCCATGTCGGCCTGCCGTTCGTCGCCGCGGTGCCTGCCAGCGATCGGATCAGCCTGATGCTGCTGGGGGGCGCGTTGGCCTATGCGGCGCCCTTCGCGCCGTGGTTTCCCGTGCTGGGCCGCATGCGGCTCACGCTGCCCCTGTCCGCCGGCAAGGCGGAGTGAAGGCCCCGGCGGGGCAGGGGGCCTGCCCTCCGGGGCCTTCGCCCTCACGCCGCACGGATGCGCCGGTTGTCGTTCGCGCCCGCGACGCCGGACGCGAGGCCCTGCACGACATGGGGGATCACCGAGCGGTCGATGCCGATGTCGCGCAGCAGGCGGTCGTCCAGCCGCATCAGCTGGGTGTAGGTGCGGTGGCGCAGCGCGGTCCGGCGGAAATACGCCACCGCCTCGTGCAAGGCGCGGGCGATGGCCTTCGCGCCATGGGCCAGCGCCCCGGCCCGGGCATGCCCGGCGCGGGCGCGCACCCTGGCCTGGCTGGGGATGTAAGCGGCCGTCCGGTCGGGAGCGGCGTTCACGGCGTACACGGTGGTGAGGATTTCGAACAAGTTCATCGGACGTCTCCTGGGCTGGAACCTTGGATTCTCGGGGGCGTCTGCCCTTTCCTCTGTGAGCAGAAATATGACCGCTCGCCCTTGACGACAAACGACGAATCCGCAAGGAATATGTGAGGAGGATTCACAAGAAGATGGCCCGACGCCTGCCCCCGCTGAATGCCCTGCGCGCCTTCGAGGCGGCAGGCCGCCACCTCAGCTTCACGCGCGCGGCGGCCGAGCTCCACGTCACCCATGCGGCGATCAGCCACCAGGTCCGCGGACTCGAGGAGTACCTCGGCACGCCGCTCTTCCGCCGCGTCACGCGCGCGGTGAAGCTCACCGATGCGGGCCGCGCCCTGCTGCCGGTGCTGAGCGAATCCTTCGATGGCATGGCCGAGGCGGTGCGCCGCCTGGCGGCCGACGACGGGCCCGGGCCGCTGACCGTCAGCCTGACGCCCGCCTTCGCTGCGCGCTGGATGGTGCCGCGCCTGGGCAGCTTCCAGGAGCAGCACCCCGACATCGACGTGCGCATCACGCCCAGCATCCAGCTCGTCGACTTCGCGCGGGACGACGTGGACCTGGCCGTGCGCTACGGCCGCGGCTCGTGGCCGGGCGTGAAGTCCGAGCTGCTGGTGACACTGGATACCTTCCCGGTATGCAGCCCCGTGCTGCTCGAGGGGGCGAAGCCGCTGCGCACCCCTGCCGACCTCAGGCACCACGTCCTGCTGCACGACGACCTGGGCGAGAGCTGGCGCCGCTGGCTCGTGGCGGCGGGCGTCGAGGGCGTCGATCCCACGCGCGGCCCCAAGTTCGGCGACGAGAACCTGCTGCTGCAGGCGGCGATCCAGGGCCACGGCGTGGCCATCACCGAAAGCGCCATCGCGGCCGGCGACATCGCCGCCGGGAGGCTGGTACGCCTGTTCGACATCGCGGTGTCCTCGGGCGCGGGCTTCTACGTGGTCTATCCCCCGGCCGCGATCCAGCGCCGGCGCGTCAAGGCGTTCCGCGACTGGCTGCTGGCCGAGGCCGCCGCCGCGCAGGGCGGTGGCGATGCCGCGCAGGCTGCGGGCGAGACGCCGCGCCGCGCGGCGCGGATCAAGACCCGGTCGCCCGCGACCTGAATCCGGGAGATCGTCCGATGATCGAGGGCCTGACCGCGCCCGGCTTCGAGCCCGTGCGCCGCGCCTTCGCCGCCAGCTTCGAGGCGGGATGGGAATCCGGCGCAGGCCTCGCCGTCCTGCGCGACGGCGCGCCCGTCGTCGATCTGTGGGGCGGCCACGCCGACGCCGCGCGGGCCCGGCCCTGGCGGCGCGACACGCTGGTCAATGTGTGGTCCGTGACCAAGGCGGTCGCGGCCCTGGCCGTCGCCGTCCTGGTCGACCGCGGCAGGCTCGGCTATGCATGGAAGGTCGCCGAGGTGTGGCCCGCGTTCGCCGCCGCGGGCAAGCACGACGTCACGATCGGCCAGCTCCTGTCGCACCAGGCCGGGCTGTGCGGCTTCCGCCGCCCGGACGCGCGGCTCGAGGACTACTTCGACTGGGATGCGGTCGCGCGCGAGCTCGCGGCCCAGGCGCCGGTGTGGCCGCCTGGCGCGGCCTGCGGCTACCACCCCACGACGTTCGGCCACCTGGCCGGCGAGCTGGTGCGCCGCGCGGCAGGCAAGCCCTTCGACGCCTTCGTGCGCGACGAGATGACCGGCCCGCTCGGCGTCGACGTCTACATCGGCCTGCCCGCCTCCGAGGAGGCCCGGGTCGCGGCGATCGAGCCGCCGCCGCCCGAGCCCGCCGCGCCGGGTCGTCCCGACCCCGCCTGGTTCGCCGCCAACCCGCCGCTCGACGCCCTGGCCGCCAACCGGCGCGACTGGCGGGCCGCCGTCATGCCCGCGGTCAACGGCCAGGCGACCGCGGCCGGGCTCGCCCTGCTGCTCGATGCCTTCGCCGGCGCGCGCCGGGACGGCCGCGTGCGCCCGCTTTCGGACGCCACGCTGGCCGCGCTGACCGCCGTGCGCTTCGAGGGCTGGGACGTCGTGCTGAAGATGCCCTCGCGCTATGCGGCCGGCCTGTTCCTGAATGACTCGGGGTACTACGGCCCGGGGCCACGCACCTTCGGGCACGGCGGCTGGGGCGGCTCCTTCGCCGTCGTCGATCCCGACCGCAATCTCGCGATCGCCTACGTCATGAACCGCATGCTCGCCTCCGAGCCCGCGGCGCTGCGAAGGAAGCGCCTGTACGACGCGCTCTACGCCTGCCTCTAGAGGGACCCCCGATGCGCCTGCTCGTCTTCCAGCACATCGCCATCGAACATCCCGGCATCCTGCGCCGCTTCCTGGCCGAGGACGGCGTGCAATGGGACCCCGTGCAGCTCGACGAGGGCCAGCCCATCCCGGACCTGGCACCCTACGACATGCTGTGGGTGATGGGCGGCCCGATGGACGTGTGGGACGTGGACGAGCACCCCTGGCTGGTACCAGAGAAGCGCGCCATCCGCCGCTGGGTGGCCGAGCTGCGCCGGCCGTTCCTGGGCGTGTGCCTGGGCCACCAGCTCCTGGCCGACGCGCTGGGCGGCACCTGCGGACCGCAGCGTCCGCCCGAGGTCGGCATCCTGGATATCGCCCTGACCGCCGCTGGCCGCGCCGATCCGGTGTTCGCCGGCCATCCCGCCACCGCCAAGTGCCTGCAGTGGCATTCCGTGCGCGTGGCCCAGCCGCCCGAGGGCGCCGTCGTGCTGGCGACCTCCGACCTCTGCTCGTGCCAGGCCATGCGCGTGGGCGACCGCGCCTACTCGATGCAGTACCACGTCGAGCTGGAGGACGAGACGATCCCCGCCTGGGGCTGCGTGCCCGCCTACGAGGAGGCGCTGGCCAGGACGCAAGGTGCAGGCGCGCTCGGCCGCATGCAGAGCGAGGCCCGGGCCCTGATGCCCGCCTTCGAGGCCAACGCCCGCCTGCTCTACCGCAACGTCATGCGCATGGCGCGGGGCGCCTAGGCGGAGTCCGCCGCCATCGGGTCCGCCGCGCGCTCAATGGGCCTCGGCCCAGGTGGCGCCGAACCCGGTGTCCACGACCAGAGGCACGCTCAGGCGCGCGGCCTTCTCCATGACTTCCCTGGCCACCTTCGCCGCCATCTCGAGCTCGTTCTCGGGCACCTCGAACAGGAGTTCGTCGTGGACCTGCAGCAGCATGCGGGTCTTCAGGCGCTTCGCGGCCAGGGCAGCCGGGATGCGGATCATGGCCCGCTTGATGATGTCGGCGGCGGCACCCTGCAGCGGCGCGTTGATCGCCGCACGCTCCCAGAACCCGCGGGTGGCGGGGTTCTTGTCGGCGATGCCCGGCACGTGGACCTTGCGCCCGAAGATGGTCGACACGAAGCCGTGCGCGCGGGCGAAGCTCTTGGTCCGTTCCATGTAGTCGCGGATGCCGGGATAGCGCTCGAAATACGCCTTGATGTAGGCGGCGGCCGCGCCCTGCTCGATACCCAGCTGGCGGGCCAGGCCGAAGGCGCTGATGCCGTAGATGATGCCGAAGTTGATGGCCTTGGCGCTGCGCCGCACACCCGGATCCATGCCCTCGATGGGCACGCCGAACACCTGGCTGGCGGTCAGCGCGTGGATGTCGACGCCCTCCCTGAATGCCTGCTTCAGCGCCGGGATGTCTGCCACGTGGGCCAGCAGGCGCAGCTCGATCTGCGAATAGTCGGCCGACAGCAGCTTGTGCCCCGGCTCTGCCACGAAGGCCTGGCGGATCTTGCGGCCTTCCTCGGTGCGCACCGGGATGTTCTGAAGGTTCGGATCGTTGGAGGCGAGCCGCCCGGTGGAGGCGCCCGCCATGTGGTACGAGGTGTGGATGCGGCCCGTGCCGGGGTGGATCTGCTCCACCAGCGTGTCGGAGTAGGTGCTCTTGAGCTTTGCGAGCTGGCGCCACTCCAGCACCCTGGCGGGCAGGGCGTGGCCCTGGGCGGCCAGCTCCTCCAGGATCTCGGCGCCGGTGGCATAGGCGCCGGTCTTGCCCTTCTTGCCGCCTCCCATGCCCATCTCGTCGAACAGCACCTCGCCCAGCTGCTTGGGCGAACCGATGGAGAAGGGCCGGCCCGCCAGCCTGTGGATCTCCTTCTCCAGCTCCACCAGGCGCTGGCCGAAGTCCTGCGACAGGCGCACCAGGGTGGCGCGGTCGGCCTTGATGCCGGCGCGCTCCATGTCGCGCAGAACGGGCACCAGCGGGCGCTCGATGGTCTCGTACATCGTCGCCATGTGCTCCAGCGCCAGCCGGGGCTTCAGCAGGCGGTGGAGCTTCAGGGTCACGTCGGCGTCCTCGGCCGCATAGTCGCGCGCACGGTCCAGCGGCACGAGGTCGAACGTCACCTGGTTCTTGCCGGAGCCGGCCACCTCCTTGAAGGCGATGGTCTTGTGGCCCAGCAGGTGCTGCGCCAGGAAGTCCATGCCGTGCTCGTGCATGCCCCCTTCCAGCACGAAGGACAGCAGCATGGTGTCGTCGATCGGCCGGATGTCGATGCCGTAGGTCGCCAGCACGACGGCGTCGTACTTGATGTTGTGGCCCACCTTGAGGACGGCCGGGTCCTCCAGCAGCGGCTTCAGGCGTTCGAGCCCTGCCGCGCGGTCGATCTGGCGGGGTGGGGGCTCCAGCGCATGGTGCGCCCCGTGGGCCAGCGGCACGTAGCAGGCACGGCCGGGCCGCGTGGCCAGGCTCACCCCCACCAGCGCGGCCCGCGTGGCGTCGAGCGACGTGGTCTCGGTATCGAAGGCGACGATGCCGGCCTTGGCCGCCTCGGCGATCCAGCGGTCAAGCACCTCCAGGTCCTGAACCAGCTCGTAGGCCGCGGGGCCCGTCTCGGCCGTTGCCGGCGCGGCGGCGGCGGCCGGCGCGCCTTCCGGGGGCGCGGCCTCGGCCGCGTCCGCCTTGCGCTTCAGGAAGGCCTCGGCGCGGGGCACCACCGAGCGCAGGCCCTGCTCCTCGAGGAACCGCATCACTTGCGTGCGCTCGGGCCGCCTGACCGCGAGATCCTCCAGGGAGGCGGTCACCGGCACGTCGTCCTTCAGCGAGACCAGGCGCAGCG
>Ga0073934_10007507_pt1 | contig 15127 bp, 15 predicted proteins | sample LarsenN4metaG_FD_76834 | JGI IMG/M metagenome (GOLD analysis project Ga0073934, IMG submission 76834) | Hot spring sediment bacterial and archeal communities from British Columbia, Canada, to study Microbial Dark Matter (Phase II) - Larsen... ...
CATCGTCCATGCGCGCAAGGCGTGGCTGAAGGGGTTGTCACCGAAGGAGAACCGGGAGGTACCGCCGCTCGATTACGGGCGCGTGCACCGCTTGAAAAGTGCTCATCCGCAATTGACCGTCGTGCTGAACGGCGGCCTGCTCTCGATCGATGATGCCGTCGCGGAACTGGAGTCTGTCGATGGGGTCATGATCGGTCGCGCCGCGTATCAGACGCCGTACATCCTCGCCGATGTGGATCGATCTGTCTTCGGAGAAAAAGCGCAGCCGCCCTCGCGCGGGGATGTTTTGCGCGCTCTGGTTCCCTACGCCGAGCAGCACCTCGCAAATGGCGGCCGCTTGAACAACATCGTTCGTCACGTGCTCGGCCTCTATCACGCGCAACCCCGAGGTCGCGCATTCCGTCGCTTCCTATCCGAGAATGCGGTCCGCGCGGGCGCGGGTGTCGATGTGCTGAAGGAAGCGATCGTCCTGGCCGAGAGTGGAGCCCTTGACGCTGCCGAGGTGACGTCGTTGCCGACTGGACGATCCGCTGCATGACGGTTGGCTCGGCTGCGGACCTCGTCGGCTTCGCGCTTATGCTCGCGGCAGCCGGTGCAGCAACGGGTTTCCTCTCGGGGCTCTTTGGCATCGGGGGCGGTGCCGTCGCCGTTCCGGTTCTCTATGAAATGTTCCGGTGGCTGGACGTATCGGACGAGGTCCGGCTGCAGCTGGCGCTCGGGACGTCGCTTGCCGTCATGATTCCCACCACATGGCAGTCAGCGCGGCACCATGCGGCCAAAGGATCGCTCGACCGGGTTGCCCTCAAGCGGCTTGCGGGACCAATCGTCGCCGGAACCGCCATCGGGGGGCTCGTGGCGGGGGCGGCGCCCGCTGATGTGTTTCGTGCGGTTTGGGTTCTGTTCGCCACAGCAATGTGCGCCAAGCTCGTGGTGGGGACGGGTCGCTGGCGGCTCGGCGAGACGTTGCCTGCGAGCTACGGCGTCGAACTCTACGGGGTCTTCGTCGGTCTGTTTTCGACGCTGCTCTCCATCGGAGGTGGCGTCTTCATCACCACGCTGCTCACGCTTTATGGGAAACCGGTCCGCGAGGCGGTCGGAACGGGAGCGGGTGTCGGCCCGCTCATCGCCGTGCCGGGCACCATCGCATTCATCTGGGCGGGCTGGGGCACGGTCGGGCTGCCGCCCTACACGCTCGGCTACGTCAATCTCCTGGGCGTCGCGCTCGTCGTGCCGGCGAGTGTGTTGGCAGCACCGCTCGGCGTGCGCTTGGCGCACCGCGTCAAGCAACGAACGCTCGAACTGATGCTGGCGGCGTTCCTCGCGTCGGTGGGCTCGCGGTTCCTCTACGCGCTCGTTACCTGATCGTCAGCCGGCTGCGCGCAGGCGCGCGAAACCAGCGTCGAGATCCGCGATCAAGTCGCTCACGTCTTCGAGCCCGATGTGGATGCGGAGAGCCGGTCCGGGGTCCGTCCACGCGGTCGCGGTGCGATAGCTGCGCGGATCGAATGGAATGACCAGACTTTCGAAGCCGCCCCAGGAAAACCCCATCCCGAAGAGCTTCATGCCGTCGAGCATCGCGGCGAGAGCGGTCTTGGAGCAGGGCTTCAGGACGGCTCCGAACAGGCCGGAGGCGCCGACGAAGTCGCGCTTCCAGAGCGCGTGACCCGGGTCTTGCGGCATCGCCGGATGCATGACGCGCGCGACCTCGGGTCTCGTCGCCAGCCAATTCGCGACCTCAAGTCCGCTCGCCCAGTGACGCGCGAGCCGGACATGGACCGTCCGTAGGCCACGCAGTCCTAGGAACGTTTCTTCTGAGCCCGCGCACATGCCGAGTTGATCGAAACCGCGCTCGAGATACTTCTTGGCGCGCCCGCTGGCCGTCACCGAGCCGAGCATCGCGTCCGCATGGCCGACGACGTACTTGGTGCACGCTTGGACCGAGACATCGACGCCATGGCTGAAGGGCTTGAAGTACAGTGGGCTCGCCCAGGTATTGTCCATGACGACGAATATGTCGCGCGCTCGCGCGGCCTGTGCGATGGCCGGGACGTCTTGGACTTCGAAGGTCTGCGAGCCGGGGCTTTCCGTGTAGACGAGGCGCGTGTTCGGGCGGAAAAGAGCTGAGATGCCCGCGCCGATCAGCGGATCGTAGTAGGTGGTCTCCACACCCAAGCGCTTGAGCAGACCGTCACACAGCTTCCGTGTCGGCTGATAGACACTGTCGGTAACCAGGATGTGGTCGCCCGCTTCCACGAACGAGAGCAGAGCCAGACTGACGGCCGCATAGCCCGAGGGGACCAGGACCGTGTGCTCGCCACCTTCGAGGTGGGCTATCGCGGCTTCGAGGGCACGCACCGTCGGCGTGCCGCGCCTCCCGTAGGTGTAGGGTTGATTTCGGCTCTCGATCGCTTCGAGGGTCGGATAGAGAACGGTCGAGCCACGGTAGACGGGTGTATTGACGAAGCCATGGTGGTCGAACGGGTCACGGCCATGATGGATGATGTCAGTCGCGACACCCCGTCGAGGCGCGCCGTCGGCTTCGGACATTTGATATTCCTTCGCTCGGTCGGATCTTCTTCGCCTGTGGCCCAAGGGGCCGGGCGCGTCAAGACTTGACCCGCGGCCGGCCGGAGTGCATTCGCAAGATCCGAACGCTGTTTCGTGGAGTGGCGTGGCATGCAGGAGAGAGCGTGAAGCGTCTGCTTTTTGCCTTGCTGGCGGCTCTGGTCGTGAATGGGGCTGCGTTCACGGCGGCGGCCGATACGCTCGACAACGTTCGAGCGCGTGGCGCCCTCGTCTGCGGGATCAGCGGCGGGGTTCCGGGGTTTGCCGAGGCGGACGACAAGGGGCAGTGGAGCGGCTTCGAGGCTGATTTCTGTCATGGCCTGGCGGCTGCGATCTTCGGCCGTCGAGACGCCGTCCGCTTCCAGCCGGTGACCGGGCCCGAGCGCATCGCATCGCTGGCGAGCGGGGAGGTCGATGTGCTCGTTCGCGCGACGACGTGGACTCTCGGCCGCGACGGTCAATCAGGCTCGCTCTTCGTCGCGCCGCTCTTCTACGACGGGCACAAGTTCCTCGTCAGGCGATCCCAAGCATTGAGCAGCGTGCTGGAACTGTCCGGCGCCAGCGTTTGTGTCGAAGCCGGCAGTGCAGCCGAGCAGGCCGTCGTCGATTTCTTCAGCATCAGGAAGATGAAGTTCGAGGCGGTGGCGATGCCTCGGTTCGAAGATGCGCTGCGCAAGTACCTCGCCCGGGGATGCGTAGCCCTAGCCGGGGAAGGAACGCAGCTGGCGGCCCTTCGTGCGCGGACGGACGCCCCTGCAGAGCACGCAATCCTTCCCGAGAACATCTCCCGTGAACCGCTCGGCCCGATGGTTCGGGGCGGCGACGACAGATGGTTTCTCATCGTGCGCTGGGCGATCAACGCGCTCGTTGCGGCGGAAGAACTCGGCGTCACCATGGCCAACGCCGAGCAGCAGCGAAGCCGGCCCATCGGAGGCGCGACGGCTGCTCGGGGGCGAGAGCCAACTCGGTCGCTTGCTGGGTCTCGATCCGCAGTGGGCCTTGCAGATGATCAAGCAGGTGGGGAACTACGGGGAACTGTTCGAGCGCCACTTCGGTTCGAGATCGCCGTTACGGCTCGATCGTGGGCTGAACGCGCTCTGGACCCGCAACGGCCTGATGGTTTCCCCGCCGTTCCGCTAGGCAATCACTGTGCGATGAGTTCGATCTGTGCCGCTTCTCCCAGGCGAATGTTGAAGTCGCGACGGAAGACGCGCCCTCCGGACCGAGCGATGGCGGTGTAGGCCCCGGGGGCGAGAACATGCGTTGGGAGCGCTCCGATGCTCTCCTTCACGACGACGCCCTGTGTGGTGGCGATGCTCCATTGGGTGTCCGCAAGCGCTTCGCCGCCGGCGCGATTGACCAGCTTCAGCGTCACGCGCGCAGCATGATGGGTGATTGTCGCTTCGGTCAGCTTGCCCGCTTCGACCGTGACGTCCGCCCTGACCTGGGCATTCGCGTCTCCAAACGTGGAGACTAGGTGATAGATGCCTGAGTTGAGGCGCAGGATCACGCCTGGCTTGACGTTCGGTGCCACGACGACGCGATTACCGGCCTGGTCGCGCTCCTCCGACAGGATCTCGATCGAGATGGCGCTGGGTGGAACGCTTTCTCCGTTCGCCTGTACGGCCTGCAGCCGCAGGCCACCGGCATTCAGAATGAACCGCTCGGTCGACTGGCTGTCCGCCGCCACTTGGATCTTGCGGGTTACGTAAGCACGACCGAACGATGCAGTGACGACGTAATCGCCGCTCGGAAGCTTGAGCGTGGGACTTGCGGTACGGAGCGATTGGATGTGGCGCGCTTGGCGAGCTTCCGAGGGTCCCGTCTGCCGGAAGACATGCCAGACCATGCCCTGTTCCACCTTCTGACCGTCTTCGGTCGCGAAAGCCAGTAAGGTGACCTGACCGTCGCCCGTCTTCGCCTGCGCCGACGGACGAGCCGCTGCCGGTGGGCTCTGCTTCTGAGGGGGAGTTGCGCTATTCGGTTGTTGCTGCGGCTGGCGTTGCGGCTGACGAATGTCGTTGGGTTGTGGCGTGGCCGCTTGCTGGCCGGCCGCTGGGTGGGCCAGGCTCAAAAAAACCGCAACGACGAGAGCGCTGCGACCGGGTCGTTTGACCGCTTTCATCATTCTCCGACAACGACGATCGAGCCGCGGCTCGAGGCCACCTCGAACGGTTTCTCGAACCGCCGACCCTTGCTGACGAGCCTCGCAACATATCTGCCATCACCGAGCATGGCTCGGGGCTTGGACCCCGTCGATCTCCAGACGACGTCCCCGCGCGCCGTCGCGATTTCCCAGAAGGATTCGGCGAGAGCAAGGCCGACGATGGTGTCGGCAGCGCGCAACTCGATGGCCGCCAGAGAGATCGGCAGTGCGAGGCGCTGGTCGGCGCCGGAGCGCACTTCGATATCCTGCGTGGCAATCGATTGGACCCCCATGCGCACCTCGAGCCGATAGCGCCCGGCCGCCAGGATCAAGGGCAGTTCGCGCTCCGTCACCTGGATCGGATCACCGGTCAGCCCATCCAATGACACGAGTCGGTAGCGCAGGCTCGATTGGACGGTCGGATCAGCGCCGGTGGGCATGATCGTCAAGCGCCCCACAGGAAGGCGGAAAGCATGTCTGACATCGTCGCCCGCAGTCAGGCTCACGCGCTCCCGGGTCTCCGTTGCCCCGATGCGCGCAGATAGCTGGTACGTGCCGGCGGGCAAGGCGACATCTGCCGTTGGGGATGTCGTGCGATATACTTCGCGGAAGCCGCCTGGAGCTTCGGGGTCTGCCTCCAGGATGCGGAGCAGGATGTCGTCGAGAACAAAGTTTCCATCGCGCGGGGCGGCAGAAAAGGTGATGCGGCCGGTGTCGGTGGCAAGTTCGACGCTGGCGGCTTGACCGGTTCGGAGCGTGATCCGCTGCTCGACTTGCGCGCGTCCTTCGCCTGCTCTGACCCGGTAAGCTCCGGGAGGAAGGAGCAACTCACCGCCGGTCCCCAACCAGATCGCAGGTGGCTGGATCTCGCCTTCCTGATCGGGGCGAATGGCAACGCGGGCCGTTGCATGGGGCTGGCCGCCTCGCCGCAAAAGAGGAGCTACGCGAAGGCGACCCGCTTCGAGCGCGACCTCGACGGGCAGAACGCCACCGGACTTGATCTCGAACTCCCGCGTGGCGGTGACCAGTCCGGATCGGACCTCGAGGCGATACGCACCAGGGTCGAGGGCCGTCTCGAAGGTCGGGGATGAACTCTCGGCAATGGTCGCACCGGTGCTTCCGGCCGGCCAGATACGCCAGATGACGTCCTGCATGATCGGTTGGCCGCCCGGTCCGAGGCGCGCCGTCATGCGAACACGGGACGGGCCGCGGCGATCGCCTGGGTCGGCGGCGACGCTTTCCGTCGGCCGCGAGGCATCCAGCGATGCGAAGCGGACGGCGGCCGCGATCGCGTTGATGGCATCCTGTGGCGTGTCTGCCAGAAATGATCGGCCGCCGGTCCGCTCGGCAAGGCAGGCCATCGCACGGGCCTCTTCGGGCGGGGTGCCCAGCATGACCGTCGAGACGATCAAGGTTGGGTCGGCCGCCTTCAATTCGGCAGCGGCCGCGCAGGCGTCCAGGCTGCAATTGTCCGGTTCGTCGTGAATGACGAGGACGTGGCGGGGGCCGGGGTGGCCTTCGAGGGCCTTGGCAGCCGTGCGCAATGCCAAGGTGATCGGTCCCCTGCCGCGCGGGTTGAGCCTCTCGAGTGGTCCGGTAATCCGTTGCCTGTCACCGCGCTCGACGGAGGCTACGAGTTCGACGTCTGTGCAGTCGCCCCGCCGCCGTCCAAAAGTTACCAGTCCGACGTTTGCGGGAGTTGCCGGCAGGGCTTGGCTGACACCGTCGCGTGCCGCAGCGAGCTTCGACTGTGGGCCTTGGCCGAGGCGGCCCCACATCGACCCGGACCCATCGAAGATGATGGCGAGCCCGCTGTCGGACGCTCGCGAGGGGCTCGCGCTCGCCATGACCAGGAAAATCCCGGCGACAACCCAGGCGAGGCGATTGTTTGCGGAGACGTTCATCGAGATCTATCCGGCGGGCTGGCCCGAGCGACGACATTGTAGCTTAGGTCGATTTACGTTAGCGAGACGCGCGTGCGGCCGATGTGCCGCGATCGGGATGCGAGGGACAGTCCATGACCCGACAGGTGCTCGAGATGCTGCTGAAACGGCGGTCGGCGAAGCCGGCACTGTTGGCATCGCCGGGTCCGACGACCGGAGAACTCGAACAGATTCTCACGGCCGCTGCACGCGTCCCGGACCACAAGAAGCTCGTTCCGTGGCGGTTCATCGTCTTCGAGGGGGACGCTCGCCGGGCGTTTGGGGAGGTTCTAGCCACCGCGTGCGCGGCAGAAGAGCGGGAGCCACCCTCTGCGGTGCGACTCGAGACCGAGCGGCAAAGATTTCTGCGGGCGCCGCTGGTGATCGCCGTTGTGTCCCGCGTGGTTGATAATCCCGGTGCACCGGAATGGGAGCAGGTGCTGTCGTGTGGAGCGGCGTGTTTCAACCTCTGCCTCGCGGCCAACGCGCTGGGGTATGGGACGGCATGGATCACCGAGTGGTACGCCTACAGCCCGGCCGTCCACGCGGCCCTCGGCCTCGCGGAGAACGAGAAGGTCGCAGGCTTCGTATACGTGGGCACCGAGACTGAGCGGCAGGCCGATCGTGAGCGGCCTGCGTTACCTGCCATCGTCACCCGCTGGACGGCTTGAAAGCAAAAAGGATCGTTGCTCGATGTTCTACGACGCTATTGCACACCAGCATGGACTGAAGCGCGATCCTTGGAAAGACGTGACGGTACCGCGGCCGATCGGCTGGCTGTCCACGCTGAGCAAGGACGGTGTCTGCAACCTTGCGCCTTACAGCTATTTCAACGCCGTCAGCGATCGGCCCCACTACGTCTACTTTGCCTCGCAGGGCATGAAAGACAGCGTGCGGAATGCCGAGGAGACCGGCGAGTTCGTCTGTTCGCTGGCAACCTATGATCTGCGCCACGAGATGAACATCACGTCTGCCTCGGTCCCCTACGGCGTTGATGAATTCCCGATCGCGGGTGTGACGGCCACGCCGTCGCGGCTGGTCAAGCCGCCTCGTGTTAAGGAGAGCCCGATCGCGCTCGAGTGCCGCTATACGCAGACGGTCGCGCTGCCGCCCGCCCAGCCCGGAGGCGGACCTGGTTATCTCGTTGTTTTTGGCTTGGTGGTCGGTGTGCACATCGACGACACCTTGATCAAGGACGGCATCGTCGATATCGCCGCGGCGCAGCCGATCGCGCGGCTCGGTTACATGGACTACTCGGTGGTTCGTCCCGACACTGTGTTTTCGATCGACCGGCCGGAAGTGGATGCGCAAGGCCGGGTCGTGCCGCCGCCGCGCGCCGCCGAGTAACTCAGGCAGCGGGGCGCTTGCGCATGAAGGCTTGGCGTTTGCACTCCGCGACGAGATCGCCGGTCTGATTGTAGGCCCGGTGATGGAACTCGACCAGGCCGGCATCTGGTCGAGATCGACTTTCGCGCTTCGAGACGACTTCCGTCGCGACACGGATCGTATCGCCGTGAAACACTGGCTTCGGGAACTTCACGTCGGTCATCCCGAGGTTGGCGATGGTGGTGCCGAGCGTCGTATCGCCGACCGAGACGCCAATCATCAGCCCGAGGGTGAAGAGCGAGTTCACGAGAGGCCGACCCCATTCGGTCGAGGCTGCGAAATGATGGTCGATGTGGAGCGGCTGGGGGTTGTGCGTGAGGCAGGAAAACAGCGTGTTGTCCATTTCGGTCACGGTGCGCGTCAGCGCGTGATTGAACACGTGACCGACTTCGAACTCCTCGAAGTAAAGCCCTGCCATAGCATCCCTCAATAACGGAATTGTTCGACGAGGATCCGTTCATCGAGCGTGTGGCCCGGGTCGAACATCATGAACAGATCGATCTGACGCGCTTCTTCGATTTCGACCCGTGCGACCGAGCGGGTCTCGAAGTGGTCGGCGACGGCGCTGACGGGACGTTTTTCGGGTTCGAGCACGTCGAGGGCGATGCGGGCGGCGTTCGGAAGCAAAGCGCCGCGCCAACGGCGCGGACGGAACGGGCTAATTGGCGTCAACGCCAGAAGGGGCGCATCGATCGGTAGGATCGGCCCGTAAGCGGAGAGATTGTAGGCGGTCGATCCGGCGGGCGTGGCGACGAGAACGCCGTCGCAGATGAGCTCTTCGAGACGAACGCGGCCGTCGACCGAGATGCGGATCTTGGCCGCTTGGTGGGTCTGGCGGAACAACGAGACTTCGTTGATCGCAAGGCCGCGATGGGCTTTCCCGTGCGCATCGTGAGCGACCATGGCCAGCGGGTGGATGCGCGTGACATCGGCACGCGCCAGCCGCTCCACGAGGTCGTCCTCGCCGTACTCGTTCATCAGGAAACCGACCGAACCGCGGTTCATGCCGTAGATCGGCACGCGATCGTACATGTGACGGTGCAGCGTCTGGAGCATCAGGCCATCACCGCCGAGCGCGACGATGACGGCAGCCTCGTCGGGACGGGTCTGGCCGTACCGGCCGACGAGCGTTTCGAGAGCGCGCTGCGCCTCGGCCGTCTCGCTGGCGACGAAACAGATCCGCTCGTACTTCGTCGGCGTTGCTGACATTCTGATCGCTCGGGGCCCGACCGAGCGGGCATTGATGGAACGCGGAGGCTCCTACAAGTGCGCGACGACGACAAGGCTGTTTTCGTCTACACGACTTGGCCGTCTGCCGAGGCGGCCGCCGCTTGCGGCCGCCGTCTCGTCGAGACCGGCTCGGCGGCCTGCGTCAACATTCTTCCCGGCATGACGTCCATCTACCGCTGGCAGGGCGTCGTCGAGAGCGCGACCGAAGCGGTAATGATCATCAAGACCCTGGAGGGTGCGGTCGGCGCCGTCGAAGCCATCGTTCGCGACGTACACGAGGCCGAGGTGCCCGCGTTCGTCGTTATGCCGTTGAGCGGGGGAAGTCGGGCGTTCCTCGATTGGATCGCCGAGAATTCTTCGCGGAATCAGCGCGCGACGTAGAAATCCGGGAAGACCGAGCGTGCCCAGTTCGGGGTCGATTTAGATTTCGGCCGCGGCGATGATGCAACCTTAGGTGGTTCCGGAGGCTGCGGACGCGTCACCGGCGGGACCAGTGCCGACTGCGGCGCAACCGTCGCTTCGACAGGTGTGGCACCAAGCGCCATGCGGCCCGGAATTGGAGCGACGACTTCGCTCGTCGGGCGGGCCGTGGCATCGGCGACGATGGACGAGGGCGGCGACACGCGCGAAACCTCCGTCTGCCAGGCTTGCGGGCTGCCACCGATCGAAGTCGGACGGGCGTCGGGCCGTTGGGCGATCAAGGCCGTCGGAATACACCGGCCATCCGTACCGACGGCTTCGCCTTTTCGGCATGTCTCGGCGCATACGGCGCCCTTCTGGCTCTTGGCGAGGGCGAGAAGAACGGGATCGGGATCGTCGAAGGGTAAAGTCGCATTCACGCGGTCGAGGAAGACCTGCATGGCGCGTTTCGAGGCGCCGCCCCAGTCGCCGTCCGGATCGCCGCCGTAACAGCCGACACGGACGAGTTCACGCTGGATCATACGGGCGAGTTCATAACGGTCTCCGCCCGCTTCCGACTTCGCTTTGCGTTCGGTCTTTGGCCGCAGAAGGGGGCCATCGTCCTGGCGGACCGTCACGAGTATGGGGCGTTCCTGGCCGACGGCGGGACCGCGCACGAGCACCGGTTCGCGAACGAGCTTGGGTTCAGACGGGGCGACGAGCGCCTGCGGGGGAGAAAAGGTACGGCTTGCCGATGGCGCGCCCGCAGGCTGCGGACCTGGCGCCGAGACCCAAGCAAAGCCGGCGACCAGCGCGGAAACGCCGGTGGCCGCGACGATCGACATCGGAACGATCCGCGCCATGGAGCTACTCCTGACTTGTGCTCCACCGCCGATCCACCAGCCCGGGTTGATCAGCGACCAAACATGCAAGGAACAATAATCGACACCCCAACCTGGGTCCATTGGATGCGAGGCGAGCCCGCAAAAAATTCGCACCTACAAGATGTAGTGTCTGCCCTGACGATCGACGCCCGCATCATGTGGACGGCTGTGCCCATCGTGTGGATAAGAATGGGCCTCGCTGTGAATTTCGCCGCGACGCAACGGCGATGCACATTCGCAACACGCAAGCTGCGACGTTGCCCTGCTAGTCCCTAACCTCCCGGAATCGCTACAAAAATAAATCGTCCCCTCTTCTCGAATCGCGTTAATTCTCCGCTCAGAGGGGGCGGTCGGCGCTCAATTCCGATCCCGCTCATCGAGGGATGAGTTCTCCACAGCCAGGTCGAGCGGCGATCTCGCGCTTTGTGGATTTCCTGATCGTACTGGTGTGACGCGCCCGCTCGGGATGCTGTTGGACGTCATCGCTGAACGCGGTCCTTACACGCGCTAGGACCAAGGGATCGATCCGGCCAGAGAGCATAACGACCGAGGCAGACGCCGTAGGCTCAAACGGCAGCATCGCGCCTTACCCTCAGTAAAAAAAGACCACAGTGGTTGCAATTGAAAGCTCTTAGTCGTTTCGCGTTCCGAGCCTTCAAACAGAGGGCAAGAACCAATGCGCCACGCTCTGGGTATCTTCGGCGTATTGGCGGCCGGAGTACTGCTCGCAGTCTCCGCTGCCATGAATTGGCGTTTCGGACAAAGTCTCGGGAAAACCGAGCTGGACGGGTTTATTCTTGGGTCGGCTTCTGCGGCGGCCGATTGCTTCAAGGCACTCGTTCCTTTCTTCTTCTTCGCCGCAGTTCGTAACAGGATGTGGTCGCAAGCGGCTGCATCCGCGTTGGTCTGGGTCGTCGTGACCGGTTACTCGCTCACGTCCGCCCTCGGCCACGCGGCGCTCAACCGGCTTGATACGGCCGGCCAACGCGCCACTCAGACCCAGTCCCACCAGGACCTTCGCAACGATCTCGAGCGGGCCCGTTCTCAGTTGAGCTGGATTCCCCAGCATCGTCCGGCCGCTACGGTTCAGAGCGAAATCGATGGTCTGAAACTGCGGCGTGAGTGGAATTGGTCTGCGGAATGCACGGATATCAAAGGCAAACAAACCCGTGACTTCTGTACCTCGTTCCAGACTCTGACCGCTGAGCACGCGTCTGCCCAACAGGCGGCTGCTCTCGAAGCGCGCATCGCCGAAGTTCAGGCGAAGCTCGCGGATGTAAAGGGTCACGGCTCGGTGCTCACCGAGGCCGACCCTCAGGCGACCATCCTCGCCAAGCTGACGGGTTTCCAGATGGAGACCGTCCAGACTGCACTCGTGGTTCTCGTCGCGGTGCTTCTGGAGATCGGCTCGGGGCTTGGTCTGTACGTCGCGTTCAGTGTTTGGCGTCTCCACGACAAGCAGGCTCCGCAGGCGCCTTCCATGGCTTCCCTGCAGTCGCCCGTGACGCGTGAGACACCAGCAGCCGTTACGGTCGCAAAGTCGAGGAGCGGGGCCAACGACAACAAGTCGGCACCGAAGCTCATTGCACCGGAAACGGACGTGGAGCGTTTCTATAAGGAAAGGATCGAGACACAAGACGGTTCGAGCCTGACGGCTACAGCGTTGTACGAGGATTACTGCGCTTGGTGTGAAGAACAGGAGAAAGAGCCACTCGCTCTTCCGACGTTCGGACGTGAGTTCGGTGAGTTGGGAGTACAAAAAGCCAAGATCGCAGGCCGAGTTCGCTATATCGGCATAGCTTTGAAGTCCGGATTGGTTCTCGAGGAGGATAAGAAACTGCCGGCCTTAGGCTCGCAGGCCGCCTGAACAAGGCGCGAGAGCCGGAAGCCAGGCTTCTGATCTCGGGGAAAGGGTCGCTTCGGCGGCCCTTTTGCTTTTTTGGGGGTACTACTGAAGATTGTATGTGTCGTTGGCGGATGGTGGCAACGACCGACACGATGACCTGCCGCGACTTGTCGCGAAGCTGGCAACGACCGTACAATGACAGACACATTGCGATTACGCGGACGTGAAGGGACGTGGTCAAACGTGCAGTGCGTTCCGATGCGTGCCGGTTCACTGTCGAGCCATCAACTCGAGGAGACGACCATGAAGGTACTCATCGCACTCATCGCAGCCGGTGTGCTCACCTACCCGACGCTCAGCAAGGCCGCCGAGCCCGAGCAGATCGTGGACGCCATGCAGGCGCTCGCCGGCAAATCCAAAAACCGGCTGAGCGGCGCCAAGGGACAATGCATCGTCGGCACCTTCACGCCGAGCGCCGAGGCAAAGGGGCTGACCAAGTCGGCCGCATTCGCGGCGCCTTCGAAAGTCGTCGGCCGGTTTGCCGTCGGCGGCGGCAATCCCAAGGTCGCCGATGGCACCAAGACGGTAAACCGCAGCTTCTCGTTCCGGATCGACGAGGGCGGCAAGTCGACCACCGAATTCGTGATGGTCAACGCCCCGATCAACTTCGTGAAGAGCCCGGAGCAAATGCTGGCCTTCCTGCAGGCGCGGGCGCCGGGGGCCGACGGCAAGCCGGACCCCGAAAAGATCAAGGCCTTCGCCGAGGCCAATCCCGAAACCACGCTGCAAGGCAAGTACATCGCCTCGAAGCCCATTCCGGCGTCTTGGGTCGGTGTCGCCTACTGGGGCATTCACGCCTACACAGTCACCGATGCGGCGGGCAAAAGCCAGCTCGTGAAGTTGAAGATGGTGCCGACCGGCGGCGAAGTCGGGTTGACCGACGACGAAGCCAAGGCGAAGCCCGCCGATTTCCTGGTCGATGAGTTGAATGGCCGTCTAACGAGCAAGACGCCCGCCGGCTTCGATCTGGTCGCCATTCTCGGTCAGCCGGGTGATGCGAGCAACAATGCCACGCAGCGCTGGGCCGACGAGGACGCGCGGCCGACGGTGAAGCTCGGCACCCTGACGGTGACCGGCCTCGAGAAGAACGACGTCTGCGACGGCCAGATCTTCGACCCGACCAATCTGGCGGACGGATTGGCCGGTCCGAAGGACGACCCGCTGTTCGCGATCCGGCAACCTGCGTACGCGATCGCCATCACGCGGCGGCTCTGAGGCCGACCACATCGTGCTTCGGGTGGACGCCGTGGTGCGTCCACCTGGGCCAGTGGCCACCCACCCTTCCGTTTCGACGCGTCTCGATAGGATGCGTGTTCCTCCGTAGACGCTCGAATTCACAAAGGATCGCAGATGCGCTGGATCATCCGCTTGGCGACGCACGGCTTCGTCTTCCTGGCCGGCTTCGGACTGGGCGTTTATCTGTTGCCCATCCTGACCGCGCCACCGAGCGTGGACCGGCAGGTGCTGGCTGATACGGCGAAGGGAGCCGAGTTCCGCGCGACCTTCACGCGTGACCTGAAAGGCAGCGACTTCTTTCACTGGGGAGAAGGTCAGGTGAGCGTGTCGCGGACTTCGGTCGTGCACCAGGGCAAGCTTGCGCCGGGTCCGGACTACAAGCTCTACCTGGTGCCTGAGTTCGTCGACGACGAGGCATCGTTCCTGAAGGTCAAGGCGAAGTCGCTCCGCGTCGGCGACGTGAAGACGTTCGACGGCTTCATGCTCGACCTTCCGGCCGGCACCGACATCAATGCCTTCACGACGGTTCTCGTGTGGTGCGAAGCGTTCGGCGAATTCATCACGGCGGCCAAGTACCGGTGAACGCGCCGACGCCGTGCGCCGAGCGTTAAGCTGCCCGGATGGTTTCGAGGAATTGCGTCACCTGCGTCTTCAGCGCGATGGCCTGGCGCGACAACTCCTGAGACGACGACAACACCTGGCTCGTCGCCGCCGCCGACTCTTCCGCCCCGTTGCTGACCACAACGATATTCGCGGAGACGTCGGACGTCCCCTGCGACGCCTCGGAGACGCTGCGGGCGATCTCCTGTGTCGCGTGACCCTGCTCCTCGACGGCACTCGCGATCGATGCGGAGATCGTATTCACCTCCGAAATGGTGGTGGCCACGCTGTCGATCACCGCCGCCGTATTCTGGGTCGACGCCTGGATCTCGGCAATCTGCTGGCCGATCTGCATCGTCGCCTTGGCGGTCTGCTCGGCGAGGGCCTTCACTTCGGCGGCGACGACCGCGAACCCGCGCCCCGCTTCGCCGGCGCGTGCAGCCTCGATCGTCGCATTGAGAGCCAGCAGATTCGTTTGCGACGCGATGGCATTGATCAGCTCCACGACGCCACCGATCTTCTGGGCGGCGGCCGACAAGGCGGCGACCTGTCCGCTCGTGGCCTGGGCTTCCGACGCGGCTTGCGACGCGATCTCGTTCGAACGAGAGACCTGCTGGGCGATCTCCATGACCGAAGCTGAGAGTTCCTCGGCCGCGGCGGCAACGGCGCGGACGGCCACCTCGCGCTCGCCGGTCTTGACCACGACCTGGCGACGCTCGCGGCCGCGCAGGCGGAACAGCGGCGCGGGCCCGAGGATCTCGGTGCGCTCCGAGACGCCGGCGCCGACGCGCTCGGCGACGACGGCGGCCGCCGCCCGGACCGGCTCGGCCGCCTCGGCGGACACGACCACGCG
>Ga0073934_10007508_pt1 | contig 15125 bp, 14 predicted proteins | sample LarsenN4metaG_FD_76834 | JGI IMG/M metagenome (GOLD analysis project Ga0073934, IMG submission 76834) | Hot spring sediment bacterial and archeal communities from British Columbia, Canada, to study Microbial Dark Matter (Phase II) - Larsen... ...
ACGACGGAGCCCCAAGCGTGTCGGGCTGCTCGACTCGCTCTACTCGACACCCTGTCGCGCCGGGGGCTCGACGGACGAGTCGAGATTGCCGGGCCTGGCCGCTATCGCGTCCGATACGCGCTGCGAGACACGCCGAAGATCTCCCTGTTGATTCCGATGAAGGACCGCGCAGAGCTCACCCGCCGCTGCGTCGAGAGCATCGAGACGAGAAGCACCTACCGCAACTACGAGCTCATCGTCCTCGACAATGGCAGTGTCCAGCCGCAGTCCCAACGCTATCTGCGCACGCTGTCCCAGCGTCATCGGGTCTTGCGATGTGACCAGCCATTCAACTTCTCGGCGATCAACAATTTCGGCGCTGCGCACGCGACGGGCGACTACCTTCTGTTTCTGAACAACGACACCGAGGTGATGACCCCCGGCTGGCTCGAGGCGATGCTAGAGCATGCGCAGCGAGGCCAAGTGGGCGCCGTCGGCGCGCAGCTTCTCTACCCGGATGGCAGGATTCAACACGCAGGCGTGTTCATCCTTAGCAGCGACTCCGCTTTTGCGGGTCACACTTTCAAGCGCCTGCCGAAGGACACCGATGTCTTGCGAGGGATCGCCACGGTGACCCGGAATGTCAGTGCAGTGACCGGCGCATGCATGCTGGTGCGAGGAACGCTGTTCCACGAAATCGGTGGCTTCGATGAGCGTCTGGGCGTCGTGTTCAACGACGTCGATCTGTGCCTTCGCATGCGGGACCATGGTTACCTCATCGTGTACACGCCGCACGCGACATTGATCCATCACGAGTCCGCGACGCGACGAGTCCTTCACCCTCGAGACCAGGAGCTCCTGGTGCGTGAGCGCTGGAAATCGCTGGTCGCGGAAGGCGATCCCTACTACAATCCCAACCTCGCCCGCGCGGGGGAGGACTTCGGGTTGGACGTGTGAGCGCCCACAACGGGTCCAGCGCCTGGTCGTCCCGGACGGCTAGCCCATGGCGATGGGTCACCGAGGTGGCCCTGTCGGGTTATCTCCTGACCGTACCCCTGGGTCGCGGGGTCCCGGAGTGGCTACGAGAGGTCCTCCTCCTTGGGCTCTTCGGCGGGATGGCCGTCTCTCGGTGGCCGGGGTCCGGCCACCGAGCCGCGCCGGAGCCGTTCGGCCTGCTTCTGCCGCTGGTCCTCTTCGCCCTGTCCACGCTCGTCTCCACGGTCCTCTCCGTGACCCCTCTGGAGAGCATGACCCGGATCACGTACCTCCCCATCGCCCTGGTCGTCTTTTTCGCGACCCAGGACGTGCTGAGCGACCCGCCGGCGCACCTGAGGCTCCGGCTGGTCCTGGCCGCCATCATCCTGGGGCTCGGACTCGACGGCCTCTACCAGTTCTGGACCGGTCGCAGTCTTCTCGGAGAGACCCCGCTCGCGGAGGGCGCCGGATACCGGATCAGTGCCAGCTTGCCGAGCCCCACCGACCTCGCCTTGATCCCGATCTTCCTGCCGGTGGCCCTGTCCGCGGTGGCGCGCCTCAGGCGGGGCTGGGCAGCGGTAGTGTTGCTGGCTGGGCTGCCGCCGGTCCTGGCGACGACGATCCTCAGCGGCACCCGGACCGCGTGGCTCGCGCTGCTCGTCGGGCTCGGGACGCTGGGCGTGCTCGGCCGTCAGCGCCGCATCGCGGCAGCCGTGCTCGTCGTCGCCGTCGTTCTCGCGCTCGTCGCCTACGGCCTCGGGGTCGGCGCCGTCCGGGAGCGGGCGGCCAAGCTGCTTGATGTGTCCCGGGACGCCCGCATCGGTCAGTGGCTCGTGGCCTGGCAGATGTTCAAGGAGTCACCGCTCCTCGGCAAAGGCGTCGAGGCGTACGGTGAGCTCTACCTCCCCTACCTCCGCAAGGTGAGCCTTCCGACCGGCTACGCCCCGGAGGTCGCGCCCATCCTGTGGCCCCACAACATCTATCTGGAACTGCTCGCGGAGCGAGGCCTGCTGGGGGCCCTGGCCTTCGGGACCCTCGTGACGGCGATGGGCGTCCGGCTTCGGCGGGGACTCGCCCCCGATGCCCCGGCGGAGACCCGGACGCTCGCCGCCGGCTTCGCGGCCAGCCTCGCGTGCTTTCTCACGGTGGGCGTGTTCGATCTCAGCTTCCAGAAGGACTGGGCCCTGCTCGCGTTCTTCGTGCTCGCCGCGCTCATCGCTCGCCTTCCGTCGGGTGGTGTCTCCTGAGCAGGCGGCCAGCCGGGGCGGTCACGACCAACGCGGGGCGCCGGCAGCCGGTTCCAGGCCGGGTCGGGGCGCCGGGGCGTCAGACGGGACCGGCCACCGGCGGCTGCTCAGGCCGCCACGGCCGCTGCGCTCCAGGCGGCCGGCGCCCTGCACCCGCACCCCGAGGCCCTGCAGGACGACGCCTTCGTCCGCCATGAGTTCTTCGATCGGCGGGATCCGGTGCAGGTGAGCCACGAGATGATGCGCCGGCATCGCCTGGACGGCCGGCCGGTGACCGAAATCGCCGTCGCCTTCGCCATCAGCCGGCAGGCGTTCTTCACGGCCTACGCGGCGTTCAGTGCCCGGGGAATCCCCGGACTCCTGCCTGGGCGGTGCGGGCCCCAGCGCGCTCGCAAGTGCACGGACGGGATCCTAGACCTCGTCGAACGCTGCCGCGCCGAGCACGAGACGCCTGCGAACGCCCACCTCGCGGATACGGTCCGCCAGCGCTTCGGCGTGCGGATTCATCCGCGCTTGCTGACCCGGGCTCTCGCGCGGGGGCACGCGACGCGGCCCGAGGGCGTGGTGGATTCGGGAGCACTGGGGACGCTCGTTCGAGATCCTGTTCGTCGAGCGACACGACCTCGCCGACGACCGGAGCGGGGAACCCCCACGTGGCCAAGGCGCCGCCCTCCTGCGGTGCCGCCAGGAGCGGCCCGACGCCGACCAGCTGGAGCGCCCCGCCGACGACCCCCGGGAGCTCACGGCGGCCCGGCACAACGTCGAGCAACTCCACCGGGAAGCGAGCGAGCTGTTCGTGCAGCTCTCGCGGACGACAAAGTCGCACGCGGCGCTCACCCAGGATCCGCAGCACGTAAACAAAGAGGCCGTAGAGGGCTTGCGAGCGGAGGTCGAGCGGCTCCGAGCCGAGCTCGCAGCGATCACGCGGAGTCGGAGCTGGCGGCTGACCGCCCCCCTTCGCGCGACGGCGGCGATCGTGCGCAGGCTGGGCGCATAGGCTTCTCTTCCTCCACTGGGTCTCGCTCCGGGAAGGCAGGCCGGTACTTCAGCGTCTTGAGCTGCGTCTCCGAAGACGGGGTTGTGGTTGGAAGTGGCCGCAGTGCCAGCGATACGTGAGGACCCGTGGGCGCGGCGGTCCGATGCGAATGGCCGCCGCCTGCGCTTCCGCGCCGGCGGCGGCAGGTCGACCCAGAAACGGCTTCGAGAGTGAGCGGACCACGCGATGTCGGCGCGTGCCCGGCGGAAGGAGACGTTGTCGCCAGCACCTCAGCCGGCGGGCAACCCGGATTTCAACGCTGGGCTCCCCCGCGCCCGCTTGGGCGCGCAACCTATCAGTGCTGGATTCGGTGCCGGTCTGACCTGCGGGTTGCATGGCGCGACCACGATTATCGCGGTGCCCGCTTGGCGTCAACGGGCGCTCCCGTGCGGCCGGTCTTCCACCGCCTGCCGGGCGGTTAGTCACCGGTGCCAGGGCGGGCGAGGCCTCGGGTGCGCCACGAACTGCGTCAGCACAAGACCCATCACGAAGGCGAGGGAAAGCGCCGCGTAGACCGGCCGGACGGGTCCGAACAGCACAAGGGTACAGCGGGGGGGCCGAGGCCCCGCCTTGAGCACGTGGGCGATCTCCGCCGGCACCGTGGTGATCCGGGCGGCCTGCACGCTCCGCCCAGCCTGCCGTGCCTGCGCGACGCCGTCCTTGAACAGCGAGAAAGCGACGCGGTTCCGGCCGAGAGGGAGCTTGACAGTCATCAGAACGCGGATGGTGTCGCCGATGACGTCCTTGGCTTTGATCTCCACGGTGGTGAGGAACTGCTGAGCGTCGGTGGGCGTCTGGCCGGCCGCCAGCCCCCCACCGTCCTCCGCCTCCGACAGCGACGTGGTGAGCGCGCGGAGTCGCGCCACGCCGCCGATCAGAATGGCGGCGTCGGAGGCCCGGACCTCGTACAGGATCTGCGCGTTCGCCTTATCGTAGATGCCGGTCCGGGGACGGACCCGGAAGTTCGAGAGCGTGACGACCACGTCCTGGCCCGCCGAGGTGCTCTGGCCGACGGTCGCGCTCTGGCCGGCCGAGCTGGGCCCGGTGGGGCCGCCACCGCCACTGCAGCTCGCCACCGCCAAGCCGATCACGGCCAGACGGCCATACCTCCGGAGGTTCCACGCGATTGCACGCGTCACCATGGCACGCCTCCCGGTTCGATCGCCGCGGTTCGAACGCCGAAATCCGCGCGCTTCACTCAGGCTTTGGGTACGCTGATAGCATGAGAGCCGGTATCCGCGCAAGGGTCCTGAATGGGGGATCGGGTAGAGCAGGATACCTGACCCCCCGGCGGATCCGACTCACGCACCTGATGGAGCCGACACGCCCCGATGCGCTGACGTGGGACCCTCACGGCGCCCCAGCCATCGCCACGCCCGAGGCCCACGCCCTCGCCGTCCGCGAGCGGCGCTTGGCCCTCTGGGGCCTCGTCGCGGCCAAGCTCGTGAGCGGCTGGGGGGTCCAGTGGGACATCCGCTGGCACGTCCTGATCGGCCGCGACTCGTTCTGGATCGGGCCGCACCTCCTGACCTATGCCGGCGTGACGCTCGCCGTGCTCCTGAGCTTCGGGGTCCTCGCTCGCGAGACGTGGCGCGGGCACGCGCCGGGCGCCGCGGCGTCGGACACCGTGCGCATCCTCGGGCTCCGCGGCACGCTCGGGTTCCACCTGGCCGCGTGGGGGATCGGCCTCACGGTGCTGGCGGCACCCGTCGACGACCTCTGGCACCGCCTCTTCGGCCTCGACGTCACCCTGTGGAGCCCGCCTCACCTCCTGGGCATTCTGGGCGCGGCCGTGAACACGCTGGCGTGCCTCCGGATCGCCGGTGAGGTTTACCCGCCGGGGAGCCGCGCCCGGCTCGCGGCGCTCGTCGTCGCCGGCGCTCTCCTCTACGGGAACCTCCACCTGCTGGTGGAGCCTTCGGGTCGGATCGCGTACCTCTACGGCGGCGTGCGCTTCTACACCTACGCCATCCTGAGCGCGGGCCTTCTCGCGCCGGCCCTCCTCGTGGCCGCCAGGCTGGCCGGGCGGCGGGAGGCGCCGGTCGCCGTGCTCCTCGTCTTGCTGCTCGTGGGACAGCTCGGACGTCAGGTCGAGGAGGTCGGGTTCGCCTGGCTCCGACCCGTGTCGGTCATCGCCGAGGCGATCGCGAAAGACCCGACGTCGCCGATCGCGGTGGCCCACGAGATCGCCCGGAAGAACGGAACCTCGCCGGGTCGGCCGGCGAGCGCGCTCCCCCTCCTGCTCCTCGGGGCGGGCGCGGTCATGGCGGCGCTCGACGCCCGGCGGCGCCCAGGGCCGGCGGCGCTCGGCTACGCGCTCGGGCTCTTCGCGGTGACGGCGGTGCTGCTCGGAACCCGTCCCGCCTTTCGGCCCTTGGTACCCGGCCTCTGGGACACGGCCGTCGCGCTCGCGGTGACCGCCGCCGCCGCGTGGCTCAGCGCGGAAGCGGCCCGGCGGCTCGGCGCCTGGCTGGCGCCCGAGGCCACCTGACACCCCAGAGCCCGCGAAGGAGTCGGCCGAAGTCGGCTCCCGACCTCCGCCGCGCCTCGGATTTCTCCACTTCGCTCGCTTCCTGCCTCCACCGTCTCGGTGTTCCACTCCCGGCGCGGGCTTTGCCCGCGCCTCCTCCCCCGGGGGGGTTTCGGGGGGCCGTCCTCGGCCCCCCGATATTCTCAGGGGACCAGGATCTCCTCGACCCAGCCCGCGCCGTCTCGCCGGTAGCGGTGGCGGTCGTGGAGCCGGTCGGGCGATCCTCGCCACGCCTCGATCCGCTCGGGCACGAGGTACACGCCCCGGAGGACCGCCGGGCACGGCACGCACTCCGGCGTGGGATGCCGGCGGCGCAACGCCTCGATCCCCTCGAGAAACCGGGCCCGCGACGCCACGGGCGTCGATTGCGGCTGGACCTCGGCGTAGTAGAGGTCCAGGAGGCGCGACTCGAGCACCTTCTGCCGCCAGTACTCGTCCACCAGCGCCTCGGGCATCGGCCGCAGGCCGCCGCGGATCCGGTACTGGCGGCGCACGGTCAGCCAGACCAGCAGGCACTCGTATCGTCCCGCCTCGAGCGGGGCCCACTTCGGGCTGGTGGCGCTCACGAGGAGGCCGACCCCCTGGGGCCCGACGTCGCGGAGGACGAGGGGCCGCAGCCCCGGGGGCTCGGCGCCGTCGGCGGTGGCGAGGACGCAGAGGTCCGTGAACGGGTCCTCGGCGGCGCGGGCGCGCTCGCGGTCGGCGACGATCTGGGCGATCGGATCGGGCGCGGGCTCTCCCATGGCGCCCATTATAGGCGGTCCCCCGGCTTCGGACGGCCCTGGCGTATAATGAGGGTGCATGGACGGACCGTCCCGCCCGGCCGCCGCGGCCGCGCCGCGATCACGGCCGATCGCCCGATCGCCCGAGCGCTGGAGCCTCGAATGAACGAAGAACGCAAGCTCGCCCTCTTCATCGACTTCGAGAACATTGCGCGCGGCATCAAGGACGCGCAGTACAAGGGCTTCGACGTCAAGCTCGTCCTCGAGCGGCTGCTCGAGAAGGGCAAGATCATGGTGAAGCGGGCCTACGCGGACTGGAACCGCTACACCGAGTACAAGCGCCCGTTCCACGAGGCGGCCATCGAGCTCATCGACATCCCGCAGAGCCGCTACAGCGGCAAGAACTCGGCCGACATCCGCATGGTCGTCGACGCGATGGACCTCGCCCACCGGAACGAGCACATCGACACGTTCGCCGTCGTGTCGGGCGACTCCGACTTCTCGCCCCTGGTCTCCAAGCTGCGCGAGAACGACAAGTTCGTCATCGGGCTCGGGGTCAAGAACTCCTCGTCGGAGCTGCTCGTCTCGAACTGCGACGAATTCATCTTCTACGAGGACCTGATCCGCGAAGCCAAGCGGGGGACGCTCCTCCGCGGCCTGCCCGAGAAGAAGGCCGAGGCCTTTGCCCAGCTCATCGACGCGGTCCAGGCGCTCCAGCGCGAGAACAAGGAGGTCCTCTGGGGCTCGATGGTGAAGCAGACCATGATCCGGAAGAACCCGGCGTTCAACGAGTCCTACTACGGCTACGCGACCTTCTCGAAGCTCCTCGAGGACGCCGTCAAGCACAAGATCGTCACCCTCGATCGCGACGAGCGGAGCGGGACCTACATCATCACCGGCGTGGCCGAGGAGTCGCGGGCCGCCTGAGGTTGGCCGGAGGCGGCCTCGACGGCCCCTCCGGCGCCTCCCCCGAGCGAGTTGTCTTTCCCCCGGCACGCCCTGCTCGCCGCCGTTCTCCTGGGAGGCTGCGCGAGTCCCCAGCCCGCGCTCGAGGCCCAGCCCGGAGACCTCGTGCGCCTGCCTCCCGGCTTCCGCATCGACGTCTTCGCGCGGGATCTCGGACGGCCGCGGCTCTTCGCGCTGGACCCGCGGGGCACCCTGCTCGTCTCGGTCCCGCGTTCGGGCCGCGTCGTGGCCCTTCCCGACGCCGACCGGGACGGCCGCGCCGACGGCACGGAAAGCGTCATCGAAGGCCTCGACCTGCCTCACGGTCTCGCCTTCCACGAAGGGTTCCTCTACGTCGGGGAGACCGGGCGCGTGATCCGGGTGCGCTACGACCCGGCCCGCCGGCGCGCGGTCGGGACGCCCGAGGTCGTGGTGCCGGATCTCCCGCCCCGTGGCGCTCACTGGACCCGGACCATCGCCATCGGCCCGGACCGGCGCCTCTACGTGGCGGTCGGATCCTCCTGCAACGTGTGCGAGGAGCGCGATCCCCGGCGCGCAGCCATCACGCGCTACGACGCCGACGGCACCGGGGAGGTCCGCTTCGCGACCGGCCTGCGCAATGCCGTCGGCCTGGCGTTCCGTCCGGGGACCGCCGAGCTGTGGGCCACCGTGAATGGCCGGGACTGGCTCGGCGACGACCGGCCGTCGGAGCTCGTGACGCGCGTGGAGGAGGGCGGCTTCTACGGCTGGCCCCACTGCTTCTGGGACGCCGAGCGCCTTCTGCCGGACCCCGATCTCGGGAGTCCCGAGCGCTGCCGGAACGTCGCCCGGCCGTCCCTGACGTACCAGGCCCACTCGGCCCCGCTGGGATTGGCGTTCTACGACGGCCCCCAGTTCCCTGCGGAGTACCGCGGCAGCCTCTTCGTCGCGCTGCACGGCTCCTGGAACCGCTCGGTCCCGACGGGCTACAAGGTCATTCGCGTGCGCTTCGACGGGGAGGGGCCGCGAGCCGAGGACTTCGCCACGGGCTGGCTCGTCGGAAGCCGGGCCTGGGGGCGCCCGGTGGACCTCGCGGTCGGCCTGGACGGGAGCCTTTTCGTGTCCGACGACGCCCAAGGCGTCGTCTACCGGATCACGTATCGCGGCTGAGGCCGGCAGGGCCCCGCACCCTCGCGTCCCCGGGAGCGCGCGGCCGGATCACTTCACTTCTTGCCGGTGAAAAACCCCTCCAGCGTCTTCCCGACGGACTTCATCCCGTCCCAGATCGCCTCGCCGAAGGCCTTGGCCCGATCGTGGAGCTTGTCGGCCACGGGCTTGGCCTCCTTCCCGGCTTCCTTCACTCGGCTCCCGACCCCCTTGGCGCCCTCCGTCACGGTCTTGCCGATGCCCCTGGCGGCCTCCTCCACCCCCCGGCCGATCGACTTCGTCCCCTCGACGACCTGGTCGGGGCCGCTCTTCGTGTCGGCGGACCAGGCGGGGCCCGCCACCAGAAGGGCGAGGGCCAGGACGGCCACTCGCCCACTGAGCGCTCCCCTGCGTTTCATCTTTCTCCTCACCTCCGGGGGTCAGTCGCGACCCTTGCCCCTGCCCTTCGCGTGGCCCGGTGGACCCCCGCCGAGCGTCTTCAAGTGGCCCGGAGGCACCTTGTAGTATCTCACCGGCACCGCCAGGACGGGCGCCGGAACCCTCTCGACCAGGACGTACGTCCAGGGCCCTTGATAGGACGGCCCCACGAACCAGTGTCCCCCGTGCCAGTAGTACCAGTGCCCCCCGTAGACGAACACGTCCACGGAGAGGGACGGCACGTACTGGACGGCCGGCACCGTGGGTACCACCACCACGGTCGGCGGGGCCGACACGACAATGGGCGGCGGCGGCCCGATGTTGATGTTCACGGAGACGTCCGCCCTTCCGAGCCTCGGCGCGGCGAGCAACAGGGCCAGCAGCAGCAGTCTGACGATCCGGTTCCCCATCGGGCTCCTCCTTCCGGGTACCCCCCGGCACGGGGTCGCGGCGAGCCGACAGGCCGACAGCCTGACCCCTGGCGTCACGATGCAACAGGCGCACCAGGGGAACCCCGGTCCGACCAGGGAAAGAGGACCCTTTCTTTCTCGGGGACTTCTCACGGCCCGGGCCGAGCCGTGTGTCGCGATCCGACGCGGGGACTTGCCCGCCGGTGTCAGAGTGCCCCAACTCGCTGACCAGGAACGCGCGTTGCGGTGCCCGGACGTTTCCCGGTACCATACCGCAATCTCCCGCCGTGGAGGGTTTCGATGAAGCTCACCGGCAAGGTCGCGCTGATCACCAACGTCAGCCAGTTCATGGGACCGGCCTGCACGGAGGAGTTCGCGAAGGAGGGGGCCATCCTCGCCCTTCACGACCGGACCGACAGTCGGGCCAAGGCGGCCCTCGAGGTCGCACAGGCCTACGGACGCGAGGCGCTGGTGGTGGCCGGCGACCTGACGCGGTCGACCGAGGCGGCCCGCGTGGTCCGGGCCGTCCTCGAGCGCTTCGGGCGGCTCGACGTCCTCGTCAACAACTCGAGCCACGCGCCCGTCGGCGGGCCCGTCGAGGAGACCACGGACGAGACATGGCGGTCCATGATCGCCGCGCTGATGGACGAGCCGTTCTACTGCATGCGGGCAGCCCTCCGCGCGATGAAGCGGCAGGGGCGCGGGAAGATCATCAACCTCACGTCGGCGGTGGCGCTGGCGGGGCTCCCCAACTACGCCGCGTACTCGGCGGCGCGGGCCGGCACCAACGGCCTGACCAAGGCGGTCGGCCGAGAGGTGGCCCGACACGGCGTCCAGGTGAACGCGATCGCACAGAATTTCGTGGAGAACCCGACGTACTTCGGCGCGGACATCGTCTCGAATCCCGAGAAGCTCGCGCGCGTCGTCAAGCACGTCCCTGCGGGGCGGCTCGCCCGATCCGAGGAATCCGCACGACTCGCCGTGTACCTCGCCTCCGACGAGGCCGACTTCTTCTGCGGTCAGGTGATTCCGTTCGCGGGCGGCTGGATCTGAGATCACCGAAGGGGGCCTCGACCGCCCCCTCCGGAGCTGGTTACACGGGCGGCCAGGCCGACGCGTCGCCGCATCCCGGACTTTTCCGCTGAGTGAGGGGGGCGTGGCCAACCCGGAGCTGGCTCTCGTCATCGAGTCCCGCGCGGGACGCGAGCCGCTGCCCTTCACCGTCCGGCGCATCGTCTGCGCGGGCTACACGAGCCGTGACCGCGCCGAGGTGGATCGCCATGTCCGGGAGCTCGAGCGGCTCGGCATCCCGCGGCCGCGTGCCGTGCCGACCTTCTTCTCGGTCGGCTCGTATCTCGCGACGCTGGGCCGTGTCGTCGAGGTCCAGGGCCCCTTCACCTCGGGCGAGGTGGAGTTCGTGCTCCTCTTCGGCCCCGGCGGCCCGTGGGTCACCGTCGGCAGCGACCAGACGGACCGCTTCTTCGAGCGCCACTCCGTCCTGGCCTCCAAGCAGCTCTGCCCCAAAGTCCTGGGCGGCACGGTATGGCCGGTCGTGGAGGTCGAGGACCACTGGGACGAGCTGGCCCTCCGGGCCTGGGTGCGGAGCGGCCGGACGCGCCGGCTCTACCAGGAGGCGACGCTGGATGCGCTCCTGCCGCCGGCCGCGCTGCTGCCGGCGGTGCGCCGATACGCCGGGCGCGAGCTCGGCGGCGTCGTCGTGTTCTCCGGCACGGTGCCCACGGTCGACGGCGAGGTCATCTACGGGGATGCCTACGAGCTCGAGCTGGCCGATCCCCGGCTCGGGCGGACGATCCGCACGCAATACACCGTCCAGGTCCTGGAACGCGTGAAGCGCTGATGCGACAGAGGGCCCACCGATGGAGGTCGTACGGCTTCCGGATCCCGACCAGTTCGGCCCCGAGGATCAGAAGGTCTTCGAGAGCACCAAGCCGTGGTTCGGACTCGACTTCGTGCCCGAGATGAGAGAGCCGGGTCCTGCGGATGCTCCCGGCGATCGGGAACGCCGTGACCCGGGGTTCGCGCCGGGCGATGCCCGCCCGCGTGCTCAGCCGGGGCCAGAAGGAGCGCATCGCCGCTGCCGTGTCGGCAATGAACGTCTGCGACCGACCGGTGGCGGCCATGAGTTCTCCCGGCTGGGCTGGCCGGGGTTCCGGCCGGTTGCGCGGCTCGACGCGGCTATAGTAGGCTCGCAGCCGGGTAAAGCCTTCTGGCGCAGCGATCGAGTCCCCTTGCCCGAGGAGGTCACCATGGCCACTAGGAGACCCGCGACGACCCCAGACAGCCCGGACCCGCGGCCGACCCGGCGGCGCTTCCTCACCACCGCCGCGGCGGGCACGGCCGGCATGGCGTGGCTCGCCGAGCGCACGCCGCCGGCGGTTGCCCAGCGCCGCACGCTGACGGCGCTCGCGCTCAGCCTCTTCGTCCCCTCGGGCGACGAGCGGTTCACGGAGCTGATGCAGGAGTTCGGCAAGCAGGCCGGCGTGGACGTGCGCTTCGACACCGTCAAGGTGACGGACGTCCCCGTCAAGCTCGCGGCCGAGGCGACCGCCCAGGCGGGCCACGACATCGTCAACGTGTGGGAGGCGTTCGGCTATCTCCACCGGGGCAATCTGGCGAACATCGAGGACGTCATCGAGGACGTGGGCAAGCGCTACGAGGTCTACCCCGGCCACCGCGCGACGTTCTTCATCGACGGCCACTGGAAAGTCGCACCCTGGTACTGGCTGAGCTTCGTCGGGACCTACAATGTCAAGCACTTCAAGGCCGCGAACCTGCCCGCGCCAAAGACGTGGGACGACCTTCACAAGTCGGGGGCGGAGCTGAAGAAGCGCGGCACGCCGGTGGGGATCCCCATCTCGAACTGCACCGACGCCATCCTCTCGTGGCGCACCGTCATGTGGTGCTACGGCGCCAAGGAGGTCGAGGCCGACGGCAAGACCATCGCCATCAACTCGCCGAAGACCGTGGAGTTCGTCGAGTACGCCAAGCGGCTCTACGCGGACGCGATGACGTCCGAGGTCCTCTCCTGGGACGACGCGGGGAACAACCGGCTCATCCTCTCGGGCAAGGGCTCCTGGGTCTACAACCCGGTGAGCATCTACCTCGCCGCAAAGGACAAGGACATGCCGATCGCCCAGGAGATCGACCACCACGAGGGCCTGTCGGGGCCGGCGGGGCGGTTCGCGGGGACCTTCCACCACGGCCTGGGGATCTGGAAGTTCTCGAAGAACATCGACGTGGCGAAGGACTTCCTCCGGTTCCTCTACAAGGAGGACAAGTTCGCCTCGTGGCTCACGGCCGCCAAGGGCTTCTGCATGAGCCCCTTCAAGAAGTTCGAGGGGCTCGACGTCTGGAAGAAGGACCAGAAGCTCACCCTGCTCCCGCGGGAGGGCCCGTACACGCGTCCGCAGGGGTGGCCCGGCCCGCCCACGCAATTCATCGGGGCCATGGACGCCAAGTACCTCCTCCCCAACATGCTCGCCAAGGCTGTCACCGGCACGCCCGTCAAGGACGCGGTGACCTGGATGGCGCAGGAGATGAACCGAATCTACAAGGAGACCGTGTAGAGCGCCACACGCGGCGCCGGCCGCCCGCGGACCTCTCGTCACGGGCCGGCCGGCGCCCCTCCTATGCGTCGGTCCGCCCGCCGCGCCGAGACCCTGACCGGCATCGCGCTCGTCTTGCCGGCGCTCTTCTGGGTCGGGCTCCTGGTCGCCTACCCCTTCGGGATGGCGATCTACTACAGCCTCAGCAACACCGTGATCAGCCAGGGGGGGAGCTTCGTCGGCTTCGCCAACTTCCAGGCCCTGCTGGGCGACGGCACCTTCCGCCAGGCTCTCCAGAACTCGATCGTCTTCACCACGGTCGCGGTGGCCGTGAAGACGGTGCTCGGCGTGGCCCTGGCGCTGATCCTCTACCGGCGGCTCCGCGTCAAGCGCCTGATCCGGGGGCTCGTGCTGCTGCCCTTCGTCATCCCGACGGCGCTCTCGACGCTGGGGTGGCTCTGGATGTACGACTCCCTCTACAGCGTGATCACCTGGACCCTCAACCGGGTGTTCCTCCTGCCCGTCGGCCTCGGGCCGATCGAGGTGAACTGGCTCGGCTCGCCAGTCCTCGCGATGACGGCCGTCATCGTCGTGAACATCTGGCGGGGGCTCCCGTTCTTCGCGATCACCGTGCTCGCGGGCCTCACGGCGATCCCGACCGAGTTCTACGAGGCCGCCGAGGTGGACGGGGCAGGCCGCTGGGGCCGGTTCTGGCACGTGACGTACCCCTTGCTCAAGCCGGTGCTCGCCGTCGTGATCCTCTTCTCCACGATCTTCACGTTCGCGGACTTCAACATCGTCTACGTGCTCACGCGCGGGGGCCCCCAGGAGGCCACGCATCTCTTCGCCACGCTCTCGCACGCGCTGGCCTTCGAGAGCATGCAGCTCGGCCGGGGCGCGGCGGTGTCGCTCTTCATGTTCCCGGTGCTGGTGGTCGTCGTCGCGCTCCAGCTCCGCTACCTCCACCGCGACGAGACCCGCTATGCCTAACGGCGGCGTGGGGAGGCTCTAGCCCGTGGCGGTGCGGCGGGGCGGGGCAGTCCGGCACTTCGTGGTGGACCACGTCGGCCTGGTCCCCTTCCTTCTCTTCATCCTCTTCCCCATCTACTTCATGCTTCTGACGGCGTTCAAGACCGATCGGGAGCTGTACGACCTCCAGGCGATCCCGTTCTGGATCCGGGACGGCGTGTCGCTCGGCCACTTCCGCCACCTCTTCTTCAAGACGAACTTCTGGCGCTGGCTGGCCAACAGCCTCGTCGTGTCCTTCGCGACCATGGCGGTGTCGGTCGCGATCAGCATCCTCGCCGCCTATAGCCTGGCGCGCCTGTCCTTCCCGGGCGCCCGGACCTTCGGGATCGGCGTCTTCATCACCTACCTGGTGCCGCCCACGCTCCTGTTCCTGCCGCTCACCCAGCTCGTGACCTGGCTCGGGCTCATCGACAGCCTCTGGGCCCTCGTCCTGACGTACCCGACCTTCCTCATCCCGTTCTGTACCTGGTTCCTCCTGGGGTACTTCAAGGTCGTCCCGCGCGAGATCGAGGAGTGCGCCCTGGTCGACGGGTGCAGCCGCCTCGGGGTGCTCTTCCGCATCGTGCTCCCGGTCGCGGTGCCGGGGATCGTGTGCGCTATGCTCTTCGCGTTCACGCTCGCCTGGAACGAGTTCCTCTACGCCCTGACCTTCACGAACGCGAGCGTGACGAAGACCGTCACGGTCGGGGTCGCCGCCGAGATGATCCGGGGCGATGTCTTCCACTGGGGCGGCATCATGGCGGGGGCGGTGACGGGGGCCCTGCCGGTCGTGATCATGTACGTGTGCTTCCTCGACTACTACGTGGTCGGTCTCACGGCGGGCTCGGTCAAGGGCTAGGCGGGAGGCACGGTGGCGCGCTACCTCTATCTCCACGGCTTCGCGTCGAGCCCCGCCTCGACGAAGGCCGGGTCTTCCGGGAGCGCATCGCCGCGGCGGGCGATGACATCGTCGTGCCCGCCCTCGACGAGGGCGACTTCACGGGTCTGACCATCACCCGCCAGCTCGGCGTCGTGCAACGGGCGGTCGACGGGGCGCCCGGCCCCGTCCGCCTCATCGACTCGTCGATGGGAGGCTACCTGGCGGCGCTCTTCGCCTCCACCGACGGGCGCGTCGAGGCCCTGG